>Ga0194120_10005092_pt1 | contig 19635 bp, 10 predicted proteins | sample TA2MahCa65mmetaG_FD_148642 | JGI IMG/M metagenome (GOLD analysis project Ga0194120, IMG submission 148642) | Freshwater microbial communities from Lake Tanganyika, Tanzania - TA2015019 Mahale Deep Cast 65m | ecosystem: Environmental > Aquatic > Freshwater > Lake | place: Tanzania: Lake... | reverse complement strand
AACAGAGGTCGACCTCGGCGCGCGCGCGTGGCTCGACCTGCCCGACGTCGGCCGCGTCGCCGTCGCCGCCGAGGGCGGCGCGCTGTTGCCCGGCGGCGTGCTGTCGGGCCTGTCCGACCCGATCTGGGCCGGCCGCATCACCCTCACCGCGACGAGGCTGCCATGAAGACGCTCCGTGTCCTGCCGCTGTTCGCCCTGCTGCTGCTCGCCTGCCAGGGCGAGCCCGAGGGCCTCGCCAAGGCCCAGCCGGCCGCGGTGCGCGTCCGTCTCGACTTCGAGGCGCGGCCGCTGCCCGAGATCCCGCTGCCGAACGACCTCGCCACCCGCCACTTCGCCGACGCGGCGACCGGCAGGCTCCTCAACGCCTCGATGGTCGCCCCGACCTCGTTCGAGCGCGGCGTGCGCGAGCGCGTCGACCAGATGGACGGCTGGGGCGTGTATTCGCCGATCACCATTCCGTTCGACGGCGACATCGATCCCTCCTCGATCACGTCGCGCCACCACGGCGATGACTACGCCTTCGCCAACGACGCGATCTACCTCGTCGATGTCACCAAGGGCTCGCCGACCTACGGCAAGCCGGCCGAGCTCGACATCGGCAACGGCAACTTCCCGCTCGCGCTCGAGCAGCTGGGCGGCTACTGGAAGTCGGACCCGCGCGGCGAGACCTCGACGCTGCTGCTCGAGGAGGTCGACGAGGACAGCAACGCCAACGGCAAGCTCGACCCGGGCGAGGACACCGACCTCGACGGCGTCCTCGACAAGCCGAACTACAAGCCAGGAGTCACCAAATCGTACAAGGACATGACGCTGGCCGAGCGCGCCGACGCGACGCTCACGTTCTGGGAGCGCGAGACGCGGACCCTCATCGTCCGCGCGCTCGTACCGTTGCGCGAGCGCACGACCTATGCCGTCGTCGTCACGCGGCGGCTGGTCGACAACGCCAAGCGCCCGGTCGGTTCGCCCTACGCCGCCGTCAACCACCTCGCCCAGACCCGCGCGCTCGAGCCGCTCAGGGACATCCTCGCCGCGGCGCCGGCGACGTTCGGCTCGCTCGCGGTCGACGACATCGCGTTCGCGTGGACGTTCACCACCGGCACGGTCGAGACCGCGCTGCGCACCGTTCGCCAGGGACTGCATGGCGCGGGTCCGCAGCAACACCTCGCCGCCGCCTTCCCTCCCGACGTCACCCCGCTGCCGCTGTTCGACGCCAAGCCGACGACCACCTACGAGAACATCTATGCGCTGTCGGGCGAGACCTTCGCCTCGGTGGCCCAGCTCATCGCCAACGGTGGATTGGTCAGTTTCGGCGGCCCGGAGCAAAAGAAGCGCTTCACCGAGGCGCTCCAGTACGTCGGCTACCACCAGTTCGGCACCTACAAGTCACCCCAGCTGTTCGATCGCAAGGACAAGGACGGCAAATACCTTGGGTATCACGACATGGTGTGGCCAGCGCGGGTGGACGGCGCCCCGATCACGGCGCGCAGCGAGGACGTCACCTATTGGATGACCGTGCCGCGCAAGGAGGCGACCAAGACCGGCAAGCCGCACGGCATCGTCATCCTCGGCCACGGCTACACCGGCAGCAAGACCGAGGTGTTCGGCTTCCACCAGTATTTCGCGCGCATGGGGCTGGCGGTCATCGCGATCGACAACGTCAGCCACGGCTTCACGGTCGGCAAGAAAGACGCCGAGCTGCTGAACTCGGTGTTCGGCGCGTTCGGCATCGGCAAGATGGCCAAGGCGCTGATGAGCAACCGCAGCTGGGATCAGGACCTCGACGGCATGGAGGACTCCGGCGCCGACTTCTGGACCGCCTACACCTTCCATACCCGCGACGTCGTCCGCCAGACCGCGGTCGACTACGTCCAGCTGGTGCGCGTGCTGCGCGGCTTCGACGGCAAGCGCCAATGGGCGGCCGACGTCAATGGCAACGGCAAGGCCGACGATCTCGCTGGCGACATCGACGGCGATGGAACGGTCGACGTCGGCGGTCCGACCATGCCCATCACGATGCTCGGAGGCTCGCTCGGCGGCATCATGTCGGCGGTGGTCGGCGGCCTCGAGCCCGAGATCGCCGCAGTGGTGCCGGTGGCTGGCGGCGGCGGCCTCATCGACGTCGGCGTGCGCTCGATCCAAGGCGGCGTGCGCGAGGCGGTCCAGCTGCGCCTGATGGGGCCGCTGTACGTCGGCGTCGCCGACGCGGTGGCGGGGTCGATGTCCGTGCGCACCATCGTCCCCAACCTCAACGACACCGCCGAGATCGAGGTCGCCAAGGTCGGCGCCGACAAGTGGAGCGCGCTCGGGCCGGGCGACGTCGTGCGCGGCGACAACCTCGATAACGGCGAGTATGATTGTTCGCGCGTGGTCGCCGACTCCGGCTGCGTCAAGGCATGCGACGCCAACGCGGCGATCACCGACAAGGCGTCCTGCCCCAAGCGCTGCCTGACCTTCCGCCTGGGGCTCGCGTCCGACATCGCGACGCCGGCCCAACGCCATGTATTGACGTTCTACCAGGGCGAGGCGTTCGAGGTCGGGGTGGTCGACCCGGCCAAGCACCGCGCCTGCAAGGTGCGCGCCGACGCCAAAAGGCTGCTCGAGGTCAGCAGTTTTTCCGCCGCGATCCAGTTTGCCCACCGGTCGGCGCCGCTCACGTTCAAGCCCGGCGACCCGCTCGCGCCGCTCGCTGAGGGGCTGGGGCTGCACCGCGCCCGCCCCGAGCTGCGCCGATTCATGGGCTTCGCCCAGATGGTCCTCGACCCCGCCGACCCGGCCGTGTGGGGGCGCCACCTGCTCGACGACGACCTCAAGACCCACGCGATCGTACTGAACACCGTCGGCGACATGAACGTGCCGGTGTCGACTGGCGCCGCGATCGGTCGCGCCGCCGGGCTGCTCGATTGGACCAAGAAGGTCGCCGAGTGGGGTGGGCGGACGGTCAACCAGGTCCTCATCGACACCTACGTGCTCGAGGCGGTCGACAAGATCCCGCGCTTCGTCGACTCCAAGGGCAACGGCGTGCTGTTCGACCCAGAGGATCTGAGCCAGAGCGCGACGCCGGTCGCCGCCGGCACCTCGTCGTTGCCCGCCGCCGGCACCAAGGTCAGCTTCGCGGCGCCGGCGCCGCGCGGCAACGACGGCTTCGAGGTCCCGCGCCTGTCGCCGCCGCTGCACAGCAGGGCGATCGGCGCCGACCGCCACGGCGGCGTTTCGGGCACCTTCTTCCCCTTTGTCGAGCCGGGCGGCAAGCACGGCTTCTGGGAGCCCGGCGCCCACGTCGATTTCCTCAAGAAGCAGTGCCAGGCCGACGCCAAGGCCAGCGGCGGCGACGCCAAGGCCTGCGACGTCAAGGACTATTTCGACCACGGCGCAATGATCATGCACGCGGTCGGGCTCTACCTGGCGAGCGGCGGCACGGTGTGGAAGCTCGAGCCGTGCATGAGCAAGGGAGATTGCGGCGACATCCTGCCGCCTCCGCCGCCGCGGTAGGGCGATGGCGACCAGCGCGCGCGAGGCGACGCCCCCGCCGCTGCGCGAGAGCCTGCGCGCCGCCGCTGCGCCGTTCATCGCCAGCAGGGTGGTTCTGTTTCTGTTTGCTTGGATTGCGCTGGCGCTGTCGCCGCCGACCCGCCCGGGCTGGCGTGCCTTCCCCGACCTCGTCGCCATCGACGGCTGGGCCCGTTGGGACTCCGCCTGGTACGAGAGCATCGCCAACCGCGGCTACGAGTGGATCCCGGGCAAGGAGTGCAACGTCAACTTCTTCCCGCTCTACCCGTGGCTGGTGGGCGCGCTGTCGTGGCCGCTCAAGGCAGTCACTGCTCCCAACCGCGCCTTCTTCATCGCCGGGATGGCGGTATCGCTCGCGGCGTTCTGGTTGGCGCTGGCGGGATTGCATCGGCTCGCGGCGCCGCGGTTCGGCGACGCGGCGGCGCGGCGGGCGCTGTGGCTGGCCGCAGTGTTTCCGTTCTCGCTGTTCTTCTCGGCGGTCTATACCGAGGGTCTGTACCTCGCCCTGACGGTGTGGGCGTTTGCGTTTGCCGCCGAGGAGCGCTGGCGCGACGCGTGCATCCTCGCTTCACTCGTCGCCGTGACCCGGACGGTCGGCGCCTTGGTCGCGGTCGCCTTGTTCGCCGAGTACCTCGCCACACGGCGGCTGCGCCCGGACCGCCAGCTCTGGTGGTTCTTCGTCACCCCTCTGCCGGTGCTGGCGCTGGCCGGGTGGTTCTGGGCCCGCTTCGGCGAGCCACTGCCCTTCCTCAAGACCTACACCACCGTGTGGGACAAGAGGCCCGGGATCGGTCGCCTCATTGATGTATTGAACTCGGTCCGCCACGCCACCGATCCGTGGCCGCTGCGGCTCCAGAACGCGGTCTACGTCGCGGTGGTGTTCGGCGCCATCGCCGTGGCGTGGTGGCAGCGCCGCGCGCTCGGCTGGGGCATGACGGCGTACGTGTGGCTGTCGGCGTGGCTGGTGGTGTTCACCGGCTTCAATGGCGCTGGCAGATACATGGCGGTGCTGTTTCCAGTGTTCATCGGGCTGGCGCGCATCGAGGGCAGGGCGCCGTTTCGCGGCCTCGTCGCCGCCCAAGCGCCGCTGGCGCTGTGGTTCACGTGGGACTTCATCCAGTGGATGTACGTGTGCTGATGGGGCCGGCGGCCGCGACGGTCGCCCGTGGCGATCGGCGGCCCGCATCGGGCCGGCGGGGATCGTGTCCACGTTGCGCGCGTCGCGCCCACCACCGCTGGCGAGATCTCAGCGCCCGAACGCGTGCGGCCGGACTCGCCTCGCCCCGGGTCAGACGAGCGAAACCGCTGAGTCCATCGTGACTTGAACAAATGGTGAATCGCCGTTCGCTCCACCCGGCTGGCGCGCGGAGGCCCTGCGCGCGGTGTCCGCGTAGGGACGAGTTTCAAATCATCCCATGGACTTGAACAAATGGTGGATCCGTTCAGTGGGTGCCCGAGCCCGGCGCCGACGGGGCGTGCCTGGGGTTCCGTGGCGTCGAGCCGCCGAACCTGACAACAACCCGCGTGACCGATCGGATCGCTGCGTCCACGTGATCTCATGGACTTGAACAAATGGTGGATCGAGATCTTCGCGGCGCACTGCGCCCACCACCGCTGACGGGATCACGCCGCCCGAGCGCGTGCGGCCGGGCTCGCCTCGCCCCGGGTCAGACGAGCGAAACCGCTGAGTCCATCGTGACTTGAACAAATGGTGGATCGCCGTTCGCTCCACCCGGCTGGCGCGCGGAGGCCCTGCGCGCGGTGTCCGCGTAGGGACGAGTTTCAAATCATCCCATGAACTTGAACAAATGGTGGATCCGTTCAGTAGTGGGTGCCCGAGCCCGGCGCCGGCGGGGCGTGCCTGGGGTTCCGTGGCGTCGAGCCGCCGAACCTGACAACAACCCGCGTGGCCGATCGGGTCGGCGCTTCCACGTGATCTCATGGACTTGAACAAATGGTGGATCGAGATCTTCGCGGCGCACTGCGCCCACCACCGCTGACGGGATCACGCCGCCCGAGCGCGTGCGGCCGAGCTCGCCTCGCCCAGGGTCAGACGAGCGAAACCGCTGAGTCCATCGTGACTTGAACAAATGGTGGATCGCCGTTCGCTACGAGCGGTGTCGGCGTGGCGACGAGTTTCACGTCATCCCATGGACTTGAACAAGTGGTGGATCGCAGCCCTACCCGCTCCACACCACGACCGCCGCGACCGCCTCGACCCGCACCGCCACCCCGACCGGTGTCGGCACGATCATCGCGTCGTCGCCGCCGTACAGCACCCACCACGGCCCGCCGGGCAGGTCAAACCACGCCGACGTGCCGTCGTCAGCGTTGAACAGCACCGCGACCGGCCCGCGCCTCCCGCTCGCGGCGTAGCCGAACGACCACAGGCGGTCGCCGCCGAGGAGCATCGGCGGCGCCGACTGGCCGAGGGCGTCGTGCAGCCACGCCCGCCGGATCGCGGCGAGGCGGCGGTAGGTCTCGACGAGCGGCAAGGCCCGCTCGCGCTCGCCCCAGTCGAGGTGGTTGGTCGCGTCGTCGCGGCACCAGCTGTTGCCGTCGAGGGGCCCCGTGGCCGCGCCCTGGACCTTGGCGCGCGCCCACTCCTGCCCTTGGGCCAACATCACTGGACCACGCGACAGCAGCAACAGCGCCGCGGCGAGGCGGGCCCGCCTCAAGGTCGGCTCCGTCGGCGGCGACAGCGCGCGGCGATCGACCGCCTGGCCTGGAGCGACCTCGCCGGCGCCGAGCCTCAGGACATCGCCCAGGGTATGGTCGTCGTGGCTCTCGAGGTAGTGGATCGCCGTCGGCAGTTGCGGACCGCCGGGCGCGCGCGGCAGCCCGGCGACCAGCGCCGGCACCGCCTCGCGGCGCACGTCGGGAACCGCTTGCGCGAACAGCAGGCCCTTGCGTTCGGTCGGGTGGGCGCCGCGGATGGCGTTGCGGTAGCGGTCGTCCCAAATCGCATAGCCGAGCTCGGCCATCCGCGCGGGCCGGTAGCCGCCGAGCGACCACGGCTCGGCGATGAGCAGACATCGGCTGTAGGCGCGCCGGCATGCGTCGCGGATCTCGGCCAGGCAGCGATCGTCGAGGATCTCGGCGAGGTCGAGGCGAATCCCGTCGACCCGGTACGACCGCACCCAATGGCGCGCGGCGTCGACGATGAGCTGGCGCATCACGGGATCGCGGCCGTCGATGTCGTGGCCGCAGCCGCTCTTGTTGCGCAGGCTGCCGTCCTTGTTCCGCACCCGCCAGGTCCCAGGGTCGAGGCGGGCGAGGGGCTGGCCGTCGTGGGCCGAGACGTGGTTGAACACCAGATCGGCGATGACCGCGATGCCTTGGGCGTGCAACCCGGCGATCGCCGCACGCAGCTCGTCGCCGGGATCGGAGAAGGTGCCATCGGCGTCGACGCCGACCCACTCGCCTGGCCGCGCCGCGGCGCCGCGCGTGCTGTAGCGCTCGCTGGCGGCGAACCAGAACGACGGCATGTAGCCCCAATGGTTGATTCCGGTCGGGTTGTGCGGCGCGCCCCCCTCGAAGTACGGGTGCGCGGTGACCGGGAGCAGCTCGATCGCGTTGACGCCGAGCTCGCGCGCCGCGCCGATCCCGGCAATGCGGTCGCGCGGCACCTCGGCGAGGCCCAGGTAGGTGCCGGGATGTGCGACGCCGCTCGAAGGATGGATGGTGAAGTCGCGGACGTGGACCTCGAGCGCGATGAGCTCGGCCAGCGTCAGGGCAGGGCGGCAGTCGCCGCGCCACTCGAAGCGCGAGCGCTGGGCCACCGCCCAGGTCGGGTGGCCGACCTCCCACTTGCGCGCGACCGCCTCGGCGCGCGGGTCGGCGAGGTCGAAGGTCTCGCCGGCCTGTTCGATCCGCCAACGGTAGTAGCCGAGGGGCGCGCCGGGCGCAGCCTCCCAATAGGTCAGCCCGGGCGCGCGGCGGTGGCGCGCCGGCGTCACGCGTTCGTCGGGCCCGTTCGGGTGGCGGCGCTCGACCAACGCGGCGGAGTGCGCGCGCGGGGCGACGATCCGGAACAGGCCGGCGTCGGGCAGCCAGCCGAGGGCGACCTCTGGGGTCGGGCCGTCGTGAACCCGCCCCGTCACGTCGCCACCCTCTCGATCACCAGCACGGCGAATGGCGCGACGTCGAGCGGCGCCATCGGCCGCCCGCCGACCACGACCGCCTCGACTGGCGGCGGCAGCCCGGCGCGGTCGCCGCCGTAGCTGCGCAAGGCGCTCGACAGCACTGTCCGCCAGCTGCCGAGCGCCGGCACCGGAACCAGGTGCAGGGGCCGATCGACCGGGGTATGGTGGATCACGGCGACCAGCTCGTCGCCGCCGCCGTGGCGCGAAAAGACCAGGATCGACTCGTCGCGGTTGGCGCCCTCGACCCAGGCGAAGCCTCGCGGATCGCAGTCGCCGGCGTGCAGCGCGGCGCGGTCGCGGTAGAGCCGGTTGAGCGCGGCGACCCAGCGCAACAAACCCTGGCGCGCCTCGTCGGCGCACAGGTGCCAGTCGAGCCCGACGTCCTGGTTCCACTCGCGGTCCTGGCCGAATTCCTGGCCCATGAACAGCAGCTTCTTGCCCGGGTGGAGCCACTGCCCGCCGAACAGCAGGCGCAGCTGGTCGAGGCCGTGGTGCCACAACCCGGTCATCTTGCGCACCAGCGCGCCCTTGCCGTGGACGACCTCGTCGTGGCTGAGCGGCAGCAAGAACCTCTCTACATGAGCATAGGTGAATGGAAAAGTCAGTTTGTCGTGGTGGTGGCAGCGCCACAGCGGGTCGAGGCCGAAATAGGCCAAGGTGTCGTGCATCCAGCCCATATTCCACTTGTAGTCGAAGCCGAGCCCGCCGGCTTCGATCTCGCCCGACACCTGAGGAAAGACGGTCGACTCCTCGGCGATGCACAACACGCCGGGAAACTCGGCGTGGACCATCCGGTTGAGCGCGCGCAGGAACGCGATCGCCTCAAGATTCCACGTCCCGCCCATGACGTTGGGCGTCCACTGGCCAGGGCCGCGCGAATAGTCGCGGTACAGCATCGACGCCACCGCATCGACGCGCAGGCCATCGACGTGCATCGACGCGATCCAGAAATGCGCGCTCGCGAGCAGAAAGCTCACCACCTCGGGCCGGCCGTAGTCAAAGATGTTGGTGCCCCAGTCGGGGTGCATGCCGCGCTGCGGATCGGGGTGCTCGTACAGCGGCGTGCCGTCGAAAAACGCGAGCGCGTGCGGATCGCGCGGGAAGTGCGCCGGCACCCAATCGACCAGCACGCCGATACCGCGCCGGTGGAGCGTATCGACCAGAAAGCGAAAGTCGTCGGGGCCACCGTGGCGCGCGGTCGGCGCGAAGTGGCCGGTGACCTGGTAGCCCCACGACGGGTCGTAGGGGTGCTCCATCGGCGGCAGGAATTCGACGTGGGTGAAGCCGAGGCGCGCGACGTGGTCGGCCAGCAGCGGCGCGAGCTCGCGGTAGCCGGGCGCGGCGTCGCCCCAGCGCTGCCACGAGCCGAGGTGGACCTCGTAGATCGACAGAGGCCGATCGGCGCGCTGGACCTCGGCGCGGCGCTTGAGCCAGCGCGCATCCCTCCAGGCGAAGGTGTCGTCGGGGCACAGGCGGCTCGCCGTCCCCGGACGCAGGTCGTGGGCGAAGCCGAACGGGTCGCTGCGCTCGCCCGCCAGGCCGTGGACGTCGACCACGCGCAGCTTGTAGAACTGGCCCGGCTCGGCGCCAGCGCAGAACCCGCGCCACACCCCGCGGGCGTCGCGCGCGAGGGGTTCGCCGCGCCAATCGTTCCAATCGCCACAGACCGCGACCCCTTCGGCGTGGGGCGCCCACACCGCGAAGGCATAGCCGTCGAGGCCGTCCTGGTGGCGAGGGTGGGCGCCGAGCCAGCGCCACGCCGCGAAGCCCGTCCCGCCGTGGAACTCGTCTGGGGAGGCGCCCGGCATAGGGTCGGGACGCCGCTCGGCGGGGCGGCGGAGGCTCACGGTCCGCACACGCCGTCGGTGCAGGACTTGGCGCCGGGGCAGGGCGCTCCGTCGGCGGCCTTGGCCTTGCCCTTGCACACGCCGCCCTGGCAGACGCTGTCCTGCCAACACGGGATGGCGCATGGAGTGCCGTCGGCGAGCGTCGAGTCGCAGCCCTTGGCCTTGTCGCAGAAGTCGGTCGTGCACGGGTTGCCATCGTCGCAGGTGATCGGCTTGCCCGCGCAGGCGCCGTCCTTGCACACGTCGCCCTGCGTGCACACCGACCCATCGCTGCACGGCAAGCCATCGACGACCGGCGGGAAGACGCACCCGGTCGCACCGTCGCACAGGTCCTTGGTGCAGGTGGTGCCGTCGCTGCAGGCGACCAGGGCGCCGCCCTTGCACGCGCCGCCCGCGCAAGCGTCTGCCGCCGTGCACGCGTTGCCGTCGTCGCACGGCGTCGCCGGCGCCGGCAGGTGCGCGCAGCCGCTCTTGGCAGCGCAGCTGTCGACGGTGCATGGGTTGGCGTCGTCGCACGACGCCGCCTTGCCGACGCACGCGCTCGCCGTGCACGCGTCCGACAGCGTGCAGGCGTCGCCGTCGTTGCACGCCAGCCCGTCGGCGGCGGTCGCTGTGCAACCGGACGCCGGCAGGCACGCGTCGGCGGTGCACGAATTGCCGTCGTCGCACGACTTCTTGCCGGCGCCCTTGCAGGCGCCCTTGGTGCACACGTCGCCGGTCGTGCAGGCGTCGAAGTCGCTGCACGGGTCGGCGTTGTCGACCACCAGGCAGCCGGTCGCTGGCTTGCATGTCTGGTCGGTGCACGGGTTGGCGTCGTCGCACGACACTGGCTGGCCCTGGCACGCACCGCCGGCACAGGCGTCGCCGCTCGTGCACATGGAGCCGTCGTCGCACGGCGCGGTGGTGTGGGCGTGGGTGCAGCCGGTCTTGGGGTCGCAGCCGTCGGCGGTGCAGGCGTTGCCGTCGTTGCACTGCAGCGTCGTCGGCACGTGGTCGCACCCCATCCCGCCCAGGCACTTGTCGGTCGTGCAGGCGCTGCCGTCGTTGCACAGCGGACCCTCGTCGGTCTGGCCGTCGCAGTCGTCGTCCTTGCCGTTGCAGGTCTCGACCGCTGGCTTGGGTGCGGTGCAGGCGCCCAACCCCGCCTTGGTGCAGGCGCGCTTGCCCTTGCACGGGCCGAGGAAGGTACCGGCCGGCCCGGCGGCGGTCTGGAAGCAGGTCGTCACGGCGTCGTCGGCGATCGCGAGCGGCGTGCAGCCGCACTCGCCGCTGTTGGGCAGGCAGCGCTTGGCAACGGCGCCGTCCTCGATCGCGCTGGCGCCCAGGCACGAGTAGCCCGGCGGGCAGTCGGTTGCGTCCTCGCATGCCGGCGCGCAGTAGAAGCCCGACTGGCCCTTGTCGCCCGCCACCGCGACACAGTGGCTGTTCGGCTCGGTGAGCGTCTTGCAGGCGATCGACGCGAGGCACGGCTCGCACAGGCGCGCCAGCCGGGCCACGCAGACCTGGGCGCCGCTCGGCGTCGCCTTGCACCCGTAACCGACCGCGCATTTGCCGGCGGCGTCGCACGGCCCGGCGCAGCGCATGCCGAGCTCGGTCGGCAGACAGGCCCCGCCGCTGCACTCGCCGTCACCCTTGCACGCGCACCCGACTCCGCCCGGGCAGGCAGGCGCGACGTCGGCCGGCAAGGCGTCTGCTTCCTTGCCGAGGTCGGTCGCGACCTCGACCGGGGGCGCGGCATCGAGGGCGTCTAGTGCCGCGTCGGCGGCGTCCTCCTTGGCATAGGAGACGAGCTGATCGCCGCCGCCGCATGCCGCGATCGCGGCGGCGAGGGAGGCGACCAGGGGAAGAGTGCGTGACATCGTCGGGTCGGGAGCGCGCCAGCGCGGCGACAGCTTAGGGCAGTGGGCCACCGTTGTCGATTCCGCCTCTGTCGCGCTGCGGCGTCCCGGGCGGATCTGGGGCGAGATAATCATCCACTTGATATTTATCAATCCTGCCGCGCTGTGAACCCCTCCAACCCGCAGCCCAGGGAAGCAGCGGTTGCCGCCCGGCCGACCGACCCGCCGGCGAATCAGTCGACCGGCGCGGCGCCGGCCCCAGCGACGCCGGGCGAGGCGCAGTTCCGAGAATGGGCCCAGGGGTCGGGTGGCTGCGGCCGCCGTCCAGCGCTCGCGGCGGTCGTTTCACGTAATTCCATGGACTTGAACAAATGGTGGATCTGTCCAAGGGCGCCGGGCGCTCACGGTCAGGCGATGTAGCCTGCCGCGGAAGCAGGGCCCTGGCCAGGCTCGCCCCCCTTCGACGCTGCGCCCGGTCGCCGGCAACCCGTTCCACGAGTTCAAAGTGATCCCATGGACTTGAACAAATGGTGGATCCGTGAATTCGGTCCTCGCCCCACCGGGCATGGTCGGTTTGACACCCGCCCCGCCGCGGCGCAGCATGGAGGCGCGCCCGGACGCGCACCGGCGGGCGGAGGAGTGTCGCGATGCCCAGGATTCCAGCCCGCGCCGTCGTCGCGGCGGCCACCGCCGCGCTGTGCCTGAACGGCAGGCCCGCGAGCGCCGGTCCGATCGAGCTCGCGCTGCAGGGTGGCCTCACCAGCTCCGGCGGCGGCCCGGTCGCCGACGGTGCCTACCCGATGGGCATCGCCTTCTACGCCGACAAGCAGGGAGGCGCCCCGCTGTGGACCGAGCTGTTCCTCGGCGTCCCGGTCAAGGGCGGCGCGTTCGCAATCGCCCTCGGTGCCGGCATCACCAAGCTCGACAGCGCGCTGTTCACCGGCAAGCCGCTGTTCGTGGGCGTCACCGTCGGCACCGACCCCGAGCTGACACGTGAGCCGCTGCGCCGCGTACCGCAAGCGATCCACGCGTCGGTCGCCGCCCTGGCCCACGACGTCGCCTGCACGGGCTGCGTCGGCGCCGACGATCTCGCCAAGGCCGCCGTCACCGGCGACAAGATCGCCACCGGCGCCGTCGGCGCCAACCACGTCAGCTTCAACTGGGCCGGCTCCGACAGCCCAGGCGGCGCGGCGACCTTCGCCGTCGGCGCCAACCAGGCCAAGCTCGCCGAGAGCGCCAAGGTCGCAGATTCAGCCAGCTTCGCCGAGGAGGCCGGCAACGCCAAGATCGCCAACCTCGCCAAGGCGCTGCAGTGCACCGGTTGCGTCAGCCTCGCGATGCTCGGCAAGGACGCCTCCGACGGCTTCCTGTCGACCAAGGGCGGCACGGTGGCCGGCGCGGTCACGGTGTCGGCCGCGGTGACGGTCGTCGGCGACCTCGACGTCGCCAAGTCGATCCAGTGGGGCGCCGTCGACCTCAAGGACGCCACCTGCGGCGTCGCCCAAGCTGGCAGGGTCACCTTCGACAAGGTCAGCCAGCGCCTGTACCTGTGCGACGGCGCCAAGCAGCGCCGCATCACCGTGTGCTCCGAGCTGTGCCAGCCGCCCGGCGGGGTGCCGTGCGGTCAGCTGGTCACCGACGGCTGTGGCGACCAGAGCGCCGCCTGCGGCACCGGCAGCCAGTGCGCCGCCGGCCAGACCTGCGAGAACGGCAAGTGCATCGCTGCGGGCAGCCAGGCGTCCCCGGTGCTGTCGTGCAAAGCGCTCGCGACAGCGGTGCCGGGCGCGAAGAGCGGCGCCTACTGGCTTGACCCCGACGGCGCGGGCGCCGGCGCGCCTTTCCAGACCTGGTGCGACATGGAGACCGCCGGCGGCGGCTGGACGCTCGTGTCGATCATCTCGTCGTCGGACGGCATCGCGTCGATGTCGTGTGGCTTGAATTGGGACTACAAGTCGGCGCTGTGGACCGACGTCAAGGTGCTGACCCCCGACGACTTCGACGAAAAGAAGGACCACAAGTACGCCAGCTACGCATCGGTCGGCTTCACCGATTTCCTGATGGTCGAGAAGGTCGCCGGCAAGGTCGGCTACAAGCAGTGGAAGATGCCGTCGGCGCAGACGAGCTTCTCGGCGCTGATGGGCGGCGGCTGCACCACCCTCGCCGACGCCCCGGTCACCTCGGGCGGGGCGATCAGCGCCGACAACGCGCTCATCTTCAGCAACAACCTCAAGCGCAACTGCAACAGCGACTACGCCAACAACGACGACATGAGCCGCCTGCACGGCAACTCGCCCAACAACCCGCAGGGCAACTGCTACAACGGCGGCTGGGGGCTGGGCGTCGACGGCGACCACCCGAACTGCGAGTGGGCGAGCGAGGCCCGCCCGCAGTACGGCGGCTGGACGACCCAGTGCTACAGCGAGACCGGCTTCTACTCGGGCGGCGAGATGTGCAACGCTGGCTGCGCCAAGCACCACGACGCCGGCACCTTCGTCGGGAGCCTGTACGTGCGGTGATGGGGCCGTCGCTGTTCGGGCGTGCCGCGGCCGGCGATCGCTCGGCCCGGTTTTGGCACGCGGGGCCCCTCGTCGCACTGGCGGCGTGCGCCCCCGACGCGGGGGGACCGTTGGCCGAGCCGCGCCCGCTCGCGGCCGAGATGGTCGCGCCGCTCCACCCCGGACCGAGCGAAGCAGTCGCGGTGTGGCAGGCCGCCGCGGCGCCGGCGGCGGTGCCGACCCAGTCGGAGGTCATCGAGCGCCTCCATGCCGCATCAGCGCGGTCGGGTGACCTGCAGTTCTCGCTCGCGTGGTCGTCGGGGGTCGACCTCGACCTCCACGTTCGACCGCCATGCGGCAGCGACGTCTCGTTCATGCGCCGGCGCGCCTGCGGGGCCGACCTCGACATCGACGCCAACGCGCTCGGCGCCAAGACCACCCGCCCGGTCGAGAACATCTACCTGCCGACCGGTGGCGCGGCGCCCGGCACCTACAAGGTGAGCGTGGTCTACTTTGCCCGCCACGACTTGCCGATCGGCCCGGTGCCCTTCGCGGTCAAGGTCCGAGTCGCTGGCGCCGACCGCTGGTTTCACGGCGAGCTGACGGCGGTCGGCCAGGTCCGCGAGGTCGCCGTCATCGGGTGGCCGCCGCCCTGATCTGATCCACCATTCATTCAAGTCCACATGATCGCGCAAGATTTCGGCTCCAAGGCTCCGACGGGGCGGACCGCGGTCGAGCGCGGATCCACCAACTGTTCAACTCCAGTTGATCACTGAGGATTCGAAAACGCCCCCGACGCCGTCGCGACCGAATTGCTCTCAGTCGCGCGTTTGGCGTCTTGGGCGGCGAATCGCCTCGACCCCGCGCCGCGGATTTTCTCGGCTCACGGCGATCATCTGTAGGCGGGCGGATCCGCCTCGGAGGCACCATGGTCCCACTCACCAGCCCCATCGACCAGACACCGTCGAACGTTCCCGACCGGGCAGACGGCGGCAAGGGCGGCGCCCCACGCAGCGGCAGGGCCCGCCGCGCGCTCCGCTGGTACCGACCGGACCTGCTCTACGAGGTCTGCATCCGGACGATCGACGGCAAGTTCTTCTTCGACCCGGGCGCGCACGCCGATGTCGCCGCCGCGTTTCACGCGATCTTCGCCCGCGCCCAGCAGCGCACTGGCGTGACCGTGTTCGCCTACTTCGCCATGAGCAACCACTACCACGGCCTGTTCGCGGCGCCAAACGCCGACGCGATGGCTGAGTTCCTCAGCCACGCCCACGCTGCGATGGCGCGCCTCGCCAACCGCGCGTGGGAGCGGTCCGGGCGCGTCTTCGCCGCGACCGCGCACGTCGTGCCCGTGCTTGCCGACGAGGCGACCATCAGCGATCGGCTGGCGTATGTGATGGGCCAGGCGCTCAAGGCCGGCGCCGCCTCCGACCTTCTGTCGTGGCCGGGCGCCCACACGAACGCGGCGCTGCTGACCGGCGCTCCGGTCGTCGGCGTCCGCTTCGATCACCATCGGCAGACCCTCGATCGGCGCCTCAAGGCCGGCCCCAAGCCCGACGAGGCCTACACCTCGCAGCACGAGGTCCAGCTCAGCGTGGTGCCGTGCTGGCGCGACCTCGACGAAGCGGAGGTCCGGGCCCGCTACTGCGCGGTCGGCGCCGCAGCGGTGGAGCGGTGGGGCCCGAAGCCACCATTTATTCAAGTCCATGATCAGAAAGGGATCGCGCCTTCGGATGACGCGCCACCCTGCGCGTCGGCTCCCACCGTGGAGGGGCCGAGCGCGGTGCCGGACGAGCCCGCCGCCAGACCCACGCCGAAGCGGAAGCGCGCCCGGCCGCTGCGGGTCCACGCGGCGTGTCCGAAGGCGCGGGAGGCGTACGTCAGCGACTATGCGGCGCTGTGCGAGGCGTGGGAGGACGCGCGGACGCGGCTGGCCGAGGAGACCGAGCGGGCGCTGCGCGGCGAGGCGGCGCGGGCGGTGCTGTTTCCGCTGCACACGTTTCCCGGTGTCATTCGCTGCGACCGGGGGAGGTGAGGCAGCGACGATGGTGCGCTGAGCCAGCGCGGCCGGGCGAGGTCGCGGCGGTCGGGCCAGGACGGCGCCGGCCTCGCCCGGCGACCGTGGCCGCGCACGGTGGCAGGCACATGTGGCTACTTGTCGAGCGCGCTGCAGAACAAGTTGCCGTCGTCGCCGATCGTCCGGACGGGAGCGGTCCAGGTCCCCGGGCTGTACGATTGAAGCGAGCAGGTCGACACCTGCATGGTCGGCCCCGGCAGGTCGGCGATCGCACACGCGTCGTTGGACCGATCCACCATTTGTTCAAGTCCATGGAATAACGTGAAACGACTGCATCGAGCGTGGTGCGGTGGCTGCAGCCACCCGACCCCTGACCCCAGACTCCGAACCGCGCCCCGCCGCGGGCCACGCGCGCAGTGCGGCGCCTACTGGACCCGCCAGTCGGCGACCTCGACGTAGCCCTCGCCACGGAGGATCACCCCAGTGAAGCCGGCGCGCGCGTCGGGGAGCGCGAACGCCATCGCTTGGCCGCCGACGCTCACCTTGACCTCCCTGCCCTTGACCGCGATTCGCACCGGCACCTTGTCGCCTGTCGCGGCCTTGGGCGACTCGGCGACGGTGACTGCGCGCGACAGGGTCGGGGACACCGTGGCCGGGGCGTCCTCGCCCAGCCGGACGAGCGCGGTGCCGGCGGCGTTGATGCGCACGCCCCAGGCCTGGACGGGCGCTGCCCACACCTGCTTCTTCTGATCGGGGTCGTAGTTGTTCGGCGTATCGACGTCGCGCAGGCCGAACACGAAGATGACCTCGGGGCGACCGGGGTCGAGGGTCAGCTCGCCCGAATCGAGCGCCGCCTGCGGGGCGTGCGGCGGCCAGAAGTCGGCCGCGCGGGTGAAGCGGAGCTCGAACCACGCCTGCAGGTCGCCGCGGTGGGCGGCGCCGGTCGCCACCAACACCTCCTTGCTGCCGTGGCGCGCCGCTCGGTAGTAGCGCAGCGCCCTCGCCAGCTTGCCGTCGACGCGCGGGCCGCTGAACAGCACGTACTCGCCGCTGATGAGGTGGGCCGGCTCGCCGCCCAGCCACCAGACTGGGTCGCGGTACGCCCACCAGCGCGTCAGCTCGCGGCGGCGGCACAGCAGCTGCAGCATGCGGGGAGACGGCGGACCGGCGGCGGCGAACAGCTTGGCCAAGGTCGGCAGGTTGCGCTCGCCGGCGGCGATCAGCTCGCGCAGCTCGTCCTTCTTGTCGGTCGCGGCCAGCAGCGCCGACAGCTTGCCGAGCTCCTCGATGCGCTTGGCGAGGGACCGCAGGTCGCCGGCGTCGGTCTCGATCGCGCTCGCCCTCGCCAGCCCCGCGCTCGCCGCATCGACATCGCCGACGTCGAGCTGCGCCTCGGCCAGCCCCTCGTACAGCTTGATCTTGTCGTACGCCTCGATCGGCACCTTGGCCGAGCTCGCGAGCGCGAGCTCGTACAGCTTGATCACCTCGCGCGGGTCGGCGGCCATCTGGGCGGCGATGTCGCGCACGGCGGTCAGGTTGCGCGCCAGCGCGGCGTCGCGCTGGGCCGGCTGGTACGCGTGGCCCATCCGCAGCGACCTCACCATCCCTTCGATGCGCTTGTCGACGTCCTCCGGCTTGTCGGGAGGGTGGCGGCCGCCGTCGAACAGCGGCACCTGGGGGAAGAGTTTCTGCGCCTCCTGGAGGTAGAGCCGCACGAGGCCGGAGTCGTGGCGGCGCACCCACAGGCCGTCGAAGTGGTCCTGGTAGCGCGACACGCGTCCGTGGTTGCGGCCGTGGTGGTCGTAGAACCCGATCAGCCACGACAGCGCCGCCAGGCGCCGCACCGCCGCCTCGGGACCGGGCTCGCGCGCGATCGCCACCAACCGCTCTGCGACGCGCTGGTCGTTGTCGAAGTCCTGGTCGGCCTTGGCGCGCGCTACGTTGCGGGTCTCGACGTCGATCGCCGCCGCCTTGCTTCGGATCTTCGCCACCACCTCCTCGTACTCGGCCAGGGTCAGCCGGGCGAGCTGGAAGTCGGTGTCGATCCGCGTCGCCGCGCGCAAAGCCTGCAGCGCCTCGTCGTATCTCTTGTGGTCAAACTCGGCCACCGCCTGCGAGAACAGCTTGAAGGCGCCGAAGTCGGCGGTGTGGATCTTGGCGATGCCGGCGCGCTCCTTGGGGTCGAGCTTGACGCCGAGGGCGCCGACGAGCTTGTGGACGAGCGCCTTCTCGATTTCAAAGAACGCGTCGCGCTCACCCGACACCTCCTCGGCGAGGAGCACCTCGCCCGCCTGGACCGTGAACAGGCGTGCGTCGATGCGCATCGCCTTGGCCACGACGGTGAAGGTGCCGCCGAGCAGGTGGGTGGCGCCGGCGAGCTTGCCGATCTTGGCCGCGGTCGATTTATCGACCATGCCCGACGCGCCGAGCTTCTGCTCGGCGACGATCTCTTGCAGGCGGGCGCGCTCGACCAAGGTCAGGCTGGCGACCCGGGCGAGGTCGGTCGTGACCATCGACTGCAGGCCCTTGCCGAGGGCCTCAAGGCCAGCCTCGCTCGACGCGTTGCCGAACTCGAGCACGGCGACGCGCATCGCCGGCGCGCTGGCGAAGGCGGGAGCGGTCGCGCAGGCAAGGGCGGCGACCACGGCGAAGGGCAGGTTGCGGGTCAAGGCGAACCTCGGCGCCGCGCCGGCGGCGTCGCCACGCTGCCGCGAACCGGACGGCGCGTCAAGCCGGTGCCACAGCGCAGGTCTCCATTCATGTGTTGTTTCAATGACTTGAACAAATGGTGGATCAAAGATCAACGATGCCCAGCTTGTCCGGACCGCACTACTCGGGGTCGCACGGCCCGGAGCAGGTCTGGTCGATCACCCCGAATGGCCGGAAGAAGCGGTCGATCTGATCGATCGACGCCGCGAGGTAGCGCTGCGCGTCGTGCACAGGGTTGGCGTTGTCGCCGCCCGGGCCGGTGGCGTCGAGCGCCGGCGTCTTGAAGTCGAATTCGACCACCGCGGAGGCCGCCGGCGCCGGCGCGGACGCGAGTCCCCACACTGGCCGCGGCGACGGCGACAGCAGCGGCAAGCCGAGGGCGCGCGCGTGGACGTGGCTCGCCAGGTTGGGCACCTGGGTGTCGGCGATGCCGACCTGCATCAGGATGCGCCGCTCGGGCGGCGACCCCGGCCAGGTGTCGGCGCGGACGTGCGCGGCATACGAGATCGGGTCGACGCGCTCGAGCGGGCCGATCATCGTCAGCATGATCCGCGCTGCCGCCGCCGGCGACCCACCGGCCGCCTCGAGCATCGCGGCGAAGGTGTTGAACGGCGCGGCGCGCGACATCATGAGGCCGAAGCCCGCGCCGCCGACGCCGAGCGCGGCACGGTCGAGCCACGGGTTGAAGGCGACCTGGACGCCGCCGAGGATGTGTCCCTGCGACAGGCCGTAGAAGTAGACCTGCTGGCCGTCGGTGAGGGCCTGTCCGTCGCGCCGCAGGGCCGGCAACTGCCACAGCCCGCCGCGGCTGGCCCAGGTCAGCGCGGCCTGATTGACCATGCCCTGGTGGAGGCGCTCGACGAAGCGCAGCCCCTCGGACGGGGTCTGAACCAGATCGGACAGGAGCACCACCGAGTCGGCGAGGCTCATCCCCCACCAATCGACCGCGACGCCGACCGCGCCCATCTTGTCGGCCAGCTTGGGGACCACGCCGTTGACGACCTCCTCGCGGCCGCCGAAGAAGCCGTGGCCGCACTGGACCACCCGCACTGGCGCGGGCGCCTTGCCCGACCACAC
>Ga0194120_10005091_pt1 | contig 19638 bp, 20 predicted proteins | sample TA2MahCa65mmetaG_FD_148642 | JGI IMG/M metagenome (GOLD analysis project Ga0194120, IMG submission 148642) | Freshwater microbial communities from Lake Tanganyika, Tanzania - TA2015019 Mahale Deep Cast 65m | ecosystem: Environmental > Aquatic > Freshwater > Lake | place: Tanzania: Lake... | reverse complement strand
ATAGCTCGCAGCGGCACGCCTTCAAGGCATTGCCGCCCGTCATGGCCTACAGCTAGGATCGGCTCAGGAAGCGCATCCTGGAATGCCGATCGAGCTCGGAATCGGTCCCTCCTACCGCGACGACGTCCACCTCAATGCGTTTCTCGGGCAGTTCAAGAAGTACTCCAAGGTCGAGTACGTGGGAGGCGCCGAGACGACTTACGACATCGTGATGATGCTGGCCCTGGCGATGGCCAAGGGCAAGGCCAACACCAGGGAGGCCGTCAAGGACAACTTCATCTCGATCAGCCGGGAGGGGACCAAGAATACCGGCTGGGGCGTCGAGGGCTACAAGGACGCCCTGGCAAAGCTGGCGAGCGAGGGCAAGGTGCACTACATCGGGGTCGCCGGCGATCATGCGCTGGGCGACAACGGCGAACTGCTCAAGCCGGTCAGCCAGATCTGGGAGTGGAAGGACGGCCAGACTCCCTTCGTGGACGGGTTGGTCTACTAGTTGACCGGACTCGCGACCGACGAGTTCCGCGCCCAGGTGACCTTCACCCGGGCGTGGTGGAGCGTCATCTCGAGCACGCGCATCTTCGTGGAAGCCTTCTGCAGCCATGTCGCGGCCGAGGGCGACCTGTCCGAGCGCGTCTCGATGGTATGCCACGAGTTGCTGCAAAACGCGTGGCAGCACGCGACCGCCGAGGAGTCCCTCATCGGCTGCTCGGTGATCGTCGCCGACCGCTGCGTGAAGGTCAGCGTCGACAACGCCGCGACGAACGCTGCCGCCGAAGACCTGGCCCGGGAGATCGCCGCGGTGGGCGGCGGCGATCCGCTCGACGTGTTCGTACAAAAGATGAAATCGAGCCTCGCGCCGGGGCAGGCCGGCAACCTGGGCCTCGCCCGCATCCGCTACGAGGGCCGCGCCTCCCTGGAGCTGGTTCCGGGGTCGGGCCGGGTGACAGTTGTGGCCACACTGGAGCGTTGAATAATGAACCGACTCGACGTCGCCCCGTTCACCAAAGACGGGTTCGAGATGTTCGTCGTCGACAGTGGCGCGGATCGCGTCACGGTGAAGTTTCGCGGCACCATCGAGCATCCCGCGCCGGGCGAGTTCCTGGATCCGTTGCTGGACAGCATCCACACCAAGGCAGTGGCCGTGCGCGTCTCCAACGTCGATGCGGACTTCAGCGGGCTGGACTTCCTCAACTCCAGCGGCATCAAGGCCATCCTCAAGTGGGTGATGCGGTCCACCGAGACCAACCTGGGCACCAACCCCAGCTACCAACTGCGCCTCCTGTACTCGAGCCGCGTCACGTGGCAGCAGGCTAGCCTGAAAGCCATCACCTTCCTGACCAAGGGCACGGTGGTCGCCGAGCCGATCCTCGGGGCCGATGCTGCAGAGCGGTGACGGCGTAGGCGCCGAGGTCTCCTTCAGCCCGCGGTGGTGGGCGTTCATTGGCAGCACGCGCATCTTCGTGCGGAGCTTCTGCGGAGAGATATTCGACCAGGACATGTCCAGCCGCATCGCGATGGCGGCGCACGAACTGCTGGAGAACGCCGCCAAGTACTCGCGATCGCCCGACAGCCCCATCACCTGCTCCTTCCGCGTGGACGACGCGTGCGTGCGCGTGATGGTGACTAACCATCCGCTTCCCGAGCACATTCCCGCGCTGGCCGAGGAGCTGGCGAGCGTGAACGCCGGAGACGCGTTCGAAACCTACGTCCGGAAGATGGAGGAGAGCCTGCAGAGCGACCGGAGTCGCCTGGGCCTGGCCCGCATCCGCTGCCTGGGCGGAGCGCGCCTGGACCTGACGATCGAGGGCGGCCAGGTGGAACTCACCGCCACCTTCGATCGCCCGGTCTGACCTTGCTGGAGCGAGAGGTCACGCCTCTCGCGGGTCAGCGCGCTCAGCCACCGCCGCCGCCCAGGGCCAGACCGCTCTGCATGCCCGCGTTGCAGGCACCGCCGAAGCAGTCCCGGCCGAAACCGCCGCCACCGGCCACCTGGCCGCCGCCGAAGCCGAGAATGCGCCCGGCGCCCACCACGGCGCCGCGACCAAGCTGGAAGGCTCCCTGGCCCACGCGCGCCGCGCCCCGCAAGGCGCCGGCGCCGATGCGGCCGGCGCCGCGAAGCGCGCCCGCGCCGATGCGGCCCACGCCGCGCGCGATCCCGCCGAACAGACCCATGTCGATCCCCCTGTAACCCAACCCTGGGCGCACGCGCGCCCGACCCTATCCTGCTTGCGGGGCATGGGCGTTGTCGCCTCGACGGCCCCGCGGCTTGCGTGAAGAATGCGCCTCATGGCGCGGCTCAAATGGCCTGGCTCCTCTCTGCCGCAGGCACGGAGGCCTGCGCCACCGATGCAGCGGGTGAGGCCGGCCTCCGTGCCGGTCGCGGCGCCGGATCGAAGCCAAGCGAGCGCCGCAGTCAGTTCCCCGCCGCGATCGCCGTCGCCTTGACCCTGGCGAACTCGGCGGCATACGTGGCGGCCAGTTCCGGCGCGTTCTCGAAGATCAACACATTCTCGTCGTTGGTCTCCGCGCCGCCCGTGAAGTTGTAGCTCCCCGTGATCACGGTCGCGGAGTCGATGACCATCACCTTGTGGTGCATGAAGCTGGGATTGCCGTCGCGGCGCACATCCAGGCCGGCGGCGGCGAAGCGCGGGTACTGCCCGCTCGTGCCGGACGCTCCGGTGTTCTCGATGACGCCCTCGACCGCGACACCGGCGGCGGCACGCGCCAGGATGGCGTCGCCGATGGCGCTGCTGGTGAACGAGAACGCCATGAACTTGATACCGCTGCGCGCCTCGTTGATCTCGGAGACGATGCGGGCGGCGATCTGGTCCTTGGGCGAGAACAGCGTGGACACCGTGGCCCCCTCGATCGCCACCGCGGGATTGGGCACCCCCGCGGTCTTGCTCGATCCGAACTTGTTGTTGGCGAACATCTGCGTGAACTGCGAGCCGAAGTTGGCCGCCAGGGCCGCGTTCGCGATGGAGATGGCGTTGTTGTTCTGGCGGAACGCCCCGTTCACCGTCAGGTTGAACGAGCCCGTCCAGGCCTTCGCGGCGTCCACGACCACGAACTTGTTGTGCATCAGCGCGCTGGTACGCGTGTCGGGCACGATCGGGATGCCGGCCGCGGCCAGGTCCGCGAAGCCGGACGTGGCGTTGCCCGACGCGTCGAAGGCGTTGTCCTTCTCCGCGACCGCGCGCACGGTCACCCCTCGCAACTTGGCGGCCACGAGGGCCGCGACCAGCGACGGCTCGTCGAGTTCGTAGAGGGCGACGTCGATGGTGCTGGCCGCGGAGGCGAAGAGAGCTGCGAGGTGCCGCTCGGGATTGCCGGTGTTCGCGCGGCTGGTCGTGTCGTTGGCGGCATTGGTCAGATCGTAGGTCGCGCAGAAATACGAAGTGAAGAGGCTCGGCAGCGGGGCGTAGGTGCCGGCGTTCGCCGCGACGCCGTCCACGACGATTTCGACCGCGCCGCCGCGCGCCCAGGGGGGCACCGTGACGGTGGCGGCCTCCGACGCGTAGGACGTCACCGGGGCCGACACCGAGGCCCCGTCTCCCGAGAACGTCACCGTCGGGGTCGCCGCCCAGGTAAGGCCGAGATTGCTCCCCGAGAGCGTCAGCGTGTCGCCCGTGCGGCCCGCGGCGGGGGTCAGGCCGGTCACGACCGGCCGGTATGCGGGGGCGAGCGTCAGGGTGACGCTCGTGCGCACGCTGGGCGCGACCGTGACGGGCAGCGACGCGGTCGCGACCGTGACCGCCAGCCCGGGGCCGCTCCGGGCGCGGGCCGCCACGGTGTAGGCCCCCGCATCGACCACCAGCGACGCCGTGGACGCCCCGGTGCCCGCCGGCCGGAGGGCGGAGGCCGTGGCGACCAGGGTCTGCTCGCGCATGAGGTCGAAATCCACCCGCTCGGCCGAGAGCGGCAGGAGTTGCGCCTGGCGCGGCGGCCACCGCACCGACAGGGAGAGCTCCCCCTTCTTCGCGGCCCGCCCGGCCTCGCTGGGCACAGGGTCGCCGGCGGCGGCCGCCGCCCCGGCGGCGACGGCGGCGGGCAACGCGGCAACGGCGCAACCGCACAGCAGAGCGGCCGCGACTCCGAGCGCGCCCCTGACGAGCCAGCGCATCCTAACAGTGGTTATTCCCAGCTATACTTGAGCGATGTCTCTCTCGTCGGCCCCCACCCAGGATCCGCCAGTGGCCAGCGATCCATTGCGGCAGATGTACCGCGAGATGGTCCTCATGCGCGAGATCAACCACCGGGCGATCCTGCTGCAGCGCCAGGGACGCATCGGGTCATGGCTCGGCTCGGAGGGTCAGGAGGCCACGGCGGTCGGCGCCGGCCACGCCCTCACCCCGGGCGACTGGGTCTTTCCCACGTACCGGGAGCACGCGGTGGCCCTGGTTCGGGGAGTCCCCGTGGTCAACCTGTTTCACCACCTCTTCGGCAACGTCCGGGACAACGCTCGCGGCCGCAATCTCCCGCCCGAGTACAGCTTCCGCGAGATCAACTTCGTATCGATCTCGGCGCCGGTAGGCAACCAGGCTCCCCAGGCCGTGGGCGCCGCCATCGCGGCGCGAAAGCGCGGAGACGACGTGGCGGTCCTGACGTTCTTCGGGGACGGCACCTCGTCCGAGGGCGACATCTACGTGGCCATGGACTTCGCGGCGCGCTTCAAGGCGCCCGTCGTCTTCTTCTGCCAGAACAACGGCTGGGCCATCTCGGTGCCCACGGCTCGCCAGGTAGCCGGGTCCATCGCCGACCGCGCCCCGAGTCTCGGCTTCGGGGGCTGGCGCATCGACGGCAACGATCCGCTGGAAGTCCGGGACGCCACCCGCGACGCCCTCGCCAAGGCACGCTCCGGCGGCGGCCCCACGCTGATCGAGGCGATGACCTACCGGCTGGGCGCCCATTCCACGTCCGACGATCCCACGAAGTACCGCGATGCCGGGGAGGTCCAGACCTGGGTCGAGCGCGATCCCCTGGTTCTCGCCAGCGAAAAGCTGGCCCTCACCGAGGCCGAAGAGGCCGAGGTGTGGGACTGGGCCCGCAACGAGGTGCAGCAAGCCGTCGCTGAGGCCGAAAATACGCCCCTGCCGCCGGTTTCGGATATGTTCGAAGGCGTCTACGCCCGGATGCCCTGGCACCTGGCCGAGCAGCGCCGACTGAAGGGGGGTGATTGAGACCGTCCCGCTAGACGTGCCGACGGGCTTCTTCCTGGGAGCCCTGCTGCCGCTGTTCGCCATCCGCCGCATCCGGGCGACGCAGCCGGCGCCGGCCGGCGGCGTGGTGCCGCTGGCCACGCTGGGCGTGGCATGGTTCGCCCTCACGGTCCAGGTGGCGCTGGCCCGGTATCCCGACTGGATGTGGTCGTACCTGCTCGATAGCGCCGAGGTCCCGCCCGCATTCGCCCTGGTCTTCTTCGCGGCGGTCACGGGCGCGGGCGCCGCGGGGGCGATCATCTCGCAGGCCTTCATCGCCCGCGGCCAGAGCCTGGGCGCCGCGCTGGCCGCCCTCTTCGGGTTCCTGATGTACGCGGCGACCTTCGCTTTGACCTGGGACCAGTACTTCCACGTGGGCAGCTACTTCCAGTACCACCACGGCCTCTCGATCGAACTGGCCAGGCACGCGGGCTTGAGAAGCCTGATGTCGGTCCTGGGCGCGGCCGAGGCAGTGGGCCTGCTCGGCCTGGCGGCCTACCTGGCCGTCGCGGATCGCGCCTGGAAAGTGCGGACGCCCTGAATGCAGACCCACGCCGACGCGCAAGCCGCCGCCGCCGAGGTGCAAGCCGCCGCCGCCGACGCGCGCGCCGCTCAGCCCGCCTGGCGCGCCATGGGCTTCCGGCGGCGCGGCCTGGCGCTGGGGAAGGCGCGGGCGCGCTTCGTGGCCGAACGCAACGCCATCGTGGCGGCCATGGCCGCCGAGCACGGCAAGAGCGAGGCCGAGACCTACTTCGTCGAACTGCTCGTCTCGTTCGACCTGTTCGACTACTGGCTCGACAACGCCGAGAAGCTCCTGGCCCCGGAAATGCTCCCCCTCGATCCCGTGAAGTTCCCGGCCAAGCGCGGGAAGATCGTCTACGAGCCCAAGGGCCTGATCGGCGTCATCAGCACCTGGAACTACCCCATCAACCTGCCGCTGCGCTCCCTGATCCCCGCCCTCATGGCCGGCAACGCGGTGCTGTACAAGCCTTCCGAGCACGCGGTCGCGGCGGGGGAAATCCTGGAGCGCATCTTCCGCGACGCCCTGCCGCCCGGCGTCCTGCAGACCGTGCGGGGCGCCGGCGACGTCGGCGCGGAAGTGGTGGATGCCGTCGATCACGTGTGCTTCACCGGCAGCGGCGAGACCGGGCGGAAGGTGGCTTCCCGCTGCGCCGAGCGCCTGATCACCTGCTCGCTGGAACTAGGCGGCAAGGCCGCCGCGATCGTCCTGGCGGATGCGGATCTGGACCGGGCGATCAATGGCATCTTGTGGGCCAAGTTCCATACAGCGGGCCAGAACTGCTCGGCGGTCGAGCGGATCTACGTCGCGCAAAGCGTCGCCGAGGCCTTCACCGCGCGGTTCGCGGAGGCCGCCAGGAAGCTGCAAGTGAGTACCGAGGGCCCGTGGGCCATGCTGCCCCTGCGCACGCCCCGCCAGCGCGACAACGTGGCGCACCAGGTCGACCAGGCCCGCGCGGCGGGCGCCAAGGTCCTGTGCGGCGGTGCGCCAGGCGAGACCGATCTCGGCTACCAGGCCACGGTGGTCGTCGCGGCCCCCGAGGAGTGCGACCTGCTCACCCGCGAGACCTTCGGGCCGGCGGTGGCCATCGTGCCGGTAGCCGACGCCGCGGAAGCCGTGCGCAAGGCCAACGCGTCGGACCTCGGACTCTCGGCGAGCATCTGGACCCGCGACCTGGAGCTGGGCGAGCGCCTGGCCGCGCAACTGGAGGTCGGCGTCGCGATCGTCAACAACGCGTGCTTCACCGGACCGATGCCCTTCGCCCCGTGGGGCGGCCGCAAGCTGAGCGGCCATGGCTGCACCGGCTCCCACCTGGCCGTGCGCGAATTGGTCCACCCCAAGACCATCCTGATCGACGCCGAGAAGGCGCCGCACGAGCTCTGGTGGTACCCGTACACGCCGACCCGGCTGGGCATCGCTCGCAAGCTCTTCCTCATCCTGTCCGGCCAGGCCGGGCTCTCCGACGTCCTCGCCTTGCTGCGCCTGATGCCGCGCCGCTTTCGCGATAGCTGAAGTCTCGCGCAGGATTGCCGGAATAGTGGGAAAACCCACTTGACGCCGCGTCGTTTCCAGGCGTCAAGATAGGTTTGGATATGAAGAAGTTTATAGTGCTGGTGGTAGACGACGACGCGGGCCTCCAGCAGGTGCTGGGAATGCGGCTGCGTCTGGCCGGGCACGACGTGCTCAGCGCCCTCGACGGCTCCACGGGCCTCGATCTGGCCTACAACTCCCAGCCGGACCTCATCGTGCTCGACATCATGCTGCCGCGGCGCGACGGCCTGGATGTCCTGCGCACCCTGCGCCAGACCCTGCTCACGCCCGTCGTGATGCTTACCGCCAGGGCCGAGATCGGCGATAGGCTGGAGGCGCTGTCCGCCGGGGCCGACGACTACATGCTCAAGCCCTTCTCGCCGCGCGAGCTGGAAGCGCGGATCTCGGCGATCCTGGCCGATCCCGTCTCCGACCGGTTGCTGGCCGACGCCATCGAGTTCCGGGGCGACTGGGTGTTCGACCTGCGCAACTGCTGGATCCGCAAGGGCGACCAGATCCTGCGCCTGACGCGCATGGAGTACAAGCTGCTGCGCGTCCTCGCGCTCCATCCCGGCCGGCCGTTCACGCGGTCGGAACTGCTTCACCAGGTCTGGGGCTACCGCGTCGCGCAGTACGCCGACACGCGCGTCGTCGACGCCCACATCCAGCGCCTGCGCGCCAAGCTGGGTGGGGCCGAGGACCAGGCTCCCGTGCGGGCGCACCCCGGTGTGGGATACATCTTCGCGCCGCTGGATGTCGCCGGGCAGCAGGTCGCCAGCAAGTAGTCCGATCCGGCTTGCGCTAGATCTCGAATTCTCCGGCGACCGACGCCTCCAGCGACTCGGCCAGGTCGCCCAGCCACTCCAGCGTGGTTTGCAGCAACGAGCGCTCGTTGGCGATCAGCGACTGCCTGACCAGGGGCTCGTCGGCCAGATCGGCGCCGGAGATCTTGGCCAGGCGCTCGGCCATCTCGTCGCGCGCCACGAGTAGCCGGCTCGCCAGGATGCCCGGCGACAGGACGTGCGCATAGGCGAGGCCCCGGCGGAACGAGAAGGACGTGGGGAAATCGCGCAGGGCCTGCTCGGTGGCCAGCCAGAGCGCGTTGCGCCCCGCCTCGGTGATCTCGTACTGCGCGCGCAGCTGGCTGGTCCCCACCTGCTGCTTGGAGACCGTGACCCAGCCCCGTTTCTCGAGCGCCGCCAGGGCCTGGTAGACGGTCACCGAGCCCAGGTTCGCCACCTCGAGGGTGTGCGGCCGGGTCTCCAGCCTTTCGATGATCTGGTAGCCGAAGGCGGCCCCGTCCGCGAGGATCCCCAGCAGGTGGTGATCGAGCGCGGTCAGGCCGGAGTGGGTCATGGTCGCGCGGACGCGACAAGGAAGGCGCCGACGTCGTTCATCGCAACAGCGGCGTTGCCGTGACGGTGCCGCCCTGCCGCATCAGGGCCTCGATGTCCTCGACCTGCTTGGGGACGTCCCGCGAGAGCACCTCGTGGCCCGTCTCGGTCACGAGCACGTCGTCCTCGATGCGGATGCCCATGTCGAACCACCGCGGATCGACGCCCTCCGACCCCGCGGGCACGTAAAGGCCCGGTTCGACCGTGAGCACCATCCCGGGCGCGAGTGTGCGCCACTCTTCGTCGATCTTGTACTTGCCCACGTCGTGGACGTCCATGCCGAGCCAGTGGCCGGTCTTGTGCATGTAGAACCGCTTGTAGCGCTCCGACGAGATGGCCTCGTCCACGGGCCCCTCCAGCAGTCCCAGGCGCACCAGGCCTTCGGCCAGCGTGCGAACGGCCAGGTCGTGGATGTCCTGGAAGCGCACGCCGGGCCCGACCAGGTCGATACAGGCCAGTTGCGCGGCCAGCACCAGGTCGTAGAGGGCCCGCTGATCGGCCGTGAACACGCCGTTTGCGGGGAAGGTGCGCGTGATGTCGGACGCGTAGCCGTCGAACTCGCAACCGGCGTCGATGAGCACCAGGTCGCCGTCCCGCACCTGCCGGTCGTTGTCGTTGTAGTGCAGGATGCAGGTGTTGGGACCGGATCCGCAGATCGGGTTGTACGACGGCCCTTGCGCCCCCCGCCGCCGGAAGGTGTACTCGCATTGCGCCTGGAATTCGTACTCGTACATCCCGGGGGCCGAGAGTTTCATCATCTCGCAATGCGCCTCGGCGGCGATCTGCGCGGCGCGGCGCATGCGCTCGACCTCTTCGGGGCCCTTGATCAGGCGCATCTCGTGGGCGATGGCGGCCGTATCGAGGATGACGTCGGGAGCCGAGACGCCCGTGCGGATCTTGGCCTGGACGCGGCGCCGCCAGCCCAGGACGCGCTCGTCGAAGTTGCCGCAATGCCCGACCGGGTAGAAGAGGCGGCTTTCGTTCTCGAGGTAGCTGGGGAGCACCTCGTCGATCTGATCGAGCGGGAATGCCGCGTCCGCGCCGAACCGCTCCAGGGCGCCCTCGACCCCGGCCCGGCGCCCGGTCCAGGTCTCGCGCTCGGGATCCTTCGGGTTGACGAAGAGCACGAAGCGATGGTCCGCATGGCCGGGACACAGCACGGCCACGGCGTCGGGTTCCTTGAAGCCCGTCAGGTACCAGAAGGTGCTGTCCGGCCGGTACGGGTAGTCGACGTCGTTGGAACGGATGGGAATGGGATGCGTCGGGATGATCGCGACGCCGTCCCCCATCTGTTGCATGAAGTGCGCGCGCCGCCGGGCAAAGACCTCGTTCATGGTCTCCACTTTAGCCCAAAAAGGTTCGAGGCCCTACGAACGTTTCCGTTCATAGAGCCTCGATAAACCATTGTCCCCGATTCCGGGGGGTGGACATTCCATTCGGGCTTTCGCCTGGAGGTGAAATGTCCGCCAGTCGTGACCTCTGGTATCCGAGGCCGAAGCCTCGGGCTCGGAGGCCACAACCTTTTTGGTAAGACCTACTTTATCTCGCGCTGGACCATACACAACAAGGGGGCGGGGGAAATCTTCAAAGGACCCACGGGATGAGGGCGCGCGCCTTGTCGCGGTAGGCGACGTAAGCTTCGCCGAAGTGCCGTTCGAGCGCGGCTTCCTCGGCGCGGATGCGCCAGAGCACCAGGGGCACGTACGTCAGGCTGAACGTGAGGACGGGCAACCAGGTGCCGAGGCCCAGGAAGATCCCGTACGCCGCGAGGAGACCGCCCGAATAGCCGGGGTGGCGGATCCATGCGAAGGGCCCGTGTTCTATCAACCGGTGATCGTCCAGGATCGTCACGCGCCACGTGAACTGCCGCCCCAGCGTCGCGATGGCGCCGTAGCGGATGGCCAGGCCCGCCAGGCCGAGCGCCACGCCCGCCGGCGCGACGAGGTCGGGGCGCCACGAAATGGGGAACAGCCCGAGCCACCCGCACGCGACGGCCAGCGCGATGTTGGCCAGGAGCGAGGCGGAGAGCAGCGCCCAGCCGCTCCCGTCGAGGCTGCGCGTCCCGCCCGCATAGCGCCGGGCCAAGGCCACGTCGGCCACGAGGGTCGCGGCGATCGCGGCGTAGACGACGTATGACTCCCAGCCTGACGTGCGAGCGCCTCCTTACGAGAGGATCCCGGGCGGGAGGCCCAGGGGCCCGGTGCGCGGGCGGTTGCGGCCAAGCTTCTCGTGGGCCTGCACGAAGTGGTCGGCGGCGATGGCCGCGTAGGTCGAGATGTCGAGGCACATCGTCGCGGCGCCGACTATTTCGGCCAGGCGCTTGGCCTTGCCCGACCCGACGCAGCCGAGCATCTCGAGGCACGCCTTCTGGCTCGGCAGGCCCGTGCCGCCCCCGATGGTCGCGACCACCAGGTTGGGAAGCAATGCCCCGAAGTACATCCCGCCTTCGGTGAGGCGGAAGCTGATCTGCCCCTGGCATGACTCGGGGACGGTCGCGATATCCTGGCCCGTCGCGGTGAAGATGGCGGCCACGACGTTGGCGAAGTTCACGTTGCAGCCCAGCATGCCCGCGGCCATGGTCGGCGCCAGGCCCGCGACCAGGGCTTCGAAGAGATCCTCCGGGCTCACCTTGAGGACGCTCTTCATCACGTCGCGCTTGAGATGGACCTCGGCGACCACCCGCTTGCCGCGCATGCTGGTCGTGTAGGTCATCGCGTTGACCTTCTTCTCGGCCCCTAGCTGCGAGTCGACGTACCAGTCCAGGAAGCGGATGCCCGTCTCGCGGGGGAACTCGAGCAAGGCCCAGTGGCACAGCGCCCAGCTGCACTTCATGACCATGTTGGCCCCGTAAGCGTCGCCGGTGTAGTAGGAGAGCTGCAGGCAGACCGAATCTCCGAGGATCACCGGGTTGATGTCGAGGAGGCGACCGACCCTGGATTGGCTGTTGGCGATGCTCTTGAGCTGGACGTCGCGCTTGCGGATCCACCCCACGAACTCGACGGCCTCGGTGAGGGACTCGAAGGTGAACATCGGGGCGCGCATCATCTGGTCGCTCACGACCCGAACCTTGGCGCCGCCCGACTCGGACACCGCGCGCATCCCGCGCGTGAGCGACGCGACCAGGGCGCCCTCGGTCGTGGCCATCGGCACGTAGAACACGCCCTTGGCGTGCTCCCCGGCGACCAGCAAGGGCCCGGCGACGCCGATGGGCACCTGCACGAAGCCGATGTGGCTCTCGATGTTGCCCTTGAAGAGGTCGGCCCGCGGCGCCCGGTCGGCGCCCAGGACGCGCAGATCGGCGCCGGTCTGCTCGGCCGCCCAGTTGCGCCTCGCGGCCAGGGCATCCTCGGTGTAGAGGCGCTTGAAGGGTACGGCTGCGTGGTGGCGGGAGGCCGGCTGCGGCTGCGGCGCGGGCTCTGGCCCCTTGGGCGCCGGCTGGGGCCACGCGACGTGCATGATGTCGAGCCGCTTGATGCCGCGGCCCCAGGCCTTGAGGACCTTCCTGATCCTGGCGCGCTTCCGACCGGCTGCCATGTGATCGCTCTCCCGCAAACAAGCTTTGCGAACCGTTTCCAGCCGCGCTACAGCATAGCCTGATTCGGCCACGTCGTCCTCTCTCCAGTCCAGGTGAGTGGGTCACGCCGGCACTCGAAACTCGCGTCTTGGCCCTGTTCGAAAGTTCAGCCGGCGTTCCGTCCTCTCCGTTAGTCCGGGGATCGACGCCGGTCCTTGTGGAAAGGATGAGTTAAACCGGGCCCCGGTGTAACCTACTTACATGGAGCTAGCCTTCGCGGCCATGGGTCGCTGGATTCACCGCAATCGCCTGCGAGTGATCGTCGCCTGGATCTTGCTGTTTTGCCTCGGCTCGCTTGGCGCGAGCCAGTTGCCGCATCGGCTCTTCGAGGGCAGCTCCGAGATCCCGGGCACCGAGTCGGCCCGGATGGAACGCGTGCTGCGCGAGGAGTTCGACAACCCCTACACCCGGGCGCTGATCGTCGGCCTCACCAGCGACAAGTTCACCGTCGACGATCCCACTTACCAGCGCTGGATCCGCGGCGTCATCGGCGCGCTGCGGCCCCTGCCCGAGGTGCAGGAGCTCACGACCTGGCTCGACCTGAAGGACAAGCGCCTGCGCAGCCCGGACGGCCACCAGACGGCCGTGATGGTGGGGATGCGCGTGAAATCGCTGGAAGAGGAGCAGCGCGCGGTCCCCAGGCTCCGGGCGGCCCTTGCCGACCTCAAGGCCGAGATGAAGGCCACGGATCCCGCGGCCAGGGCCGCCGTGACGGGCCGCGCCGCCATCCTCTACGACATCGACACCCACATGAAGCGCGACGGCGAGGCGGCCGAGAGCAAGGCAGTGCCGCTGTCGATGATCATCCTGCTGGGCGCGTTCGGCGCCCTGGTGGCCGCCGGCATCCCCTTGCTGGTGGCCATGCTGGGCATCACCATCGCCATGGGCATGGGCTTCCTGCTCACGATGGTCATGCCGGTGTCAACCTTCATCGTCAACATCGCCACGATGCTGGGGCTGGCCGTGGGCATCGACTACTCGCTGCTGATGGTCAACCGCTTCCGCAAGGCCCTGGCCGAAGGCCTACCGGTGGGCGACGCCGTTGCGGAGACGACCGCCAAGGCCGGCACGGCGGTGCTCTACTCGGGCCTGACCGTCATGATCAGCATGACCGCGCTGTTCCTGGCGCCGCTGGTGGAGTTTCGCGGCATCGGCATCGGCGGCTGCTTCGTGGTCGTCGTGTCGGTCGCGGCGGTGCTGACGCTGGTACCGGCCACCCTGTCGCTGGTCGGCGAACGCGTGGACGCCCCGCGCTGGCTCTCGTCGCGCATGCGCCTGCCGGATCGCGAAACGTGGTGGCGCAACGTCGCGGGCTGGGTGATGGACCGGCCCTGGCGCGTGCTGGTGGCCGGCACGATCGCCGTGCTGGCGATCGCCTGGCCGGCCCTGCAGATGGACACGGGCTTTTCCAACTCGCGCTGGTTCCCGCTCTCCATGGAGTGCCGCCAGGGCATCGAGATCCTCGGCCCGCTCCAGCAGTACAACGCCGTGATCCCCATCTACGCGGTGGTGCGGGCGCCGGCGGGCGAGAAGATCCTGCAGACGAAGTACATCCCGAAGCTGCACCAGTTCGCCCGCAAGCTGCAAGGAGACGAACGCGTCGGCTCGGTTCTGTCGCCCGTGACGCTCCGCGACGATCTCGGCCTGCTGCAGTACCTGATGCTCTACCGCAACTCCGACCGGGCGCTCGAGCGGTTCCCGCAGATCAAGCAGTTGCTCTTGAGCAAGGATGGATCGGCGGCGCTCTTCCAGATCATCCCGGCCAACCACGTGCTGCTGCGCGAGACGCAGGCGCTGTCCCTGGACGTCGCGAAACTGTCGGTAGGCGGCCCCTTGAAGCTGGAAGTCGGCGGCGAACCCGCGTACTACAACGATTTCGTCGGCACGATGAACTGGGCGTTCCCGCTGATCATCGGCGTGGTCCTCTCGGTGACCCTCGTCGTGCTGTTCGTGGCCTTCCGGTCATACCTCCTGCCGATAAAGGCCGTCGTGATGAACCTGCTGTCGGTCGGGGCCGGCTTCGGTGTGCTGGTGATGGTCTTCCAGTTCGGCTGGGGCGCCTCGCTCTTCGGCATGTCCGAGGCGATGGGCGCCGTGCCCATCTCGATCCCGGTGTTCGTGTTCTGCCTGACCTTCGGCCTCTCGATGGACTACGAGGTCTTCCTGCTCACGCGGATCAAGGAAATCTACGACGAGACCGGCGACAACCGGCACGCCACGGCCGAAGGCCTCGCCTCGACGGGCGGCATCATCACGAATGCCGCGGCGATCATGGTGGTCGTGTTCGGCGCGTTCGCCTTCGTCGAGATGCCCCTCGGCAAGATGATGGGGCTGGGCCTGGCGACCACGGTCCTGGTGGACGCCACCATCATCCGCATCTTCCTTGTCCCCGCGTTCATGCGCATCGCCGGGCGCTGGAACTGGGTGCCCGGCCACAAGGCGCCCGAAAGGCTGGCATTGCACCATGTTCCCGTTGAATAAGGGCGCCGCGCCCAGGCAGGCCCACGTCGGCATCCCGGCCGGCCTCCACGAGGAGGAGTACGGCCGCAACGGCTTCTTCGGCCGCGCCACGCACCTCTACCACGAGCATCCGCCGACCGCCTGGTCGCGCATCAGCGGGCCGCTGCAGCCGCACGCCTTGCGGGTTTGCGACCTGGTGCCGGCGGATCGCGACGATCCGCGCGGCATGCCGCTCACGTTCCTGTCGAACGCGGACGTGGCGCTGCGCGTCTCCCGGCGATCGCAGCCGATGCCCTTCTGCTACCGCAACGCCGATTCCGACGACGTGTACTTCGTGCACCGCGGCGCGGGCCGCATCGAGACCGATTTCGGGCCCATCGAGTTCGAAGCGGGCGACTACGTGGTGATCCCGCGCGGCATCACGTATCGCGTCGTGCCTAGCACCACCGACAACTTCTTCCTCGTGATCGAGTCGGCCAGCGAGATCCGGTTGCCCGACAAGGGGATGCTCGGGCCGCATGCGCTCTTCGATCCGGGCGTCATCCGCACGCCCGAGCCCCGGCCGGTGCGGGAGGATCGCGAATGGGAGGTGCTGATCCGGCGCGAGGGCGAGTTCACCAGCGTCTGGTACCCCTTCCATCCCCTCGACGTCGCGGCCTGGAAGGGCGACGCCGTCACGTGGCAAGTCAACGTGCGCGACATCCGGCCGGTCGTCTCGCCGCGCTATCACCTGCCGCCGTCGGTGCACACGACGTTCCTGGGGCACAACTTCGTGATCTGCACGTTCTTGCCTCGGCCGCTGGAGGTCGAGGATCCCGAGGCGTTGCGGGTGCCCTTCTACCACCGCAACATCGACTTCGACGAGGTCATCTTCTACCACGACGGCGATTTCTTCAGCCGGGACGGCATCAAGCCGGGCTGGGTGACCTTCCACCCGCAGGGCATCCACCACGGCCCCCACCCGAAGGCCGTGGAGGCCGCGAAGACCAAGGAACGCACCGACGAGACGGCGGTGATGGTGGACACGAAACGCCAGTTGCGCCTCACGGACGAGGCTCGCGCCGCCTCCTGGGACGCGTACGTGGCAAGCTGGCAGGCCCCCGGGAGCTCCGGCGTCCGGCCGGCCCCCGGCCAGCACCGATGACCGCCGCGATCGCCTTCGATCCCGCCGACCTGTCGAGCCGCGAGCGCTACAAGATCCTGATCGGCGCGATCGTCCCGCGGCCCATCGCCTGGGTCTCGACGGTCTCGCCGGCCGGCCTGCCCAACCTTGCGCCCTTCTCGTTCTTCAACGGCGTCTGCTCCGACCCCATGGCGGTGTCGATAGCCGTCGGCCGCCGCCAGACCGGGCTCAAGGACACGCTCCGCAACATCGAGGCCACCGGCGAGTTCGTGATCAACGTCGTCACCGAGGATCTGGCCGAACCGATGAACCGCACGTCGGAGGAGTTCCCGCCCGAGGTCGACGAGTTCGCGGTGGCCGGCCTCACTCCCCTGCCCGGCGTCAAGGTCGCGCCGCCGCGCGTGGCCGAGTCGCCGATCAACCTCGAATGCCGGCTGCTCCAGGTCGTGTACCTGGGCGATCGCCCCGGGTCGGGCAGTCTGGTGGTCGGCGAGGTGGTATACGGCCACATCCGCGCGGATCTGGTGGACAGCTGGCGCATCGACGCGGCCAAGCTGCGCCCCATCGGCCGCCTCGGCGGCGCCTTCTACACCCGGGCGGCGACCGATGTCTTCAAGCTGCTGCGGCCGGCCGGCAGCGGCGACGGTTAGCCCAGGGTCTAGCCGGGCCTCAAGCCCAGAGCGTCGAAACGGGCGCCGCCAGGATCCGATCCTCGAGTTCGAAGACCCTCGGCCCCGTGTGCAGCACGAGACCCCTGACGAAACGATCGCCAAGGCGATCCCTGAGCCAGATCAGGTGCCTGGCCGCCTCCGGGCTGTTTCCGGCACCCGCTTTCACTTCGATCGCGATGACGTCGCCAGCTCCCTGTTCGGCAACCAGGTCCACTTCGTGGAGACCGCGTTCCTGGCGGAGATGAAACAGGCGCGCTCGGCGCTCCCCCAGCGGCAGTTCCGCCCGAACTTGCGCGGCGACGAACGTATCGAGCACCCGGCCCAGCAGGTTGCCGTCCCGCAGGACGCCGTTCGCATCGAGGCCGAGTACTCCCCCGAGGAGCGCCGCATCGACCAGGTATCGCTTGGGTGATCGCACCAGGCGCTTCAGGCGGTTGGAGGTCCAAGGGGGCAGCCTCTCGACCACCAGAAGGTTCGCCAGAAGGCTCTCGTAGGCTTCGGCGGTCTTCCGGTTGATCCCCGCGGCCTCGAAGAGGGTCGAATCGCTGACGACACCGGCCGAGTTGAGCGCGAAGGCCTCGAGGAAGCGCCGCAACTTGGCCGGATCGCGGCGTCCGTCCTGCTCCATGGCGTCGCGTGTCACGATCTGCTCGACGTAGCTTTCGAGCCAGAACCGCCTGGCCTGATCGTCCATGGCCAGGGCGGCCTCCGGAAAGCCGCCGCGGAGGGCCATCTCGACGTAGCCTCGCAGATCGGGCGTGCCGGCCGGCACTGCCAGCGGGTCTCCTCGCGCCAGGCGATCGAGCAAAGGGACCGTGTCGGGTCGGCCGATCTGCTCGGCCACGGTCATCCCGTACAGCGGCACTCTGACGAGGCGACCCGTCCCCGGCCAGGTCTGGGAGTCGAGGTCGGCGCGAACCGAGCCGGTCAGCAGGAACCTCCCCGGACGCGAATCGGCGTCGACGGCTCGCTTGACGGCTCCGAGCACTCCCGGTACGGCCTGCCACTCGTCAAGCAGGACCGGCGTCGCGAGCCCGCGGAGGGCCGCATCGGGATCCGCCTGGAAGGCCGCCGCTTCCAACGGGTGATCGAGCCTGACGATGGTCGCTGCGAATCTCGATGCGGTGGTCGTCTTCCCTGAAGCGCGAGGGCCGACGAGGAGGAGGGCGGGAAGTTTCGCCAGGAGTGCCTGGATGAGCTTGTCCGAAGACCGGATCTTGTACCCCACGAGAATCTAATACCACTTTTCCGAAGCACTCATTACCGGAATTCCGAACAAGATCCTACCACTTCACCGACAAGGCCCGGGAGGGAGGCCATCCGACCCTCCCTGGCCTGTTCCGGGACGACCGCCCGCCGAGCAGCGGCGACGGTTAGCCCAGGGTCTTGCCGGGCGCCGGATCGTCCGGCGCGTCGTCGCCGGACGGCTTGTCCGCAGCTGGCCCCGGCTCTTCCACCACCCCGCCCTCGGCCGGTGTGGGCGGTTGCGCCGGCCTGGCGGCCTCGGTGCCAGCCGCGGCGGACTCCAGTACCGACTTGAGGCCGCCCTGCAGGGCGTCCAGCGCCATGCCGCCCACGCGGCCGACCACCTCGGTGAGCACCTTGATGCCCTCGGCGGCCGCCGCCCCCGCCGCCGCCGCGGCCTCCTCGGCGCTCTTGATGGTCTGCGCCGCGCCGGGACTGGCCGCCCTGCCCGCCTCTTCGAGCTTGGTGAACCAGTCGGGCTTGACGATCGGCTCGTCGGCACCCTGCTCGTAAGAGCCCTCCAGGATGCGCCGGTACTCGTCGGACGCCGACCAGGCGCGGATCTCGCGGGCCCGCACGGCCGTGTACGGGTGACTCCGGCCTACCGTCATGACCAGCTTGTAGAACTTGTCGAGGCCGTCCCGGTCCATCTTGTCGTACTCCTCGGCCTGCGCGAGGAACTCGTCGGTGCTGATCTGCAGCGACGACGCCGCGGTGGCGCCCGAGAGCTTGAGCAGGGCCGACGTCGAGATATCCGGGTCGCCGCACGCGATCAGGCCCGCCCGGTCGCAGCTCAGTTCTGCCTTCTGGTACCAGTTGGCGATCGCCACCTGCAACCCCAGCGACACCAGGCCGCCCAGCCCCAGGGTGGCCGCCGCGATGCCCTCCGCGAACATCGCCAGGAATTTCGCCATCGTGCCGTACAGCACGTGCCCGCACTTGATATGGCCCAGTTCGTGGGCGACGACGGCGTAGAGTTCTTCCTCGGTCAGCAACTGCACCAGGCGAGAGTTGAGCACCACGAAGGGCCGCTCCACGCCGATCGTGTATGCGTTCATGAAGGGGCTCTCGGCCACGAACACCGTGGGGGCCTCGAGATCCAGGCAGTCGGCCGCCGCCCTGACCAGGTCGTGGACGATCGGGAATTGCCGGGGGGAGGTCTTGATGTCGCTGGCGATGGACTGGACGAGCATGGCCCGCTCGAAGCCCATCTCGACAAGCTTGTGGCACACCAGGTCCACGCCCTTGAACCCCTGCAAGGTTTCCAGGGCCTTGACGTCCTCGGGATGCTGGAACGCCTTGCGCGACAACCCCGGGAACTTCGCCGTCATCGTAGCCATCGCCCTCCAGGAGCGATCTTACCCCAGGCGGGGGGATGACGATTCGGAGGTACTTACGTCCGCCTTCCCCAGCCCGTGCACGTTACAGCAAGCGCATACATGAACAGGCCTCCGAACATGAAGGCGATTTCCTTCGATCCGGAAAGCAAGGTCGCGGCCATCCACATGAGTACGATTGACGCGACCGTGAGGGCCATGAGAGTTCCAGGGGCAAACCACTCCGACGCGCGGCCGAGTTTACTCTCTAGCAAAGAGTTTTCGAAACTTGCTCGAAAGACAAGCATAAGCTTGAACCAAAACGATAGTTCTGAGACGATCATGCCCAGGTGTGGAGTGCCCTGCCGGTTGACCATGATGGCGATGTTTGCGATGAGCATGAGTATGACGATGAGAAACCCGAACACCTCTGACTTGTGGGACATTGGAAGCCTGCGAAGCGATGTCACTAGTTCCTGGTCATAGGCATGAGTTTTAGCGTCCATACACAGGCCTCAGGCCGAGTTGCTGCCTACCGATCCGCCTCTCACGCTTGGTGTTACTCCGCTTGGAGCGCCGCATGAGGGCTTCGATGGCATGAACAAAG
>Ga0194120_10005090_pt1 | contig 19643 bp, 17 predicted proteins | sample TA2MahCa65mmetaG_FD_148642 | JGI IMG/M metagenome (GOLD analysis project Ga0194120, IMG submission 148642) | Freshwater microbial communities from Lake Tanganyika, Tanzania - TA2015019 Mahale Deep Cast 65m | ecosystem: Environmental > Aquatic > Freshwater > Lake | place: Tanzania: Lake... | reverse complement strand
GAAAGAAAGTTCATGCACCTGGGGTTCCATATTTACGACGTTGGATTCCAATCTCCAAACGTAGAAGCAGCCATCCCCATGGTGTATACAACAACACTCGTTTTACTCTTTACCGTGCTTATATTGAATCTCACAGCGATATTGGTTAGGAATAAACTCAGAAAGTGGTACAGCACAACATCGATATAAAAAAGTTAAAAATTCCTGAGCCAATAGTTGTCATCACAGACTTGTCTCTTTACTATGGCAAGACTCAGGCGCTGAAAGGAATAACCCTGGATATTTCCCAAAAAAGGGTTACGTCGTTTATCGGACCATCCGGATGCGGGAAATCCACATTGATCAGGTGTTTGAATCGCCTGAATGACCTTATAGAAGGCGTAACAATAGAGGGAAATATAAAAATAGACGGGCAGGATATCTATGCCCCTGCAATCAATGTCACGGAACTCAGGAAAAAGGTTGGTATGGTCTTCCAGAAGCCCAACCCGTTTCCAAAAACCATTTACGAAAATGTGGTTTACGGTCCGAGAGTCCAGGGCATCAATAAAAAAAGCGTACTTGACGAGATTTGCGAAAAGGCGCTGAAAAAAGCCGCACTGTGGGACGAAGTAAAGGACAGGCTTCGTACCAGCGCCCTCGATCTTTCCGGCGGTCAGCAACAACGTATTTGTATTGCCAGGGCAATAGCAACTGAGCCGGAAATCATACTCCTTGACGAACCGTGTTCTGCCCTTGACCCCATTGCCACGGCCAAGATCGAAGATATGCTGGTGGATTTAAAGAAAGATTATACGGTTATTATCGTCACACACAATATGCAGCAGGCTGCCAGGATATCTGACTATACAGGTTTCTTTATGCTGGGGACGCTCGTGGAGTTTAATATCACAACCGAAATATTTACCAATCCCCGGGAAAAACAAACGGAGGATTATATTACCGGCAGGTTTGGGTAATTTTAATATTCAGGATTTTAAACTATTGTTCGGGGCTGTCCAAAAAGTCCATAAACCATGCTACGGGTAGGGGCTGAAGATTTTCAGCCCCTACATATTAAAATAAGGAGAGGTCGTGACACGAGAAGCATACCATAAGGCATTAAATAATCTTCAGGACGAGGTGCTGGAAATGGCGGATATGGTGGCAAATGCCATAAAGAAATCCGTAGAATCACTTCAGAAGAGAGATATGAATGCATCAAGGGTGATCATAACAAACGATTCCCTGATAAACAAAAAGCGATTCGCCATCGAAGAGAAGTGTATTTCCCTCATTGCCACACAACAGCCCATGGCTGTTGATCTAAGGGTATTGACTTCCATATTGAGCGTAATAACGGATCTCGAACGTATGGGCGACCACGCAGAGGGAATTGCCAAAATAAGCCTGTTAATAGGCGACGAACCTCTGGTAAAACCCCTCATTGATATTCCCAGAATGGCTGATATAGGGCTATCCATGCTCGATAAATGCCTCAAGGCATTCGTAAACAGGGATGTAGAAGCGGCAAGACGTATTTGTAATGAAGACGACACGGTAGATGCCCTTCATGATCAAGTCTACAGGGAACTTCTCATCCTTATGATACAAAATCCAAAAATAATCCATCAGGCTACTTACCTTACGTGGGTCTCCCACAATCTCGAACGAATTGCGGACAGGGTAACCAATATCGCTGAACGGATTGTGTTTATGGTTACGGGGAAGATGGAAGAAATGAACGTCTCGAAATATTAGTTCAGTCATGCAATGCCCGGTCACGAAAAGAGCCGGAACCGGGGATTTTATAAAATCCGCTCATTTTGGAATAGTACCCACAAAAATGTTATGGACATTTCAACGGGAATTTGTATAATTTTTATACATAAATATAAAAGCTTTTATGAAACCCCTGTTCCTCATTAGTGATAGCAATCGGCACGACCTGTCTAAACTCAGGAAATTTGTATTACCTTCCTGTCACATCAAATCCCTCAAAAAAAATGCACCACTAAAACCCGTCTTAAAGAAAAAACAACCCGCCATTTTTATTTTGAACAGTGCGTTTTCAAGACAAAAGATCATACAATACGTCTCTTTCATCAAGACCGTTTCCCCCAATACCCGCATACTGCTCCTGATCCATCAAAACGAAATGTCTCTGGGTAAGGAATCCATCAACTGGGGTATTTATGCATACGTCATCACCCCCATTCATAACATAGATCTCGTGAAACAAATTATTAAAAATGCCCTCTGCGAATGGGAATTTCTTCAAAAGACCTCGGAACTGCTTTCCCTGATTAGAAAGAAGGACATAAAAACAAAAGAGAAATCCCGCAGGATAAGCAACAGTTCATTGGCAAACAAAGAAGCCATCGAGTTAAACCTCCCGCAAACAATAAACACCAATATCTGTTCTCACATAGAAATTCGTGATATCATAACGGACGTAAAGGTCAAAATGTCTCAATTATTTGATTATACCGTACTGCTCATTTTCGTCTTCGCTGAGGCAAAGCCAAAGGTGTATGTTTTACAGAATTACGCTATGGACAGCCATTTTATCAATCAAGCAGTTCATAACATCTTCCAGATATCTTTAGCCACATCGGGCAAGGGAGTTTCCATAAAAGATATTGAACAGATTATAGAAAATAATGTAACAGCCCCCACACCGGCAAAAATAAAACCACTATCGGTTCAGTCTGCCATTACACTTCCGCTCGTTGCAAATGGAGAGGACATCGGATATGCCGCCATGGTAAGTCACAAGCCTGACGCCTTTAATGATGAGGATGTTCAGCGCTTTTTCCCCGTATGTTATTCACTCGCCATTGCGCTAAGGAATGCCCGTTTATTTCAATCAACAAAGGTATTGTCAATTACGGACAGTCTGACACACATATACAACCGACACTACTTTGACGATGCCATAGAAAAAGAATTTCTCCGCGCACACCGATATAAACATCCCCTCTCCATTGCCTTAATTGATATTGATAATTTCAAGGCAATCAACGACACCTATGGACATCCGGAAGGAGACAAGGTGTTACGTCAGTTTGCCAGTCGGGTAATGGAGACGATACGGAACACCGATATTCTGGCGCGTTACGGAGGTGAAGAATTTAGTATTATTATGCCTTTAACTGATATCGAAGAAGGCATCGTAGTAATGGAACGATTAAGGGTCATAATTGCAGGAAGCTTATTCCCCATCACACGCCGTGACATTCAACTCACTGCGAGTATTGGTTTATCTTCTCTATTTGGTCATCACATCACCTCAGCGAAAGAACTCATACGAGAGGCTGATTCAGCGCTGTACCTGGCAAAAAAAACCGGCAAGAACAGGGTGTGTATTTACACCTCCGAGAAAACCAAGACAAAAGACGTTGCCGCTGTTTCTTTAGAGAAAAGGGGGCTCCGCAGAGTGGCGGTTCATTTCCCGTTAAAATATGTCGTTTTGCCGGAAGTTGATGAATTTCAAAATGAAGGCACTTCAAAAAATATCAGTATCAATGGACTGTGCTTCGAAACGAATAATAGAATTAAGCCCGGCACCTATGCGATGATCGAGTTTAAGGTCTCCCTGAAAAAGACATCAGCAAAAAGCGTTAAGATGCTCTATCAGGTAGTTTGGTCTGTGGAAAAGGACCATAAACAGCTTGTTGGAGCCAGGCTCGTTTCAAGCAGCAACGAGGTTGTGGACATTTTAAAAAGATTTTTGGAGGAATGAAGCGCGTTTCAACAACAGGGAATTGATCACTACCGATACAGAAGAAAAGGCCATGGCTAATCCTGCATACTCCGGTTTCAGGCTTATTCCAAACAACGGATACAAAACCCCGGCTGCAACCGGAATCCCAACAACATTATAGAAAAAAGCCCAAAACAGGTTTTGTCTGACCTTAGACAACGTCTGTCGCCCCAGTTGAATCGACTTGACTACATCCGTCATATCATTTTTTACTAAAACAATATCTCCCGTTTCCTTTGCCACATCCGTTCCCGCGCCGATAGCGATTCCCACATCTGCCTGAGCCAGCGCTGGCGCATCGTTAATACCATCGCCGACCATTCCCACCTTTTTGCCGCGCCTCTGGAAATCCTTTATGATTTCCCTCTTTTCGGCAGGGAGTACCCTGGCGCGATATTCCCCAATACCCGCTTCCGACGCTGCCGACTTTGCCACTTGCTCGTTATCACCGGTCATCATGACAACCTGTATGTTCATCTGTTTCAACCGTGACACGACCTCTCGCGCATTTCGCTTTATTCTATCCGTAAGACCAAGCACACCCATATATGCGTGATCGTAAGCGATATACATAAGAGACTTCCCATGGGCATACAGTTCATTGATCTTATCCTGCGCCTCAATTTTTATTCCGTGGGCGCTCATAAGCCCTTCATTCCCGATGAATAAATCCTTTCCCTGATAGCGACAGACAATACCGCTGCCAGTTTCTTCACGAAAATCCTGAACGACATCCCATGTTAACTTTCTTGCCTTCGCTTCTTCCACTACCGACTGAGCGAGCGGGTGATTCGAAAAAGCACACCCGGCAGCCGCAAGATTAATCAGTTCCGATTCACTAACAGCGCCCAAAGAAACAATATCGCTAACGACAAAATGCCCCTCGGTCATTGTCCCTGTTTTATCGAATACTATAGTATCCAGTCGTGCAATTCCCTCAAGGGCGCTGGCGCGTTTAATGAGTATAGAATGATCCAGCCCCACTCCGCTTCCAACGAGAATGGCTGTTGGAGTCGCAAGTCCCATGGCACACGGACATGCAATCACCAACACGGCAATCGCCATCTTTAATGCCCATAGAAAAGGTAACTGCCCTCCAAAATCGTAAAACACAAAATACCAGCAAAAAAAGGTTAAAAGAGACAAACCAACTACCACCGGAACGAATATGTTCGATACCATATCTGCAAATCGCTGAATAGGGGCTTTATCCATCTGTGCCTCCTCAACCATATTGATAATCTGCGCTAAAACCGTTTCTTCGCCCACCCTTGTGGCCTTCACAACTAACACACCCGTCTTATTTATAGTTGCCCCAACTACACTATCACCTTTCTGTTTTACAACGGGCATAGATTCACCCGTCACCATGGATTCATCCACAGATGAGATACCTTCCACGACCTCACCATCCACAGGAATGGCCTCGCCTGCCCTGACGACGACCTTATCTCCCACGTGAATGGAGGTGGCATTGACCTCCAATTCTTTTCCTTCCGGTGACAGTAATCGTGCCTTATCGGACTGGAGTTTCATTAATTTTTGGAGCGCATGACTTGCCCTTCCCTTTACCCGTTCTTCCAGATATTTTCCGATGCGAATAAAGGTAATCAACATCACTGCTGTTTCAAAGAATGCATGGCCTGACGTGCCGAAGATACCAAAAATTGCTAACGTACTATAAAGGTAGGAAGCCAGAATGCCCATTGAAACGAGTACATCCATATTGGCAGAGTAGTTCTTAACGGACTTATAGGCGCTGATAAAAAAATCCATTCCCGGACCTAATAACGTTACGGTAGCAATAATCATCAGTATATAAGGCATATAGGCGTGTATTATTTCAGGCATGGGAATATACATCAGTACCATCATTACGATAGAAGCCAGGATGCTAAAACCAAGCCATCCCATCTGAATATGTGCCTTTGAAGCTTGGTCCAATCTGACTTGTTCCTTTGCTATATAACCGATATCCTTTACATATTTTGTAATAGAAGACTTATTTGTAACATCGGGATCATAGGTGACAATCCCAGTCGCACTGGAGAAATAGACCCGGACAGACCTAATCCCTTTCAAATCTTTAAGTCTTCGCTCGATCGTCATTGCGCAATTCACGCAATGCATACCGGTAATAGTAAATTTTATCGTTTGTTCAGACATGAAAAAGCCAAATGTTTAGGTTCAATCGAGGACGATTGAACCAGCGATTAAGTGACAAAAACATGGAAAAAAAGAATTACCTAACCCAAGCGAGTTGGAAAAGGTACAAAAAGGAGAAATGGAGAAGAAGGGAAAATGGAGAAAAAAACAAAATCGTAAAACATTTTTTATCCATCTTTTCCCTGCTTCTTCTTTTTTGGTCTTTAAAACTTTGCGTACTTTGCGCCTTTGCGGTGAGATAAACGTTTTTTATTCGTACCTATTCGTGACCAAATAGTTATTTTAATCGGCAAAAACCGTCACAAACTCAGGTTCCACAATACTGCTGAGAATGTCGCATCTGGATATGACCCCCACTAGGTTATCGTTTCTTAGTACAGGCACACGGATAATATTATGCTTCGTCATAAGGTCTATAATCTCGTCGACCGGGGTGTTCTCGGTTACACATATGGGTTTCTTTGACATAATATCCTCAGCCGTTACCTGTTCTAATTTCTTCCCTTCTTTTATTGCCTTTAAAAGGTCAAATTCGCTTACCACCCCAACAACCCTTCCCTTATCGTCCACAACAGGCAATCCGCTGTACATGCCGGATAATAATTTTATTGCTAAATCCCTGCCGATCGTATTCTTCTTTGCCGCTGTGACAATCTTATTCATAATATCCTTGGCTACCATAAGCATGTCTCCTTTAAAAAAACGGTTACGGAACGCTAAAATGTGCCACACAACAACTTTACTCTTTTATTGCTTATACCCGCGTTAATTATACGGTCAATTCGATGTTTGTCAAACATTAAGAAACGAGAAAACCCTTGATAACTCTTCTGTAAATTGATACCATTTAAAAACTAATTCAATGTACAAGGAATATCAATTAATTAGTTCCCGGCGGCGGGTTCAGGTTTGCAACCTGAACCCATCATTTATATTCACCCATAGGCATGGATTTATTTCTGAAACTATCGTCTTGCAGAATACCTGTGGGGCTGCCCAAAAAGTCTTATAAACGTACCAATGTAGGGGCTGAAAATCTTCAGCCCCTACCTGTCGCGTGTGGTTTACGGACTTTTTAGACAGCCCCCCGCAAAGGGGCAATTCATGAATTGCCCCTACAGAAGGATTTGAATGTGAACCCTGTTATCGTATCTACAACAATTCTGGCAGTCCGAAAGGATGGGCAGGTCGCCATCGGCGGTGACGGACAGGTTACCATGAATGCCGCCGTGGTTAAGCAGGATGCCAAAAAGATTCGAAGGCTTTACCATGACAAAGTCATCGTGGGTTTTGCCGGTTCGTCGGCTGACTCATTTGCCCTCATGGAAAGGTTTGACGCCAAACTCGAACAATATCAGGGAAACGTCCTGCGCAGCGCCCATGAATTGGCCAAGGAATGGCGCACAGACAAGGTGCTGAGGCGGTTGGAATCTCTGCTTATCGTAGTAGATAAACAACACTCCTTTTTGATCTCCGGCGGCGGCGACGTTATTGAGCCGGATGACGGTATTATCGGCATTGGTTCAGGCGGTTCTTATGCGATTGCAGCAGCCAGGGCGTTAATAAAACATACCTCGTTGAACGCAAAAGAGATTGTGGAAGAGGCACTCAATATTGCAGCGGACATTTGTGTGTATACCAATAAAAATATCAAGGTGGAGGAAATCAGGTAGTGAAGGAACTAACGCCGCGCAAGATCGTTGAAGAACTTGATAAATACATTATTGGTCAGAAAAATGCCAAACGCGCTGTGGCTATAGCCATCCGCAACCGATGGCGCCGGCAGCAGCTTTCCGATGAATTACGGGAAGAAGTCCTGCCAAAGAATATCATTATGATCGGCCCTACGGGTGTTGGGAAAACTGAGATTGCAAGACGTATGGCAGCACTCGTCAAGGCGCCTTTTCTCAAAGTCGAGGCGTCAAAATATACCGAGGTTGGTTACCATGGCCGCGACGTGGAATCGATGATACGCGACATCACCGAGATCGGCGTGAATATGGTTAAGTCTGAGATGATCCAGGACGTTCAGGAAAAGGCCGAGAAAATGGCGGAGGAAAGACTTCTGGATTTATTACTGCCGCCTGTCCCAAAAAGCGCCGAACCGCCCAATGTTGAAGCCGAGGAACAGCGCCTAAGCACACGGGAAAAATTTCGTAAAAAGTTACACGACGGAGAACTTGCCAATCGTACCGTGGAAATCACCATTCATGAAAAACCATATGTACTGCAAGGTATTGTGGCAGGAGTTGAAGAAATCGGCATGGATTTCCAAAACATGCTGGAGAAGGTAATTCCTCCACGCGCGCAGGTACGAAAGGTCTCTGTTGCCGAGGCAAAAAGGATATTGACACAGGACGAAGCTGAAAAGCTCATTGATAAGGAAAAAGTCATGCAGGAAGCCATTCGCAGGACGGAATTATACGGCATTATCTTTATTGATGAAATCGATAAGATCGCAGGCCGCGAAAGCACGCACGGCCCTGACGTCTCACGGCAGGGTGTGCAGAGAGATCTGTTGCCTATTGTAGACGGCACTACGGTAAATACAAGGTACGGAATGGTCAAGACCGACCGCATCCTTTTTATTGCCGCAGGCGCATTTCATGTGTCCAAACCGTCCGACCTGATCCCTGAACTTCAGGGGCGATTCCCCATCCGGGTGGAATTAGAAGATCTCGGGAAAGAGGAATTTTTACGGATATTAACCGAGCCCAAAAATGCCTTGATTAAGCAATACAAGGCGCTTCTGGAAACTGAAGGAATCAAGGTACGATTTGAAAATGACGCCGTCGAGGCTATTGCGGATATTGCCGTACAGGTCAACAAACGCACCCAGAACATCGGCGCACGAAGATTGCACACGGTAATGGAAAAACTCGTTGAAGACGCTTCCTTTGATGCACCCGATATGGATGGCGCAGAGGTCGTGATAGATGCGAAATATGTGCAGGATAAATTACAGGCAATAGCAAAAGACGAGGATTTGAGCCGATATATCTTGTAAAAAACTCTGGAACCACTATATTCTGGTGAATCAAACGATTGCCCATGCCATCAACAACTATCTTGGACTATCTGAAACCTTCATATATTCATACCTCACAAATTCAAAGAGATATAAGCCGATTGTCTTAACTACACAGATAACCAATTTAGAACAGTTCCCTTTTCGCCCCATTTACGATTGCTCTAAAATTAATCGCTATTCATGGTGGTGGTTCAGAGACAGATTTGGGTACTATTTGTATCTCAATAAAAAAGAATATTTTGAACATATTCTGTATTTCAAATATGTGTTAAAAAAAGAAAAGACCCGTCTCGTACATGCGCACTTTGGGCCGCAAGGCGTTGCAATGATTCCCATAAAACGATGGCTTAAACTGCCGCTTATCACAACTTTTTATGGATTCGATCTAACCCAACTGCCTCGCGAGAATATGTGGAATGAGGCATATCAGAGGCTGTTTGAGGAAGGAGATTTGTTTCTTGTTGAAGGGAATAACATGAAACGATCACTCATGGAAATTGGATGTTCAAGCGAAAAAATCGTGATACAACATATCGGGGTTGACACAGAAAAAATCAATTTCAAGGAAAGGGCATTCCCTTCCGATGGGAAAATTGTTATCCTATGCTGCGGGAGATTTGTTGAAAAAAAAGGGCTTATATATGCCTTGCAGGCTTTAAAACTTTTAATATCCAAAAACCCACAGATTGAATTCAGGATCATCGGTGACGGAGTATTACGGAATAGTATCGTATCTTTTATTAAGGAAAACCATCTTAGTCCGTACGTCCATCTTTTGGGTTATCAACCCCATCGTGTTTTTGTGGAGGAATTAAAAAAGGCGCATATTTACATTCAACCCAGTGTAACAGCACAAAATGGAGATAGTGAAGGTGGCGCGCCTACCACCCTTTTAGAGGCTCAGGCAGCGGGAGTTCCTGTACTATCGACATATCATGCAGATATACCGGAAGCCATGGTCGACGGCAAAAGCGGATTTCTCGTGCCGGAACGAGATGTTGATGCCCTTGCTGAACGTCTGGAATATCTTATTGACCACCCTGAAGAGTGGCCGATTATGGGCAGGGAAGGCAGGAGACATGTTGAAATGAATTATAATATCTGTAAAGAGGCGGATAATTTAGAAAATATATATGATACTTTAATCTAAAAATAACTCGATTGTATATGACAAAAAAGAAACATAAGCCCATACGAAAAAACTTTCTCATCTTTGGCAGCCCCAGGATAGAAGAGGCAGAAATAAACGAGGTCGTGGATACCTTACGCTCCGGCTGGCTCTCTACGGGTCCCAAGGTAGCCAGGTTCGAAGACATGTTCAGAAAATACATGGGGACAAGATACGCTATGGCCCTTCATTCCTGTACGGCAGGACTCCACCTCGCCATGATCGTATCCGGTCTCGGCCACGACGATGAAATTATTACCACACCCATGACCTTTGCCGCCACGGCTAATGTTATCACGCATATTGGGGCTAAACCGGTATTCGTTGATATTGACAGACACACCATGAATATCGACCCAAACCTTATAGAAAAAACCATCACTAAACGAACCCGCGCTATTATCCCCGTCCACTTTGCCGGAAGGCCCTGCGACATGGATGCCATCATGTCCATTGCAAAGAAACATCGCCTGCTCGTTATTACTGACGCCGCTCATGCCATTGAAACGGTATACAAGGGACAAAGGGTGGGCAACATGGGGGATATGACGGTATTCAGCTTTTACGTTACAAAAAATGTGTGTACGGGTGAAGGGGGCATGGTAACGACAAACAACAAGGACTGGGCAGAGAAGGTGCAGATGTACGGCTTGCATGGTATGAGCAAGGGGGCATGGCATCGGTATTCAGACAAAGGTTTTAAACACTATCAGGTGGTCTTCCCCGGTTACAAATATAATATGATGGACATCCAGGCGGCGCTGGGCATCCATCAATTAAAACGCGTGAACAAATATCACAAGATACGTGAAAAAATATGGAAGAAATATGACCGGGCGTTCCAGGGATTGCCTCTTATTGTTCCGACACCTGCGGAAAAGAATACGGTACATGCACGTCATCTTTATACACCACTCCTCGATATTGGTAAGATCGGGATAAGCAGAGACGCATTTCAACAGGCGCTCCACTATGAAAATATCGGTACCGGTATCCACTTCGTGGCATTACATCTGCATCCCTATTATGCTAATGCCTTTGGATTTAAGCGCGGTGATTTTCCTAATGCCGAATTTGTCTCAGACAGGACGATCTCCTTACCGCTTTCGGCGAAGCTGACAGAAGAAGATACTGATGATGTCATCCGTGCGGTAAAAAAGATTATAGAGAAACACTCTACATGAAACCGATTATTGGCATCAATTGCGATTACGAAGAGGAAGGGAAACTGCCTTACTCTTTTACGTATAGAGATTACAGCGAGGCCGTCATCGCGGCAGGTGGAATCCCATTTTTATTGCCTATTATCAAGGACAAAAACGATGTGGAATTTTTACTGAAAAAAATAGACGGCCTGCTTTTCACCGGAGGAAATGACGTCCCACCTCAACGTTACGGTGAAGAAAGGCATGAGAAAACCGTATGTATCAATCCCGACAAGGATACCTCTGATTTTACTTTAGTAGAAACATCCATCCGGATGAAAAAGCCCATTCTGGCTATATGCTATGGCACTCAGCTTGTAAACGTCGCACTGGGTGGTTCTTTAATACAGGACATTCCGTCTGAAGTCAAAACACCCATAATTCATAAGGATTCAAAAAATGAGCGCTATACCCATGCTGTAACTATCGAAAAGAATTCTCTCCTTTATCAGATTATTGGGGCAGATTGTATTGAGGCCAATAGCACACATCACCAGGCAATTAAAAGGCTGGGTAATGGTTTGAAGGACACAGCTCACACCGAGGATGGTATTATTGAAGCCATCGAATGGCGGGATTACCCATTTCTGGTGGGCGTTCAGTGGCATCCCGAACGCATGACTGATTCACCACACCACATGGCCTTATTTAACGCCTTCATCAAAGCCTCCAAAACCTGAAACCACAGATTTCCTGGCGCGGCCTCTGGCCGCAACCAAATTCGAAATACGAATATCGAAATACGAAACAATTTCAAATGACAAATGACAAGAAACTCAATGCTCCAAACTTTGCGTAAGCCTCATTTAATCAATGCCTTACGGTTATGCAGTTTGAAAAACGAGCATAAAAAACAAGAACTTGATGGATAGTAGTACGGATTGCACAGATAAAAAACAAAATAAATCTACGGTTAAAAAGCAGGTTTGTTACAAATGCCTTAGGCGCATTCCTTGCAGGTGCCGTGGAAGGATATCTGGAATCCGGAGACGGTATAATCGTTTTTCAGGGAGTCAGGTAATTTGACGTGGGGTGAAAAATCCTCAAATATATCATGGATTTTTTTGCAGGAAGAGCAGATGACGTGGTGGTGATCATGGATGTTAGGGTCGTAGTGTTTGCGGTCTTCGTCAATGATGAGTTCCTTTACCTCTCCCAGATCCCGTAAGGTTTCCAGGGTTTTGTAAATCGTGGTAAACGACACGGTGGGATAAATCCTTTTTACCCTTTTAAAAACCTCTTCTGCGGACGGATGGGAGGTGTTGTTCTCAAGCACTTTGAAAATCATGAGTCGCTGCGGCGTGATTTTCATGCCGTGATTTCTGAGTATTCCAGTTAATTTTTCTACCGTTTCCATATTTATTTTAAATAATAAACAAAAATGATTGTTACTTAAAGTGAAATGTTAGTTAAAAAAGCCGGAGATGTCAATAAAAATTATTTTCTCGAAACAAATGATTCAACAAAGAGGATGCAGAGGGTGAGAAAGAGGAGGGTTCCCCACAGGGTCTTTTTGGCTTCGCCCATGAGTACTTCGCTGCCTTCGGTAACAGGGGATGTTGTAATGGTAAGATTTATGCCCCCCATAAGTGCGGCAAGTTCTTTTTGACTTATCTTGTCCAGGTTGGATTCTGCGGCGTTGACATTCACAGGAAATTTCTGGGGGAATTGAGGATGTGGCTTCCCTTCCACAGTAACAGCATAAATCCCCGGGAAATTTGTCTCGTTGTATGAAAAAGACTTTTCGTTGTTAATCAGTTGAGGTTGCAAGACAGCTTTTGTCCCTTCCGGATTGGTTATTTCCAAGCTGTTAATGTCTTCGGGGGAGGGAGATTGCCATTCATGCATAACCAGTGTTTCACTTTGTATTTCTTCCGCAATATTTCCTGTTAAAAATCTGCACAATTGCTGTATGAGAGGCAGGAAAAATGGTTTTACAGGCATATCGGTCCAGTCTCTGTCTATCGATGATGTAAAAAGCACACATCTTCCCCGCTCAATTTGTTTCTCAATGAGGGCAGGGGTATCGTCCGAAAATGATAGTATGGTTTTGCAATTCCCTAGTGGTGCTGGGTCGACATAAAACACACGATAAAATTTCACAGAAGACAAGGTGCTCATACTCGTTTCAGAAAGAATATGCAAGGCAGGGTGGGTGGGTTCAGTGGTCTTCAGATGAAGGGGCTGTTCTTCTGATAGCGGGCTATCACCGGAAAAAGTCCTCGTCGTATGAAGTCGATGCGGCAGTAAAGTATTAAATGAATTATTGTAATAATTCGCATCCACCTTATTCCCAAGCGAAAAAATAACCGATCCGCCTTCTTTGACAAACTTGTCGAGTTCATGAATCTTTTCGGGCGGAAGGGTTTCTACATTACACAAAAAGACCACATCGAAATTGGTAAAATCGAAGTTTTTAACCTCGTGTATAGAACATATCGTTGGTTTGATGGATGACGCATGTTCTCTGCCGGGATTTAGCGCCTTCTCCAGATAAAACGTTTCACTCTCATAGATATTAGTTTTGGGGTCGCCGTCAATCAGTAATGCCTCCAGTTTATTTGATGTATTTATAGCAAAATATCGCTTATTGTCTGTGTTCAGGTTGTCATCGGGAATTTCAACCCAGCCGGTGTGCCCTTTCCCTTTTTCCAAGCTAAAATAAAATTCCTTTGTTTCCGATGCAGTAGCGTCTATATTGAAAAATCCCTGAGCCACTTTTTTTTGACCTAAAAATACTTGTGCCAGGAGGTTTTTAATCCTTGTAGGTGTAAAGTTAGATACGGTCACCTTGATGGTGCTTTCCGCACTCCTTTCTGACACGTTAATTTGTGGTTCAATATGCGTAATGGCTGTATTTTTGAGTTCCCTGCCTTCCGACAGGTCAATGATGTGAATATTGGATACATGACTACGGAGTTTCTCATTTCCGCTCTTGAACCAGTCGGTGTCCCAGCCGTTCCGTGTCAGGTCTGTAAGCAGGAAAATTCGTTTAATAGATGCCCTAGCAGAAGTCAATACCTCCACTGCCGCATCCAACGCAGGCGTAATGTGCGTAGTCGCGAAACCGGGTTGTGCTTGTTCTATGAAATTTAAAAGATTCTTTTTGTCATAATCGAGTTCCGGCAGGACTTGTGATCCCAAACCTGAGCAGATAATCACGGCGGCATCGTCATTTTTTGTCAGATTGTTGATAATCTCCATTGCCGCAGTCTTGGCGGATATAAAAAACGATTCGTGATTATCTGAGTACTGCATACTATACGAATCGTCCAAAATAATGACGTTGCTGGTAGGAACGTCTTTTTCTGGCATTCCACCGATAAAATTTTTTACAAATGGCCTGGCAAGCGCCATAGCAAGGAAGGCAAGGAGGGATGCCCTGAGGATCAAAAGGATTAGCTGGCGAAGTTTGAATTTTACCGAGATGCGCTTATTGGTCTGTAAAATAAAATCAATGGCTGCAAATTTATGGGAAATTGCCTTCTTCTTATTGATAAGATGGATGATGATGGGGATGATTGCACCCAGAATACCAAATAATAAAATGGGGTTAAGAAAGGAAATCACAAAATTATAACCTTGTAAAACTTTTTTAGTGAACTTTCATTTATCACTACAATTAAATCTTTTACCTCAGTCCCCTGTCGTTAAAAAACTTTTTGTACTTCATGTCTTCTTGCAGTATATGATTCGTCCACCATAATTTCAAATAGGTGAATATTTCCGCCGAAACTGTCACTTTATGGAGCATAGTTTCCATGCAGAAATCAGCAGTTCTTTTCTTGAATTCTTGGTGCTGTTTTCGTTGTGCGGGATACTCTGGATAACCATAATCGAGCATGTATTGCTCTTCCGTTTTAAAATGATTCATGGCGTATTGGGTCATTTTAGTCAAGGTATCCGAGATAATTTCCGAATCAACTCTTGTATCACTCATCTCAATCAATGTATTTACCAACATGACGATTTGTTTGTGTTGTGAGTCCAGGTCTCGAACGCCGACGCTAAAGTTTTCGCCCCATATTATCTTTTCCATATCGATTCCATTTTTGTAATAGTTCACCGCAGAGGGCACGAAGAACGCAGAGAAATGCGGATTCCTCCCCCTGTCCCCCCCACGGAGGGGGATAAAGGGGGAGGAATCCGCATAATGTTTCTGCTTATCCTCTAACAACCGCAGCGTTCTTTGCGGTAAGCCGAATTGTTACCTATCTGATTTCAGATGACCTTCGGTTCATAGGCTCCGCATTGAAAATTGTCTTCGCCCTGCTGGTCATGTCTGTTCAATATGCACAATACCTCCTCCGGTGGGTCTTCATCATGTTTGCAGGAAATGCAGAGACTCGGCTTACGCACCAAATCAGGATTGATTTCCGTTCCGTCATCGTCAAAAAACTGAAATTTTGATTCTTCCATATATTCTCAATTAGCTAATGGTAAGGCTAATTTCTTTCATCACAATCTCAAGACTTGATATTCGATGCATAAATTGCATTGAGGATGGCTTCATACCAATTGATACAATCACCAATTTTATCTTCGACCAATTTCAATTCTTTTGCTGTTAGTTTTCTTTCCAACTCCTCTTCTGCAACATTTTGAACATCTTCAATGTTGATGGAATAAATAATCTGGTTCTTATTCATAACATTTGGTTTTAATATGAGTCAAATTTTTCTTTGGCTATTTCTTTAAATTTCTGTTGTAAACTTGTTTTGAATTCTTTTCCAATTGTATCAAAAGTATCCAATAATTCCTTAAAAGTATTTTTACCACCAAGAAAATTCCAGTATTCTTCTCCAACTAAAAAATCGTTAGGAGGATCCATCATTCCCACTTCAGTAAATCTTGAATAAGGCTCAGGATGATATGGGTTGTAAGGAAAAGCTAAAAAAACCTTTATCGGTGTTCTCCTTCTTGCAATCCATTCTAAAAGTTTTGTTTTGCTCTTTTCAAAAATATCAATATTTGGTTTTACCGTTTTTATTTCAAAATAATTTTCAACATTATTTCTCTTCATATAAAAATCTGCAATATTCCCAGATTTTTGAAAAACTCCATTCTCGGCAGAAGCTTTTAGAACTTCTTCTGTTTCTTTAATAATGCTTGCATGTCTATTTCCGTTCCTTAATTCTGTAATAATATTTGCAATAGCAGACTTTTGAGAGGTTGAAATTGCTCCACCCACACCATAATTTCTGAAACATTCCTGAGAGTTTTCTGATGCAATAATTACCGAAACCTCCTCGTATATGGACATTCCTAAAGTTGTAGCTAATGAATGGATAAAAGAATAAGCGGCTATTTTTTCAGTGTCTTGAATAAGCCTAGCTAGGAATGGCATTGAAGTCGTCTCACGCCCATACCTTCTGAGCTTGTTTTCCATCTTTTTCGTTAAAAGGATTTTAATTCTATTTTTTTGATTTTCTGAAAGAGACATTTATTTACCATTTGCTTTCAAGTGAAAAATAATTTCCGAATAAGCCCCTTTGTCTCTTTCAGTCCTGTTTAACACGGGACGTTTGTACTTATTGACTATCTTCATTCCAGCCTTTTCAGCTATATCAGGGTATAAATTGTATTTATCATTAGCTACAAGAAAGACATCAAAATCCGCAACAAGGTATTTCCGGCAATTGTTTAAAACTTCTGCTATGTCTTTGACATAGGCATCACGAGCCTCTCTGCCTTGTCCTTTAGAAAGCGGGCCGATTTCCATTTTATCTTTTCTTTCAAAACCAAACAAATCGTATGCATAAGCGTGTTGATCGTGATAGTCAATCAAACCAACATAAGGTGGACTTGAAAATATTCCTTTAATTTTTTGTTTTTGTACTAATTCAGCAAAAATCGGGTTTTTCTTTTTTAATACTTCAATAATATCAATCGTTTTTGAATCACCTGCTAAACAAACTTGGTGTGTATCTGTCCGCAACTCGTCAAATATTTCCAGTCGTTTCAACGTGTCCTTGCAGTAACGTTCCCACCAACTCAGAATAGAGAATAAAGGCTTGCAGATTTTACCATGCTTGGCACAGTAGTAAGTAGTTGTTACTGGTTCTTTCAGTGTAGCTAAATCTGCATGTGTGGTTGCACGACAGGAACGAATCGTTCGGCTTAGGATGGTGCTAATAACTTTTTTTGTCTGTATGTTTTTAATTTGCTTAACAAGATTAAAGGCAAAATCAATTTCCGTTCGGATGTGTTGTAAATACCATTTGTCCAAAAAGCTATTGGTTTTTTCTTGCTTTAATTGTATCCCATATTGATTAATTAATTTTTGATAAACCGGTAAAAACTCTTTCTCCTTCTTATCGCCATATTCATCTTCATTGATTTCATTCCGTTTTACTTCGTACTTATAGCCAGGAACAGGAAAATATTTATTGTTGAAGCTTGCTAGTTCTTCTATCAGTTTACTTTCAAATGTAATAGTTTTAGAATCAGCAATAAACTGCTTTAATGCCTTTGTAATTTTATGAAGTTCATCACGTAGATTGTCAAAATCGTATTTCCCAATTTTTATATTGCTAATTAATGCATTAAAAGCTGAAATATCAATGCCGACGGCATGCATTCCAAGTTCATTGGCTTGTACTAACGTAGTTCCGCTGCCGCAAAATGGATCAAGTAAAATATCTCCTTTTTTAAAATATCCTTCTTTTTTGAAGTTGTCAGTGTGGTTGTCTAAAAAATATTCAACAAGTTGTGGAATAAATTTTCCTTTGTAGGGATGCAATCTGTGCACGTGCTTTGTAGTATCTGCTTCTTTGAGATTATCAAAAGATAATGTCCAATTCAAATCATCTCCAAGTCGGTCTTTCCATGCAAGTTCCCTTTTTCCTACATAAGATTTGTAATATTTGAGTAAATCTCGTTTGTCAATTTGTACGGCACCATTAGTCCCAATCTTCTTTATTAGTCCATACTGAATAAGGTAAGATATATTTGAAGTGGTAACGTTTTTCTTCAGATAGTCGCTTGCCCATTCACTGGCTTCTTTTATTGTTAACAAATCTTTATCAGTGGTTATCATAATTTACCAGTTTTAAGTAACCGAATGTGATGAGCAGAAAAATTCCTTTAGCAGCTTATAGGCGTGTAAATTTCAAAATAATATACCAAATGACCGAGGATAAAATCAAAGGTGTTCTTATGATTTTAAAACGTCAACAACTCAATCAATTCCTTCCTCGAAAATGTCTTGAACACCGCGTCGTCTGATTTATGGGCAACTACCAGGTATTTTATTTGAAAAGAAAATTCCTGGGATTTTCGGTACAGAATTTATCTATTAAATTAATCCCTGAGCCAAAATAATTTGTCAGATATTCATAATAAGAATCGTTGTTAAAGAGGAGCATTGGAAAATCACTTCCAAAAAGTATCCGATCTTCAATCATGCTTTTTCCTACCCACTCTAAAAAAGGTTTGTAAAAGTCCTTATTTTTCGCAACAATTGCGAAATCTCCGTAGACATGCTTATTGTTCTTTATCAGCGCAAATACTGTTTCTGTCCATTGTGACAGTTTACCTGTGCTCAGGGTGTCGTCAATTCCGCAGTGTGCAAAGTTGATTTTAAGATCGTTATACCTGGAAAGGACTTCTTCCCATTTATCGGGATTGGTGTTTTTAAGATAATTATCATCGACTACAAATCCACCGTTTAGACAATGTACCGTAATTGGTATGCCCTTCTCCTGGCAAAATTGGTAGAGGTAGTTTACTTTGTCGAATTCTGCTCCGGCACGTTCTCTTTTATCCGCTGAAACTTTATCCGGGTCAGGCCATGGATCAAACCCCAGAGGCGGGTATAGTTTGATTCCTGCAAAGAAATGGCTTTTTATATTCTCAATGTTTTCTATGGAAATTCCATGCTTCTTCATGGCGCCTTTTTCGTTGTTTCCGAAACATTTTGTGTATGTTTCAAAAAATGTTTCGTACTTTCCCGTATATCCTCCAAAGTACCGGGTCAGCATTTTGGGGATATTGTTTTTTTGTTTAAAATCTTCTTTTTTCGATTCTTTTACTATTTCAGTTATCATTTTTATTATTGGTTTGTCTTTTTCAACATCAAAAAAATTAATCCATTTTTTCTCTTCTTCCGGAGTAATTTCATTATAAATGAGAAGTTTTCCGGTTTGTTTTATATAGGAAGCCTTATTTTTTACAGAACGAGCCAATTTATCTCCAATATTATTTGAAACCGTTCTTACAATACCTAATTCATAATTTTCCGTATTAATGCCTAAAAAGGGATATATCTCAAATATACGGAATGGGCTTCTTGCCATATAATCTTGTATTCCATTGAACATATCTACA
>Ga0194120_10005089_pt1 | contig 19645 bp, 13 predicted proteins | sample TA2MahCa65mmetaG_FD_148642 | JGI IMG/M metagenome (GOLD analysis project Ga0194120, IMG submission 148642) | Freshwater microbial communities from Lake Tanganyika, Tanzania - TA2015019 Mahale Deep Cast 65m | ecosystem: Environmental > Aquatic > Freshwater > Lake | place: Tanzania: Lake... | reverse complement strand
TTTCAAATTTCAGATGATTTGAAATTATTTGAAATTTCAAATCCAAGGCTGCGTCCGTAGCTCAATTGGATAGAGCTTCTGACTTCGGATCAGAAGGTTGCAGGTTCAAGTCCTGCCGGACGCGCCATTCATTATCAAGGACTTACGTCTCATCCGTAAGTCGTTGATTCTCTAGCTTGGACACTTCTTGGACGTTTTTGAGGTTCTGGAGGCCCGTTTCAGCCCCGTGGACCGGGTAACGCGGCACCCAGGCTTTCTCGCCCGATTCCCGACACCCAGGGTGCCACTGTGGTTCGCTTTCAGGTTCGGCTTGCCACCAGAAGCAAGTCCCTGGCGGCAATATCATCGTCGCACTATTGCCGCACGCCACTTGGGAGGCAACGAAGGCGCGGCTTCCGGCTTGTAGTCTGAGCCTCAACCACCAAGCCGTTGTCTTTCGGGCCGCAAGCACCCTACGCCGCTTGACCCCGTGATCGCGTTCTCAACGCCAGCGTTGAGGCCGGTAATTAGAGCGCATGACCAACACCACCACCACCGTCAGCTCATCGGTTCAGCTCCGAGTTTGCCCGTATTGCGCCTCTGTCGCCGACCTACACCGATCCGGCGATCCACCGCTCTATGGAGTCCAGTGCCGAGGCTGCCGCGCTGGCTTCGAGCCGATCCATCCCGCCGAGGCTTTGGCCCTGATCGCCTGGAACCGGCGCAGCGGCGGTGTGGCGGCTGCCGGGGGCCGCGCTACGCGAGGCGTTTCGACTGCCAGGAAGCGCCGGGCGGCGCGTGCGAACTTGGCGCTGGCGCGGAGGTCCAAGCAAATGATCGCCATCCGTGCCAAGACCAGCGAGGCGATTGCCCGGTTGCGACCCTACCGCGAGGCGGAGCAACGCGAACTGGGGGTGCTGAGCGAACGCACCCGTGCCCGGCTCGCCGCTCTGATGCCTCGTCTCGAAGCCGATCCCAGCCTGCGCAGCATGGTGGAGTTGCTGAAGTCACGCTTGGCCCACGTCGAACCAGGCTCCGTGGACCGCAAGGCTTGAGCGACCACGCTGTGGCATTGGCCTCGGCCTCCTGGACCGTCACCGCGCCCTTATGAAGCAAAACGCGATGGGCTGGTAGTTCGAGACCTCGGCAACCAGCCATACACTGGCAGGCTACAAGGGCCATAAGTCCCTCGCGCTGTTCTACAAGTCGGTGAAAAAGCCAAACACCGAGCTTGTGTTGATTTTCGTTGAGGAGCAAAATCTCGTGGCAAGTGACGCGGCATCCTTTCCTTGCCGGGAGACATTAGGCAAGGTATAAGGATCGCTTCTAAGTGACGAGTGACTGTTTTTTGTAAACAAGTGTCAGGGCTGTGGATGATGACGAAAATGGCAAGACCGGTCACCGTGAGCGGCTGCGCGAGCGGTTTCTTCACGGCGATGCCTCGTCGCGCACTGATGCGGCCCTCCTCGAACTTCTCCTGACCTTTGGTATCCCCCGCCGCGACGTTCAGCCATTGGCTGAAGCCCTAATCGCCCGTTTCGGTGACTTGAACAACGTGCTGGCAGCCGATCCGTCCGCCCTGCGGGCGGTGGACGGCGTGGAGGTCCATGTCACGGCTTTGCTGAAATTGGTGGACCATATCGCCCAGGCTCGGAACAGCGACCGGCCCTACAGCGGCTCCCAGGGCCGTCCTGGCAGTGTCGCAGTGCCCGCTGCGCCTGCGGGACCAGCACCGGAGCGCCCTGAGCCTGTGAGTGTGACCTCCATCCCCCTGGCCCAGTCCGAAATGCCATTGGAACTCCCCGGCCAGTCCGAACTCCCGCTTGTCCAGAAGGCCCCCTCCGTCCGGGAGCGGAAGACCATCCAGGACGTGCTCCTCGCGGAGGGGTTGCTGGCGCTCAAGCTCGCCCACGAGGCCAAGACCCCGGAGGAGCTTCAGGACATCCTGGTGAAGCGGCTTGGGCAAAACAGCATGGAGACCCGCCGCCGCTATGCCCAGTCCATCGTGCGATGGTTCTTCCCGGACGGACTGAAGGGCCTGCTGCCACGGGTCTGGCTGGCCTACCAGGATGAAGCCATCGCGCTGGACATGCTGCGGTGGTCGTATTTGAGTCAGGAGCCGATCATGGGCCGCTGCGTGGCGGAGGCGCTGTTCCCGTGTGAGACGGGCCTTGTGATGCCCCCGACCTATTTCGACAAATTTCTCCACGACCACCTGGGCGAGGCTCCACCTGAAAAGACCCGCGAGCGGCTCAAGAGCAACCTGAAAAAGCTCGGCTTCCTGGAACGGGCCAAGGGCAAGCCCGACCGGCTGCTGCCGGTGGTGCCGACGAAGACCTCGTTCCTGATCTTGCTTCACCACCTGTTCGCGGCCAAGGCCGTGCGGACGGTCGAGCTGCGAAACCTCGTGACCAACCCGTTCTGGAAATACCTCGGTTACAAATCAGAGGACGCTCTCCGAGCTTTGCTCCGGGAAGCGGATGCGGCGGGGCTGGTGGGCAAATACGTGGTAGCGGACCAACTGGAACAGGTCACAACCTGTTTTACGCTGGACGAGTTGCTGGAGAGGAGGGCGCGGCTTTGAAATCTGCGGCACATCTTCACACGCTGATCGGCTCACGCACCTGGGACAAGGAGTTGGTCATGTGGCTGGGCACCGAGAAGGCGCTCCAGCAGGCGCTCGGCCCCGCCAAGACCGTGATCCTCGATCTACTCGACCTGTTCGATCTCGGCAACCTCCCGGCTGATGACGAATCAACCCGATACCAACTCCGAGACCGGCTCCGCGACAAGCTGCGGACCATCCAGCGCGGCCCGGACAATCGGGTGATCCTGGTCGTGAAGTCCATCGGCTTGCTGGCCCGCTACCATGTTGGCCTGAATGCGTTTTACGACTGGTTCATCGGCGACTTCACGATGGTCGTGTTGCTCTTGGACGGCGGCACGGAGAAGGCGGACTGGCCGGAGGAAGTCCAGTGCGAAAGCAACCGGCTCCTGAGCTATTTCTCCGAACCAGGCATGGTGAAAGAGGTCTTCAGCACCAGCGGGTGATCCTATGCGCGAACTGAACAAAATCATCTCGGTTAAACCGGAACCAGAGACCACCCCGTCCCTGTCCGACATCATTCAGAAGGAGAAGGCCGAGCGGACGGTCGCCGAGTATTTGTTCACGCCCGCGCTGCGGGGCCACTGTAAACGAATCTTCGATTGTGTCGTCAACCGCAAGGGCCAGGGCTTCTGGGTCCAGGCGGAATACGGCGCGGGCAAGACCCATTTCTTGGGCACCCTGGTTGACTTGCTCGTGTGGCGGGAACTGAAGGTGTGGGAGGCCCTGCGCGACCAGGAACTCAGGAGCGAATACTCTGGGGCGCTGTCCAAAGTGAAGTGGTTCCCGGTCGCGTTCTCGTTGCGTGGCATGGGCCAGTCCGGCGAGGGCGACAGCCTGATGCGGGTGTTCGAGGAACAGATCAGAGAGAGCCTCAAAGCCTTCGCGCCCGAACTCGAAGGCCAGGTCAGGATCACATCAGCGGAACTCGCCGATCACTGGTTTGAGAAGGAGGCCAGCGAAGACGAGAAAGCGGGCGTCAGAAATTTCTTCAGCCGCGAGCACAAGTGCTCGCCGGAGGAGTTCCGCACCAAGTCCGGCCCGAAAAAGTTCGGCCAGGAGTTGGTGCGGTCAAAACTCCCGGAAGGCCGACTGCGCGGCAAGTTCAAGGAACGCTTTGCCCACATCTACGACCAGATCACCAAGCTCGGCGGCTACGATGGGATCGTCTTTGTCGTGGACGAGTTCCGCTCCTGGCAGGATCGGCACCCGGCAGGCACGCCCGCCTACGCCGAGGACGAGGAAGTGCTGGAGACGCTGGCCTTCGTGCTGCCCACCCAGCACTTGAACATCGTCACCATCATCGCCAGCCAGGGTGACATGCCCCAGAAGCTTTCGGGCGGCGGCGAGGGCGACCGTTTTCTGCCCCTCTACCTGCTCGCTGACAAAAACAAGGGCGACTTCGGCGAGATCGTCACGTTCCGGTGCCGTGAGCTGGTGAAGGGGGCGACGACCGACATCAAAGACTACTACGACTATTGCCGGAAGGAATACAAGTTCATCAAACAGGCCAACATCTCCCAGGACTACTTCACGGCCATCTTCCCGTTCCAGCCCCGGTGCTTTGATGTGATGCGGCGGCTGACCCAGAACGCGGAGAAGCACAACCTCCCGACCGCCCGCTCCGCCATCCGCATGGCCTGGCAGTCGTTGTCGGACGCGAAGTTGCTCAAGGGCAAGCGGCTGATTGTGCTGCCGGACATCATCAAGACCGACGAGCTGCGGAAAGGGCTGAACCACGAACACTACCGCGACGCCTATCTCAACCTCCAGGGGTCCATCGAGCAACTGGCTGAATTGGAATTGGCCACCGAGGAGCGCGACCAGTGCGAGGCGATCCTCCAGACCCTCTTGCTGTGGGTGCTGAGCCTGCCGGACAACCAGCGTGACGGCCTGACGGCCCAGGAAGTCGCCGAGGCCGCGTGGCTCCATGATGACGCCGTGGGTGCTACCGCCCAGGCCGAAAACATCCTCGAATTGCTCCTGTCCCACGGCTTCCCCGTCCGCAAAGAGAAGAAGACTCGTGGCGGCGAGGAGGTCGCAGTCTATTCCTACGAGGCCAGCGTGGTCCAGGCGAACCCGGTCAAGTTTTTCGCGCCGCTCAAAAAGAAGTTCCTTCAGGACAAGAAGCGCCAGGATGAAAAATGGCTGGAGTCGCTGTTCTGGCAGTTGCCGGACATCACGCCGGAGGCCCAGGCGGAGCTGGGTGTCAACGGCGGGCTGTTCGCCGCCTTCGCGCCGAACGACCAGCGCACGTCGCAGGAGAAGCAAACGAACGCGCCGCCGAAATACCAATTCCCACACCGCCCCGCCGCCTCCACCCGCAAGCTCTACAAGGTTGCCTACAGCGGCGAGATCGTGGTGTCCGACCGCTGGCGCGACGAGTTCGGCGACGACATCAAGAACACCGACCAGCACTTCCGCATCGTTTACCTGGTCAACAAGCCATCCGACACCGACGCCAAGATCACCGCTGCGCTCAAGGAGACGCGGGTCGCTGTATGCCGCCCGGAAGACCTGTCCGAAGGCACCCGTGACGCCTTGGCCGATCTATTGGCGGCGGAGGAGATGAAGCGCACCTGCGCGGCCCCCAACCAGGCCAGCCTGCGCGATTATGCCGACGGCAAGCGCCGGGATGCGGTCAAGTCCCTGTTGAAGTGCCAGCAGGACGAGTTCCGGCGCGGCCAGATACTCACGCAAAAGGGCTACGGGATCAAAGCGGTCGAGGTCTTCGCCACGCCCAAGGAGCGCGAGGAATCGCTCGCCGCTCGACTCCTGGAAAAGTCCTACGACACGCCGTTGTTCAGCCCCAAGGAGCTGAAGAAGGATTTCACCGAGACCGACGCCCGGAAGGTGTTCGCGGGATTGTTTACAAAAGAACCAGCCACGGCGGAGAAAGACGCGGTGGTCAACTTCGGCGTTGGCCTGGAACTGACCCAGAAGTCCCACCCCAACGAACTCAAGCCCGACGCCTCGCAAGCCCTGGCCGAGGTCCGCAAAGAGTTGAGCGGCATCTCGGACAAACCGATTGCGGACATCCACAAGGCCATGTGCCGTCCGCCCTACGGCCTGACCCAGGAGATGGCGAACCTCTACCTGTTCACCCTGGTCAAGTCGGGCGGCTACGAGCTGGCGTTGAATCCGGCCACGCAAATTCAACTGACCAATGGGAAGCCGCTCCCCGCGAACAAGCTCACCGCCCACACACTCGGCCTCTGTAAGTGGAGTAGTCAGATGGACAAGGCGCTGCTGGGTGCCCGCATCGTCGCCTCGGTTCAAAAGGGCTGGAACGAAGTGCTACCCTACACCCGCGTCCTGGATGATACCCTGAAGCCAGCCTCCACGCCCGACGAGGAACTTCAGCGCAACGATCAGTTGCTCGCGGTCCTGGCGAAGTTGAAAGAGGAGCTGCCAGCGGTGGACCACAGCCTGAAGACGCTGGCGGAGAAGCTGGAGGGCACAGTGCCGAAGTCATTCACGGAACTGAACGCCCGGCTGGGCATCCTGGTAGCGACCGCCTCCTATCAGGAGTTCGACGCCGCCGTCCGTGAGAGCTATGCCACGCCGGAGAAATTCAAAGAGGCGTTCGCCGACCACGACAAGGCCCGCAGGCTGCGCGACCGCGCCTTCGAGATCAGCCAGGCCCGCGACTACCTGGCGGCGGCGTGCGACGTGGACAAGGGCATCGAGCTGGAGCGCAAGACCACCCTCGGCTACTTCAAATTCGATACACTGTTCGCCAGCCCGCACTTGGTTCCGGCGCGGCTCGACTCGTTCGAGAAATGGAAGGGCAACTACATCCAAGCCTACCGCAAAGCGCACCGCGCCTTCTACGAGAGCCTGGAGAAGATCGCCGCCAGCGCCCAGGCGCTCCGGCCCCGCGTAATCGCGTTGGACCGGTTGAACACGGTCACCGAGCTTGGCCCGCCCCTCGCGGGCACGGGCAACCTTGCCGGTGAACTCAACCAACTTGAATCCGCCGCCTGGCTCTGCCCGGACGCGGCGGAAGCCGAGGTCGCCGGGACCAAGGCCATCTGCCCGAAGTGCGACTGGACGCCCGTGAAGGCGTTGCCGCAAAAGGACTGTGACCGGGTATCGTCGTTGATCGCCAAGGGCTTGGCCGACCGTATCCAGCGGCTCAAAGACGCCTCCATCGCGGCGATCCTCAAGAAGGCGGCGGACGAGAGCAACCGGGCCGACCTCAAGTCCCTGCTGGAGATCATCCAGATCGCCGACGCCGACAAGCTGGTCGGCGTCATCACGGACGACCTGGTGACATTCCTGCGAAAGCTCCTCCAGGATGCCAACATCGTTCACGAGACCGTAGCTCTCCAGCCGATCCTGAATCAGATCGGCGCGGTCGAGGAGGAGCGCATCGAGGAGTCGCTGTCCAAATTCACCAGCCTTCTCAGGACGGCGATTAAAAACGCCAAGGCCAAGCACGGCGCGGGCAAGCGCGTCCGCGTTTTGTTCCGCCTCGACGAACCGGGGGCTGACGGCCCATGAAGCACCCCATTGCCAAGCGCCGCGCTGTCGCACCGGACTTGCCGGGCTTCGCCCGCGTGTTGCCGGAAATCCAATCGCTCATCGAAGCGTCCCGCCAGCATGTTGTCTCGACCGCCAACCTGACCCTGGTGTGGCTTTACTGGAACGTGGGGCGCGTCATCACCCAGGACATCCAGAAGAATCAGAAGCGGGCAGGCTACGGCGAACAACTCCTGCGCGGCCTGGCCGAAGTGCTCATCCGCCAATACGGCAGCGGGTATTCGCAAAGCAACCTCAACGACATGCGCCGGTTCTTCGAGGGTTTCGAGATTCTACAGCCAAAGGCTGTAAAATCTGACCTGCCGGTCTTGCCGGTGCTTGGGGTCGAAATCGCGTCTGTAAACATTTTACAGCCGGTGGCTGTAGAATCCGAGAACCGCCTCACCGTTGACCTCGCCAAGCACCATCACCTGGGCTGGACGCACTACCGCATCTTGTTGAGCGTGGAGGCGGGCCTGAAGCGCGGTTTCTACTTCGAGCAGGCCGCGACCCATCGCTGGTCCAAGCGCGAACTCCAGCGCCAGATTGACCGCGCCTTGTTCGAGCGCGTGGCCTTGTCCCGTGACACCCGCGCCCTGATCCGCCTGGAAAAAGAGAGCGGCCCGGTCGAGACGGTGCGCTACGAGGACGCCTTCAAAGACCCCTACCTGCTCGATTTCCTGGGCCTCAAGGGCGCGTATTCCGAGAAAGACCTGGAAGCCGCCATCATCGCCAACCTACAGCAATTCCTGATCGAGCTGGGCAGCGACTTCTGTTTCATCCGCCGCCAGTTCCCCATGCGGATTGACGATGACGACTACTACCTGGACCTCCTGTTCTACCATCGCGGTCTCCGCTGCCTCGTGGCGATAGACCTGAAGATCGGCCCGTTCGCCGCCGCCGACAAAGGCCAGATGGATTTGTATCTCTCCTGGCTGAAGGAACACGAGTGGCGGCAGGACGCCGAGAACGAGCCAGTCGGCCTCATACTTTGCACGTCCAAGAAGCGGCAGCACGTCGAGTTGCTGCTCAGCCACGGGCCGCACAAGATGCGCGTGTCCGAGTATCTCACTCAACTGCCGCCCAAGAGCGTGCTGGAAGACCGCCTCAAGCTCTACAGCCGCCTGCTGGACGAGGAAGGGGGCAAGGCGTGAGCGGCAGCCCGGACAGCCAAAACCTGGCCGAGTTCCTGTCCCGCCACGTCCGGCCCTACAACCCGGCCAAGGACGATTACGAGCGACCCCCGTTCGCGGCGGACATCAAGGAAGGCAAGAACGATCCGATCTACAACGCGCACTCCTACCACACCAAAGTCCCGCCGCGCAGCATCATCCCCTACATCCTCCACTACACCCAGCCGGGTGATCTGGTGCTGGACGTGTTCTGCGGATCGGGCATGACGGGCGTGGCGGCGCAGATGTGCGCCCACCCGCCCGCCGACATCCTGGAGCAATTCCCGGAACTCAAGGATCGCGTTGGGCCGCGTGCCTGTATCCTGAACGACCTCTCGCCCGCCGCCTGCCACATCGCCTACAACTACAACACCCCGGTTGATGTCGAGGCCCTGAAGCGCGAGTTCGAGCGGATCAAGGCGGCGGTGAAGGATGAGTTCGACTGGCTCTACGGCACGGAGCACTACGAGCCAGCGGTGGGCCTGTATGATCCGGCCAACCTGGAAGTAGCCAGCCGCCTGAAGAACCCACCGGCGAAGACCGCCTCCAGCACGCTGCTCGGCGACGAGGAACGCACCTGGGAGTTGTTGACCAAAGCCCAGGTCGAGGAACGGCTCGGTTATCCGGTCACGGACCTACCGCGTGACGACGACTGGGGCAAGCTCGACGTGGGCAAGGTCGAGCGGTGGATTTGTATCCCGGCCACGATCCAATACACGATCTGGTCGGACGTTTACCGCTGCGAAGGCTTCGTGACCCTCGAAGAACCTACCGGCAAGGTCAGCACGCGGGGCAAAAACGCAGGCAAGCCTATCCTGTCCAAAAAGCGCGTGGCGCGAGGGTGCGGCAAGAACATCGTGCTGTGGGAAGCAGCAGTAAACCAGAAGACCCGCGAGGTTAGCGAGACGTTCGCCTGCCCAAACTGCGGACTGACCTGGAAGAAAATCCAAATACGTCGTCAACCAGCGGTCGCGGTTAAGACCAACATCGAGCACACCGCTCTCCAATCTCGCAATGGGACGACTCAGGTAGTGGTGAAGACCGTCATGCGCCCCGTGACAGCGCGGGAATCCTGTTTGGTTGTCGAGACCAATGGAAAGTCATTGGAGGCGTGGTCGCCAACCATTCGCTTTGACAAGAGCGGTCCTCAGTATCGCCGGAACGCACTCTCCGCCCGGAAGATCGACTTCATCACGGACCTGTTCACTCGCCGCAACCTTCGTGCCCTTGCCCACCTATGGGCCGCAATCTCTGCCACACAGGATTCGCGTGTTCGTAGTGCCTGCGCGTTTGCGTTTACCGCGATTGTCACAAGGTCGAGTTGGTTAAATCGCCTGCGACCTTCAGGAGCGGGTGATCCGCAGACTGGAACGATTTACATCTCATCACTGACGCGAGAGGAGAATGTGCTCCGGTTGTTCGAGGGTCGGTTTGCGAGTCAGGTTCAGCTTTTTGCGTTCATCCGCAGCTCGCAGGCTTCTGTGGTCAACGGCTCAGCCTGTGCCATGTCCCAGATACCAGACGGGAGCATTGACTACGTGTTCACCGATCCGCCCTTCGGCTCAAACATCTACTACTCTGAGCCGAACCTAATCTGGGAAGCATGGCTTGGGAAGGTCACGGACGCGACAGAGGAAGCGGTAGTCCATCGCAAGAACGATGGCGGCACGAAAAGGCTGCCCGACTACGCCCGGCTAATGCGAGCTGCTGTCGGTGAGATGTTTCGTATGCTCAAGCCAGGCCGCTGGGCAACGATTGAATTCAACAACTCGGACGGAGCCGTCTCTGAAGTTATTAAGCAGGCCATTCGCGACGTGGGCTTTGAAATCGTCAACATGCTGCTGCTTGATAAGAAGCAGAAGACATTCAAGCAGGTCAAGGGCGCTGAAGGTCTTGAGGAAGTCGTGGACAAAGACGTGATTTTCAACCTGCAAAAGCCTGCCAGAATCCAGCCTGGAGGCAACACGCCAGATCACGATTTCGAGGAACAGGTTGCGGATGTGGTTCGCGAGCACCTCCGAAGATTGCCGGAACGAATTAAAGCAGACTCTAGAAGATACAACGACGAGCACCGCACGACCGCGACAATAAACAGTATCTTGCTGAACACGCTCATCCCGAAGGGCGTGAGCGTCGAGCGGCTCAACTTGCCGTTCATCGAGCGCGTCTGCGCCCGGTATTTCCGCAAGGTAGGCAACCGTTGGTATCTGCGCGGCCAGGCCGTGGGCAGCAACGGCGGCGACGCCCTGATCGAGGAGGAGGTCGTCATCAAGGATGAGGTCACGGCGATTGACTGGCTGCGCCAGAAGCTCCACGCGCAGCCCGCGCTGATCGGCGAACTCAAGCCGCTGTGGATGCGGGCCACGGGCTTGCTGCCCGCCGCGTTGTCCCAGTCGTTGAACCTCGACTTCCTGCTCACCGAAAACTTCTGGCGCGACCCCCACACCAACCGCTGGCGCGAGCCGACCGCCGAGGAGCGCGAGCGGATGAACGATGACCGCTCGCTCCGGGTGCTCCACGACGCCGAGCGTTACCTGGGCGGCACGCTCACCCGCCCTACAGCGGACCACGAACGCTGCCGCTGGATCGAAGTGCTCTATAAAGCCTGCCGGGACATCGAGGAGAAACAGGCCGAAGCCCTGCCCGCCCTGCGCGGCTTCGACGCCGACGAGGCGTATCGGGTCATCACGCGCCTGTTCCAGTCCGTCCTGAAAGATCACGTCACCGCTGATGTGTTTCGCCGCGCCGAGAAGCAGTGTCGCGCCGCCTCCAGCAAGATCACCAGCCAGGTCGATCAGGAGAAGGAAGCGGCCAAGGCGAAGAAGAAGGACGACAACCAAACAACGATGGACCTGGGAATCTGATACATGCCCCTGAGCACCCCATCCGAACTGTTTCACGAGTGGCTGGAGAAGCGGCCAGGCGACGCCCGCGTGGCTGTGACGATTGATTCGGATCGGTTCCTGGCGGACGCCAGGGTGCTGGACAAGCCCGCCGTGGTTGACCCGGCAGGCCGGGAATGGGCGCTGGTGGTATTTCGTGGCGATGACCTGGCGTTCCGGCTCCGGTTCCGCCAGGCGTCGGCGGACGGCAGGGTGGTGATCGTGCTGACCCGTGGCGCGGGGTCCGACGAACCGATTGATGTTTCGCACGTCGCGGACATCCTGGCTCGCAACGAGGCCGGAGAGCCGCTGGACCTGTCGGTGCCCGCGTTCTTCCGCCGTATCACGCCGAAGATCAACTGCCCGGTCGCGGAGCTGCGGCGGTTCAGGACCGACTTGCTGGCCCGGCTGGATTACGCCCAGGACGCCGCCGACAAACTGATCCAGCGGTGGGGCAAACCGGACAGTTGGGGCCGTGGCCAGGTCGCCGCGATGGTCGTGCTCGCCCACCACCCGAAGCTGGGCCTGGACGACATCTGGACCGACGAGATTGAACCGGCTGAGTTCCTGGCGCACGCCATCCGGCTGCTGGTCGCCAGGGCCGACCTGAGCGCCCGGCGCGAGGTCATACAACAAGTCATCCACGAAGCCGCCCGTGAACAGGTGGAAGACCTGCTGTTCTGGACCGAGATCGCGCCGGAGGAGCTGGCGGGCTACCTGGTGCTGCGTGACCTGGCGGGCCAGGTGAGACTTCAGAATCCATCCACGCAACTGGCGGGCCTACAACTTTTCCCACCCGACCTGCGCCTCGCCGACATGGAGAAACTCGCGCCCAAGGTCATCGCGGCACTGAAGAAGGGCGGCGTGTGGTCGGCCATCGAACAACGCGCCGAAGTCTTCCTGACTCCGGCCCGCGCCGCCAAGGTGTTGACCTTGCTACCGCCCATCACCGGCACCGACAAGGACGCCGAGTTTCTGTTGGCGCAAACCACGCCCGCGATCCTGCGGCAACATCTGCGTTCGGCCCTGGACGGCTTTCTCGCCAAGCCATCGGCCAAAGCGTTGGCCTGGGTGCCGGACCTGGAAAAGCATCCACTGCTGGCGGATGCCGACGCCTCGACGGAGCGAGCGCGGCAGTGCCGGGCGGGCCTGTGGCTGTTGCTGGCGCTACGCCGGGCTGAAGCCGGTGTCACCGTGCCGCTACCCAGTTTCCCGCACGCGGACGCGCTGCTGGATTGGTATGTCCAAAACGGCCAGCACTTGCTGGAGTTGGAGGTCTCCCAGGCCGCGCACTACCTGGCCGAGTTCGATGATGACGACCTGATCCAGCGCGGCCAGCAGTATTTGTTCGGCACCGACGAGCAGCGCCCTACACCGGAGTCGTTGAAAGGCCGCGTTGTCGAGCGCCTACAGCAACTCGACCAGGCGTTGGCCGGTTTCGTCCGGCCCGACCCGGAGAAGTTCTGTCGCGGGGCCAGGAACGTGCGCGGATTGCTCCGGGCCAAGATTGACGTGAAACAGATCGCGGCGGACACGTTGCCGGGCCGGGTGTGGGTGCTGGTGTTCGATGGGATGCGGCTGGACACCTGGGAGCGGATCGTGCGCCCGCTGCTGGCGGTGGATTTCAAGGTGGATGACCAACCGTGCTACTGCGTGCTGCCCACCTACACAGAGATTGCCAGGACCGGCCTGCTGGCGGGCGGCGTGCCCAGCGAGTGGAAAGGGTTCAAAGGCGCGTTCAACCAGGACGAAGCCCAACTGTTCGCCGTAAACATGGGCCTGACCGCCCAGGAGGCGAAGACCAAGCTCCGCTACGTCACCGGCGCGGACACCACCAAGGCCCGGAAGAAGCTCGGCTTTACCGACAAGGACGCTCCGCTCCTGAACGTGCTCATCTACCCGGTGTCCGACGAGGAAGCGCATGATTTCGAGGGCGACCTGGCCTCGTTGAACAACGTCATCCGCACAAAGATGCTCGGCGACAAGAGCGCGGGGGTCCGGGGCATCCTGGACGACCTGTTAAAGCGGATCGGCCCGGACGATGTAGTGGTCCTGAGTTCGGACCACGGCTTCAAAGAGTTGCTCCAGGGCGATGCGATTCCGGTCGCTGAGGCCGAGGCCAAAAAGGCGGGCCTGACGATGGAGGAGAGCATCCGCTGGCGCTACGTCGAGGGCTTTGCGCCCGCCGCCGCGCCGGACGCCGTGAAGATCGCGGCGGGCACCCAGGACGTGTGGATGGCCCTGGGCAGGCGATGGTTCATGCGCGAGGGCACGAAGATCGCGCCGCGCTACAGCCACGGCGGTTTATCCCTGGCCGAAGCCGTGGTGCCGGGTGTGGTGCTGCGCCGGGTGACCGAAAAGACGGCGCGGGCGGAATTGCTCAACCTACCGACCGTGCTCCAGGCCGAGGAGGACGCGGTAGTTGAGTTGCCGTTTACGGTGCGAAACACCGGCAATTGCGAGATCGAGTTTGAAGTGCGGATCGCCAGCAACCTGGGCCAGGAATTGTTCCAGCACCAGGCGCAACTGGCCCCGGCAACCTCGGCCAAGCTGACGGCCTCGGTGCTGGCGCGATACCGGGAAACGTCTGCCCGCGAACCCGATCCCACGGGCACCGTCAGCGCCGTCACGCTGCGGCTGCGGCACACCGATTTAAGTGGAACCTGGCGGGAGGCGCTCGACGGACGGGCGTCCATCCCGGTCAAGATCAAGCCCAAGGCGGTGAAATTCGACACGGACGCGCTGAAGGGCTTTGACGAAGTATAGAAGGAGTTTTTCATGCCAGACGAAATTATAGACGAATCCGAGCCGCTGGGAGCACTGGATCAGAAGATCGCCCGAACGCTCGGCGACCGGGTGATCCTGAAGCCGCTCACGCGGTGGAACGAAGCCTACAAGGAGTTTCCGCGCTACGTGATGGAATACCTGGTGAGCCGGTATGTGGAGCCGAGCAACCCGGTGGACGGCCAGAAGAAGATTGACCGGATTTTGTCGGAACACTACTCGGAGAGCGCCAAGAAGGAACTCATCAAAAGCCGGATCAAGGAACGCGGTCAATACACCTTGCTCGGTCAGTTGTCCGTGCGCCTGGATCAGTCCAAGGACCATTACTGGGCCAACGTGCCCGCTCTGGGAGACGACACGGTGCGGGTCGCCCAAAAAGTTCTGGCCCAGTATGGCGACGTGCTACTGACCAGCGGGGCTTGGGGCACGATGGAAATCGAATACGATGGCACCTATGAAATCAAGAGCCGCAAGTTCCCGTTCTACATCCGGGAGTTCACGCCGCTCCAATACACGCGGCTCAACCTGGATGATTTCGTGGACAAGCGCGTCGAGTTCACTGGCGACGAGTGGCTTGATCTGTTGATCCAGTCCATCGGATTCAATCCGGCCAAATTCGAGCGCCGGGTCAAGTTGCTCATGCTGCTCCGCCTGGTGCCGTTCGTGGAGTCCAACTACAACCTGATCGAACTAGGGCCACGCGAGACCGGCAAGACCTACACGTTCCGCAATACTTCCAACCGGGCGTTCGTGGTGTCGGGCGGCAAGGCCACGCCCGCCACGCTGTTTTACAACAAAGCATCGCGGAAGCTCGGCGTCATCGGTCTCAAACACGTCGTGTTTTTCGACGAGATCGCCAACACCAACTTTGACGACGCCGAGGCGAGCATCAGTGTGCTGAAGGATTACATGCAAACCGGGAAGTTTAGCCGTGGCGACCAGGAATTTTCCGCGCCGTGCTCCGTGGTGCTGGGCGGCAACATCGACACGAACCTGGAACTCAAACAGCCGGAGGAAGGATACAAACACCTGTTTGCCGTGCTGCCCGAAGAACTCCAAGACCCGGCCTTCCTGGACCGCATCCACGGCTACCTGCCAGGCTGGGAGATGCCGAAAATCCGGCCTGAGAATTACGCGACCGGCTACGGGTTGCTGACCGATTATATGGCGGAGATTTTCGCGGAGCTACGGCGGCGGAACTTCCAGACCCACGTCAACGCCTGGGTGGACTTCGGCAACATGACAGGCCGCAACCAGGACGCGATCAAGAAGACGGCGGCGGGCTTGTTGAAGCTCCTCCACCCGCATCGCAGCCCGGACACCCTGGCCAGCGAGGAAATCCACCCGTTGATGGAACTGGCGGTCGAGATGCGCCAGCGCGTCACCGACCAGCTCGCCAAAATCCTGCCCACCGAGTTCAGCAATGTTCAATACGGGTTCAGGTTGACCCGATGATTCCCGGCCTGGGCAATTGTCGCCCGCCACAGGAATGCCCGTTTACGCGGCCTGACACGCGCTCAGAGCCATCGAAGGGCCGTGTAGGGTCTCTCCATTACCTCCAACAGCCAAGACCTGCCCTCTGGAGCCTGGCGGCACTACCACCGACCACCCTCCCGCGTCGCCGGAACGATCCAGGGTTGTGGACGCCGAGCGCGACGCCGTGATCCAAACCGCCGGATCAACAGCCCCGTAGGCCCCGGTGGTGATGTTTAGGATGTAAACATTGTCGCGTGTCGCAGGCGCGACCGCCCCACTCACGCCGCCATCCACCCCGTCATCGCTGCTTCCAGTCGTCAAGGATCAGGCTGGCGACAGTGTTGCCCTCGCCGATCTTGTTTCCGTGCCTGTCGCGGGTGCTGTTGGTAGTTCGGTTGTAGTGGCCCAGCCGCGTGCCGTCCCGATTCCGAGCCACGACCTCGCGGCCATCGTCGATGAGCGTGCCGAGCCTGGTGCCCACGCGATCCCTGATGACTTGTTCTTTTGGCATGGCAAAGCCTTTCGATGGAGCTTTCAGGTTCCGATGCCGGGCTGGTGGTCCGGCATTTCGACCATCAGCTTTGAATTTCTCAGTGCCCGCAGGGCGTCGGTCAGCGCCGTAAACTGCCGGTCGTCCATGCTTCCCTGGAAGACCTCCTCAAGTGTGATCCCGGCGCGGTGTAGCAACAGCGCAGCGATAACGCCCCGCACGGGCACGCTGGTCCCCAGCACGACTGGTTGGTCATCATTGACCGCCGCGTCCACGGCAACTTGCGCGACAGCCAGCGCCTCTGGCGGAGGCTCGACCGCAAACTCGTTGGCCGCTCCGCGATGGCCGTTGCCGAAGGAGCCTTCCATCCACGTCAAGAACTCCTCCAAGACGGGCTTCATGGACATTACGGCGGTCACAGCAGAAGCCTCTTTGGCACCAGGCCGTGAGGGGCAAGGAAGTGGAGAAAAACCTGGTCACGGCCTGGCCCCAGGCCGACATGTATGACACGAAGCCGAGAGTCAGTTCCGGCCCCTTGAACTTGTAGGGTAGCGCAGTGTGCCCACCGTCCATCACCTGCGGCCCAGAAATAAGGTGGTTCATGTGCGACCCCTGCGACATAGACGATTTCGGTTTCAAAACGAAACCAGTTATCGACTACCGGAACGAAGCTCTCGATCACTTGGGCGGTCTTGCCGTGCGCGAATTGGCGGTGCGGGAGCCGCTCGAACAACTCGTGAACTTTTTCGAGAGTCCACTGGGGAGCGGCTACAACCAGGTTCGAGATGCCGCTCAACTTGGGCACGAGGATGCTGAAGTCGAGTTGCGCGTTAGCCGGTGGGCCGATGGGCGGCAAGAATCCCAGGGCAAAGCCCTGTTCCTTGAACCGCTCCAAGGCAACCTCGTCACGGCGTGCCAGCCAATCGACCATCTCGGCCTTCAGGTCGAAATCCAGGTCTTCATCAATGACGGCGCTCATGCGCTTAGTTTACCAGCAACGGCTGGTCTTTAGAACGGCCCGGTCGGTGCGCTGGTATGAACAGCGGCAGACCCGGACACTTTCTTGAGATCATCGACATCCACTTCTTTGCCGATATTCTCCACCAGACGGTCGAGGATCGCTCTCCGTTGAGAACAGGGCCGGGGTTTGGGCCAAAGAGCTGCGTGCGTGTCAAACGGCATCGGTTCCTCACCGCCAAGGGGTGCGCGAGGAGCAACGCTGGGCGCTGCGCCAGCATTCGGAGGCGGGGTGCTCTCTGGCTGCGGTTCTTGGTGCGGCGTATCTATGACCGACGCTGTTGGGACTTTCCGTTCTCCGGCCATGTCGGAGTCTGCCCCGCTCTCACGAGGAGCGGGGCGCTTCTTCTTCCGCGTGCTCATATCCCACCCCCTTTTTCGACCCGCGCCAGTTCCTCTGCCGGGATACGCCAATGAGCGCCGACTTTGATTCCCTTGAGACGCTTCTTCCGCAGCCAACGCCGGGCCGATTCGCAATGGATGTTCAACTTTTGCGCGAGCTGCCTGATGGTCAGGTGCCCGCCCGTGCCAAGTATGGTTTGATCTTTCATACGGTCTAACTACCGCCGCACCCACAGCGAGCATGTGCGCCCGGCTGCGACCTGCGGCGACAGATAGAACGTGATGGCGGGGAATGGTCAGCGTCAGTGGTAGCCAGAGCGTCGAAAAGCCAGTGTTCACATTGAAATTTCAGTGGTTTAGAAGCCGGAAGTTGAACGCCGTGGACGCCCTTGCGGAGAATGAACTTTTGTAAACAAAAGCAACCCAATGGCTGATCCAGTAGGAAACAGTGGAGCCAGCGCGTGGGTGCGGGAACGAATCACGACGGCGCACCACGCAAGCATGTCAAGACGCGAAGCGCGAATTGCTGTATCAGGAAGGCAACCGCCCGAAGACGATGGCTGCTACTGGAAGATCGCAGGCAGGCCCTCCAGGGGGGGCCGGGGAGCACGACCTTAACCGTTAAGCCACTGCCCCCTTAGCCTTTTCTGGGACGGCCTGGGGGGTGGTAGGTTCAGTGAGGAGATGGCCGAGGCCCACGGTCACGCGCTCCTTCTTGGCGATATAGTGCCGGGCGCTGGTGGTAATGTCGCTGTGGCGGAGTGCCCGGCTGGCCGCGTAGATTCCAAACTTCTCATTCACCAGGCTGCCGAACTCTTTCCGCAGTTCGTGGATCGGCTTGTTGGCCTTTACGCCTTTGCTCCGCAGCCACGTCGTCAAGTGCTGGAAGACGTGCTCACACCGGTAGTATTGGTAGTCAAGCCCTACACGGGGCGGTAGGTGTGAATTGAGGACGAACGGTGACTGGGTTCCCGCCATGAACCCGCGAAGTTCGGTCAAAACTTCAGGATCGACCTCTACAAAATCTTCGGAGTCTTCGGTCTTAACCTCGAAGTGCTCGGTGGTGCCAATCCAGATGCGATTGTTGTCCCATTCAATGGCGTTCCATTCCAGCAGGTCGATTTCCGAGCGACGCAAGCCGGAGAGCAGGCCGAGCAGGAACGCCTTGTAACTTTCGGGGTGCTGATCGCGCAGCTCGTTCTTGGCGGCGACCATGAGCAGCTTCGGGTTGATCCTCGATTTGTATCGTGTGGACCCGGCCTCCTCCAACTCCACACCCTCGAACGGCAATGGCTGCGGTAGCCGAAGCTTGACGAACTTCAGGATGCTACTGGAAAACAAGCAGCGAGCGCAGCGGATATACGAGTTGACCGTCCGCTTGGCGCTGGCTTGGTCGGCGGGGCTGTCACCAGCGGCCCTAAGATACCCCACCTTCCACGCCTGGATTCGGTCAGGGGTAATGGCCGAAAGCTTGATCGCGTCCACGCTGGCGATCCAATTCTTCCGGCCTCCAGCCCGGTAGTCATACTTCGCCTTGTCGTTGCCGAGGCCAAGGATGCCGCTGACGATGGTCCTGAAGGAACTGACGTAGTTCCGAAACGTCTTCGGCTTCAGGCTGGCCTTGGCCTCGACTTCCGCGAACAAATCAGCCAGTGACGGGTCGTCCTTCCTGGCCAGCATGTCGGGGTTGAACACCGCCTCGGCAGCGGCCCAGCCTTTGGACACGATGGCAAGGTAAGCGTCCCTGGCCGTCGCGGCGGCGATGTCCTTGTTCGCGGAACGAAGCGCGAAAGTCTTGCGGATGCCCAAGTGTTGAATCTTCACGTTCCACTCCTTGACCTCGTAGCTCTTGCCATCGCGGGTGTAGGTGTTGCGATAAAGCCGCTTCCGCCAGTAGTTCGCGTGCGTCTTGCCCAGTCCTTCTGACTCCCGGTCAGAAGCCGCACCAGCGGCCCGCCCAGTCGGTGCGGCGGCTGGCTTCTCCTGGATGGGGAGGGCCTTCTGGGACGGGACGGACGCAGGGGCATTCTTGTGCTTGGACACTTCTTGGACACTTTTTCTGTCGCGGCTAGTAGTAGCCAGTCGTGTCTGACGATTCATAAAGTGTCCGTATTTACTGGATATTCTTAGGCATCTGCTATCACCTACAATTTGCCACGACTGCCTGCTATCGTCAAGAGAACAACTTCGGATCAGAAGGTTGCAGGTTCAAGTCCTGCCGGACGCGCCACTTGGTAGTCAATGGATTACAGACAGTTCTTCAACGTCGCAAAATCTTCACTTTCTCATTCCTTTCTCACTTTTGGGGTCTGCGGAATGCTTTCCATCGTCCATCCGGCCCCAACTCTCGACGGGCTTTGAAACGCCCGTTTCC
>Ga0194120_10005088_pt1 | contig 19647 bp, 17 predicted proteins | sample TA2MahCa65mmetaG_FD_148642 | JGI IMG/M metagenome (GOLD analysis project Ga0194120, IMG submission 148642) | Freshwater microbial communities from Lake Tanganyika, Tanzania - TA2015019 Mahale Deep Cast 65m | ecosystem: Environmental > Aquatic > Freshwater > Lake | place: Tanzania: Lake... | reverse complement strand
CAATGCGCTCATGGAATTTCCTGACGGGGAGGGGCCGACGGCCCTGCGAGACCGGGCGATTCTGGAAACACTCTATTCGACGGGGGCCCGCGTGAGCGAGTTGGTGGGCGTCAATCGGGACGATCTGAACTTGAGCGATGGTCTGGTGCGCTTGCGCGGCAAAGGCCGCAAGGAACGCATCGTCCCCGTCGGAGAGGTGGCCATCGAAGCGCTCCGGCAATACCACGCGTCCGTGAAGCCGTCAGCCATCGGCCATCAACTATCGGCGCCCGTCTTTCTGAACAGCCGGGGCGGCCGCCTGACCGCCAGGAGCGTCGAGCGGATTGTGGGGAAATATTCCGCCCGACTCTCGGGAGGCCGCGTCAGCCCCCATGCGCTCCGCCACTCCTTCGCCACCCATCTCCTGGACGAAGGCGCGGACCTCCGGGCGATCCAGGAAATGCTGGGCCACGCCTCGCTCGGCACGACGCAGAAGTACACGCACCTAGCCACGGACCATTTGATGGCGGTCTACGACCGCGCCCATCCGAGGGCGGGACGGTCCTCAGCGAAGCGGCCGACGCTCGAATCAATCGGCGGCGACATCGCCAAGCCGGTCGCCGGGTCAGGCGCTCCCCCGATCCCTCAACCGACTCATCGGAAAGCACAACCATGATCATTCGTTCCACGACCATTCTCTGCGTCAGGCGCGAGGGCCGCGTCGTCATGGGCTCGGACGGCCAGGTCACGGTGGGCACCACCGTGATGAAGCACAATGCCCGCAAGCTGCGCCGTCTTCACCACGACAAGATTCTGGCCGGGTTCGCCGGCGCCACGGCCGACGCCTTCACGCTCTTCGAAAAATTCGAGACCAAGCTGGAGGAGTACCGAGGCAACCTGACCCGTGCCGCGGTCGAATTGGCCAAGGACTGGCGGACCGACCGGGCCCTGCGACGACTGGAAGCCCTCTTGGCAGTCGCCGACCAGGACCATTCCTTCGTGATCTCCGGCACAGGCGACGTGATCGAGCCGGAGGACGGCATCCTGGCCATCGGCTCAGGCGGCCCCTATGCCCTCTCCGCCGCGCGGGCCCTCTTGGGCCACTCGACGCTGGACGCGCGCCGCATCGTCGAAGAATCCATGAAGATCGCCGGCGGCATCGACATCTATACCAACCTGCAAATCGTCATCGAGGAACTGGCGCTATGACCGCCCAGGGCCACGGAGTCCCGCAAGCAGGCCGGTCTCGGGCCGGCCTCGACAGCCTGACCCCGCGCCAGATCGTGGCCGAGTTGGACCGCTACGTGATCGGCCAGAAGGACGCCAAACGGATGGTCGCCATCGCCTTGCGCAACCGCTGGCGGAGGCAGCAGTTGAGCCCCGACCTGCGGGACGAGGTGACCCCCAAAAACATCATCATGATCGGCCCCACCGGCGTCGGCAAGACGGAGATCGCGCGACGCCTGGCCAAGCTGGCCCAGGCCCCCTTCATCAAGGTCGAAGCCTCGAAATTCACCGAGGTCGGCTATGTCGGGCGCGACGTGGAGTCCATCATCCGCGACCTCACGGAACAGGCGGTCAGCCTGGTGAAGGCCGGCCATCAGGAACAGGTGCAGCAGAAGGCGGAGCAGTTGGGGGAAGAGCGGCTGCTGGACTTGCTCCTGCCGCCGCCCGCAGCCAAGCCGGCCTTCGGCGCCTCGGAGGGGGAGACTCCCTCGGCCGACAGCCAGGCCTACGAATCCTATGAGGCAACGCGGTCCAAACTCCGCCTCCAACTGCGCGAAGGGAAGCTGGATCACCGGTCCGTCGAGTTGGAGGTGAAGGAGCGGGGCATCCCCATCGGCATGATCTCGAACGTGGGCGGGATGGAGGAACTGGAAGGCGGTCTGCGTGACATGTTGGGCGGGCTCTTCTCCGGCAAGAAGAAAAAGCGGACCATGAAGGTCCCCGACGCCCTGAAACACCTGACGCAGGACGAGGCGCAAAAATTGATCGACATGGACGAAGTGACCCGCGAAGCCGTCACCAAGGTGGAGCAAGCCGGCATCGTGTTTTTGGACGAGATCGACAAGATCGCCGGCCGCGAAAAGTTTTCAGGACCGGACGTCTCTCGCGAGGGGGTGCAGCGGGACCTGCTGCCCATCGTCGAGGGCTCGACCGTCAACACCAAATACGGCCCGGTCCGCACGGACCACATTCTGTTTATCGCCGCCGGGGCCTTTCACGTCGCCAAACCGTCGGATTTGATCCCCGAACTGCAAGGGCGCTTTCCCATCCGCGTCGAGCTGGAACCCCTTACCAAGGACGACTTCATCCGCATTTTGACCGAGCCGCGCGGCGCGCTGGTCACGCAGTACCGGGCCCTGTTGGAAACGGAAGGCGTCGCGGCGGAATTCACGCGCGAAGGCTTGGAGGAAATCGCCGCCACGGCCGCGCTGGTCAACGAGCGGACCGAGAATATCGGGGCCCGGCGCCTCTTCACGATCATGGAGCGCGTGCTGGAATTGGTCCTGTTCGAAGCCCCGGACATGACCGACCGCAAGGTCCTCGTCGACGCCCAATACGTGCAGCACCGCCTGCAGGACATCGTCAAGGCCGAAGACCTCAGCCGGTTCATTCTCTGAGAAGCAATCCGCGATCAGTTCTTCGGCTCGGAGCTGATAGCTGAAAACTGATGGCTGAAAAGTTTGCCTCCCGATCCCTTGTAAAATCCGACGGCTTGTGGCTGAATGCTGAAAGCTGATGGCTGAGGAACTGCCCCCTATGAACAAGCTGATCAAAAAAGCCGACGTGCTGGTCGAATCCCTGCCCTACATCCGCACCTTCACCGGCAAGACCGTGGTGATCAAGTACGGCGGCAAGGCGATGACCGAGGACGCCCTCAAAGACCGCTTTGCGTTGGATGTCGTCCTCTTGAAATACGTCGGCCTCAACCCCGTGATCGTGCACGGCGGCGGGCCGCAGATCGATCAAATGTTGAAGAAGCTGGGGTTGGAGCCCAAGTTCAAACAGGGCGTGCGCGTGACCGATCGGCCCACGATGGACGTGGTCGAAATGGTCCTGGGCGGGAAGATCAACAAGGAAATCGTGGCCCTCTTGAATTGCCACGGCGCCAAGGCCGTCGGGCTCACGGGTAAGGACGGCGGTCTCATCCAAGCCAAGCCCCTCACCGCCAAGGCTTGGGCGGAGAGCCTCTGCACGGACCCGGACGGCGATCCGGACGAAGACTTCGGCTTGGTCGGCGAGGTCCAGTCGGTGGACCCCCAAATCCTCTTGAAACTGCAGCAAGACAATTTCATTCCCGTGATCGCGCCCATCGGAACCGACCGCCAAGGCCGTTCCTACAACATCAACGCGGACTTGGTGGCCGGGGCGGTGGCCGCGGCGCTCCACGCGGAAAAACTCCTCGTGCTGACCGACGTGAAGGGCATCCGCGACGCCAAGGGCCGCCACGTCTCCACCCTCTCGCGCAAGGACATGCAGCGCATGGTCAAGAAGGGTACGATCAGCGCCGGCATGCTTCCGAAAGTCCATGCCTGTCTGATGGCGCTGGATGGCGGCGTGAAGAAAGCCCACGTCATCGACGGCCGGATGCCCCACGCCATCCTCCTGGAAGTGTTTACGGACAAGGGGATCGGGACTGAGATCGTGTCGTAGCGGATCGATCAGCCTTCAGTTTTTCCATCCGAACACATGGCTGACAGCTGATAGCCGGTGATATGAAGTCCCCCTCCAAACACCGCGTCGCGCCTGAGATAAAGACTCCACAGCCCGATGCGACATCGGCGCTCCTCGTCACGGACATCCAACACGATTTCTGCCCTGGCGGCGCCCTCGCCGTCCCAGGCGGCGACGCGATCGTCCCCCTCGTCAACCGCTACATCCAGTTCTTTCACCAAAAGAGTTGCCCCGTCATCGCCAGCCGCGACTGGCATCCGGCCGGACACAGCTCTTTCAAGGAGCAAGGGGGGCCCTGGCCGACCCATTGCGTACAAGGTTCATGGGGAGCCCGGTTCCACCCTTCCCTCGCCCTGCCCCCAGGCTGCCTGATCATTTCCAAGGCCACGGACCCCAAGCAGGAAGCCTACTCCGCCTTCGAAGGCACCCCCCTGGCCGAACGACTCCGCGATCTCGGAACCGACACGCTGTACATAACCGGCATCGCCACAGACTACTGCATCAAGAACACGGTGCTGGATGCCTGCCGGCTGGGCTTGCGGGTCGTAGTCCTCGACGATGCGATCAAGGGAATCGATGCCTTGCCTGGCGACTGCGAACGAGCCGTCGAGGCTATGAAGAAGGCTGGCGCCGTCTTCGCCAAGGCTTCGGACCTGGGCTTGTGATTCCGCGACTTCGCACTCACGTCCAGGCCCTGCTCGGCGAACGCCATCCCCTTTCCTCGCCTGACCGCCTCAGACAAGCCGAGGCCTATTTGTGTGAGACATTCTCCCGGCTGGGTCTTACGGTGTCCACCCATGCCTTCGACGCCTTCGGCGACAGTTACCGAAACGTGGTCGCCTCCCTGCCCGGCACTCAACCGGAGACCGCCCCCTTGATCATCGCCGCCCATTACGATACGGTGCCGGACTCGCCGGGAGCCGACGACAACGCCAGCGGCCTGGCGGTCATGTTGGAGGTGGCGCGCAGCCTTCAGGCGATTCCCTTGCTGCGGCCGGTGGAATTGATCGGTTTTTGTCTGGAAGAAGAAAATCTGCTCGGCAGTCTGGCCTATGCCTCGCAGTTACGAGAAAGGGGCCAGGATATCTACGGGGCCGTCGTGTTGGAATGTGTCGGCTTTGCCAGTTCCGAGGAAGGCTCGCAACGCAGACCTCCCGGCACGCCGATCCCCGTTCCCTCCATCGGCGATTTCCTGGCCATCGTGGGCAACGTCGCTTCCGCCGACCTGACCGCTGCCGTCGAACGGCAGGCGAACCAGCAGGTGCCGGAGCTTAAGACCATCTCGCTGGTAGTGCCGGGCAAGGGAGAATTGCTGCCCGATACCAGGCGAAGCGACCATGCCGCCTTTTGGCACTACGGCTATCCCGCCGTCATGCTGACCGACACGGCGAATTTCCGCAATCCGCATTATCACCAGCCGACCGATACGATCGAGGGGCTGAACTTCATGTTCATGGAACAGGTCGCGCGGGCGGTGACTGCGGCAGCGCTGGACTTGGCCGGTCGGCCTTCTGAATAGCTTTTATTGAGCAGTTTCGCTAGACTTTCGGCTCGGCAGTTGGAAACGTCAGTTGCGGACGCCGTATTTCTCGTTCGACGCGAAGGACGAACCGCCATGCCGCCGCTGGATTCCAAGAGCCAGTCGTTTGTTTACGCCCATCACCTTTCGGTGCCGCTCAGAAAGTTCAGTCCTGCTCCTCTCGAACCCTCTTCCAGTCTATTCTCCCTCATCTCTTTTCGGGGAGACTTGTGACGGATGAACATTCGATACTATCTTGACCCAGAGACAGGCCTGCCGCACATTTACGGCCATGCCGTGGACGAGGGCGAAGTTGAAGCCGTACTGAGAGCCTCCGGCGAGGACAGGCCGAGACGCGAGGGCTCGCGGGTTGCCATCGGAAAAACTCAGGCAGGTCGCTAGTTGCGGGTAATCTATGTCCCAGACCCAGAACCTGGTAGTATATTCGTGGTGACGGCTTATCAATTGACCGGCAAACCGCTGCTGGCGTATCGGCGGCGACGGAGACAAAAACCATGACCACACAGAGCAAGTTTCCTCCGGGCTGGGATGAAGCGCGAGTCTGTCGTGTATTGGCGCACTACGAAGAGCAGACGGAGGAGGAGGCGGTGGCCGAAGACGAAGCGGCTGTCGAAGACAAGTCCCAAACTGTGATGGAAATACCAAGCGACCTTGTTCCGGCAGTCAGGGAACTCATTGCCAAGCGCGGCCGTTAGACCGATCCTCTCCGCGCAGCGGATTCACAGCCCTCGCCTCGATGCCCGGCTTTCAGCGAGCGTGCGACTCGCAACCATTCGGTTTTGGCATTGAGGCCGCGTCCCGCCGACATTGTAAGCCGGCTTGCAATGCTTCCGAAACTTTGAAAGATTGTTCTCAATAATTTTCCAAGCTGATTCCATGCAGCGACGACTCCAAGCCCATACCAAACGAGCGATTGCGCAAATCTTCAGCCAACTGGACTATGCCGCGCTGGGGGCCATCTATTGCGACGAAGGAGGCGAGGCCTTCTGGAGGGACCGTCGCGGTCCCTGCCAGACCCTCGGCCTCAAGCTCGCCGAAGTGTTGCTGGCCCGCTTGCCCCCCCAAGGACGCAGCCTCTACGTGGGGGCCGGGGTGGCAGAGATTCCGATCCTGGCGATGGAGGCCCTGGAGTTGCAACAGACCGTGGCAGCCTACAACCTGAGAAGCGAGGAAGTCCTGGTGTTGAATCAGGCCTGCGCCGCCCATTCGTTTCAGTTCGTCTGTGCTGATGCCTGCAGCGCCGAGGGCTCCTTCGACCACCTCTGGATCGTCAGCGCCCTCAACGATCCGGAGCGGTTTCCTGAACTCTCTTCCCTCTCCTATGGCAGGGCCAACCCGACGACCTTCGATCCAGCGGCCTTCGAGCAAGAGCGGAAAGCCGTGCTCGCGCTGACCGACGCCTGCCTGAGCAAGCTGAGCCTCCCCGGACTTGTGACCACGTCGATCGAGGAAATCCCCTGGATCACCGACTGGTGCCTGAAGAACAACATCGCTTGCCTGGTCGAGGAAGAAGACTACCCGACGGCGATCGTCGAGGACCCGATCTGCTTCATCAGAGTCGGCACCGAAACGTCAGAAAGTCGCAAAGTCGGAAAGTCGGCAAGTCCTGGACGGTAAGACTTTTCAACTTTTCGACTTTCTGACTTCCGGATCGACAAGATTCAGATACGAAAGCCCGTCTGCCCCTTGGCGGGATCGGTCCGATACTGGCTGGCGTAGTTGATATAGTTCTGCGCAGATTCTCTGATCCAGGCCAGTTCCTCCTCCGTCACTTGCCGCTTGACCTTGGCCGGGGAACCAAGAATCAAGCTCTTGGGGGGCACGATGGTCCGTTCGGTGATCAACGCGCCGGCCCCCACGACGGAGTCCTCGCCGATTACCGCCCCGTCCATGATGATCGCGCCCATCCCGATCAAGACCCGATCCTTGACGGTGCAGCCATGCAGGACGACGTGGTGTCCGATCGTCACATCGTCCCCGATCACGAGGGGATGGGTGTCGTGGGTAACGTGCAGGAGGCTGAGGTCCTGGACATTGGACCGGCTTCCGATTCTGATGTAATGCACGTCGCCTCGGACGACCGCGTGAAACCAGACACTGGATTCTTCGCCGATCACCACGTCGCCGATGACGACGGCGGTATCTTCGATGTAGACGTCCTTGCCGATGGTCGGCTTGATGCCTTGATAAGTCCTGATCATGGGCCCACTCTAGGCGAACGAGGAGGCCGAATCAAGCCGACCGGTCATTTGACAGCCTTGGAACCCATCCCGTAGACTGACTGGACTATGGCAGCACGTAAATCTCTTCCCGTCACGACAGGGGCACGTTCCACGACCATCGGGTTCGTCAATCTGGGCTGCGCCAAAAACCAGGTGGACGCCGAAGTCATGCTGGGGTCCCTGACCGCCGAGGGCTATGCCTTGACGGCGGATGCGGCCCAAGCGGACGTGATCGTCATCAACACCTGCGGCTTCGTCGAGGAAGCCAAACAGGAATCCATCAATGCCATCATCGAATACGGCTCGTTCAAAAAGACCGGCCGCTGCAAGGTGCTGGTCGCAGCCGGCTGCCTGGCCCAGCGCTACCAAGGCGAACTGCTCGAGGAACTGCCCGAGTTGGACGCCGTGGTCGGAACCGGCGAAATCGGCCGCATCGCCGAGATCTGCCGGACGACGCTCGCCGCCGAACGTCCCTCACAGCAACTCTGGATGGCGCCGCCGCCCTATCTGTACGACGGCCTGACGCCGAGACTTCGGCTGGGCCCTCCCCACACGGCTTACGTGAAGATCGCGGAAGGCTGCAACCGCAACTGCGCCTTCTGCGCCATCCCCCTCATGCGCGGGAAGCAGCGCAGCCGGACGGTGGCCTCCATCGTCGAAGAGGTCCGCCGCCTGGCCGCCGAGGGCGTAAAGGAAATCAACCTGATCTCCCAGGACACGATCAACTACGGCGTGGACTTGGGGCTCAAGCGCGGACTCACGGCCTTGTTGAAGGCGCTGGTGGACATTCCCGGCCTCCGCTGGATTCGCCCCTTCTATCTCTATCCCCAGCCGATAGACGAGGAATTGATCGAACTCTATGCCGGATCGGAGCGGATCGCCAAGTACCTGGACATGCCGCTCCAGCACATCAACGACGAGGTGCTCGGCCGCATGCACCGACTCGGCACCAAGGCCTCGATCACCGACTTGATCGAGGGGCTGCGGCGGCGCATCCCGGGGCTCACAGTCCGCACGGGCTTCATCGTGGGCTATCCCGGCGAGACCAATGCCCAGTTCGCCGAGTTAAAACGCTACCTCACCGACATGGAGTTCGACCGGGTGGGTGTCTTTCTCTATTCGGATGAAGAAGGCACGCCGGCCGTGGAACTCACGCGCAAGCTCGACCGGCAACGAATCGAGGCGCGACGCACCGAACTCATGGCGCTGCAAGAGTCCATCGCGCTCAAGAAGAGCCGCCTCATGGTGGGCCGAACCCTCGAAGTCCTTGTGGACGGCCCCTCGGAGGAATCTCCCCTCTTGCTGGCCGGCCGCCACGAAGGCCAAGCGCCGGACATCGACGGCGTCGTCTACCTCAGCGACGGACCGGCCGATCGTCCCCCCCTGGCCGGCGATCTGGTCAAAGTCACGATCACGGAAGCGGCGGCCTACGACCTCGTCGGCTGCATCGTCGGATAGCCCTCCCTCGAACAACCGGTCTTGGCCGTGACTCTTGGCCAGGGGATTGATAGAATGGCCGCGTCATGACGGACCATCCTCGCTCGGTCATCCTCCTCATCCACTGCAAAGACCGCAAAGGCATCGTAGCCCGCGTGGCCGGAGTCATTCACGACCTCGGGGGCAACATTCTGGACTCGGATCATCACACCGACCGCGAGCAGGGCGAGTTCCTGATGCGGACCGAGTTTGCCCTCGACGACGCTCCCCTTCCGCCCGGCGACATCGCCGCCGCCATTGCGCCGATCGCCCAAGAGTTCCAGATGCGCTACGAAGTCCATGTCCGCCCGGCGCAACTCCGCGTGGCGATTCTGGTCTCCAAGCAAGACCATTGCTTGGCCGATCTGCTCCAACGCCAACGCCGGGGGGAGCTGCACATCGACGTGCCGGTGATCGTCTCCAACCACGACACCTGTCAGGCCTGGGCCAAGCTCTATGACATTCCCTTTGCCGTCTTTCCCGTGACGAAGGAGACCAAGCCCAGGCAGGAGCAGCAGGTGCTCGCCGAACTCACGCGACACCGTATCGAACTCGTGGTGCTGGCCCGCTACATGCAGATTCTAAGCGGCGACTTTCTCGCCGCCGTCGGCTGCCCCGTCATCAACATTCACCACTCGTTTCTCCCGGCCTTTATGGGCGCCAATCCCTACCGACAGGCCTATGACCGGGGCGTCAAGCTCATCGGCGCCACGGCCCATTACGCGACCCAGGATTTGGACGAAGGCCCGATCATCGACCAGGACGTGATGCGGGTGGGCCATCGCGATACGGTCGAGGATTTGGTTCGGAAGGGCCGCGACCTCGAAGAATCGGTCCTCGCGCGAGCCGTCCGTCTGCACGTCGAGCGGCGCGTCCTCGTCTACGGCAACAAAACCGTCGTCTTCGATTAGGAGCCGGGTGCCTCCCGTTTGTCCGGGAGGCACCCGAAGGCCTTAGATCTGTACGGAGATGTAGCGAGAGCCGCCGCGACGATGGATCAAGAGCAACGCGCGTTCCTGCTTGCCCAGGCTCATCGCAAGCTTCTCGTAGTCCTTCACCGATGACACAGGCTGCCGGTTGATCTCCCGGATCACGTCCCCTGGCCTGATCCCGGCCCGCCCCGCCGCACTCCCCTCTTCCACGTTCACGACCACCACGCCGGTGGTTTTGGCATCCAGTCCCAACGCTTGCCTGGCCTGCCGATCCAGCCCTTGCACGTCGAGGCCGGCCAGGGCATGGTCGAGGCCCTTCTCGGCGCCGGCCATCGTAACCGGTCCAGGCTGCTCCCCGATCGTCACGGCGAGGTTCACCTCACGGCCGTTCCGGACCACCGTGAGCTGGGCCTTGGCGCCGACCGCAGTACGGGTCACGGCCCGTTGCAGGGCCGCCGCATCTCCAATGGCCCCCCCCTGATACTTCACGATGATGTCCCCCTGTTTGAGCCCGCCTTTTTCAGCCGGACCGTCTTCGTTGACGTCGCTGACGAGCGCGCCCTGGGGCTGCTTCAGGTCGAAGGACTTGGCCAAGTCCTGGTTCAGATCCTGGATACCGACTCCCAGATAGCCCCGGACCACTTTGCCCGTCGCCACCAAGCTCTCATAGATCGGCTTAGCCATGCTGACCGGGATCGCGAAGCCGACCCCCTGATACCCTCCGGTCTGGGAGATGATTGCGGTGTTGATCCCCACCAGTTCGCCTGCGGCATTGACCAAGGCGCCGCCGGAATTGCCGGGATTGATCGCCGCATCGGTCTGGATGAAGTCTTCGTATTGCGTGATGCCCATGTGTCCTCGCCCCAGCGCGCTCACGATTCCGCTCGTCACGGTCGAGGTCAGACCGAAGGGATTGCCCACGGCCAGGACATATTCCCCGACCTGTAATTGACCCGAATCGCCCCAGGACACCACGGGCAAGTGCTGCGCCTCCACCTTGATGACGGCCAGGTCGCTCTTGGGATCGGTCCCCACGACCTTGCCGGTGAACTCCCGCTTGTCCGGCAAGGTGACGGTCAGCTCATGGGCTCCCTCCACGACGTGGTTGTTCGTCACGATATAGCCGTTTGAGGAAACGATCACACCGGAGCCCATGCCCGTCGCATGGCCATCGCGGGGGTCACGCGGCTCCCCAGGAGCCAAGGGCCCTCGTGGCCGCCCCGGAAACGGAAACCCGAAAAACTCTTCCATTGAGTCATGGCCTTCGCGCCTGGCAACTCTTGTTGCCGTGATATTGACGACAGCCGGCGTGACCGCCTTGGCCACTTCGGTAAAGCCGGGGCCGGCCAGGGACGTCGCAGGCGCAACGCCTGCCGCCGCTGCGCTGCCTGAGCCAGGGGGAACGGAGTTGGCTGCATGAGAGTTGCTGCCCCGATCCCCGGCCCAGAACATCACGCCGGCCAGAAGGGCCAGGCCGGTCACAAGTCCCACCCGGGAGAGCACGGCACGAGAAAGTAATCGGCTCATGGTGTCATCCTCCTTATACGATCGTTCCGACGAGACCATCACGGAAGAGGTCTCGACCTTGATTGTCTCGGAGAATAACAGCCCAAGATGAGAGGGTAATTAAGGTGGGATTAAAAGAGTCTAATGCGCCTAGGCTGGCGCCAGCGGCAGGACAATCGTGAATTGTGCCCCTTGTCCGAGGGCGCTCCGGACTTCGATGCGGCCCTGGTGGGCCTCGACAATCCATTTGCAGATCGACAAGCCCAAGCCCGTTCCTTTCTTGGCATGGGCACGGGCCTCGTCGGTCCGGTAAAACCGGTCGAAGATGCGGGTCTGCGCTTCCGGTGGAATCCCAATCCCCTGGTCCGCGACAACCAGCCGCGCCGCATTCTGATCTCGGCTCAACCGGAGTTCGACCGCACCGCCCCTCTGCGAATACTTGATGGCGTTGTCCACCAGGTTCAGCACCAGCTCGCGCAATCGCAATTCGTCTCCCAGCACGGTCACAGGCTCCACGGCTCCTACCACCGCTTGCACCTGAGACTCCTGCCCGAGGACGATCGCCTGTCTCTGGATGTCCTCGACCAACGTATCCAGACGGACCGGCTTGGACTCCATCTTCACCTCGCCCAAGTCCGCTCGCGCCAAAAAGAGCAGCTCCTCCACGATCCGGCTCATGCGGTCGATTTCTTCCAGGCTGCTCTCCAAAACCAGCCGGTAATCCTCCGCGGACCTGGGCCGCCGCAAGGCCAGTTCCGTTTCCCCCTTCATCACGGTGAGGGGCGTGCGGAGTTCGTGCGAGGCGTCGGCGCTGAAGCGCCGCACCTGTTGGAACGAAGCGTCCAGACGGGCGATCATATCGTTGAAGGTGGCCGTCAGCCGGCCGATCTCGTCGGCGGATCGGGGGACGGTCAGGCGCTGGGTCAAGTCTCCCGCTGCGATGAGCTGGGCTGCCTGGGTGATGGCCTCGACCGGCTTGAGCGCCCGCCCCGCCAGGAACCACCCTCCGGCCAAGGCCACGATCAAGGCCAGGGGGATCGCCACGCCAAACACCCCCAACATCCGGCGGAGCGTCTGTTCCACCGGATGCAAGGAGGCGCCGACCTGAACGACATTGACCAGTTCTCTCCCGCGTCTGATCGGGACGGAGAGGAGCCTAATCGGCGACTCGCCTCGGAACCTCGCGGACTCGAACGTGGCCTGTCCTTCGAAGGCGGCCTCCAACGCCACGCGGCTCAACGGAATGTCGTGCCGCCTCACGTTGGGGGACTGGATGGTCACCTTCCCGGCCGGACTGAAAATTTGAAAGAACTTGTCCAGGACGGCCAGTTCGGGAAACTCCCCGGCAAGGTCTTCGAAGGGCAGGGTGGGACCGACCCCGTGTTGCTCCAGCGCGCGGACCGCCGCAGCCGCCGCCGTCTCCAGCGAATGGTCCACCTGCTCTCTCAGCCCCCGCGCCATGACCGCGTAGAGCACAACGGCAAAGACGATGAAGCTCAGGGCCAGGGCCGTGCCATACCAGAGCGTGAGCCGGACGCGAATGGAAAACCCTGGGCGTAGGGCTGATGGCTTATGGCTCATGGCTGATCGCACAATAAGCGCCTGTGGCGAATAGCATAGGACGTAGGGCTCGAAGGTTGGAACTGATGGCGACTGGCCTGTGATCGATGGCTCTTGCTATATGCCATACGCTATTCGCTCTCGCTTTTCAGCGTGTACCCGCTGCCCCTGACCGTCTGAATCAGCTTGCGCTCCCGTCCGCGATCGATTTTGTTGCGCAGGTAGTTGACGTAGACATCGATGACATTGGTGAAGGTGTCGAAATCCAGGTTCCAGACATGTTCGGCAATCATCGGCCTCGTCAACACGCGGCCGGCATTGCGCATCATATATTCCAGCAGCGCATATTCCTTGGCCGTCAGCTCGATGCGCTGGCCCGCGCGCGTGACCTCCCTGGTGGCCGGGTTCAGGACCAGGTCATCCACTTGCAGCACCCCCGCCGCCTCCCCTGATCCTCGCCGCAAAAGCACCCTCACGCGAGCCAGCAGCTCTTCGATGGCGAAGGGTTTGGTGAGGTAGTCGTCGGCGCCGGCATCCAGTCCCTTGACCTTCTGATCCACCTGGGACCTGGCGGTGAGAATCAAGACCGGCGTCTTGATTTTCTGTGTCCGCAACCCCTTGAGGACGTCCAGGCCTGGGAGCCCCGGCAGCATCAGGTCCAGCACGATAAGGTCATAGCTGTCCGCTCCGGCCAACTCCAACCCCTGGACCCCGTCGGCGCAGACATCCACCGCATAGCTCTCCTCTTCCAGGGCCCGTCTGATGAAGGAGGCGACTTTGGCTTCGTCTTCGACAACCAGAATACGCATAGCAGGCTGCTGAAAATGTCTCCCAGCTTCGTTCTCAGTCGCTCGAACCCCTCAACGTACTGTTCAAGTACGCCTCGGGGTCCTCACTCCCTGCGGCCTCGTTGGCTATCCATTTTGAGCAGCCTGTTGGGTTATTCTTCTGCGCCTGTCAATGAGCATCATGCAAATACCCTTGACCGCTGTACAAGCCACTCAACCGCCGAGATTGCTCGGCTAGTGCAAACAGGTTTTGCGCCCAAAACCGACTCAAGAGGCTTCGCAATTACCTTGTTTGACTCCTTTCCCCACATGATCCTTGACTGTTTTCCAGAAGATCTTTTCTCACGTTTTAGTACAACGACCGTATCGTCCATGTGCCTGCCTAAAACCTTAACAGTTCTCGTGTCCTCTAAACTCATCTCCACAGGGATAGCCAGACTTGTGAATACAACCCCTACCTCCCAAGAAATTCCATGTTGAGTGACTGTGGAATTCTTTTGGTTGAACGCCTCACCAAACTTGTCCCTTACGAGAGATATTGCATGTTCATAGAGATCAAGCATGACTCCGAGAGGACGCAGCACAGCAGACCGATCAATCCTCTCGACAACCCAGTTCAAAATCCGCTTGGGCGATGATTCTTCCAACAACCTGATAACCAAAGTATCGCCGTGAGGAGCTAGGCCAAGGATATTGAAAGGGCTCCCCTCTCTTTCTAGTTCGTGTAGAAGTCCCTTGTGAGAGAACCTTCGACCTCCTGGAATATTGATTCCATAAATGAAGAGCGCGTACACCATTCACATTACTTCGGCTGAAATTTGGTGATCGTAACCGGTTCGTAGCTCAGCATGGGGCCCTCCGGCGTGCGCAAGGCCAGCGAATGCTTCAGCCAGTTCTCGTCGTCGCGCTTCGGAAAGTCGGCGCGGTAATGGGCGCCCCGGCTCTCCTCACGGGCCAGGGCTCCGGCCACGATGGTCTCCGCAATCTCCAAGAGCGACTGTAGTTCCAGGGCCTGGACCAGGTCCGTGTTGAAAACCTTCCCCCTGTCCTGAAGCAGAACCCCTGCCGCCCGTTCCTTCAATGCACGGACCGTCCCCACCGCTTCCGTGATGGATTGCTTGGTCCTGAAGATCCCCAGATTCTGGCTCATGACCTTCCCCAAAGCATCCCGAACCTGCCAGGCCCGCTCCTGTCCCTCGTTTGCGAAGAGCCCTTGGACCCGCGCCTCTTCCCTCCGCAAGGTCTCCGGCGAGAGGGCGCGTGGGGGCCGATCCGCCACAGCCTCGGCGGCGCGCTGGCCCGCGCGGCGGCCGAACACGATCGTCTCGAGCAAGGAGTTTCCGCCCAGCCGGTTCGCCCCATGGACGCTCACGCAGGCACATTCCCCCGCAGCGTAGAGGCCGGGCATCTCCGTGGCGCCCCACTGATCGGTTCTCACCCCGCCCATCTGATAATGGGCGCCAGGCCGCACCGGGATTGGGGACTCGACCGGGTCCACCCCTGCGAACTCCACGGCTAATTGCCTGATCTGCGGCAGCCGTTCCATGATCCTCGCCCGGCCCAGGTGCCGCAAATCCAGCAACACGCAGCCGTCCACCCCCCGGCCTTCCAAAATTTCACGCCCGATCGCCAAGGAGACGGTGGAGCGAGTCGCCAGCTCCATCTGCTCCGGGGCATAGTTCTTCATGAACCGTTCTCCGAGCGTGTTGAGCAGATAGCCGCCCTCGCCCCTCGCCCCCTCCGTGATCAGGATGCCGGTGCCCTTGAACGTCGTGGGATGGAACTGCACGAACTCCATGTCCATCAGCAGCGCGCCGGCTCGGTAGGCCAGCGCCATCCCGTCCCCCGTGTTGATCACCGCGTTGGTGCTGGTGAGAAAGACCCGGCCGCTTCCGCCTGCGGCCAGGATGACCGCCTTCGCGCCGATCGCATGGAGCCCGCCGCGGACCAGGTCCCAGGCCACGACCCCACGGCAAGCGCCCTCCTCCACGATCAGGGACGACGCATACCATTCCTCGTAGACAAAAACGTGGTGTTTGAGCAACTGCTCGTACATCGCGTGCAGGATCGCGTGGCCGGTGCGGTCTGCCGCGTAACAGGTGCGGGGAAAACCTGCGCCGCCGAAGGGCCGCTGCGCGATGCGGCCTTGCTCGTTGCGGCTGAAGATCACCCCCATCCGTTCCAGGTCCAGGATGTCGTCCGGCGCTTCCCGACACATGGCCTCGATCGCATCCTGATCGCCCAGGTACTGCCCCCCCTTGGCCGTGTCGAAGGCATGGGCTTCCCAGGAGTCGTTCTCGCCGATGGCCGCGTTGATGCCGCCCTGCGCGGCGACCGAATGGCTGCGAACCGGATGGACCTTCGACAGAATGGCTACGTCCAGGTGAGGCCGGTGGGCAAGGGCCGAGAGGGCCGCCCTCATGCCGGCCAGGCCGGCGCCGACAATGAGCAGGTCGTGGATTTTCATGAAGCAGGAGCGGCGGACGCCTCCGCTTCTTGCTGAGGGTGAGGGAGCCTGACAGGCCGATCTGGCTTGAGTCCCATGTACCCATGATGCCCAACCGAGGCGAAGAACGCAAGGCGGCTCGGCATGTGTCGGCCGGCTTCACTCGCCTCCTCGGAATATGTTATATGGGTGCACGACGGCCGAAGGCCTCAGCTTGACTAACCGGGATATCGTGATGACCCCACAAGAATTCCTTGCCCCCTCCGACCCCTTTGTCCAACGCCACCTCGGCCCGACGGAAGGCGACATCCGCGAGATGCTGGCCACCCTCGGCCTTCCATCGCTTGAGGCCCTGGCCGAAGCCACCGTGCCGGAGGACATCAGGCTGCGCAAACCCTTGGCCCTCGACGCGGCGCTGGGCGAGCACGACGCCCTGGCCACCCTGCGCGCCCTGCACGACAGGAACCAGATCTTTCGCTCCTTCATCGGCATGGGCTATTACGACTGCATCACCCCGCCGGTCATTCAACGCAACATCCTCGAGAGCCCTGGCTGGTACACGCAATACACGCCCTACCAGGCCGAGATCGCCCAGGGCCGCTTGGAAGCCCTCTTGAACTTTCAGACCATGGTCGCAGACCTGACCGGGCTGCCCCTGGCCAATGCCTCGCTGTTGGACGAAGCCACGGCAGCGGCGGAAGCCATGCACATGTGCCACAGCATCGCGCTGAAAGACGCCGGCGCCGGCAAGGTCAAACAGACGTTCTTCGTCGCGCAGGACTGTCATCCCCAGACCATCGCCGTCGTACAGACCCGCGCGGAACCCCTCGGCATCACCGTAGAGGTGGGCCGGCCTGACCAAGGCGACTTCGGCCAGGATTGTTTCGGCCTCCTCCTGCAATACCCGGCCACAGACGGCTCGGTCCGCGACTACAGTTCCCTGATCGCCAGAGCCCATGCTTCCGGCGTCTTGGTGGTGGTCGCCACAGACCTCCTGGCCCTCACGCTCCTGCGTCCGCCTGGCGAGATCGGCGCGGACGTGGCGGTCGGATCGAGCCAGCGATTCGGCGTCCCATTGGGTTTCGGCGGTCCCCATGCCGCCTTCCTCTCGGCCAAGCAGGAGCATGCGCGCCAATTGCCGGGCCGCATCATCGGCGTCTCGCGCGACGCGTCCGGCAAGCCGGCCTTCCGCCTGTCGTTGCAGACGCGCGAGCAGCACATCCGCCGCGACAAGGCCACCAGCAACATCTGCACGGCGCAAGTCCTGCTGGCGGTCATGGCCGGCATGTACGCGGTCTACCACGGGCCGGAAGGGCTGAAGCGGATCGCGGAGCGGACGCACGGCTTGGCGCTCATTTTGGCGGAAGGGCTGCGACGCCTCGGCTGCGAGACAGGCCAGGAGCCTTTTTTCGATACGGTGCGGGTGACATCGAGCCGGGGCTCGATCGATCAGATCATGGCCCGAGCCACAGAGCGCCGAATCAACTTGCGCCGTTTCGAGGACGGCTCGCTTGGCATCGCCCTCGACGAGGCCACGACGGCGGCGGAGATTCAGACTCTCTTTGAAGTTTTCAACGACGGCAAACCGGCGCCCTTCACCGTGGAAGAATTGTCCGGCAAGGTCTCCTTCGGCTTTCCTGATGACTTGACGCGCCGCAGCCCCTACCTCACCCACGAGGTCTTCAACCGCTACCATGCCGAACACGAGATGCTGCGATACATCCACCGGCTGCAGGCCCGCGATCTCTCCCTGGTCCATTCGATGATCGCCCTGGGCTCCTGCACCATGAAGCTCAACGCCACGGTGGAGATGATCCCGGTCACCTGGAAGGGCTTCGGCCGCATGCATCCCTTTGCGCCGGCGGAACAAACGCGCGGCTATCAGGAGTTGTTCTCGCAGTTGGAACGCTGGCTGGCGGAGATCACCGGCTTTGCGGCAGTCTCGCTCCAGCCCAATGCCGGCTCCCAAGGCGAATATGCCGGACTCCTCGTCATCAGAGCCTACCACCGGCATCGGGGCGACAAGCAACGGACCATTTGCTTGATCCCGGTCTCGGCCCACGGCACAAACCCAGCCAGCGCCGCCATGGTCGGCATGACCGTCGTGCCGGTGGCCTGCGATGAGAAGGGCAACGTGGACCTGGTCGATTTGGAAGCCAAGGCCATTCAACACCGCGACAAGCTGGCCGCGCTCATGATCACCTACCCTTCCACCCACGGCGTCTTCGAGGAAGGCGTCCGCCGGGTCTGCCAAATCGTGCATGAGCAGGGCGGGCAAGTCTACATGGACGGCGCGAACATGAACGCACAAGTCGGGCTCTGCCGGCCAGGCGACATCGGCGCCGATGTCTGCCATCTGAACCTCCACAAGACCTTCTGCATTCCGCACGGAGGCGGAGGCCCAGGCATGGGGCCCATCGGCGTCGCAGCCCACTTGGCTCCATTTGTCCCAGGCCATCCGGTCACAAAGCTGGGCGGGAAGGACTCCATCGGGCCGGTCTCGGCCGCCCCCTACGGCAGCCCCAGTATTTTGCCGATCTCATGGGTCTACATCGCCATGATGGGAGCAGAGGGGCTGACCAAGGCCACAAAAGTGGCGATCCTGAACGCCAACTACATGGCCAAGCGCTTGGAGAAGCATTTCCCTGTACTCTACACAGGCAAGCAAGGATTCGTTGCCCACGAGTTCATCCTGGATTTGAGACAGGTGAAAGCCGGCACCGGGGTAGAAGTGATGGATGTCGCCAAGCGGTTGATGGACTATGGATTCCATGCCCCGACTGTGTCCTTCCCCGTGCCTGGGACTTTGATGATCGAGCCGACCGAGAGCGAGTCGAAGACTGAGCTGGACCGGTTCTGCGAGGCCCTGATTGCGATCCGAGGGGAAATTCAGGAGATTGCAGACGGGCGTATGCCGCGCGACAACAACCTGTTGAAGAACGCCCCCCACACGGCGCAAGCCGTCACGGCCACGGACTGGAAGCATCCCTATAGCCGCGAACAGGCGGCCTTCCCCACTTCCTGGACACGCGAGTCCAAGTTCTGGCCTGCCGTCTCCCGCATCGACGATGCCTACGGCGACCGAAACCTGCTTTGCACCTGCCCGCCGATGGGAAACTATGGGTCGTAGTGGAAAGAGCCAAGGTAATCTCTTTTGGGATTCGGCTTGGAGTCGCGCATGGGCTAGGAGCCTCGATTGCTCTTCGCTTGGCCATTTGAGTCGCGACGGATAGCTTTCCCCGGTAAATTTCGCTAGACTTTGGCTATGCCCAAACTGTCCCTCGATGGAAATCAGATAATAGTAGAAGACGAGCGAACCTTCCCTCCGGGCTCCGCTGGTCCGACCGACTCTCCTGAACTCCAAAGGATCGAGGCGTTGAATCGGGAGGCTGAGCGGCGCTGGCACGACAGGCTCGTTCTCGAAAAATCGCTCTCTCGCTCGCTCGTCAGTTTCCAAGCCAACAAAGACAGGGCGGTGTATCGCTGGTTTAAGTACAAGGAAGCATTCTCCGCCGAACTG
>Ga0194120_10005086_pt1 | contig 19647 bp, 25 predicted proteins | sample TA2MahCa65mmetaG_FD_148642 | JGI IMG/M metagenome (GOLD analysis project Ga0194120, IMG submission 148642) | Freshwater microbial communities from Lake Tanganyika, Tanzania - TA2015019 Mahale Deep Cast 65m | ecosystem: Environmental > Aquatic > Freshwater > Lake | place: Tanzania: Lake... | reverse complement strand
AGACCTTAGCTCCAAGGACGGGTTCCCCATTGACGATTAGGGGTTCCCACACCGAAACGCCAGTGGCACTATCATTGTGCTCCGCACTACCACGGCTAACCCTAACCAGGGAATCCCGTAATTCCTGAACCGCGACGGACACATCTTCCAAGGTCGCATCGTACATGTTGCGGTCAAGGGCTTCCTTCAACAAATCCCGGAACAAAGTGCCAGAATTCCATAACTGATCCAACTTCTTCAAGGACCGTTCAACCAATGCCTTGTAGTGAAACCCGGTCCACACCAAAACATGAACCACATCGTCCCCGTAAGTCGTGGTTCCTACCGTCACCCCCTTCTTGCGGAGGACAGCTGACACCATCGTCCCTTGACCGACCCCAAGACCATCGGTCGAGATATTAGACAGGTTTTCGGCTAAAGTTGCGTCAGTAGCGTTGGTTGTCATCATCCAAGCACCCCCTGGATGATCTACCCAATTCGGCACTAATGTATCATACCTGTCTGCTATTCCTTTCGTGCGCAAACATGCCCACGATCCGATTCCTGCTTCATCCGGGCCGGTTTCGCGGAGGTATCGCTACCTTCGCCAGAGCCTTCCTGTCCACAGGCGTTGATTCCCCAGTAGCCTTGGGTATTGACCAGTTGCGCGAGATTCTGGGCTGCGTTCACATCACGGTCGTGGACACAACCACAACCTTGGCACGCCCACTCGCGGACATGCAGCGGCAGCGTATCCACCTTGGACCTGCACTCGCTGCACGTCTTGCTTGAAGGAAACCACCGGTCCGCGACCACAAGGTCGCAACCGAACAGCGCCTTCTTGTACTCAAGCTGCCTCCGGAATTCACCAAAGCCTTGATCGCTCAATGCTCTGGAAAGGTGGCGGTTCTTGATCATGCCCTTGACGTTCAAGTCCTCGATGCAAACCGCTTGGTTTTCGCGACAAAGCATCGTGGTTAGCTTGTGCAAGGCATCCTTGCGTATGTTTTTGACCTTGGCGTGCTGCTTGGCCAACTTGGCCAAGGCTTTTGCGCGATTCTTGCCGCCCTTGGTCTTGCGACTTACCTGCCGCGCCAACATCCGTAGTTTGGGCAGAGCCTTGCAGAGGGGTTTTGGGCCGTTGATCTTGTCGCCCGTTGACAGTGTTGCCAGCGCGGACACCCCCAGATCGACGCCGACAACAGGACGCAACTTCGGCAGCGCCGCTTGCGGATGACGATGTCCTATTGGCAACTCGACCTGTACCGACAAGAACCACTTGTCCGTTTCACGGCTGACATTGCCGGACATGATCTTGCCGTCGAAGCGCAGGGCTTCCGTCAACCGGACAGAACCCAGTTTCGGCAGAAACACAGTCTTGCCGTCAAGGCGGAACTTGTCGTTGGCCAGGTAGAATGCGTCGCGCGATTTGCCCCTCTTCTTGAACTGCGGGAACTTTGTCGTCTTCTTGAAGAATCCCTTGAACGCCTTGTCCAGGTTAGCGAATGGCTGACTGTGTGCGTCGCGGTGTACTTCGGAAACCCATGGAAACTGCTCTCGGTACAACGAGTTGAACTGCGCCTTAAGCTTATTTGCGGTAGGCTTCTCACCTGCTGCGTATTGGCGTTTCCACTCCGCCAAGCCCCAGTTGAACACGAAGCGCGCAGTGCCACAGGCGCGGCGGAAAAACACCTCTTGCTTAGGGGTCGGTTCCATCCGTATTCGGTGCGCAAGGATCATGCGGACAGTGCTTCCTTCAGGGATTTCTTGTAGTTCCGCAAACCGTACAACCTGGACGAGAAGCAATGCACCACCGTCATCAAGTCCTGCACCATTTCCTGTTCCGGCGATAACCTCTCCTGGTTCAATACCAACAGCGCGCAGCCGTGTACGCTGCAATAGTGCTCGAACCACTCGAAGCCAAAACGGCAAAGCCTGTCTTTGTGCGCCACAATCAACGTCCCGATTTCACCCTTGCCTACGCGATCCATCAGTTCAGTGAACCGCTTACGGCGCAGGTTCATACCACCACCGACCTCTTCCACGAACTCGACACCGGCCAGTGCCTTTGCTACGCAAAATTCTTCCAGCACTTTGCGTTGGTTTACCAAATCGGGTTTCTGCGCCTGTGACGACACGCGACAGTAGGCCACCGCCGTTCTTGTTTTTGGCAGGCGTTCACGGCCGAGGTGTTTGTCTAGCACATCCTGCGCGTACACCCGCCTGCCGGACGGGAGGCGCTCGGAAACCAAAAGACCTTCGCGATCCCAGCGTTGTAGTGTGCTGCGGCTTCTTCCGAGGTACTGTGCAGCTTTTCCAACAGAAAACATCTTCATGTGGTGCAGTCTAGGGGCATTTGGGCACGTTGTCAATAGCTATGTTGCTGCTCCTGACACTCGTATCGCCTATTCCCTCCAGACGGGTATGGTGTTGGGCTGTAACGGGATTTTGATGATCCCTGTGGCTCCAAATACCCATACGCCATTGATTGCCCATTAACCATAAAGGGGCGTCCAACACGAATCACGTTTTCCCTTTTGGCTGTGCCGTCCCTTTTTGGTAACGACAATAGGGCCAACCCGAATTGCAGAAGCCGGTCCGAAAGCCACCCATTCCCCATCTTGTGTTTTTCGATAGGTGACAGAAACAGATCCCAACCGGCTGTTGGCCGCCTTCATCCGCTGTTTCAATAAGTACAAGTGATTGTCGTGAGAGTCGGCTATGCCTTGAAGGAAGTTGTCCAACCCAATAGACAAGGAACCATCAGCCCCTAGAGCATCGCGGGTTGTCTTGATGGCTGCTTGAATGTCAGTTTCCACCGTGTAGGATCGATCAACCAGATTCGGATGATCCTTGACCCATTTGGTAATGTACTTCGCCATCACAACCATCTGATCCGGCAGATTCACACTCGCGGCTCCGTACATGGACGTAATCTTCTCAGCCAAGCCGTCAATTTCACCAGGAATGGATGAATACAACTTGTTGAACAACTCATGGTCGCTAAAGAAATTGGCCCCTTCCGTCGTCCAATGGGCCGTCCAATGGACTTGGTGCGCCGCCCGCAGGCACGCTAATAAGCTATCCAAGATGTACGTGTCGGCGATTTTTGTGACGGAAGCACTCTTGGATTTCGTAGCATCGACTCCGAACAGTGCTTCATACAAATCGTCAAAATCCTTGGACTTGAAGTTTTTGAACAGCCCTTCAGGTTTGCGGCGGAATTCATCAAAGCTCGACTCCAAACTGTCCATCCACGCCCCGGAATGTTGTCCTGCTTGGGTCATCTTCTCTGCAAAGTCGCTTTGGATGTAATCAATCACCTTCTTATTCCCGGACCTCTTTGCCCGATCCATGATCTTTTTGGCTAAAGAATCTGATGCCATTTTGTGTGCCCCACAATAACTAGATGCCGGGTGGTCGTCACAGTATTTCCTTTGGAAGACATCGGTTTGGTCATCCCACCAATCCATCTTTGATGGTTTTCGGCTATCTTCTTTGGGATTTTCAGCTCCAGGTTTGGGTTGGTATTTCACCTTGGCGTCTCGTGGATCCGTCGATTTGAAGTGAGTCTTGATGGTCGGGCCATCATAATCCTTCTCATGCGGATGCGGGGTGTTGTGCGAGTTGAATTTGACCCCATTAGCCCTATGCCGTTCTCCATGCGCCGCTACGGCTGCTGCGTTGGCAGATGAATCGTCGTAAAAGTCCATCTGTTTGGCATCATTATCCTTGATGGCTTGGTCGATCCATGTGGCCTTATCTTCAGGGTTCGAGGACGCAAGCCCGACTACTTGAACGCCTTTGATCCCCAGAGACTCAAGGAATTGCGTAACCGATGATTCCGCACCCTTAGATCGGGCCGTCAAAATGACAACCTTGGTGTCTTTTTTCTTCAATGACTTCTTTAGGTGGTCGAAGTTCTTTTTGATGATGCGGGGGTTGATAACGTCGTTGAATGCCCCGAAATCAAGTTCATCTCCAGCGGAGGGCTTGTAGTGAGCGAATGTGGCGGACCCCATGGATAGGGCTTTACCGTCTGCCTTCTTGACTGATACAAACCCTTGCGATGACACCAAGGTATCGTCAAAGTCGAAACAGATCAGATGCTTCGCCGATGCTTCCAAATAGCGGTGTGCAACTCGAATTGCATTTGCGGCCCTAGACATTCGCCCACCGTTTTCCTCGGTTGAGGTTTCCTTCATAGTGAACACCATTTTCGATGCCTTGGGGGCAACAGATGCCGCCAGTTTTCCAATTGGGGATTCTCCCAGTTCATCCGCGGTGACCCTATCTGATTCCGGTTTGACCTTGTTTGCCAAAACCACAGCCTCGTTAAGAGTATCCACCAACTTACTGTCCCAACGGTGACTCGGGTTACCCGTGTACCAAACCACCATGAAGTGTTCCTTCTTGGTTCCGTTGTGCCGGTATTGGGTAATGAATACGGAATAGAAACTGGCAGTTCGACGGTCATATGCCTGGTCATGACGATCATTTCGCCACGCTTCCGCCTTGAGCCTTTTCATAACTTCGGATCCAGTGATGCGAAGGATCCCCGGAACCTTGCCCGCATCACCGGCAAATTTGTCTGTGCCCATGTAACCTGAAGACTTTACGCTTGTGGCGGGTGTTTTGATTGGAATGTGCATGTATTGGGCCCCCAGCCATGTCTCTGCCATGGACAGCCAATAGATGATTTACCAACGGCCAGGCATCCCATCCGACCACAGAAACCCATCCGTCACCACATTGGATGGATTTCTGTGGTCGTTGGCGTGAACCATGCTCCCATATTACTCGGGAAGCAGACCCGTGTCGATAATGAACTTTTCAACGTAATCAACAGATTCGTTATAGTTCCCAAAAGCATTGCATACAACGCGAGTTTTTCCCGCCATGTAATCCAAGTGGGTGTGCGAATGCCCATGAACCCATAACTTTGGGCACTTACGACCGATCAGCTTGGCCTGGTCATTCAAGTAGAAAAAGTTGTTGTTGTCGCTCTCCCCATTCCCGTAGAATCGAGGATCAATCGACCGATGCAGAGGCAAATGGTGTGTGACAACCACATCATCGGCCGTAACATTAGCGTCCAAGAAATCCTGGGCGTCCTTAATGGCGTCCCACACCCATCCGCCCAAGATGTCGATTCGTTTGAAATCGACCCATTGCTTGGCGTTCATGCGTGCCAAAAGGGTATCGCCCCACCACATGGTGGTGCCGACAAACCGTTGCCCGCCCAAGACGATGGTGTCGTTTTGGAGGACGTGGAATGTCGGGTACTTGTCCTTGATTGTCTGAAGAACTTCACGAGCACGGCTGGGCTTTGTGCGCCAGTATTCATGATTGCCTAGAATGTAGACAATGTGTGGGTACAAAGCGCACAAGGACTGAACGATAGATTCGAATCGGGGAAACCCAAGTTCGGACAAATCACCAGCGATGACCAGCACATCCACACCTGTGGGATCTAGCGAACGGATGAAGGACACACCACCGTCCTTGTGGTTGTCCAAGTGCATGTCAGACATGATTTGTAGTTTCAAGGCGCACGTCCTATTCCACACTAGTGGTCTGCATGATGTTTTTGGGTCAAGCAAACAACTTTCGTGCTTCCTCCAGAGCAACATCGTCGAAGCAAGTATTTTGCTGTTCCGTGATGACTGACCTGTGCAAGATATCCTGACCTAGCCATTGGGGGAAGTCATCCACCGCCACCCATTTGGTAACTTCAGGGTGCTCCGCCAGCCATGCCTTGATTTCTTGGCCGCGAACACCCGGCACGACTGCATGGGAAAGACCCAACAACGGGGTTACCCCAATAACATCGACGTCCAATCCAATAACGGAATAAAGCCAATGGTATTTGGCATGCCAAGCCTTTGCTTCATGTGCCGTCCGCCAATTACCCGTTTCCTTAATGGCATCCGCCCGCCAGGATGATGAAATGACTACTTTCAAGTCAAACTCACGACACAACGCATTGATTCGACCAGCACACTTACGTGGCACCCCACAAGTGTCAGGATTAAAGGGCAAAATCACGCCATCGATGTCCAAAAACAGGATCTTCAAGTCAGAACCTCCTAGCATAATCTACGCCCAAACCGATAATGGTAAGCTCCGGTTAGGCTTGGAACGGCAAATTCCGGCGTAGATGGTTTAATCGATAGGGGCACTATCGGGTGTGGAACGCACATGGCACGGAATGGGAATCGAGAGCATAAGCGATTCCATTTGGTGGGACGGGAATTCGTGTGCCCCACATGTGGGTGGATGCCGCCGCAAGCAGCATCCAACACCGATCGGAAACGGAACATCGTATGCGAATGCTCCCCATCGTTTTGGTATCCCCTAAAGATATCGGAAACCGAGAAGAACAACCAACCTAACATCACGTGAAGAGTGCACGATGCTATTGCAGATGGGGATCGCGGATGCATACGGATTTGGATTTGAATTCGCCCACAAGGACTTCGTAGCCAAATACAACAATGGCAAAACCTTCGTCAAACATCCAAATAACCCCAACCACATCCCCGGAACGTACAGCGATGATACGCAAATGACCATCGCCTTAGCGGAATTTCTGCTATCTGGCAAAGCCCCAAATACCACAGAACTGGCGTGCTGCTTTGTCAAGGCCTTCAAACGAGATGAACGAGAAGGTTACGCAGGTAAGTTCCTCCAATTGCTTCAAGAGGTTAAGACGGGATACGAACTAGTTGATCGCCTTGTCCCTATGTCCAACAGGTCCGGCGGGGCAATGCGAGCGGCTCCGTGCGGCCTACTTCCCACCATCGATTCGGTGCGGGATACGGCAATGTGGCAGGCATCTGTTACGCACGCTACTCGCGACGGTATGAATGCCGCCGCTGCGGCAGCCCTGCTTGTATGGGCATGCCGCCAAGGGATCGACCAAGGATACCTACCACAGTTCTTGAATGATACGGTACCGGGGTACGCATGGGACATTCCGTGGGTTGGGCCGGTAGGCATTATGGGAATCCATTCGGTCAAGGCAGCTTTGGATGCTTTGTCTAATGAAACATCCTTGCATGATGTTCTTATCCATTCCGTGTCCTTCACCGGGGATGTGGACACCGTTGCGGCCATCAGTGTCGCTGCTGCATCCTTGCACAAAGACATTGACCGGAACCTTGACTCAACCTTACTGAGGAACCTAGAGGGTGGAAAGTACGGCTGGCGATACCTGCAAACCTTGGACGCCAAATTGGAAAGGGCCTTCCCTTTGCCGTCAAAGAAAGCAGACAAAGGCACTAAAGCGCCGAAGAATGGCGGCGCTCAGGAATCCTCGGTTGACTTCCTCGACATTGTAGCGTGCGAATAAGCCTCCTATAGGGACTACTTGCCATGAAGGATCTGCATTCCCGCACTATTCAACTAGCACATGACGTCCCGGAGATAAGGAAGTTCCTTGTACCGTTGTTGCGGAAAACTGCCGCCCCAGAAGGATTCAGGCCTATCCCGGACGACCCTTTTGGTGCGTTCAAATCGGAAACTTCATCAGGTTGGGAAGCATGGTGACAATTGAACTTCGTCGACCACCCCTAGGATCCAAGTCCGTGATCCAAGGGAAATCATGGGAAGTCGTTCAAGTGTGGCCCTACCGCATCACGTACGATGATCCGTCAATGGATTCCAATCTGATTGGCCATGAAGGTGAAGCAGCCTTCCGGGTCAAATATGTTAGGCTTGACTCGAAATAATAGCATCTGCCAACATATTCGCATCCTTCTTCCGCCGCCAATAGTTCTTCATGGAATCGGAAGTTTTCTTGCGTGAATCCACCCCCGTGGCGATTCCACTCCTTGCTTTGTTGCCCATCTTTGCGTTTGACATCTTGGCGCGTGTTTCATCAGACAACACTCGGCCCGTGTTTGCTTTGGAAATCTTATCTCGTGTGGCAGAACTGACGACCTTTCCCCGATGGGCTTGGGCGGACAGCTTCACGGAAGACCGCTTCCGCTTACGTCCCTTCAGGCTATCCGAAATCTTTTGTCTGGTTTCGTCTGAACGACTGCTCCCTTGTAGTGCCGCCGACAAACTAGCTCGGACGGAAGGGGCCAAAAACAAACCATTCCTTTGACCACCGGCTCTAAGGTTGTACATCGTGTACCCCAAAGCCTGATAGTAGTCAAACCACTTCTTTTCCGCAGCCAACCGTGCCGGTCTATCCCGAATTACTTCCAAGACGTGAAAGACAAAGGTGTGAATCCCATACGCTGCAATATCCGCCCTTAGATTAGGGTTGTCATGCGGTTGATTGGGGTTGAGGTGCTTAGCCTTACGCTTGGCCAAGTTCCCGGACTCACCGATGTATGCTGACATCGAGCATGAGCACAGGATGACATACACACCCGAGTCAACTGGCTTATGCGGTCGCGTCATGCATTCCGTCCTTGTTGATGTCCTAATGAAACCGATAGCCCGACTACCTTGGTTCCCTTTGAAACCATCGAAAACCCACTTGGGATCGCCATGTTATGAATTAGTTGGATAAGCATTGTTCGCGCCGCCTTCAATACTAGGCATCAGACAAGATGGCATCTACCAAGCCATCCAGTTCAGTGTCAGTGGTGTGGTTGTCGTTTTGTGCCTTGTCATCATACACAGGGCATTGCGGGCATGCCTTGATTTGGACAAACACGTCTTGTGGTGCGGGTTTTTTGGTTTCTTCCCGAACCCGTTGGGCGAATGATGTGGATGCAGAGAACACCCCATCCGTACCACACCCGGCACATTGGAAATAGATGCCCCCAGCTTTGACGGCTTGGTCCATCTCCGCTTGCTTGCTCAAGCAGTCATGGCACATGTCCCCAGGAACCGCGTCCATTGGGCTTAATGATTTGATATAGTTCTGATGGGCTGGGGGGCCACCGCACACGGGACACTTCCCGGGCCACACCGCACCAGTGTAGTAATTGCTACAATCACCGCACATGTGGACACGGTTGGATTGCCCCAGGTCAACAGCGCGACCCAGATCTTTCATGCATCCGGGACAGTAAGTTGGGTGTTCGTTCTTTGCCATGGCATGTCCTAAATGTCAAATAATTCTGGGCAGAAATCAGTCACACACTTTCGGGTCAATTTCAACCGATCGTCATCCTTAAGAATCGGGGCCTTATCCGGGTTGACCGACATCATGGTCAGCAACTTGTCACATCGTCCACCTGCTTGTTGGATCAAGTTCAGATGACCATAGTGAATAGGATCCGCAGTCAGTGGTAACAAACCTTTTGGTACTCGGGCATAAGACCTCCTGCCGGCAACTACGCGATTGAACGATCTAGTAAGCACACCACCGCGATACGATACCACGGTATCGTGTATCAACAAGGATACGGAGATCACCAACCATGGCTACTACACTAAGGCCCATATCGAAGGATGACACCCCCACTTTCGGATCCGCGGAATACATTTGGGTCAAAGACGGGAAACTACACGTGAAAACCCGCGTTATCACTGTCATGTCTAGCAAACATGGTGAAGACACACCTATAATCGAATGGTGGACAAGTGCTGGTCACTTGCTGTTGCCAGCTCACTATGTCCCGAACCCATTAAAGCCGAAGCCGTCCTTCATCGTCCTGTGTGAAGTCCGTGACATGCAAGATCGGGTCGTTGATTGGAACACCCGCGCCCCACTACGATTGCGTGAGCCAGAAACAACGTCCGTAGCAGGGGTGTGGATGGGAATTTCGGCCACATTCACGATAGCACCTGCGTCGAAGACCACTGACATTTTGAATGCTTTTTTGGCTGCTGCGATTGACACTGGAATTATGATTCATTCGCTATCCCAAACCAACTTCAAAGTCGGCCCACGATACGTTGACGCCTTGGATTTGGATCCCCCATCCCCTCTGATTGTGTGTGACCATTACTGGATTGCATGGTATTTGCTGCAAAGTATCGCGTCGGATCATGATGCCGCCGTACAACACGGTCCGTCTTGCCATCGGTATTATGTGTCTACGAAAGCGTCTAGAGAGTCGTCCAAAGTCACCCGTAAAATCGCTGATGATCTAACGTCCTTGGATCAACCCAAAGTAACCATCAATGCCCCAAACCGACAGTACACTACGGTAATGGGCCAAAAAGAACCAAACCAGGACCCCTACACTGTGGCTGCCGCTGTAGTGGATGAACTTTTCGTAGCCCTGCAAACTCGGGGGGGTAATAATGGGGCGTAAAAAAGTAGTTATAGTTGAGGGACTCATCAGCGGTGGCAAAACCACTCTGACTAAGGAGTTGGGTCAAGCCTTGGGTGAAAGCACCTTGACTTTGATTGAGCCTGACGAAAAAGGCCCAAATGGCGGGGCCAATCCATACCTATCCGATTATTACGAGGACTCGTCACGCTGGTCCTCCTTCAAGGATTCCCACAAAGCAAGGATACGCTGAATGCACGATTTGGGGTTTGATTTCCATTCATGTTCCCAAATCTCAATCAGTGTCCACCCGTGATTTCTCAGATAGGTGCGTTTAGCTTTATCATGCCGATTTGATCTGGGTCCCTTAGTGCCACATACGGGGCATGAATGCCAATAACATCCGTTGACTTCAACCACAAGTCTCCTTGCATCCCCCGCTTCATCCACAACGTGATACCCGATAAGTACATGTGTTGTAGTTTCGATTCCGACTCTAACCATTTCTCCTTTGATTGCCAAATGCAGTCCGGATGGTTTACCTCCACCCGCCCGACCTTCCGCCATTTTAGCTTTGAACTTAGGGTCGCGCCAAAGGTCTAAGGATAGTTCTCTCCGTTTGGCACGCAGATTTGGATCTTCCCCGGCTAACTTCATCGATGAAACCAGATTTTCACGTTTGCTTGGGTCTTGCCACATGTTTTTTGATGTTGCGGAGCGTTGTGCACGAACTTTGGGTGTTTTTAAGGCAACACGAAGGCCTGCCACACGTCGGGCTTGGAAACCTGCATCACCATGCAAAATCCTTTGAGAAGCTAAATACTTATCACGGAAATCTGGATCCTTATGTTTTTCGCGCGTTCTTTCGGATTGGGCGGCTCTGCGTGTTGGATCCCCCCACAAATCCGTCATCCTTGCTGCCTGTGTGGCAACGAGATATGGATCACGTTTTTTCCCTCGACTATGACAGCCTGGATTTGCCCATTTGTTCCCGGATTTCACCGTCCCATTACATCCGCAAGGACACATAGAAATGGATGCTTTTGCTTTTAGTCCCGCATGGTATCGTCTCGCACATCCTTGGGATACAAATCGGTTACGAGGTTTCACTTCCCGGCCACACCCACAAAGACATAAGGCAACAGGCTTAGGTTCACGATTATTGATCTTTTGTTGGTTGGCGTGCTGAAAACAACAACTTCGTTTGGCGAATTTGCGTCCTTTTCGGGGTTTTTTCCCACAGCCACAGAGGCACAAATTTTGATCGGTAAAATAGTCCATATGTCACCTAAACTATGGATTCAACTTGGGGGTATAACATGAAGCAACACAGCAAAGTCATTATAGTATGTGGACTTATGGGTGGGGGCAAAAGCACTCTGTCTAAAGAATTAGCTGAAGCCCTTGGCCCCCATACTTTACACCTAAAAGAACCCGATGAAAAGGAAAATGAGAATCCTTACTTGGCGGATTATTATGCCAATCCGGAACGTTGGTCCCTAACTATGCAAGTTGCATTATTGTCCACGCGATACCGATGTCATCAACATGCCCAATGGCATGCGATGCAGGGATTCGGGCACGCGGTGATGGATTCGTCTTACTACTCAGACACTGCTTTCGCCAGACTTCAAGTCAAAATGGGCCTGATGACCCCTCGTGAGTTCGATACTTACACCACCTTGTACCATTCGATGACTGCCACGGTTATGCTCCCAACCATATGCATCCGTGTTCTGGTATCCCCAGAAACCGCGGCCCGTCGCATCATGAGTCGCATGGAAAAGGAAACAGGCCGAAAGTGCGAATCCACGGTGTCTTTGGATTACCTAAAGGGCTTGGATCAGGAAATCGACCATATGGTTGATGTCCTACGCCGTCAAGGGGTCACTGTTTTGGACGTACCTTGGGATTTGGATCGGGACAACCCAGAAACCCGTCGAGCCGCCGTCGAAGGCCTGGCATCTCGCATCCAAAACCTGAATCCGCCTGATCTGTTCTTGGACATGCACCGGCGAACTCTGTAATAAACATCTATTCGGCCAACACCGTAAATTTATGAAGGGTTGGGGTTCCTTCTATGAACCCCCCCAGATCATGAACAAATCCCCATCAACATCCAAGTCGGGAAATGCCCCCAGAAATCAATCGGTTGCCGGTTTGATCCGTGCTTGATTTCTGATGGTGGTCTGTTGGGTTTATGACCGCCGGGCATAAACACCAACTAGCCCATTTTTCGTGATCAAGTCGGTCCTTTATCTGCGCTTTTGCAATGGGCACGCCGCCGGTAACTGGCTGTAAATAAAGCAAGTCTGACGTAACGGGCGTGTCCACTAACGGGTCATTTTCAAGTGACAAAACGACCCGGAAATCAGTTTTTCGCCTTTGCCCCCTGCATCCAAAACTAGCGAAATACCTACCCTTTACATTCCCCAAAGATCAAGCGGACTTCTGCGCCTTTAGCATTCAATAAGGTGGATCCCAGGTTTTGGGCTTCAGTCGCATTGGTGTTCGACTTCACGGCTGCCATTTGATCTTGGAGCCGTCGAATATCATCGGACAGAATCCTTACGACATCAGACAGGCCATGGATAATGGAGATCGCGTTAGACAGACGTGTTTCGGCATCCTGTTTCATTGTCTCTAGCACTTCTGCGTTCTTACGCGAATTCTCTCCAATACATGCTTCCAACTTGGTCATATGTTGGCTAAGTTGGATCTTGACCCCGGACTCGATCAACTCAGCCAAACCAACGGAATCAAAGGCGGGTGTTGGTGCGGGCACGGCTGGTGGTTTAGCGACGGTGGTGTCTTCGGGGACTTTGGGCTTGTTGGAATCCTGGTCTAAGTTCTTGACATAATCCACAATCGCAGCGACCGAAGTGCGATAGTGGCCCCCAATCATGAAACCCTTCAGCGAACCCTTCGCCATTTCCATTCGTGCATCGGCTTCTGAAATGGTGGGGCCTTGAGGATTTTGCTTATTGTAATCTTCCAAGACGTTCTTCAGCATTTCGGTCTTGAAGGCCCAAGCCCCGAAGACTTCTGCACGTGCCCTACAGAAGTTATTCCAGTTCCCGCCGACCCCGAAGATGGGTTTGACAATTCTGTCCAGATCCCCAAAGCTAATCCATCCCGTGCCGTCCTTCTTGAACTGACGATAACGGGAAAGAGCAAATGAGTAGATAGCCCGTTCGCGCGTACCTGGATACCGGCGCCATGTACTTGTGGTGTACAGAGTCACATCCTTAATCTGTTTGGGCGTGACAAAAGTGGCGATGTCTGGGAATGTTTCTTGAACCCTTTGGGTCAGGGCAGCTTCATCCCGAACCAAACTGTAGTCATCTCTAAGGACTTCAGTGATGTATGACGCCACGTCCTTGTCGGATACAACTTTGGTTGCAATCCCATTATCAACCGCAATCTTGCACGCGGCATTATAGTCTTCCGTCGAGACCTCGGGAAATCGTTGGCGAATTTCAGACAAGGTCGCGATACGACCGGAGCTGTTGTGGGTTTCTAGGATGAAATCTGAAACTGGTTTTGTATCCATGACCTTCGCTGTTGCCGTAGTGTGGGTTACTGGAATGTCCCTGGTTGTGCCTGCCTTGATGAAGCCCATCTTCATCAAGGCAGCTTGGGCTTTTGCCCATTTTCTTTCGACAAGCGCATATATTAGCCCGCGGGCCTTGGCATCTGCGACAACCTTGCCAGATAACTCGTGGCTGATCATGTCCTTGAGGATGATCACCCCATCTGCACCGACAGGTATTCCATTGTATGTCTTGGATTCCATTGGGGCGTGCCCAACGACTTGGATTCCAATGGAATTCAAGTTGCGTTGGAAGTTGCCGAACACCATGGAATGAGCACCACCCGCTATGAACACATTCATGGTAGACCTCAGGGCAATGCACCGCCCCGAAGGAATCTACGCGATTGCATCGACTGGTAAGCCCTAGCCGAAGAGGTCAAGGATGACGGACTCACCGGAAGATCCGCTGTCCGTAGGTGGATTCCTGTCATCCAATCGGGCCTTAGCCATGTCCAAGTATTCGGCATTGGCATCCAGCCCGATGTAGTTCCGCCCATGATCATTGGCGACCTTGCCCGTCGTGGCCGACCCGCTGAATGGGTCCAGGACTACGCATCGCGTCGTTGGAGCACGACAATCGCAACCCGCCTCCCATGACACGGATTTGACGGGCAGCCCCGTGCCCATGGCCTCAGTCCGTTGTCCTCGTCCAGGACCCTCACCATGGATTCCGACCGCCTTGTACTCGTAGGGCTTGTCAGGGTCTTCCGTTTCTACGACCCGTTTGTAGGATGCCCCGCATTGGGCACAACACCCACGTTCCCCCGTGCCCGCCAGGATCATCGGCTCAACCAAGTCCTCGGGCCATGTGGCGAAGTGGGCACCACGGTACGGCTTGGTGTTCACGTTCCAAACGGAACGTTTGTTCCTGCCTCCATCAGGTTGCCCAAGGCCACCAGATGATGGAATACGATGTGGTGTATTTGAGGGCACGACATTGTCCGTATGCCTCCCTTTTTCTCCCACATGTCGATAATCTCTGATAGGTTCCTTGATGGCCATGTGGTCATAGTAGTACTGATCATTTTTGGTCAACAAGAACAGGTACTCATGGGCCTTCGTGGGCCGGTCCGTGACCGGTTCCGGCATGGGGTTCGCCTTGGCCCAGATGATGTCCGCCCGCAGGTACCACCCATTGGCCCGCAAGGCGAAGGCTACCATCCATGGAATGCCCACCAGGTCCTTGTACTTGATGCCTTCGGGAATGGCACGCAAGATGGATTGCATCGTGTCCTTCTTCCCATCCCGCAACCGTTCACCGGTGAAGCCGCCCGTGGACGACAAAGCGGAGGACTGGATGCCAGGGTTCGCGTAGGAATCCCCCAGGTTCAGCCACAGCGTTCCGTCATCCCGCAGCACCCGTTTGACCTCAGCGAAGATCTCGACCAGGTGGCAAACGTAACACGCACCACATCGTTTAGGTTTGGATCTGAAAAACTTTCGAAGATCCTCGGGAATTTGATCTTGTGTAAAAGTTAGTTTCATGGCACACTGGGGTTAGAGGTTGCTATGTACAGAATGCGTGTGTTTAAGTGCTTACAATGCCAAAAGGAAATCACAAAACGGGCTTCCCCTGATGCTGTCTTCTGTTCGCAATCGTGCAGCATGGCACATCGCAACGATCCTACCCGAAATCCGGCCAAAGCGGAGGCTGCGAAAGCAAAAATTGCGGCATCTCGCAGAGGTAAACCAACCACTTTAGGCATAACCATACCGGAAGACCGAAAACGCAGAATCAGTGAAACGCTCAAGGGATACGTGTTCACTGATGCACATCGGCATAACATCAGCGAACGTGCGAAGATTGCGGGGATTCGTCCGCCCCGAAAAGCTGGCCCAGATCACTACAACTGGAAAGGCGGGATCGCAGGCGAACGATCAAAAAGGTATGGTTCCGATGAATACAAAGGGTTTGTCAAAACATGCTTAAGTCGAGACCATTACACATGCCAGCATTGCGGGGCGAAGAACGGGATGGGCATCAAAGTCGTCCTTCAAGTTCACCACCTCAAGTCCTATGCGGAACACCTAGAAGATCGTTATGACCCTGACAATGGCATCACGCTATGCATTAGCTGCCATTACAAAGCAACGAAAGGATTGCCCAGACCTTCCAATCCTGTATGGACGGGGCGGGACAAAACATGTGTCCATTGCGGGGAAGTATTCCGAGTGCGTAATCCCAGGAAGTTCTGCCCTTCCTGTCGATTGAAAATCTGCTGCCCCCTTTGCGGGTCAACAGTTTGCACACATGCTGCACGACGTAATTTACCTTACAATACCACGTCTCAGTAATTCCCCAAACACATAGTTCTTCTCGGCTTCTGTAAGGTCATCTCGAAGCTCTAGCATCATTTCATTCGATGCGGGGTTAGGGCAAGTTGGTGCAGGCTCCAGGCCCAACTGCCCCATCCACGCATTGCATTTGGTGCAGTATTGCCCACGGGGTTCCCCGCGACCATAGCCCTCACCACGGTTGTTCTTGTCCGTCGGGGTACCACTGCCGCCCTTGTTGGATCCAGGAATGGTGTCGCCCCATTCGTGGTCGCAATCTTTGTCGCCACCCCATACCGACGGATCATTGCCGTAATCCCTCAGGCCCCAATAGGGTGGGGATGTGCATACCGTGTGGACGGATTGGTCGGGTAACTGCCGCAAGGACTCTCGGCAGTCCTGACCGTAGTACAAAGTTGCTTTCGGGGGGTCGTCACCTTTGGCGACTTCGACAACGACGGGTTCGATGGGCATGTGACCTCAAAGGCTAGGGCCAACACACCTTACCCGATCAGGGGGTTGAAAAGTGGGCTCGACACCTGGCTTCGTATTTGTCTGAAGCCCCGACGTCTTCCAAATCTCCCGAAGCCACGATCTTCTGAGACCTTGTGGCATCCCCGCCACACACCGTGCAAATGGCCGTGTACTTATTCACTTGCTCAGCTATGGCCATCAGAATTGGCATCGACCCAAAAGGGCGACCCCAGGCGTCCATATCTAGCCCTGCGAGAATAACCCGTTTGTCCCGCTCGACCAGAATCTGAACGGTTTCGACAATAGAGGGGGCAAAGAACTGTGCCTCCTCAATGCCAACGACACGAGCATCCCCAACCATTTCTAAAATCATGGCTGGGGAATCCTTGTGGACAGAAATGGCAGGAAACTCTTGTTTGGAATGTGACCCCAAACCATCAAAGCGATTGTCAATATGGGGCTTGAACACTGCTATCTTTTGTTTGGCAATCTTTGCTCTACGGAGGCGCCGAATAAGTTCCTCGGTTTTGCCCGAAAACATCCCTCCGGTCAGGACTTCCATCCGACCGTGCGGAGGATACTCGATCAATGACATTGGTTTCCGCCTAAGAATGGTTACAAAACTGAATGCGCTCAACATATAATGTGGCGACACGAGATGCTGCTTGTGGTCCACGGGGATCACACACACTCGGCATCAATGCTTTTCTGGCGCTGCGGATTTCTTGTGCGATTTCAGTCACTGGACGTTGACCATCTACAATTTGTTCCATCCATGTACGAGCAGTTTCAGCTATCAATTCAGATGTTCTGGAGACCTCACCTGTGGTGTCCATCGCTGTCGCTTCTTCTGCGAAGGCCTCCAAGGTAAGGAGGTGCTTACGGACGCAATCCATGCACATCTTGTAAGGATGTGCCAAATGATCCTCCAACAAGGTCATATGCTTGACAATCTCTCGCATGTTGAACATCGGGTCAGTGATTTCCCTTCGCTGAAGGGTCTCTGATGCATGCCGGCGACTTGTAATACGTGCTTCCATGATCCACCTCCCCCACCATGACAAGGCGGCCATAGTAAAGCCACCATCATCCTGGAATGCCAGTGCCTTTTTCTTCTGCTATTTTTGTCACGTGGGCGGTTTTCTGATCATCGGAATTTTGGGTTGATTTCGATGACTTGTCTAGCATGTCCGCCACTTTGATCTGGTTGTCCGACAAATCCATGTTTCCAGCCAACGTCCGCATTCCAGTGTCCCGATCCAATCGGCGAGATGTCATGCCGATCGCCCCTGGAACGATCGCTTTGACCAGTTCAGGAGACATGTGATCGATGGCGATGTCCCAATTGAACTGGATCTCACGTCCGGCCCCGATCAGTTCAGGTTGCCCGTTCACCGTTGTTGGATAACGTTTCCGCATCAAGACTATTTGTGATGATGCCACCCGTAGTTCCAAGTCGAAATAATAGACCGGCACGGGTGGCTTATTGAACACCAAGGTCCACTGCAAACCAAGACGATGGTCCCCAAACGATGCCCAAGGATTACGAACTATGCCCCACCCCTTGATTTCAATCTCTAAGTCATGGGATTGAATCAAACGATCAAGGACCTCTTGTTCTGTTTCTGTCATCGGAACATACAAACCATTCGGGTTGGCGCCTCCGAAAAGGTTCGTGTCGTGGTTGTCGCTTGTCATGGTTTCCCGCAAGTGTGGACGTGGATCGCTCGAGGTCTCCCATGCCTGGAACCATGGAAGAACATGACCAGGGATCCAGCATAAAGCATGTGCTGGTCTAGCACTTCTGACCAGTGCAAGTAGTAGATGACACCATCACCCCCCCGCACAAAACCATACCCTTTACGGGGGTCGAACGATTCTACAACACCACACAAATGTACTGGAGCTTCCTTTCGTATAACCCGATGGGCTTTGGGAGCCTTGCCCGTTGTTGTGTGAACATTCCGAAAGGTAACGTCAACAGACTCCCCCAAAATAGGGGGTGGGGAACCCCAGTTGAAATTCAGTGCCTGGTTTGGGCACACATGGTCAAGATACGGACCCTTGGGGTCAAAATCACCTAAGTGAAAATACACATCTGAACCACCACAGGAGTCCTTAACGAACCCAATCATTCGGTTCGGAATGTACTTGACGACCCGCATCATGACTATTCAACGATTTTCTTACCTTTTTTGATTATCGTCTTCTTCGCGTGTTCTTTCACGACTGGGGCTTTACCTTCACTCGCTGTTTCCACTGCGACTGGAGCTTCGCCCTCACTCGCTGTTTCCACTGCGACTGGAGCTTCACCATCACTCGCTTCCGCTACAACGATAGGGTCAACCACATCTAATGCTGGTTGAACAACGACGACTGAATCCCCGCTATCGACACCACCAGATTCCGCACCCTGCGGTTGACCATCAGCAGCAGCTTCATCATGCTTGGTTGCATCAGCAACTGGATCTGACGCCGGTTCGGCCCCACTTTCTTGCGTGATCCCCGCGTGGATAGCCCGCATACGGGCGAATGGCGGCTTGAAACTCATGTTCTTCTCCTTCTTTACATCATGTTCATGATGATCCCGGTGGCAATATCCCTCAAAATGCTACCGAGTTGAACAAGAAATGCCCTAGTAGCATCCCTTATATCAGCCTCCTGGTTTTGCAGGGCGGCTAATAAATCGCTAGCCACTTCCAGGTCAGCCCAATCCAAGTTCGAAGGCTCCCCTTCCAAAATGTCATGCAAAGCATTCAAGGCCATGTTGACACCGATGATTCCATATGCGGACACGGCATTAGCAATCATGACATAAATGTTCTTTTGCCACCCATCAGAATCAATGATTTTGGCATCAAGGAAACTCGTGATCTCACCCAAGCCCTTTGTCCCAAGGGCTTCAAGTTGGGATTCAATTGTGTCCGCTAGAAGAATGCGATCACTCATGGTTTCCCACCTATGGGCACAAGGTCGATGGCGACGGGACCGTTGGCGGATCAACTGCGGGACGATCATCTGCCAATCGGGCGTTGTACAACATCATTGCCTTATGCCAGGGCACCCGAGCCCTAACCACCAAAGCACGCTTGGCCGCACTTTCACACACGGGATCTATAAACTTCCCGTCTACACATTTGC
>Ga0194120_10005079_pt1 | contig 19658 bp, 18 predicted proteins | sample TA2MahCa65mmetaG_FD_148642 | JGI IMG/M metagenome (GOLD analysis project Ga0194120, IMG submission 148642) | Freshwater microbial communities from Lake Tanganyika, Tanzania - TA2015019 Mahale Deep Cast 65m | ecosystem: Environmental > Aquatic > Freshwater > Lake | place: Tanzania: Lake... | reverse complement strand
AGGATCGCGACATGACCTTCATATTCGACCTGGACCGATTTGAGCGCGCTGCCCGTCACTTGACCGGCGAAAGCGCCCAATTGCTCGGCCAGCTTCATATAGGGCCGAAGCTTCGGCGCCTCTTCGGCCGAGACGGAGGGCATGTTGAGTGCGTTGGTCACGGCGCCGGTCTGGAGATAGTCGGACATCTGCTCGGCGATCTGGAGCGCGACGTTTTCCTGCGCCTCGTTGGTCGAAGCGCCGAGATGGGGCGTCGCGATGACATTGGGATGGCCGAACAGGATGTTTTCCTTCGCGGGCTCGACCGGAAAGACGTCGATCGCCGCGCCTCCGACCTTGCCCTGATCGAGCGCGGCCTTGAGATCGGCTTCGACGACCAAACCGCCGCGCGCGCAATTCACGATGCGCACGCCGTCCTTCATCTTGGCGATGGCCTTGGCATCGATCACGTTCTTGGTCTGCTCGGTCAGCGGCGTGTGCAGCGAGATGATGTCGGCGCGGGCGAACAGATCGTCGAGTTCGGCTTTCTCGACGCCGAGATCGAGCGCGCGTTCCGGCGAAAGGAAAGGATCGTAAGCCAGCACCTTCATCCTGAGGCCGAGCGCGCGGTCGGCGACGATCGAGCCGATATTGCCGCAGCCGACGATCCCGAGCGTCTTCCCGGTCAGTTCGACGCCCATGAACTTCGATTTCTCCCACTTGCCGGCGTGGGTCGAACGATCCGCCTGCGGGATTTGGCGGGCGAGCGCGAAGATCAAGGCGATGGCATGCTCGGCCGTGGTGATGGAATTGCCAAAAGGCGTGTTCATGACCACGACGCCCGCCGCGGTCGCCGCCGGCACGTCGACATTGTCGACGCCGATGCCGGCGCGACCGACGACCTTGAGTTTCTTGGCCGCCGACAGGAGTTCCTTGGTCACCTTGGTCGCCGACCGGATGGCCAGGCCGTCATATTGCCCGATGATGGCCTTGATCTCGTCCTTACCGAGGCCAGGCTTGAGGTCGACCTCGACGCCGCGTTCCTTGAAAATCTGGACAGCGCGAGGCGAGAGCTCGTCGGATATCAGGACCTTGGGCATCACGCGGCCTCCTTGTACGAGGCGCGGATTTGGCCATAGGCCCAGTCGAGCCAGGGCAGCAGGGCCTCGACATCGGACGTCTCGACCGTCGCGCCGCCCCAGATGCGAAGACCCGCCGGCGCATCGCGATAATGACCGCAGTCGAAGGCGACGTTTTCCTTCTCGAGCAAAGCGACGACCGCCTTGGCGGCCTCGACCTGACCCTTTTCGCTCAGCGCCTTGAACCAGGGATCGGCGATCACCAGACAGATCGAGGTCCAAGAGCGGATGTCCTTTCGCGCGGTCAAGAACGCCGCCCAATTGGACTTTGCCACCCAGGCCTCGATCGCCGCGAGATTGGCCTTGCTGCGCTTCATGATGCCGGCGCGGCCGCCGACGTTTTCGGCCCAAGCGAGCGCATCGAGATAATCTTCGACGCAGAGCATCGAGGGCGTGTTGATGGTCTCGCCCGTGAAAATAGCTTCGTTCACCTTGCCCTGGCTGGTCATGCGAAAGAGCTTCGGCATGGGCCAGGACGGCTTGTGCGTCTCAAGACGCGCGATCGCGCGGGGCGAAAGCACGAGCATGCCGTGCGCCGCCTCGCCTCCCAGAACCTTCTGCCAAGAGAAAGTCGTGGCGTCGAGCTTGTCCCAGGGCAGGTCCATGGCAAAAGCCGCCGAGGTCGCATCGCAGATGGTGAGGCCCTTGCGATCGGCGGCGATCCAATCGCCGTTCGGCACGCAAGCGCCGGAGGTCGTACCGTTCCAGGTGAAGACGATGTCGCGGTCCTTGGCGACTTGCGCGAGGTCGGAAATCTCGCCGTAAGGCGCCTTGAGCACGCGGACATCCGCGAGTTTGAGCTGCTTGGTCACGTCGGTGACCCAGCCTTCGCCGAAACTCTCCCAAGTCAGCATGTCGACGCCTAAGGGCCCGAGCAGCGACCACAGCACCATTTCGACCGCTCCGGTATCGGAAGCCGGCACGATGCCGATGCGAAAGTCGGCGGGAATGCCGAGAATCTTGCGGGTCTTTTCGATAGCGGCCTTGAGGCGCGCTTTGCCTTCCTTGGAGCGATGCGAGCGGCCGACCAGCGCCGCGGACAGGTTTTCGGCCTTCCACCCCGGGCGCTTGGCGCATGGACCCGAAGAGAAATGCGGAACGGACGGCTTTTGGGCAGGTTTCATTTGCGCTATTCCTTCCAGAATAGTTGCGCCCCGTTGGGGGGGCGTATCCCGCGGCGGAGAATATTTGTGCGCCGCAATAAGTCAAAGGAAAAAATCGTTGTGACCATGACATTCGACATCGCAAGAGCCCGTCGCGAAACGCCGGCAGCCGAAAAAGTCATTCATTTCAATAATGCCGGGGCTGCCCTTATGCCGGCGCCGGTCCACGCGGCTTTAGTGTCGCACCTTGAGCGCGAGGCGGCGGTCGGCGGCTATGAAGCCTTCGATGACGCGACGCAGCAGATCGAGGCGATGTATCGCTCGCTCGCCAGATTGATCGGCGCAAAGCCCGAGGAGATCGCTTATGTCGAAAACGCGACACGCGCCTGGGACATGGCGTTCTATGCCTTCGACTTCCGCCCGGGCGATCGCATCCTGACGGCGAGGTCGGAATATGCCTCGAACGTGATCGCCGAACTTCAGGTCGCCAAGCGGACCGGCGCCAGCGTCGAATTTGTGTCCAATGACGACTCCGGTGCGCTCGATCCGCAGGCGCTCGCGGCCATGATCGATGACAAGGTCAAGCTGATCGCCGTGACGCATGTGCCGACCAATGGCGGGCTGGTCAATGACGCAGCCGCCATCGGTAAGATTGCACAGGCCGCCAATATTCCTTTCCTGCTCGATGCCTGCCAGTCGGTCGGACAGATCGATATCGACGTGTCGGCGATCGGCTGCACCATGTTGTCGGCGACGGGCCGGAAATATCTTCGCGGCCCGCGCGGCACCGGATTTCTTTATGTCCGGCAAGACTGGATCGAAAGACTCGATCCCCCCTTCCTCGACCTTCATAGCGCGACCTGGACCGGCCCCAAGACCTTCGCGGTCCGGAACGACGCCAAGCGTTTCGAGAATTGGGAAAGCTTCGTCGCCGGGCGCATCGGGCTCGGCGTTGCCGCCGATTACGCCCTGGCCTGGGGCTTGCCGGCGATCGAAGCGCGGGTCTTCGCTCTCGCCGCGCGCTTGCGCGAGGCCCTGTCGACCATCCGCGGCGTCGTCATTCGCGATCTCGGACGACGCCGCTGCGGCATCGTCACTTTCACGGTCGAAGGCCGCAATCCCGTCGACCTCAAGGCGGCCCTCCGAGAGCGCAGCATCAATGTCACGGTCTCGACCCTGCCCTATGCCCAACTCGACATGGGTGCGCGGGGCCTCGACAAAATGGTCCGCGCCTCGGTCCATTACTACAACACCGAGCGCGAAATCGAGCGTTTTGCCGAGGCCGTCGCGGCCATGGCCACCGGGCCCTAAGGCCGCCCTCAAGCCCGCTTAGGACTTGAAGGTTTTGCGCTCTCCGCTATGTCTTGCAGGCGGAGGAATCGGTGTCCGAGACCAAATACGTCATTCAGGGTTCGATCGGCGGCAAATGGGCGACGCGCGCCCGGCCGAAGAGCCGTGCCGACGCCTTGGCCGACGGCTATCGGTTGCTCGAATCGGGTGCCTTCGTCGATGTCCGCGTGCTGGAAAGCTATTACAGCCACGAGAAGGGCGCGATGTCGTGGCGGCAACTTACCATCCCTTTGCCGATGGAGGTCGCCGACCCGCCGCCGCGCAAACCGAAACGCAAGAAGAAGACCGAAGCGCCAGCCGAGGAGGAGGTTCTTCCGCCCCCGATCATGGCGGCGACTTTCGCCGGAACTGAAGAAAATGAACGGCCGGTGCCGGTTCAAGACCCGGCGCCCCTCCCCGAAGCGATGGAGGCCCCGATCCCTCCGCCATCGCCGCGGGAGACGATACCGACCAAGGCGGAAGACGAATTCTTCAAGATGCTGGACGAAACTCCGCCGCCGGCGCGCACCACCGAAAGCGAGGATGCGGAGACGAAGGCGCCGCGAACGCTGGCCGAAATCCGCGCCAATCTCCAGGCACGACTTCGCAAGCCCGCGGAGGACGCCGTCCCGCCCATGGAGACACTCCCTGAGCCTACGCCAGCGCCGACCCAGGACATGCTGACGCGCGATCTGTCGCCGGCCGAGAAATGGGATCAATGGTCTCGCGTCGGTATCGGCCTAACTCGATGTCGGCGACGCGGCGACGGTTGCGACGCTCCTACCCGCCGGGGGCGGCGCGAATGCCACCGACGACCAAGGCGTACCGCTTGTGCTGCGCTCTGCTCGCCAACGCGACAACGCCATGGTTCTTTTGCTGCTCGATCTCGGCGCCGATCCGGCCGCCCGTGGGGCACTCCGCTTCAGCGCCTTCGAGCAGTCGGCGATCGAGGGCTTGACCGAGGCGGTTGCTCTGATGCTCCGCAAGGGCGCCGATCCCGACATGAGGGACTCGGTCGATCCTTGCGGCTCGCCGCTCGCGCGCGCGATCGAACAGAACCACGCGGACCTGGTCGGTCTCCTGATCGGGGCGGGCGCGTCGCTCAAGGCGCGCGACGGCTGCCCGGCCGGCCCCCTCGACATTGCGCGCGACAGGCCGGCGATTCGTGCCCTGATCGAACAAGCCACCGGCGAAAAACCCGAGACCGAGCCGGTCGAGCGCCTGCTTGAGCGCGCGATTTCGCGCGCCGTCGAAGACGGCAACGAGAGGACGCTCAAGGCGCCCCTGCTCGGCGGACTTTCGCCCTCCGTCGATCTGGCCAAGCTCCGCATCCAAGCGAACGACAAATGGGGCAGCGGCGAGCGCAGCCTGATCGATCACGCCGCCTATCATGGCCAACTCGGCATCGCCAAGGAGTTGCTCGCGCTGGGCCTGCGGTCGTCATCCCGCGTCCTCCACCTGGCAATCGCGAATTATGCCGGCGAGATGCCGGGCATCGCCCGGACTCTGATTGATGGCGGGGCCGATCCCAATGCCGTCCAGGATGGCCTGACACCCTTAATGCGCGCGGCGATCGTGCGGAACACCGACATCGCCAAACGTCTGATCGAGAAGGGCGCCGACACGACGGCGCGCGACCCGCAAGGTCGTACCGCCGCGAGTTTCGTCGGCGCGACCGACGCCGAGCTTCGCCGCCTACTCAGCAAGTAGCTCGATCTTAGGCGCCGACCGTCCGGATCAACCTATCCTTACCCTTGCGCGCGGCATCTGCCACTTGCCTGGCCAAGTGATCGACCGTCTTTCGGTCATTGGCGAGCGCGGCATTCTCGATCTCCCGCAGGAGATTGCCGAGGCCCATGAGACCGAGCCCGAAGGCCGCGCTCGCGATCTTGTGCGCGGCCTTGGCATAACGTTCGCCGTTCACGCTCTGCAGCAACGCCAGTTCGGCGATCTGAGGGTCGAGCGTGCCGATGAATTTCCGAGCGATGTCGCGAACGCCATCCGCGCCGATCGACTCCTTGAGGTCGTCGAGATAGGCGATGTCGAGAATTCCGGCCGTCTCCTCCACAGCGGAACTGGCGCCGTCAGCGGCGGGCCTTTCTTCGCGGAGCATGCGCGCGATCACCTCCATCAGTCCGGCGGATCTTACGGGCTTGCTGAGATAGCCGTTCATGCCGGCATCGAGGCAGCGCGCAGCGACGCCGTCGGTCGCATTCGCCGTCAGCCCCAGGATCGGAATATGCGCGCGCGCCGACGAATCCCCGGATCGATCGCGTCGCCTGATAGCCGTCTAGGCGCGGCATCTGCAGATCCATCAAGATGACGTCGAATTCGCGCTTCGAAGCCGCCTCGACCGCCTCGACCCCGTCGCTCGCGGTCTCGACCCGATGACCGAGGCGCCCGAGAAGCGCCGACAGGATGTGCCGATTGGTCGGGTTGTCCTCGGCAAGAAGAATGCGCTGAGAGCGGGCGGGCGGAGCGGTTTCGGGCTCCTCAGCTTGCTTCGACGATCCGGCGTCGGCCGCGGCAATGTCGAGCGGCACGTCGAACCAGAAGCGGCTGCCGCGACCATACTCGCTCTCGAAAGCGATCTTTCCGCCCATGAGATCGATCAAGCTCTTGCAGATGCTGAGCCCCAAGCCGGTCCCGCCGAAAGGCCTGACCGAAGTCTGATCGACCTGGGAAAAACGCTCGAACAGCTTAGCGTGGTGTTCCGGCGCGATGCCGATGCCGGTGTCTTCGACCTCGACCACTAGGCGGCATTCGTCGCTGTGGATCGGGATGGTCCGCGCGTGAATGGCGATCCGACCCTCGTCGGTGAATTTGACCGCGTTGCCGGCAAGATTGACCAGGATCTGCTTGAGCCGCTGTTCATCGCCCAGCAGGAAATGCGGCATGTCGCCCTCGATTTCGATCTCAAAATCGAGGTTCTTGGCCTTGGCGGTCGAAGACATCATGCGGGCGACGCTCTCGACCAAGTGACGCGGCGAGAACGGCTCGGCCTTGAGTTCCAGACGATCCGCCTCGATCTTGGAATAGTCGAGAATATCGTTGATCAGAACGAGCAGGGTCTCGGCCGATTCCCTGGCGGTCGCGGCGAGCGACAACTGATTGCGCGTCAGTCGTTCGTCCATCAGGAGTTCGATGGCGCCAATCACGCCGTTAAGCGGCGTGCGGATTTCGTGACTCATGGTCGCCAGGAATTCGGCCTTCGCCTTGGCTGCGACCTCGGCCTTCTCGCGCGCGGCATGGAGCGCCGTGAGATCCATCAAGGTGATGAAAGCGCGAACGGCGCGTCCGGCCTGGTCGCGCTCGATCTGGAAGTCCTCGTGAACGGTTCGGACTTCGCCGTCCGGCTTGACGATGCGGCAGTTCCGCTGGCCGCTGTTGACGCCGAGTTCGAACACGAAGGGTATCTTGGCGTCCTCCGGATGCAGCCTTGCGCGCCAGCGCTCGCCCGCCATTGGTGAACCGTCATCGGGAAAGCCGAAAATCCGTCTGGCACCGTCAGACCAAGTCCGCGCCTGATTGTCGAGATCGATCAAGATCCAACCGAGGCCGGCGACGCGCTGGGCCTCGGACAAGCGATGCTCGCTTTCGCGCAGCGCTTTTTCCGAGATCGCCACCTCGGTGACATCGCGCAGCACCGAAACGACGCCGCCATCGGGCACACGTTGGTCGAGAACGTCGACCACGCGCCCGTCCTCAAGATCGATCGAGACGCTTTGCATCGTCCCTTCGCCTTCGCCGCGACGCCAGGCAAGCCAACGCTCGATCGCTTCGCGGCGGCCCTCGACGATGCGCGGCAGGATCGAGCGGCGGAAGAATTGGTCGAGCGTAGTAGCCGGACCGATGACGCCGGTCGCCGCCGGAAAGATGTCGACGAAGCGCCGGTTGCAGATGACGAAGCCTTCGCCGATGCTGTCGACCGCGAGGCGAAGCTGGCGGTCGGCCTCGGCGGCCTTGGCGACGAGCGCGTTCTGCTCCTGCAGGCGGCGCGACTCTTCCACGCGCCGGCGACGTTCGAGATCGAGCCGTTCCTCGAGCAGACGCGCGTTTTCGACCTCGATCTGCACGTTGTCGCGAAGATCGCGGTAGCTGATACGCGCAAACTGAATGACCGCGATGATGATCACCGCCGCGGCGATGAGTTCGAGCCAATGGCCGAGTGCGGCCTCATAGGCGTAGGCGAATGCGAGCAGGAACATCATGCTCAGCGCATCGGCCAGACAGGCCGAGCGGATCGGGCCGATCGACGCGACGGCCCCGAAGGAGAGCATGGCCAAGATCGAGCCAATGAACAGGCGGCCATAAGGATCGAGATAGGGCATGAGCACGATGGCCGTGACGCCCCAGCTCAAGCCGACGATTCCGGACGAAATCGCAATCCGCTGGATGTGCTGCGGGCTGACGGATTTCGGTCGCGGTCGCTTCCGATAGCGCAGCCATCGGACGGTCATGGGGATCTGGATCGCGACCAACAGCGCGAGCGCGGGTACGATCGTGAACTCGAAATACGGCATGGCCATCAGGGTGGTCAATCCGACCGCCGCCAGATTGCCCATGATCAGAGGCGGCAGCATGCGCACCAGCAGCACAGCCTGGCGGATGCGAATCTGTTCCTCGACTGACGTCGTCATCGCCGGCTGTTCTGGCTCCTCGGCCTTGGGCCAGCCTAGCATGGCCGCGGGGGATAAAAAATTGCGGCGCCGATGGACTTGCCGCTATCATGACCCCAATCGGGCGACACAGTCCGAGCGTCTTGGGGGGTCTATGTCGAAAAGCCGGTCGATCCTGACCGCGGACCGAAACGTCGCGCGGAGGCGGATCGCTTGAACGCGCTGATCAGCATCGTCTTCGACGGCGTGGCCTATGCGATGATCCTCTACGTCATCAGCGTCGGGTTGTCGGTTACGCTCGGTCTGATGGGCTTCGCCAATCTCGCGCATGGCGCCTTCGCCATGGTCGGCGGCTACGCGCTCACCACTCTGATGAACAAATGGGGCATGCCTTTCCTCGCGGCGCTGCCCGTGATTTTTTGCCTGGTCGGCGCCATCGGCATCGTACTCGAGCGCCTGATCTATCGCCGTCTCTACGGCGCCGGCGAGCTCGATCAGGTCGTGCTGACGATCGGCCTCGTGTTCATGTCGATCGCCCTCATGTCCTTCATCTATGGGCCCCAACCACAACCGGTCCGCCTGCCCGATTGGTTGCGCGGTCAGATCGGCATTCTGGGCCGAGATTTTCCGGCTTACCGCGTCTTCGTCATCGGCGCCGGAGCTGTGTTCATCCTAGGGCTCTGGCTAGGGCTCGAACGAACACGGTTCGGTGCGCGCGTCCGCGCTTCGGTCGACAATCGACGCATGGCCGAGGCGATCGGCATCGACGTCGACCGCCTGTTCACCATGACTTTCGCACTGGGCAGCGGGCTTGCCGGCGTGGGCGGCGCGCTCGGCGCCGACCTTCTGGCACCGCAACCGACCTTCGCCATACAGCATCTGGTCTATTTTCTGATCGTCGTCGCCGTCGGCGGCCTGGGCAGCCTGCGCGGGGCTTTCGTCGCGGCGCTTCTGCTCGGCATCATCGACAACGGCGGAAAATATCTGTTCCCGCAATTCGGCGCGTTCTTCATTTACGTCGCCATGATGGCATTGCTGCTTTGGCGCCCTGCCGGACTCTTCGGACGCCAGGCATGAGCGACCTCGCGAAATCCGAAAGTGCCGTCGATCGGCTGCTCAGGGCACATCGTATTCGCCCGGCCGAGTGGCTGCCCTGGATCGCGGCCATCGGGATCTATTTTCTGTTCGACGGCTATCTCGCGCTCGGCTCGCAGATTCTGATCATGGTTCTGTTCGCGCTCTCGCTCGATCTCGTCGTCGGCTATGCCGGGATCGTCACTCTCGGCCACGCGGCCTTTTTCGGCATCGGCGCCTATACCGCGGGCATCCTGGCGAAATTCGGCGGCTGGACCGAACCGATCACCGGCCTGATCGTCGCGGGCGCGGTGGCGGGCGTGCTCGGCCTGGTTTCGGGCTTCATCGTCTTACGCACGACCGGCTTGACGCTCCTGATGCTGACCATGGCGACCGGTGCGATGTTGTTCGAGCTTGCGAACAAAGCGGGCGCGATCACCGGCGGTGCCGACGGTTTGCAAGGCATCGTCATCGATCCGGTGCTGGGGATGTTCCGCTTCGACCTCTGGGGCCGAACGACCTATCTTTACAGCCTCGCCGTCGTCTTCGTCGGTTGGTACTTCGCGCGCAGCCTCGTGCATTCGCCTTTCGGCCGGTCCTTGGTGGGCGTTCGCGAAAATGCGGTCCGCATGCACGCCATCGGAGCGCCCGTCTTCATACGCATGCTCATCGTCTACGCGATTTCCGCCGCCGTGGCCGGCGTGGCGGGGGCGCTTCTCACCCAGACGACCCAGTTTGCCGCGCTCAAGGTCCTTTCCTTCGAACAATCGGGCGAGATCCTGGTGATGCTGATCCTCGGCGGCGTCGGCCGGCTCTATGGCGCCTTCATCGGCGTCCCCGCCTACATGATCGCCCAGGACACCATGGCCAAGACCGATCCTTACAACTGGTTCTTTGGCATCGGCTTGATGCTGGTGCTCGTGGTGCTGTTCGTCAGGGGCGGTTTGCTCGGCATCGTCGATACCTTGATCGCTCGCCTGAGACGCAAGCCATGATCCCAGGCGCCGCTGCCGCCCTCGAAACCAAGGGGCTCGCCAAGAATTTCGGCGCGTTGACGGTTGCGCGCGATATCGATTTTCGATTGGATGCGGGCGCGCGCCACGCATTGATCGGACCCAACGGCGCCGGCAAGACGACCTTCATCAATCTGATCACCGGGCGGCTTGCGTCAACTGCGGGTCGCGTCTTCCTCGCCGGCGCCGATGTCACCGATCTCGGCCAAGCAGCCCGCGTCAAACGCGGTCTCGCGCGGACTTTCCAGATCACGACTTTGTTCAAGGGCCTGTCGGCGCTGGAAAACGTCGCCCTCGCCATTCGCGAGCGCGACGGCATCGCCGCGCGCCTGTTTCGCCCGGCCGGCGCCTGGCGAGAAGCGGCCGAAGAGGCCTTTCGGCTGTTGTCGGATCTCGGCCTGACGGACGAAGTGGAAAAGCCGATCAAGGAGCTCGCCTATGGGCGACAGCGCCTGGTCGAGATCGCGCTGGCCCTCGCGCTCAAGCCCAAGGTCCTGCTGCTCGATGAGCCCGCCGCCGGCGTCCCTGCCGACGAAAGCGCCCTCATCTTCCGAGCGATCGAAGCGCTGCCCGCTGACATCGCCGTGCTGATCATCGAGCACGACATGGAAATCGTCTTCCGCTTCGCCAAGCGCATCACCGTTCTGGTTCAAGGCCAGGTCTTACGCGAGGGCGCGCCCGCGGACATCGCCGCCGATCCCGAAGTGCGGGCGGTCTATCTCGGCGAGGCGCATCATGGCTGAACGGCTCGCGCTCGCCCAAATCTCGGCCGGCTATGGCGAAACGGTGGTGCTCGACCACGTCGAATTCGCCGCGGCGGCCGGAGAAACCATCGCGATTCTCGGGCGCAACGGCGTCGGCAAGTCGACGCTGTTCGCGACCATCATGGGCCAGACCCGACTCCACGGCGGGGCCATTCGCCTCGACGGCCAGGACATCACCCGGACCAAGAGCCACGCGCGAGCCCGAACCGGCATCGGCTATGTGCCGCAGGAGCGCGAGGTCTTTCCCTCGCTCACCGTCGAAGAGAACCTGCTGGTCGGCGCCAAGGCGGGGCGTTGGACGCTCGAACGCGTCTTCGATCTCTTCCCGCGCCTGGCCGAGCGACGGACCAATGCCGGCAATCAGCTTTCGGGCGGCGAGCAGCAGATGCTGTCGATCGCCCGCGCGCTCATGACCGACCCGAAGCTCCTTCTGATGGACGAACCGCTCGAGGGACTCGCGCCGGTGATCATTGCCTTCCTGCTCAAGGCGCTGACGCGACTCAGGGAAGACAGCGACCTCACGATCTTGCTGGTCGAACAGCATGCGCGGCTTGCGCTGGAATTCGCGCCGCGCGCGATCGTGCTCGATCGCGGCCGGATCGTCCATGATGGTCCTTCGGCCGTGCTCGCCGCCGACAAGGAAAAGCTCTCGCGTTTGGTCGGCGTGGCTTGAGGCCGCTTCCGATCAGGTGATTGCAAGCGCGGACCAAAGCCCGGCCGCACAGGCGATCACCGCGCCGCCTTCGGTGTATCGCCCGGCTGCCGGATAGGGCGCGGTCCGGCAACCGGCCTCGCGGCAAAGCAGCAATCCCGCCGCGGCGTCGTAAGCGAGCATGTGGCCTTCGAGATAGGCATCGCAACGTCCGTCGGCGACATGGGCGAGCATCAGGGCGCCCGCCCCCATGTCGCGGATCGCACCGCCGCCAGTGAGAATCCGGGCGAGCACGCCCAAGAAGCCCGATGTCGGCAGGCGCTGCGTATGACCGATGCAGAACAGGGCTTCGGACACCGACTTGACGCCGGAGGCCTGCATCGGCCGGCCATTGCACGTCGCGCCGTGGCCGCGGCGCGCGAGAAAAAGCTCGTCCAGGACCGGGTCATAGACGGCACCGATCTCTATTTCGCCTTCGGCGACATAGGCTATCGAAACGCAGTAATAGGGAACGCCACGGACGAAATTGTTGGTGCCGTCGATCGGATCGAGGAGCCAGAAATCACGGGCTTCCTCGCCGCCGGTCTCCTCTCCGACCGTGACGTCGCCGGGGAATTCGGCACGGATACGCCGAAGAATGAGTTCCTCCGTCGCATGGTCGGCTTCGCTCACGCGGTCTTGAGGGCCTTTATCGTGAACGGTCAGGTCGCGCCAGCGCCGAAAATAATCATGCGCGAAGAGGCCCGCCTCGCGGGCGATCGCACCGGCCAAGGCAAGGCGCCGCACCAGTGCCTCGTTCATGTCGCCCTCGCCAAGACGGGGGCACGCTGACCGATGCGCCTTTCGCCGACCAAGAGCTGAATGAGCAGGATCGAGACGATCATCAGAAGCGTCAACGCCGAGGAATAGGCGATGGCGACACCATAATCGCCGTTCACCACGCGCCCGACGATGAAGGTCGTCGCCAGATCATATTCCGCCGTCACCAGGAAGATCACGGCCGAGACGGTCGTCATGGCGCGGATGAAGCTGTAGATCAGCGCCGCGACCAAGGCCGGGCGCAGAAGCGGCAAGACGATCCGCCGAAAGGTCGTCGCACCGCCCGCGCCGAGCGTCTCCGAAGCCTCGTCGAGGCTCTTGTCGATCTGGGCCACGGCCGCGATGCCCGCGCGTACGCCGACCGGCATGTTCCGAAAGACGAAGCAGAGCACGATGATCAACGCGGTTCCGGTGAGCTCGAGCGGCGGGACATTGAAGGCCAGAATATAGGCGACCCCGATCACGGTGCCGGGCACGGCGAAGGACAACATGGTCGCGAATTCGAAGACGCGGCGGCCGGGAAACTCCTTTCGCGCGATCAGCCAGCCGGCGATCAGTCCGAAAGCCGCGGTAAGCGGCGCCGCGATCGCCGCCAGCATCAGCGTCGTCTTGAGCGAGTTCCAGGCAACGCCCGACCAGACCAGGCCGTGATCCGAGGTCTGAATATCGAAGGCCTTGAGATAGTGGCGAAGCGTCAACGTGTTGTCGCGACCCCAGATCTCGACGAAGCCGCCGGCAATGACCATGGCATAGACCAAGAGCGTGAGCGCAGCCCAAGGCAACGCCACGCCGAAAGCGCTCGTGCGGACCCAGTTCGGCAATGGCATGCCGCGACCGGCGATGCCGCCCTTGCCGGAGACGCTGACATAAGAGGCCCGCCCGAGAAACCGCCGCTGGGCCATGAAAGCCGCGAGCGCGAGCGCGAGCAGGATCAAGCCGAGCACGGCGGCACGCCCTTGATCGTATTGCGCGCCCACGACCGCGAAATAGATCTCGGTCGAGAGCACGCCGAAATTTCCGCCGAGGATCAGCGGATTGCCGAAATCGGCGATCGATTCGATGAACCCGACGAGGAAGGCGTTGGCAAGCCCAGGGCGCATCAGCGGCAAGGAGACGCTGGTGAAGATGCGGCTCGGGCTCGCGCGCATGGTCGCGGCCGCTTCCTCCAAGGTCGGGCTCACGGCCTCGACGACGCCGATCAAGATCAGGAAGGCGATGGGCGTGAAGGCGAAAAGTTGCGCCAAGAGCACGCCTTGAAAGCCGTAAATCCAGCGACTCGGCCGAATGTCGAAGGCGTATTCGAGAACGGCGTTGAACAGGCCGGATTGGCCGAAGATCAAGATGATGCCAAGACCGATCACGAAAGGCGCGCAGATGATCGGCAGCACCGTGAGAAGCCGGAGCCCGCGCTTGAACGGCCAGCGGGTCCTGGTCACCACGAGGGCGAAGGCAAGGCCCAAGAGCGTCGTCCCGACGCCGACGGAGATGCCGAGCACGACCGTGTTCCAGAAAACGCCGCAGCGCCTGGCCGAGTTCAGGCAATCGAGGCTCCAGATCTTGGGCGCGCTCAGTCGCGACCAGAAGGCGGCGAGATCGATCGCGCCCTTGGCGTCTTCGATGGCGGTGACGAGCACGGTCGCAACCGGCAAGAACGCGAAAAGACCGACTGCGGTCGCGACGATCAGGACGGCACTCGCAATGAAGGCGTCGCCGCCGAAAGCCCGGCGTCGCGCCAGACCGTCGGCCAGTAGCAGCAGAAAGCCTATTCCGGCGAGTGTCGCGCCGGCGCCGAAGCCGAATTGGCGCCACGGCCCCCCTCCCGCGACGGCCGCGACCCATGCCCAACTGGGGCCGCGCAAACCGATGACGAAGCCTTGGCCGAGAAGATAGACGAACCCCAGCCCGCCGACCCAGGCGAGCGAAACATCTTCGTGCCTGGCTGCCAAAAGAGCAACCGGCATCAGCGCGACCAGTGGCCAGAGCCACGGCTTGCCATGAAGCACCGCTTGAAGGAATGCCGGCGCTGCTTCCGGGCCGGACCAGATGCCAAGCCAGACGGGATCGAGCAAGCCGTCTTGGAGTGCGTACCAAGGAAGGACAAAAAGCCCGAGCGCCGCCGCGATCAGACCGATGCGGGCTTGGGCGCCCATCGGCTCACTTGGGGAGCGAATTGATCTCCTTCTCCCACTTGTCGATCAGACGCCGACGCTCGGCCGAGGCACCGTATTTCTTGAAGTCATAGGCGATCAGCTTCATCTCGGCGAGCTTGGGCGCGCCCGGCGGCGTCGCGGCCTGCTTGTTCGACGGCGTCTGGAACTGCTTGGCCTTGGCACCCAAGGCCTGGGCTTCGGCGCTGAGCGCCCAGTCGTAGAATTTCTTGGCATTGTCCATGTTGCGCGCGCCCTTGACGATCGACATCGAGCCGACTTCATAGCCCGTGCCTTCGCAAGGTGCAGCGACCGCGACCGGGAATCCGGCGACGGCCTCGGTGATGCCGTCATGCATGAAGCTGATCGAAGCCGTGGTCTCGCCGCGCGCGACGGATTTGATCGGGCCCGTGCCCGACTTGGTGTAGGTGTTGATCGCCTGATGCATCTTCTTCATGTAGTCGAAGGCCTGATCCTCGCCCATGATCTGTACCAAGGTCGCGATCATGGTATAGGCGGTGCCCGACGAGTTCGGGTTCGCGACTTGCGCTTCGTTCTTGTATTCGGGCTTGGTGAGATCGGCCCAGCATTTCGGCGCCGCCAGCTTCTTCTTGGCCAGGATCTCGGTATTGAAGCCGAAACCGAGCGCGCCGGCATAGATGCCGACCGTGCGATAGCCCGAATCGGCCGCCTGCTTCTGAGCCCAGTCATGGAGTTCGCCAAGACGCGGCGAGCGATAGACCTCACTCAGTTGCTCGTCCGCCGCCTGAAGATGGGGATCGCCGGTGCCGCCGAACCACAGATCGGTGCGCGGGTTGGCCGCCTCGGCCTTGATCTGGGCGAAGACCTCGCCCGAGCCCTTCTGGACGATGGCCACGCGGACACCCGTCGCCTTCTGATATTCCGCTGCGATCATCTGACACCATTCGGCCTGTACGCTGCATAAGACGTTGAGACTGCCTTGGGCGGCGACCGGCGACGATGCGGACATGGCCAAGCCGAAAGTCGCGAAGACGGCAAAAACGGATTTCTGCAAGGTCCCCTCCCTTGGTGACGTAAGCTCATGGCGACTATAGCATCCAAAAGGGCGGCAAAGAGGAGACGAGATGTTCGCACTTCATGAGGGGCTGGACAGGGATACGCGGCCCCTCGCGACCTGGGCGCTCTCGCGCGTGCTCTTGATGAACGACAGCCAATACCCTTGGCTGATCCTGGTGCCCGAACGCGAAGGAGCGCGCGATCTGATCGACCTCGACCCCAAGGACCGCGCGATCTTGGTCGAAGAATGCGCCCGTGCCTCGGCCATCCTTCGTGCCATGGTCCGACCCGACAAACTCAATGTCGCCGCGCTCGGCAATGTCGTGCCGCAGCTCCATGTCCATGTCATCGCGCGTTTCACCAAGGACGCGGCTTGGCCAAAGCCGGTCTGGGGCGTGAGCCCGCCGATCGCCTATGACGAGGCGGGTTACCATAAATTCCGGACCGACTTTCGGGCCGCGGAGAAGGCCCGCCCGTGATGCAGCGACTCATCCTCCCTCAGGACTATCGACGCGGCGTCTGGAAGAACGGCCAAGGCGTCTCTTTCGATATCGCAGGCGAGCCCGACGAGGCCGGCTGGTCCAATGTGATCTGGCGCGTATCGATCGCCGAAATCAGCCAGGACTTGGATTTCTCCGACCTCAGCGGCATCGATCGGACTTTTACCGCAATCGCCGGTCGCGGCCTGACGCTCGAGCCGGCGGGCCGCCCGCCGATGACGGTCCAAGAACTCTACCAACCCGTGTCGTTTCCCGGCGAATGGCGCGTTCGCTGCCGCTTGCATGGCGGCCCGGCCCGCGCCTTCAACGTCATGACCACAAAAGGCATGGCCCGTCACAGCGTCGACATGCTCCGTGCCAGCACGATGATCGAGCGAGGCAGTCTAATCTTGATCCATCCCTTCATCGGCAAGGCGCAATTCGGCGGTACTGAAATCGGTGAAGGCGCGACCTTGCTCATCGCCACATCCGAACCGACTATGTTGAAACTGACGTCGGGTAGCATCGCCGCCGTCGTAAGGATCGAGTTGGAGAAACCTTGATGACATCCGCCAAAAGAACGGCCGCGCGGGTCTTGGTCGAATCGCTCCGCGCCCGCAAAGTCGACCGGGTCTTTTGCGTACCGGGCGAGAGCTACCTTTCGGTGCTCGACGCTTTTGTCGATGCTCCCGACATTCAAGTCGTCACCTGTCGACATGAGGGTGGGGCCGGCTTCATGGCGGTCTCGGACGCCAAGCTCACCCATCGGCCGGGCGTCCTCTTGGTGAGCCGCGGACCCGGCGCAACCAACGCGGCCATCGCCGTTCATGTCGCCGAACAGGATGCCGTGCCGCTTCTGGTCCTGATTGGGCAGGTGGCGCGAAGCGACCTCGGACGCGGCGCTTTCCAGGAGGTCGATTACGGCAAGACGTTCTCCGACATGTCCAAATGGACGGTCCAAGTGATGGATGCGGATCACATGGCGGAGACGATTGCCCGAGCCTGGACAATCGCACTCTCCGGCACGCCCGGTCCGGTCGTCGTCGTCATACCCGAAGACATGCTCGAAGACGCGACCGAGAGCGCCGTCGTCGCCGAAACGCCGATCGCCGTCGCGGCCCCGTCCATGGATCAGGTCGCGAAAGTCGCCGAACGGCTCGCCCGCGCCGAACGCCCGGTGCTGATCGCCGGTGGCGACATCCGGACAAGCGAAGACCAAAGAGCCCTGGCTGCGGCCGCCGAAGCTTGGCAGCTTCCCGTCGCTGGCGCTTTCAAGCGTCAGGATTTGATGGACAACGACCATCCCCAATGGATGGGCGTCTTGCCCTATATCTTTCCCAAGCCATTGGCCGAGGCTTTGTCGGAGGCCGACCTGATCCTCGCCGTCGGCACGCGCCTTGGCGACGTCACCTCGCAAAACTACAATTTCCCCCGCGCGCCCGTTCCGGCGCAGCCGCTGATCCACATCCATCCGGATGCGTCGAAGATCGGCCGGACTTTCTCGACCGAAATCGGCGTCACCGCAAATGCCGGTCCGTTCCTAGCGGCGCTCGCCCAGCGCAATGCGCCGCCGGCACCCGGCGGGCGCCGCGCTTGGATGGAGCGCCTGGTCGCGATCGACCGCAAGGCGCGCCTATTTCCGGCCGAGGCCGCGCCTGACGGTATCGATTTTGGCTTCGTCGCGACGGCCATCGGCAAGCTTCTGCCGCCCGACGGCATTGTCACAACCGATGCCGGGAATTTTTCGGGCTGGATCGCGCGTCACGTCGTCTACAAGCCGCCCCAACGCAGCATCGGCTGGGTCGGCGGCGCCATGGGCGGTGGCGTACCTTCGGCCATCGCGGCCGCGCTCCGCTATCCCCAGCGCATCGTTGCGACCGCGGTCGGCGATGGCGGCATTTTGATGACCGGATCGGAACTCGCGACCGCGGTACAGACGGGCGCGGCCGTCAAGATCTTCGTCGCCAATAATGGCGCCTACGGCACGATCCGCATGCACCAAAGCCGGTCCTTCCCGGGTCGGCCGGTCGCGACGGCGCTCCGCAATCCAGACTTCGCGGCATGGGCGCGCTCCTTCGGAGCGCATGGCATTTCCGTCTGGAAGACGGATGAGGTCGAGGCGGCCGTCCGCGAGGCCTTTGCGGCCAAGGGTCCGGTCGTCGTCGACGTGAAATCGAGTCTTCGGCATATCGCGCCGGGCGTACGCTTGGCCGACTGAAAGAACGGAACGACATGACGCAACAAAAGGCCCCGGTGCTAGCGCCCGAGCCCGATGTCGTCCAATGGTTCAACTCCGATGCGCCCGTGACCTTGGCGGGCTTGCGCGGCAAAGTCGTCGTGCTCCACGCCTTTCAGATGCTTTGCCCGGGTTGCGTTTCCAAGGCATTGCCCCAGATGCAGAAAGTCCATGAGGTCTTTCCCGAAGAGCATGTCGCCGTCGTCGGCCTGCACACTGTCTTCGAACATCACGACGCGATGACGCCGGTCTCGCTCGAAGCATTCATTCACGAATACCGCCTGACCCATCCGATCGGCGTCGATCGACCGGGCGAAGGCGATGTCTTTCCGAGCACCATGCGGACTTACGGCTTTCGCGGCACGCCGTCCTTGGTGCTGATCGACCGGCGGGGCTTCATTCGCCATCACAGTTTTGGCGCGGTCGAGGACCTCGTGCTCGGCGCGACCATCGCGAATATCGCGGCCGAAGGCCCTTGAAGCCGGCTAGCGGTTCTTTGACTTTCTAATTTTCAGGATATCTCTTGGCCCTGGCCTGCCTGATTTTTTGTACCAAGCGCTGAAAGATTTTACTGCATAGCGGGCTGTTGATCGAGTGATGCTGGCGTTGGGTTATAGGCCACCGGCGCCGGTGGCCTGTAGCCCAGCGATGAGTGGAGTGACATCCACATTGGGAAGCTTCAAAAAATAGGTTAGTGCTCCCAAGTGCCACGGTTCGCCGGATGCGCAGCTTCTCAGGTGAACCCGGTCGAGGTCCAAATCAGCCTGAGTAGTTCGGACTGCCGGCTCGTTCGTGTCTTTGCGAAGATGCTCTTCAGATATGTGCGGGCAGTAGAGATTGTCACCCCGCAGTGCTTGGCGGCATCTTCGAGAACTCGGCCCTTGGCGAGGGCTTGGGCTATGCGCGCTTCGGTCTGGGTCAGGCCCAACAGCCGTCCGATGACCGCATGTGGCGCGACCCGAACAACGTCGGGATCGGTCACGAACAAGGCGATCCGGTCCTTACGCTGAAGCGGCAGCACGACGACCGAAAGCGGTCGATCCCCTGTCCGTCGAGGGAGCGACAGCGCCAAGATCGTATCGTCAGTTCGCGTCGCGTCTGACCTGCCCGGCTTTTTTTGTACCAGGCGATTTGAGAGACTTTGCCTGGACAGAAGGAGCAAGAGATGGCGAGACGAGGATATAGCCCGGAACAGATCATCGGGAAGCTACGGCAGATTGAGGTGCTGATATCGCAGGGGAAACCTGCAGCCTTGGCCTGCAAAGAG
>Ga0194120_10005067_pt1 | contig 19682 bp, 14 predicted proteins | sample TA2MahCa65mmetaG_FD_148642 | JGI IMG/M metagenome (GOLD analysis project Ga0194120, IMG submission 148642) | Freshwater microbial communities from Lake Tanganyika, Tanzania - TA2015019 Mahale Deep Cast 65m | ecosystem: Environmental > Aquatic > Freshwater > Lake | place: Tanzania: Lake... | reverse complement strand
GGCCGCGCGACCCCAAGGACCCGCACAGCCTGTCCGGCACGGCGACGCGGGCGCGCATGCCCAACTACACCATCGGCGGCAAGACGGGCACGGCGCAGCAGGCCGAGAATGGCCACTACTCCGATACGCACTGGGTGGGGTCGTTCATCGGCGTCACACCGATCGAGAAGCCCAAGCTCGTCGTGTTCGTGGCCATCGACACGCCCAAGAAGTACGACGAGCGCCTGGGCAAGATTGCGCGCTACGGCGGCATCGTGGCGGCGCCGGTGGCCCGCGAGATCGCCCGGTTCGCCCTGCCCTACCTGGGCGTGGCGCCGAGTCCGGGGGCGCCGTACCTGGACAAGGACGACCCCGACAAGGCCCGACTGCTCGACGAGAAGAACGGCCTGCTGGCCAGGAAGGCCGCGGAGAAGCTGGTAGTCTCGGCTACTGGGGCTCCCCTGCCGGCGCCGTTGCCCGAACACTACGCGCAGTTGTCGGCGGGTGCCACGGCCACGGCCGAAGCCGAGTTGCCGCTCGACGCGGCGCGCGTACCCGACGTGCGCGGCATGCCGATGCGGGTGGCGCGGCTGCGCATGGCGTCGGCTGGACTGCACCTGGTGCCGGCGGGCAGCGGCCTTGCCACGACCCAGGCCCCGCAGCCCGGCGATGTCGTCGCCAAGGGCAGCGCAGTGGTCGCCCAGTTCGTGCGGCTGAGCGCGGTCGCCGACAAGGAGCCCAGGGACCAGGTGGACGCCGACGCCGTGGAAGACGCCGCGCCCGATGACAAGGCCAAGGCCAAGGCCGTCGTGCCAGACGGCAACCGCGCCGCCGCGCCCGCCCAGCCGCAGCCGCCCAGGGCCGAGGTCGCCAGCAAGCCGGCGGGACCGGTCAAGGCCCCGGGAACCGCCACAGCGGCCAAGCCCAAGCCGGGCGGTTCCCCGCAGGCCGTCATCGGCGCCGGCGCCGGTCGCCACGCCCATGTCGCGCCCGCGGCCGCCAAGCCGGGTGTCGCGGCGAAACCGCAGGTGGCCAGGACCACCGCCAAGCCTGGCGCCAAGCCTGCGTCGCCCGCCCCCAAGCCGGCCAGCGCCCAGCGCAACACGCCTGCCAAACCCAAACCTGCAGCGGGGGCGCACCCGTGACGACCCTGCCCCCGATGATGCTGGGCACGTTGCTGCACGACAGCGGCGTGCTCGCGACCCTGCGCGACGGCGTCGACCCGGACGTGGCGGTGGGCCGCGTCGTCAGCGATTCGCGCCGGGTAGGCGCGGGCGACGTGTTCGTGGCATGTCAGGGCGCTCGCAGCCATGGGATTGCGTATGGCAGTGACGTCGTGCGCCAGGGCGCCAGCGCCATCGTCACCGACCTGCTGCCAACGAGCGCGCCGCACACCGCATGGAACGTACCGGTCGTCGTGGTCGGCAACGCGCGCGCCAGCATCGGCCCGCTGGCGGCGGCGCGACTGGGGCACCCGAGCCGCACCCTGCAGGTGGTCGCGGTCACGGGGACCAATGGCAAGACGACGACCACGATCCTGGTCGCGCAGTTGCTGTCGGCGGCCGGATTTCGGGCGGCCGCGATCGGCACCACCGGCATCTGGACGGCACAAGGCGTGCGCCCCAGCGCGCTGACCACCCCCGAGGCCGCCGACCTGCAGCAGTTGTTTGCCGACCTTTTGGCCGAGGGCTTCACCCACATCGCCGTCGAGGCGAGCAGCCACGCCCTGGACCAGTTCCGCTGCGACGGCACGCGATTCGTGGCGGCCGTGTGGACCAATCTGAGCCACGACCACCTCGACTACCACGGCACCATGGAGCGCTACGCCGCGGCCAAGTATCGCCTTTTCAGCGAGTTCGGCGTGCCGGCTGACCGGGCCTTCGTCAACGCCGACGACGACTGCGCCGCGGACCCGTGGAACAAGGGGCTGGCCCAAGCCTTCAGCCTGGGCAGCCACCCTGCGGCCGAGCACCAGGTCGGAGACCTGCGCTGCGACCTGCAAGGCCTGCGCGGAGTGCTGCGCTCGCAGGGCTGGGCGGATCTGCCGTTCCGCGCGCCGCTGGTGGGGCGCCACAACGCCGAGAACCTGTGCGCCGCCCTCTTGGTCGCGCGCGCCTTGGGCGCGGAGGCGGCGACGCTGCAACAGGCGTGTGCCGTGCTCGCCGCGCCGCGCGGGCGGCTGGAGCCGGTGCCTAACGACAAGGGCGTGCTCGCGGTGGTCGATTACGCGCACACGCCCGACGCGCTGCACAAGATCCTGACGGCGCTGCGACCGTTGGTGGCTCCCAGGCGGCGGCTGTGGGTGGTGTTCGGCTGCGGCGGCGACCGCGACCCAGCCAAGCGCCCGGTGATGGGGCGCATCGCGGGTGAGCTCGCCGATGTCTGCATCATCACGTCCGATAACCCGCGCAGCGAGCAACCGGCGGCCATCGCCGAGGCCATCGCTGCCGGGATTCGGCCGACCCGGGCCCGCGCCGCCCGAAACGCGGCGGATCTGGCAACCCTGCACAACAACGCGACATTCCTGGTCGAGACCGACCGCGCGCGGGCCATCGCGATCGCGGCCGACGGCGCGGCAGCGGGTGACGTGCTGTGCATCGCCGGAAAAGGCCATGAAATGACGCAGATTATCGGCGACGTGTGTCGGCCGTTTGACGACGTCGCCGTGGCCCGCCAGGCGCTGCGCGGCGAGCCCGTGCGCATCAAGGCCACGGAATCTGGAGGCTTCTATTTCGACGCCCTGCTCGCCGCCGCAGCAACCGGCGGCCGGGTGGCCGTCGCAGGATCGGCGGTCACGGCCGCCCTGTGCACCGACACGCGCGCGCTGCGTCCGGGGGCGTTGTACGTGGCCCTGCGCGGCGACCGCTTCGACGGCGCGCTGTTCATCGGCGAGGCCATCGACCGCGGCGCGACCGGCGTCGTGTGTGCCCGCGGGGCGGCAGAGCCGTGGCACGACAAGGCCGAGAAGGCGGGCGCCTGGCTGGTCGAGGTCGCAGATCCGTTGCGGGCGCTGGGAGCCTTGGCGCGGGCGCACCGCGGGCGTTTCGATCTGCCGGTCGTCGGCGTCACGGGCAGCAACGGCAAGACGACCACCAAGGAACTGACGGCGCTGGCGCTCGGTGCGCTCGGCGATGTGCTGGCAACCTACGGCAACCACAACAACCAGGTTGGCGTGCCGCAGACGCTGGCCAGCCTTGGCGGGCACCACGCCGCGGCCGTGGTCGAGATGGGCATGTCGGTTCCGGGAGAAATCGCGCTGCTGGCCGCGATGGCCCGACCGCGGGTCGGCATCGTCACCTCGATCGCCGAGGCCCACCTGGAGGGCCTGGGGTCGCTGGAGGCGATTGCCGAAGAGAAGTTTGCCCTGGCGCGCGCGCTGCCGGCCGACGGCGTCGCGATCCTGCCGGCCGACGAAGCGCTGTTGCGCCCGCTGGCCCGCGGCCTGCCGTGCCGGGTGGTGTGGTTTGGGAGCCGTGAAGGTCAGGTGCGCCTGGTGGGGCCGGTGCGGTTCGCGGGTCTGGACTCCGGCGAACCGGTCCAGCACTTCACGGCCAGCGTCGGTGGCCGGCCGGTGGCCGTGGCACTGCCGGGGCTGGGCGTCCACCTCGCGCACAATGCCCTGGCGGCGCTGGCGGCAGCGTGGGTGCTGGGCGTCGACGTGGCCAGCGCGGCGACGGCGCTTGGCGGCTATCGGCCCGTGGGCCAACGCATGCTGCCTTCGCGCATCGGTCCGTGGCTGGTGCTGGAAGATTGCTACAACGCCAACCCGCGCTCGACCGAGACAGCGCTGGACACCCTGGCGTGCTTGCCGCGGCCGCGGGTCGCTGTGCTCGGCGAGATGCGCGAACTGGGGCCGAGCGGTGCGGAACTGCATCGCCGCGTCGGTCGCCACGCCGCCGCGACCGGTGTCGAATGGCTGGTGGCCGTAGGCGCGGTGGCGTCCGAATACGCCACAGGCGCCGCTCGCGCTGGCCTGGCCGCCGACCGGGTGGTGTGCTGCGCCGACACTGGCGAAGCCGCACAGTGGGTGCACACACACGCCCCGCGCCCGGCGACCGTGTTGGTCAAGGGCTCGCGCGGTGCCCGGATGGAACTGGCCCTTGCGGCACTGCGGCAACTCGAATCCGGGGTCGCCGCAGCCGTCGCGGCGGGAGGTTCCTAGCCATGTTCCTTTGGCTTTCCAACGCCCTGCGCGACGAAATCGGGTTGCTCAACGTCTTTCGCTACGTGACCTTCCGGTCGATGGGCGCGGCGGCCACGGCGCTACTCATCGCCGTGTTCCTGTTTCCGCGGTTCATTGCGCTTTTGCAGGCCCGCCAACTGGGCCAGGTGGTGCGCGAAGACGGACCCGAAGCGCATTTCAGCAAACGCGGCACCCCGACCATGGGCGGCGTGCTGGTCTTGTTGGCGCTTTTCCTGTCCGTCGGGTTGTGGGCCGACCTGTCCAGCCCGTTCATCTGGCTCACGACGGCCATCACCTTGGTGTACGGCGTGGTCGGCTTCTTGGACGACTGGCTCAAAATCCGCGACCGCAACAGCAAAGGAGTCAGCGAAGCCCAGAAACTGCTGACCCAGTTCGGCAGCGCCATCCTGGTGTTCACCGCGTTCTACATGGGGTGGCTCGGCAGCGAGTACGCCGACACCCAGCTCTACCTGCCGTTCGCCAGCACGCGCACCTTCGCTTTCGACATCGGCGCCATCCCCTACATCGCCTTCGCCTCCTTCGTGGTCGTCGCCACCAGCACCACCGTCAACTTCACCGACGGGCTCGACGGGCTGGTCACCGTGCCGGTCATGGTCTCGGCGGGCGCGTTCGCGGTGCTGTGCTACCTCACGGGCGCCAAGTTCGGCAGCTTCGAAGTCGCCAAATACCTGCTCATCCCCAACGTCAAGGGCGTGGGCGAGTTGGCGGTGTTCTGCGCGGCAATGATCGGCGCCTGCCTGGCGTTCCTCTGGTACAACACCTTTCCAGCGATGGTGTTCATGGGCGACGTCGGGGCGCTGGCCCTGGGCGGTGCGCTCGGCATGGTGTCGGTGTTCTCCAAGAACGAGTTGTTGGGCGTGCTGGTCAACGGCCTCTTCGTGGTCGAGGGCGCCAGCGTCGTGCTGCAGCGCTACTGGTACAAGCGCACCAAGAAACGCATCTTCGCCATGGCTCCCATCCACCACCACTTCGAGAAGAAGGGCTGGCCCGAACCCCGCGTCACGGTTCGGTTCTGGATCGTTTCGGTGATGCTCGCCCTCTTCGCGCTTGCCAGCCTCAAGCTGCGCTAGTCCCCAACCGAGGCCCCGATGGCTGCCACCGCCGACATCGCCCTGGACTGCACCGCGCCCGACGCGGCCGTGGACTATTCGGGCCGCGACCAGACGCTGCTTGGCGCAGCCGCGCGCCCGCCCAAGAGCGACAAGGCGCTGGTCAAGCTGCCGGTCGGCATGGATTGGCTGCTGCTCGGCGCCATCTTTGCGCTGATGACCACCGGCGTGGTCATGGCGTACTCCGCGAGCGTGTATGCCTCGCTGCACCAGACCCGCAACCTGAGCGACACGGTGTTCCTGAACAAGCACCTGGTCCACGCCGCGGCGGGCGTGACCGCCGTGCTGATCGGCGCACACGTGCCCTACCAGATGTGGCGGCGCGTGGCCTACGCGCTGCTGGTGCTGACGATTGGGCTATTGGTCGCCACCTTGATGGTCGGCGTGGTCATCAACAAGGCGCGGCGCTGGCTGCCGCTGCCCGGTTTCATGTTCCAGCCGGCAGAGTTGGGCAAGTTCGCATTCGCGGTCTACCTGGCCCACTCGCTGACCAAGAAGATCAGCACCGAGCGGGTCCACACCTTCACCGTCGGCTTTCTGCCGCACGCGGTGGTGTGGATGGTGGTGTTCGCGCTGTGCATGAAGCAGCCCGACCTCGGCACGGGCATCGTGCTGGCGGTGCTCTTGTTCTCGATGACCTACGTGGCGGGCCTCAACGTCGCCTACCTGCTGTTTCTGGGCCTGGCCGGCGCCGCGGGCCTGGGCGTGTTCATCCTGCACAGCCCGATGCGCTTCAAGCGGTTCCTGGCGTTCCTGGACCCGCTGCTCTACCGCGACACCACGGGCTTTCAGCTGTTCAACGGCAAGCTGGCGGTGGCGACGGGCGGGCTTTTCGGCAACGGGTTGGGCCTGTCGCGGCAAAAACTCGGCTTTGTGCCCGAGTGCCACACCGATTTCATCTTGAGCATCATCGCCGAAGAACTGGGGCTCATCGGTGTCGCGCTTGTCGCCCTGCTTTTCATCGTGTTCCTGCTGCGCGGCCTGCGCATCGCGCTGCACGCCCGCGACGAATTCGGCCGCCTGCTCGCCGCCGGCATCACCGTGCTTTTCGGCACGCAGGCCGCCGTCAACTTTGGCGTTGTGATGGGCACCTTGCCGACCAAGGGCCTGACCCTGCCGTTCGTCTCGCACGGCGGCAGTTCGCTCGTGGTCATGGGCCTCGCCGCCGGCGTGCTGCTCAACATCGGCCGCGGCGGCAACCCCGACCTCGACCCCGGCGAACCGTCGCGGCTGTGGGCGTGGCTGCGCCGCGACAGGGCCGAACGGCCGGCCAACCAACGCAGTGGTGCCCAACGTGCGGTCGCGCCGCTCCATGCGGAGGACCGGTGAAGCGGCGCCGCGCAACCCCTTTGGTCGCCTTGGCTGGCGGCGGCACCGGCGGCCATGTGGTGCCGGCGCTGGCGCTTGCCGACGCGTTTGCCGCCGCGGGCACCGACGTGCTGTTCATCGGCACCGAGCACGGCTACGAGGCGACGATGGTGCCCAAACGCGGCTACCGCATCGAACTGGTGCCGGGTTCGCGCCTGGTCGGCGGCAGCCTGGCCACCAAGCTGCGCGGCCTGGTCCACCTCGTGCGGGGCCTGCTGGCCGCGCGCCGGCTTCTGCGCCGCGAGGCGCCGGACCTCGTACTGGGCGTCGGCGGGTATGCATCGGGCGCGGCGTTGCTGGCTGCCAAGACGCTGGGCATCCCGAGCGGCGTCCACGAATCCAACGCCGTGCCCGGGCTGACCAACAAAGTGCTCGGCCGGCTGGTCGACCGCGTGTACCTCGGCTTTTCCGCCGCGCTGCACGCGTTTCCGGCCCAGAAGTCCCGCATCTCTGGCAACCCGGTGCGGGCAGAAATCGCAGCGGTCGGTGAGCGCCGGATGCCGCGCGAGCGCGCCCAGGCCCACATCCTGGTCATCGGCGGATCGCAGGGGTCGCAGTTCCTGAACGAAAGGGTGCCCGCGCTGCTGTTGGGCCTGGCCGCCGCTGGCGTGCCGATCGCGGTGCGCCACCAGGTCGGCAAGCTCAATCCGGCGCCGGTGCAGGCGACCTACACGCTGGGCGAAGTGCAGGCCCGGGTCGAGGGATTCATCGACGACATGGCCGCGGCCTACGCATGGGCCGACGTGGCCATCACCCGCAGCGGGTCCGGCACCGTCGCCGAATTGGCTGCCGCCGCGTTGCCCGCGCTGCTGGTGCCATTCCCGCACGCCGCGGGCGACCATCAGGCCGCCAACGCCACCGCGTTCTGCGCCGAGGGGGCCGGTCGCTGGGTGCGCCAAGACGCTTGGAACCAAGCCGACCTCTCATCGTGGCTCGGTCGGCTGCTGACCGACGCCGACCGCTGGTCGGCCGCCAGCGACGCTGCGCGCAATTTCGCCCTGCCGCAGGCTGCGCGCGCAGTGGTGGCGGACTGCGGCCAGTGGCTCGGCATCGCGCAGTGGGCACAGGGGGCGCCATGAAAGGGTGGCGAGGCAAAGGCAGCAGCCCACGCAACGTGCGCGTGCGACCGCGGTCCGTCGAGGCGCGTCCGGGCCTGGGCGAGCGCTTGCGCGCGTGGTGGCGCGACCACGACCGCGATCCGGAACCCGCCCAGACGCAGGCCGAAGAGGACGAGGTCGAACTGGAGCCGAGCGAGGCCTCGACGTCGGCTTGGGTGGCTTGGCTCACCTGGGGCACTGCGGCGTTCTGCGTGTGCATCGTGGCGCTTGCCGTGCTGAACCTGCATGAGTTCCAGACCCGGGTCGAGACGGGCGTCGCGAGCAAGTTCGAGGTGTTCGGCAACAAGCGGGTGACCGACCAGCAGGTCATCCAACTGTCGACGCTGCGTTGGGGCGATGCCCTGACCCACGTCGACCGCGACTACGTCGCCCGCAATGTCGAGAAGTTGCCATGGGTCCGCCACGCCGACGTCGAAGCGCAACTGCCCAACCGCGTGGTGTTCACGGTCCAGGAATACGAGCCCTATGCCCTGCTGCTCGGCGACGGCAAGTTGATGATCGTTGACGCCAACGGCCACGTCTTCAAGGAAGCGGAACTGGGCGAGGCGGGCGACCTGCCGGTCATCACGGGATTCTCGGCCCAATTGCACCGCGAGGCGCACGTGCGCACCACGGCCGAGGCCCAGAGCCCTGAGCAACGGCGGCTGCAGACGGTGCTCCGCCTCATCCAGGCGCACGGCGCGTCGGCGATCGCCGAGCGTTTCCCCTTGAGCGAGCTGCACTACGACGCGGTGCTGGGCACCACGTTGGTGTCGGCCCGCGATGGTGCCGAAGTGCGGCTCGGCAAGGCCCTGGCGGGCGACCCGGAGCGGGCGTTCGGGCTGATGGCCCGGGTGCTGGATCGGGCACGGGCGGAGGGACAGTGGCTGCGCTATGCGCTGCTCGACGACGAACTGCGGCCCGAACGGGTGGTGGTGCGGACCGAGCGGGCGACGCTCGCCGGGGGCGCGGGTGGTGCTTCGGCGGCGGCGCTTCCCAAGGCAGTCACGGCGGCAGCGCAAGCGGAGGAGCCGCAGATCGAGGACTAGGGCGCGCGACATGGGTCGGTCGCGGCGCAAGGCAGGTTTTTCGCACGAAACGGAGGACGGGATGGCGCGCAAGGGACAGGATCAAATCATCGTGGGGCTCGATGTCGGCACCCACAAGGTGGCGGCGGTGGTGGGCGAGGTACGCCACGACGGCACCCTGGAGATCATCGGCATCGGCACCGCGGTGTCCAAGGGCATCAAGAAGGGCGTGGTGGTCAACGTCGGCGAGACCATGGAGGCCATCAAGTGCGCGGTGCACGAGGCTGAGACCATGGCCGGCATCACGGTCAACGCCGTGTACGTCACCGTCTCGGGCAACCACTTGCAGAGTTTCAACAACAAGGGCGTCGTCGCCGTCGCCACCCGCGAGGTGAGCGAAGAGGACGTCGAACGCGTGCTCGACAACGCCAAGGCGGTGCAGATTCCCGCCGACCGGCAAATCCTGCACACCGTGCCGCAGGAGTTCGTGGTCGATGGCAACGACGGCATCCAAGAGCCGGTCGGCATCAGCGGTCAGCGCCTCAAGGTCAACGTCCACATCATCACCGCCCAGAACGCCAGCGTCCAGAACGTGGTGCAGTGCGCCGAGCGCTGTGGCTTGACTGTGCTGAAGAACACCGCCGAGTTCCTGGCCAGCGCCCGCGCCGTGCTGGAGACCGACGAGAAGGAACTGGGCGTCGTGCACGTCGACATCGGCGCCGGCACCACCGACATCGCCATCTACCACAACGGCTACATCGTGCACTCGGCGGTGCTGCCGATGGGCGGCGACCACATCACCAGCGACATCGCCGTCGGCATGCGCACTCCAAAAAGCGAGGCTGAACGCATCAAGCTGGCGCACGGCGCAGCCCAGACGGCCATGGTCGGCGATGACGAGACCATCGAGGTGGCCTGCGTCGGCGCCCGCGAGTCGGTGCTGCGCAAACGCCAACTGTTGTGCGACATCATCGAACCGCGGCTCGAAGAGATCTTTCGCTACATCGAGCGCGAGATCGCCCAGAGCCAGTTCCAGGACGTCATCGGCTCGGGGCTGGTGATGACCGGCGGCACGGCGCTGCTGCCCGGCATCGCGGAGTTCGGCGAAGAGCTGCTCGGCATGCCGGTCCGCGTCGGCTTTCCCAAAAAAGTCGGCGGGCTGCACGCGCCGGTCCACTCGCCGGTGTACGCGGCCTCCGTCGGCCTGGTGATGCAGGCGGCGGCCGAAGAGGCCGAGAGCCAGCGCAAAATCGAGGCCCGGGCGATGCGCAACCGCTCGGGCACGGGCCTGTTTGGTCGCTTCCTCGGCTGGGTGCGCGACGCGGTGTGAGCCCACCGCAGATACAGCCTGAATGGACCCCACCTCTGTTCAACCACGCAACGTAGAAGGAGAAAGCCATGTTCCACAACATCGAATTCGAACCTCCGCGGCCCACGGGCGCCCGCATCAAGGTCATCGGCGTCGGCGGCTGCGGCGGCAACGCGGTCAACAACCTCATCGAGGCCGATTTGCCCCACATCGCCTTCGTGGCGGCCAACACCGACGCGCAGGCGCTGGGTGGCAACCTCGCGCCGTACAAGGTGCAGCTCGGGGTGGTGTCGACCGAGGGCCTGGGCGCCGGCGGTGATCCTTCGGTGGGACACAAGGCGGCCCTGGAAGACGAGGCCCAGTTGCGCGAACACCTCGCCGACGTCGACATGGTCTTTATCACCGCGGGCATGGGCGGCGGCACCGGCACGGGCGCAGCACCGGTGGTCGCCAAGGCTGCACGCGACGCCGGGGCGCTCACGGTGGCCGTGGTCACCCGGCCGTTCACGTTCGAGGGCCGGCAGCGCGCCCGCCAGGCCGAAGAGGGGCTGCGCGAGCTGGCCGCGGCCGTCGACACGCTGATCGTCATCCCCAACGACCGCATCTTCAAGATCGCCAACCCGCGGATCCCCATCAAGGAGGCGTTCCGCCTGGTCGACTCGGTGGTGGTCGAGGCGGTGCGCGGCATCAGCGACATGGTCACGGTCGAAGGCCTGGTCAACGTCGATTTCGCCGACGTCAAGTCGATCATGAAGGGCAAGGGCATGGCGCTGATGGGCACCGGGCGTGCGGCCGGCGACAACCGCGCCGTCGACGCCGCCAAGGCCGCCATCTCATCGCCGTTGCTCGAAGACGCCGACATCGCCGGGGCCACCGGCATCCTGGTCACCATCACCGGCAGCAGCGACATGAGCCTTGCGGACATGAACGAGGCGATGAACACGATCCAGGACGCCGCCGCCAGCGACACCAACACCATCTTCGGGGCGGTCATCGACGAGTCGATGGGCGAGGAAATCAAGGTCACGGTGGTCGCCACCGGCTTTGACCGCGCCGCCGCACAGGCAGCCAAGGAGGTCACGCAGACGCGGCTGTACGCCCCTGCCCGCGCCAGCAGCAGCGCCATCGAACGCCAGACCGCCCCGACCATCCCGCCGCCGCCACCCGGCCGCGCCCAAGTCGCCCCGGTCCACACCGAGGCCCACGCCTACGCCATGGCCGGCGCGGCACCCCACGAGCGGGCGATGATGGCGCAGGCCGTGACCGCACCGCTCGGCACCGTTTCGCACCCGGCGCAGATGCAGGCGGCGCTGCCGTCGCTGCCGACCATGCCATCGGCACCGCTGCCCTACCACGAACACGAGATCGACCAGCCGACCTACCTGCGCCGCCAGACGCCGAACTACGGCATCCCGGTCGCCGGGCCGATGGTCGGCCGCCGCGAACCGGTCCAGCACAACCCGTTTGCGACCGACCCGCAACTGGAGTTCCCGGCGTTTCGGCGGCAGAAGTAGTCCAGCCGCGAGGGACACGCCATGACCCAGGCCCCAGAGCCGCGCACGGCCCGCCGCGTCGGCGTCGCGGTTGTCGTCCTGGTCACCATCGTCGTCGCCGGGCTGCAGATCGTGCGCGGGCGCGGTCACAGCGAGCGAGCACTGGACGAGGCCTTCTCGGAACTTGCGCAGGCCGACCTGGTCGGGGGCAAGCCGCGGCAAGAACACGTGGCCAACGCCCACCGGCTCTTTGCCAAGGCCACGGCCGTGGTGATGCTCGAACCGCAGGCCCTGGTCGGCGCCGCCGTGACCGACAACCTGCAGCGGCATTGGGGAGACCCCATCCTGCTCGCAAAGGACCCCACGCAGTGCAGCGACGAGGAGCTGGCAGGGCACGTGCGCGGCCTTCTGGAGCGGGCGCGGGTCCGGCAGGCCGAGCAGTTCCTGGCGGTTCCGTTCGTGGCGCAGCGGCGCGGCGCGCTGGGGGCGCTGGTGCCCTTCACCGAGCGCTGGCGCAGGGCGCAGCAGGCGGTGGCGGGCGAAGCAAAGTAGGGGTTGGCGTCAGCTTGGGATTGCTCAGAAGTCGGCGGGCGGAAGCTTGCGCCGACCAACGGCCCCGCAGGACCTGATCCTGTCCTGACGCTGTGCCTGTCCCTGAATCTGACCGGTGCCGCAATGCAAGGCCGACACAAACGCAAGCTCGGCGCCGGCTGGGCCTGAGGGCCGGGCGAGTGGTCGGCGCAAGACCTCCGGGCCGTGCCGCTCGAACCAGCGGGCCACGGCCACATCGATGCAGCGCCGGGCGATCCGGTAGTCCTGGCGCACGGCCGCCAAGGAGGTGAGGTACGCGCCCAGAGCGCCGACTTGGAGTTGCCGCTCGAGCAGCTTGTAGTTCAACCGAGGCGCGCCCTGGTTGGCGGCGAAGGCGCGCTCGACGCCGCGCTGGCCGCGGACAGCATCACCGCGCGGCAGCTTGCCGCCAAACGACGCGCAGATGGCCAGGGCCCACAGCTTCTCCCATCGCTCGAAGATGCCGCGGCGGACCTCGTCGTCCGGCGCCACCGACTGCCGGGCAGCGAGTTCCTCGGCGACGCGCACGCCGTAGCAAACCATCGCGTAGTAGCCGGCGCGGCTGGTGCGACTGGTGAAACCGGGCCAGAGCCGGTTGCCGATCTGCTGGCCGATGTAGTCGATGGCCAGCGGGTCTTCCGGGCTGAAGTCGCCGGTGTCGAGTCGCGGGGCGGTCCAGACCAGGGTCGCTTGAAGCATGACCGCAAAGGTGCCTGACCTGGCAGGGCCGGTGATCCATAGCTGAGTGCAAGGCCAAGGTCCAGGAGCCTGACTTGCAGTCGGCAACCCTTGACCAAACCACCGACGACCTTCACGCTTTTGGCCTCGGCGCGGACCGCGTCGCCCGGAGTCGCCATGCAACGCCACCTCGCCCTGCGCCACCTCGCCCTGCGGCCTGCCGCCCTGCCCCGCGCTGCCCGTTGCCGCGTCGCATTGCTCGCCGTCGCTGCGGTCCTGGTCGCGTGGCCGGCCGCTGCCGCCGTCCCGGGCGCAGTGAGCGTAGACGGAGCGCTGCTGACCAACACCGGCGGTGCGGCGCCCGACGGCATCTACAAGCTGACCTTCAAGCTCTACAAGGACTCCTTTGGCGGCGCGGCGCTGTGGTCCGAGGGCCCTGTCTCGCTGCCGGTGGGCCAGGGTGGCTTTCACCACGCGCTTGGGTCGGTCGCTCCGATCGACGCCAAGGTGCTGGCGGGACTGCCCACCGCGTGGCTCGGCGTCACCGTCGAGTCCGAGCCCGAGCTGCCGCGCAAGCCGGTGCTGAGCGCTCCTTTCGCGCTGCGCGCCGGGGTCGCCGATGCCCTGGAGTGTTCAGGCTGCGTGACGGACAAGCACCTTGACCCGGCCTTGCTGCAAGGGCTGGTCAAGGCGGGCGAACTGTCCAAGGTCGCGCAGTCTGGACAATATGCCGATCTTGGTGGAAAGCCAGACCTGTCGGGGTACGTCAAGGCGAGCACGCTCAAAGACGTGGCGCTCACCGGTCAATACGGCGACCTGCAAGGCCTGCCCGTGCTCGCCAAGGTCGGGGCCAGTTGCGGCACAGGGCTTGTGATGAAGGGGCTGAAGGCCGATGGCAGCTTGGACTGCGCGCAGGGCGGTTTTGACGCCCAGAGCCTGCCCAAGGACGGTCTGGACGACATCAGCAACGGCCTGCTGACCAACCAGTTCACCGAGACGTTTGCCAGCGCCAAGACGCCGATCGCCATTGCCGATGGGTCGGGCGCGGGGGTCAGCGACACGCTGACTGTGCCGGACGTCGGGATTGCACAGGGCCTGTCCGTGGCCCTCGAATTGTCGAACAGTGACATTTCGAAGGTGCGCGTGACCTTGTTTGCCCCGGGCGGCGCGACCTACGTGCTCTACGACCAGGGCAAGCAGGGCACCGCCCTCAAGGGCACCTGGCCCAGCCCCGACGCCACGGTGACCGGCGACCTCTCGACGTGGGTCGGCAAGAACCCCGCGGGTCTGTGGTCGATCAATGTGGCAGACTTGCAGGGCAATTCGGGCGGCGCCGATGGCAAGATCAGCGCGTGGTCCATCGCCGTCAAGACCGTGTCGAACAAGAAGGTCGCGCTCACCGGCGGTTTGCAGTTCCACGCGGCCGCCACCCACCCGGTCACTTGCACGCCGGCCCAACTCGGCTTCACCTACCTGAACACGGCCGACAGCGCGCTGTACATCTGCAACGGAACGGGCTTTTTTCCGATTGCGCTGGTGGTCGCGCCCGGGTCCTCCAAAGAGGCCGCTCTGCCAAGCTGCAAGGACGTTTTGGCCAAGGCGCCGCTCGCCAAAGACGGCGTGTACTGGATCAACCCGGGCGGCGGCCAGGCGTTCCAGGCGTTCTGCGACATGACCACCGCGGGCGGCGGCTGGACCCGGTGCCTGGCCCACCGCTACATGCCCAAGCTGCCTGGGAGCTATCAGAAGACCTGGATCAGCACGCAGTGGAATACCAACAATACCACGGTGTTCGACGACGGTCCCAGTGGGTCGAGCTACGGCAACTTCTGCCCGGCGGTCGCTGGCGCGGCCACCCAGATTTACGGGCGCGCGCGATATCCTGCTGGGTTTGGCGGCGACTTCGAGACCAACCCGTTGGCCCTGCCCAAGAACTTCTTCGATGCCACCAGCCAGGTGGTGGCCACGGGGGCCGGCAACCACGGGATTGGCAAGGACAACGGCACCAACGGCCAGGGGCACTACGGACTGGGCTGCGGCACGTCGTACGCCGGCAACAAGAATCAGGGCATCCACGCGTTGTGCCTGTCGAACGGCGCCAAGTACCAGGCCCAGCACACCGGTTGGACTTCGGGTCAGTACCCAGGAAGTTGCCCTGACTCGTCCAGCCAGCCGTGCACCTGCACCCAGGGCGACTATTGCGGCGGCAGCAATCCGAAGGAAATGGATATCGTGATGGCGCTCTACGTGCGATAGGCGCGGCACGCCGCAACGAATGGGACGGCCCCAGGCTGTCGCGGCATCGATGGGTCGCTGGGCGCCAGGCCCTGCGGATCAGGTGATCGACCGCAGATGGTCCCACCCCTGCATGAGTTGCGCTTCGTCCGGGCCTCCGCCGCCCGGCCCCGGCTGCACGTACACCGCCAGCCGCTCTACCGACCCAAGGCTCAGGCCGCGCGCGCAGTCCAGCAGGCCGCTGAACACGCTGCGGTCGAACCAATTGGCTTCCGGCAGGTCGCACGCCTCGCCCAGCGCAAGGTCGGCGTTGTGGTCGCGACGCGCCTGGACCAGCACCGTAGCAACCGCATGAGGTTCGCCCTTGCGGCTGAGCGCCCAGTCGGGCACATCGGTGGTGTCCTCGAGGTCGGCGACCCACTTGTCGAAATCGGCGGCGGCGCCGTCGGTGCGCACGAGGTCCCAGGCGCCGTGCGTCCACGGCAACGCGCGCAGGGCGGCCAATGCCGCGTCCCAGTGCGTGCGCAGTTCGTCCGCCGCCAGTTCGTCGGCCTCGGTGGTCAGCGGGGTGCCAACTTGGGTCCGCGCAGGATCGTCATGCCGCGAGCGCCACGCCAACTGCACCCAGAAAAACGTCATCGCCACGGCGACTCCTCGCACGGTTCGGCGCATCGCCCGCGCGCCCGTCGGACCACTCGGCTACGAACCATGGTAGTGACCGCCTGAGCGCGTCCACGACCCACTGCGGCCAGGGGCGACGACGCTGCCGCGACCAGCGTACCAGTACGAGCGATACACGAAGCCGTGGTGGTGCGCTGGCGGGCGGTTGGCCGAGTCGGACAACCAGAACGGTGTGGCCCGCTTGGTGGGCAGCCAACCCACCGCACCCGGCCGCCGCGACGCGAAGTCCACCTGCACCGCCGGGCCGCCCAGCCCGACCAGCGACCACAGGGCGGGTTCCTGGCCGGCGAGCCCCAGCCACGGCGCACGCACCTGCGCGCCGAGCAGCGGGTGCAGTGGCGCCGCATCGTCCTCGACCACGGACTCGCCGAAATCGCGGGCGACGACCCGCCGTACAGCGATGCCCGCGGTGTGCCAGGCGTACAGCGTTTCGGCCAAGTCGTCGCGGCAGTCGTCGCCATCCGTCACCAACAGTACCCGCGCCAGGCCGCGGCCGTTGAGCGCGTCCACCGGAGGCAGCCGCACCAGGTAGCGGTTGTCGAAGCGGTCGGAGGCGTCGCTGTACGCCAACAGCCGATTTCCGTCGAGCACCAGCGCCGGCACAAGATCACCAGGTGCGGCGTTGGCGGCTGCCGGCCGCACGCCCGCCAACCACGGCAAGAAGAAGAGCAGCGTGCCGAGGGTGAGGTGGGACGGGACCACCCCGCGCGGGTGCGGCCAGTTGTCGAGCACCCACACCGGCGCGGCGCGATCGCCCAGGCCGGCCGCCACCGCCACCGCTTGCGGGCCGGGCAGGTCGATGATCAGCAGCAAGTCCTTGGGCAGCGGGTCGGGCAAGGCGGCGCGCAATCCGCGCCCGAGGGCGAGTCCGCGCTTCGCTGCATCGTCGCAGAACGGACGCAGTTGCTCGACCAAGCGCCGGCCGGCCGGGTGCGGCTGGGCGGCGGCCTGCATCAGCGTGGACAGGTACCAAGGCTGCCAGCGATCTGGGGGGATCAGCCGAGAAGCCAGTGTCGTCACCGCTTGCTGCCACGCGCTGCTGCCATTGACGTCCACGGCCAGGTCGGGCGGCGGCCACTGCAAATGGGTCGTCATGTCGCCGACGTCCCAGGCCACGGCGCGCTGCAGATCGGACGCCCTTGTCCGCGGTTCCGCGGGCTCGTCGTCTTCCTCGGTTCCCTGCGCGGCGGATTGCGCCAGCAGCGGCAGTGCGAACGCGCTGGCCAAGAGGCCCGCCGCCCACGCCATGGCGTCGCGGCGCGAGCTCGGCGTCGGGTTCGGATTCCACCAGCGCGCGCCGAGGATGCGTTCGCCGCGGCGGGAACCAGCACGTTTCCAATGGCGTGTGGTGTCGGTCATGCCGCCCGCCCGTATGGACCCGCAACCGCAGGCGGTGCGGTCCGTGTCTCCGATGGCGCGACCCGCGCGCTGGGCGCCCGCGAGGGAAAAACGTGCGCTGTGTGTTGTGGCGCCGTCGAAGGCCCGGAGCCCGCCGCTGGCTGGATGCAGGCCGCGCCGATGCGGGCCGTGCCGTCCGTGGCGAGCAGCGAAGTGCGCACCAACCAGCCCGCGCAGCGCCCGGCGACCAGGAATACGCCGAAGTTGACCTGGCAGCCGTCCGGGTCGCGCGCGGGCTCAAAGCGGCGCTGTGCGATCCAGCGACCGGGCACCGCGAGGTCCAGTGTACGCTGCCAAACTGCGGCCTCGACCTCGGCGCCCACCACCACTTCGTCGCCTTCGCAACCGTAGTCGGTTTTGAGGACCCAGCCTGTTTGCTGGTCGCGCAACTGCACAGGGTCCATGTCTTCCATGCGCCACGTTTGCGGCACCCACCGGTCTATCGCCGCGCGCGCGGCCAGCGGCAGGCGGTCGCGCAGGTGCCACAGCAGGGCCGTCGCGCGCTTGTTTTGGGACAGCACCGCGCCGAGCGGGTTGACGACGCTGGTGCGGCCCGCCATTTGCGCCTGCACCAGCACCCGCAGCGGTCCGAACAGGGGTGCGTCGTCCACGGGCGGCGGCTCGTCGCGCCACACCGGCTGGCGCTCAGCCCACCAGTCGGTCTTGTAGTGGCGCACGATGACGTCGCAGGGGGTGCCGAGCAGCGCGGCGCGACCGTCGGCGGCCAGCGTCAGATTGAAGGGCGACCCGACCGCCACGCGCCAACCGGCGTGCTCGCAGGCCGCCTGCCACAGTTGGATCATCGGCAGATCTTCGGTGAACTCCGTGGGCCACACGATGCCGACCGTCAGCGCCCGGCGCGGGTCGGTGCCCACAGGTGCGCACGCGGCCACGAGCTGCCGCCAGCGCTCGATCAAGTCCGCATTGGCGGGCGTGCCGCCGCCGACCGTCAAGCGACCGAGCACGGCGGCCTCGGCAAAACCGGAAGGGGTGTCACTATTCATCTCGCACACTTGCACGCCACCGTCGGCGGTCTCGAACACGTCGGCGCGGGCCAAGCCATGCCAACGCGGCGCGGCGACCCACCACAACGCGCGCTGCACCTGCGTCAGCCCGAGCCAATCGACCCAGTGCGGTTGGCGCGTCACGAGGCGGCACAGCGCATCGGTAGCGGCGGCGACCCCTTCGGCGGCGCGCGTCAGGCTGCGGGCGCGACCGCGTGCGAGGACGAGGGCGTGCGGGTGCAGGCGCGGCTGACCGGCGCACCACGGGTCCGGCAGCCAGCCATCGGCGAGCACGCGAGCAGCGAAGGCCCCGTACCCCTGCGCCGTCACGGCACCACCGCCCGCAGGGCCAGCGCGGTGGCGAGATAGGCCGCAGCTTCCAACGCCGCAGCCGGGATGCTGTTTTCACGATGGATGCGCGCGTCGAGCCTCGCGCCGCGCCAGCTCCAGCCGCTGCCCGAGTCGCCCCCTTGCTGTGCCGGCCCGCGCACCAGGCTCTGCACCAGCAGCACGCGCACCGGAACCAGCAGCAGGGCGAGCAGCGCCGTTTCGCCAAAGCCGCGCAGCGACGCCGACCAGCCGTCGAACTCGCCCGCGGTGGCATGGCCCATCACCGCGCCGACCGCCACGGCCAGCCCAGCCATCGACAACGCGGCGGCAACGTTGCCTTCTTGGACCGCCTCGGCCTCGCTCCAAGGCGTCAGCGCGCGCAAAAGGGTGGCCGTCGCGTGCATCGATAGCTGACCCAGCGCAAAGAATGCCAGCGCCGGTCCCACGCCAGCAAAATCTGCGCCGACAAAACACGCGCTGGCGATTGCGGCCGCGCCGACCTGGTAGCCCGCCACCACCACCGCCGCCGCCACGTTGCCGTCGGCCAGCGCCGCCGCGAACCCGCCGCCCAGCAGCGCCCGAGCCCCAAGGGCCGCGGCCAGGCCGACCGCCACCGACGCCAGCAGCGCGTGGCCGAGTCCCGCGATAGCGTCTTGCACCCAGTCGTGACCGCCAACCCCGGCCGCTGCCGCCCCGCCGATGAGCCCTGCCGCCACCATATCGCCAGCCGCGCAGGTCCAGGCGGCGCCACCGCCGGGTATGCGCGTCGCCGTCCAGCGCCGCAGCAGACCCGCTGCGACCAGCGCCGTGGCAAGAGTCAGGGGGAGCAGCACCGCGGCGTGCAGGGCTGAGGCTTGGGGAACGGAGCCGTGCAGTTCGGGCGTCATGGGGCATAGGGTAGATCGATTGGATAGTGGGCGCCAAGAGGCCGTGCATTGGCGGGTTGCGAGGCACGCGCCGCCTGTGCTGCCGCTTGGCCACGCCGGCCTGGGCGAGACCGGGGTCGCCCGTGGCGAGGTGTTCCCGCGGGGCGAGACCGGTTCCGGCGGAATCGGGATTGTGGACGGCGCAGGTTGCGGCGAGCGAGACAAGACGCGAGGGCGAAGGGAGAGTTGAGCTCACCCGCCAACCTTGACGCCCACACCCGGCCGGCGTACGGTCGCCGCGCGCGCGGACGCGGACCGGCGAGTTGGGCCGGC
>Ga0194120_10005063_pt1 | contig 19704 bp, 9 predicted proteins | sample TA2MahCa65mmetaG_FD_148642 | JGI IMG/M metagenome (GOLD analysis project Ga0194120, IMG submission 148642) | Freshwater microbial communities from Lake Tanganyika, Tanzania - TA2015019 Mahale Deep Cast 65m | ecosystem: Environmental > Aquatic > Freshwater > Lake | place: Tanzania: Lake... | reverse complement strand
TCGCCATCGCCGTCGCTCGCGCCTGCGTCGCTGCCGTCGGCGGTCGGCCCGGCGTCGGCCTCGGGCGGCGCCGTGCCCTCGGGCGGCGCCGTGCCCTCGGGCGGAGGCGGTTGTTCGACCGGCACGGTCATGTAGACGAGCCAGGCGCGGATCGAGAACTCGACGAACGGCCTGAAGAGGCGCTCGTCCACCTTGGTGTCCTGGAACACCAGCTTGACGTTGCGGAAAAACGGGCTCGACTCGAGCCGGCGCTGGAGCTCGGCGACGTCCTCGTGCCCCATCGCCTCGCCTTGCAGCGTCACCTCGCCCTGGACCTCGCGGTAGCTCGTCAGCCACGCCCGCCGCGCATCCCAGCCGACCCGCCAACCGGCGGCTTCCATCGCCTTGAGATCCTCCGCCGACGTCTCGGCCTCGACCCTGGCGTGGCTGATGAAGGCGAGCCAGGTCAGCGCGCGGACCGGACCGGTCTTGTCGGCGAATAGCTCGTCGAACAGCGACGTCTGCTTGCGCAGCTTGTCGATCTCGTCTTTGGTGGCGGCGATCGCGACCTTGTTCTTCTCGTAGTCGGCGAGCTCGCGCTTCTTGAGCGTCAGCCGGTTCTGCGCTCGTGTCGCCTCTTCGGTCACCTGCGTCTGCCAGACGTAGAAGACCGCAAACTCGATGACGAGCAGCAGAACGAAGACCAGGATTCCGAGGTTGGGGATGTCGGGCAGCCGCGGCCCGGCGCGCTTGCCCTTGGCGCCCTTCTGGCGCCCGAGCAAGTTGATGCGGATCATCAGCAACATGCTAGCGATCCCCTTGCCGGCGCAGCGCGAGCCCGATCGCGATCGCGCTGACCGGCGCCATGCGCTGCATCAGCTGGGCGTCGAACTTTTTCGGGTCGACGATCACGTTGGCGAACGGGTTGAGCGCGCGCACCGTCACGCCCAGGCGGCGCTCCATGCCCTCGATGAGGCCGGTCTGCATCGCCGCGCCGCCGCACAGGTAGATCGCAGAGATGTCCGAGTTCATCGCCGTCGCGGCGAAGAAGTCGAGCGACCGCTGGATCTCGCTGATGAGGTTCTCCGACACCCGCTGGGCGATGCGCTGGACCTCGCGCAGCACGCCCGACATCGACAGCGTCGTCTCGGACGTCGTCTTCATGTGCTCGGCTTCTTCCCACGGCACGGCGAACTGCTTGGAGATCTCGTCGGTGAGGAGGTTGCCGCCGACCGTCACGTCGCGGGTGAACGAGGTCGCGCCGTCGGCGACCACGTTGATGTTGCAGGTCGAGGCGCCGACGTTGATGAGCGCAACGGCCTCGTCCTTCGGCACGGGAAAGTTGAGCTCGAAGGCGTTGTAGAGGGCGAAGCTGTCGACGTCGACGATGACCGGTTCGAGCTTGGCGGCGCGGACGACGTCGACGACCTCCTGGATGACGGCCTTCTTGGCGGCGACGAGCAGGACATCCATCTGGCCCTGGCCGGCGCGCGGGTTGATGATCTCGTAGTCGACGTTGACGTCCTTGATGTCGAACGGGATGTACTGTTCGGCCTCCCACTGGATCTGCTCGTCGAGCTCGGCCGGCGTCATCTCGGGCAGGGCGATCTTCTTGATGATGACCGAGTGGCCCGACAGCGACACCGCGACGCGGCGCTCGCGCACCTTGTTCTGGCTGAACAGGTCGGACAGGCGTTGGACCGCCACCGGCTGGTTGAGGATGACGCCGTCCTTGATGGTGTCGGGCGGCAGCATCATCGTGTCGAACGCCAACAGCTGGGCGCCCTTCGACGTGTCCTTGAGGTGGGCCAGCTTGATCGACGAGGTGCCGATGTCGAGCCCTACCGCGTACTTGACCGCCATGGCTGACCTGGGCGCACAACGGTGCCGAGCCGCCCGCCCGCGCGGAGGCGGAGGAGGGGCGGGGCAAGGCTAGAAGGGCGGTGGGCGGGCGTCAAGAAATTCCGCGCGTTTTCTCGCCCCGGCCGCCCGTTCGCCAGGGCGTTGGCGGCGCCCGCCGTGCTGGCGTATCCTCTTGGCGGCGCGCAGTGCGCCATACCGCAAGGCCTTGATGCCCGCCGACGCCTCCCGCACCGAACCGTCCCTTGCCTCCCGCCCAGGGCCCTACCGCCCGTCGGCGTGGCCGGCGGCCGCGATCGCCGCCGAGGCGCCGCGATGGCTGATGCCGTCCTACAAGAACACGCCGATCGTGTTCGAGCGCGGCGAGGGGCCTTGGAACATTGCCGCCGATGGGCGTCGCTACCTCGACTTCTCGGCCGGCGTCGCGGTCAACGCCCTCGGTCACGGCCACCCCGACCTCGTCGCCGCGATCGCCGAGCAGTCGGCGCGGCTCATCCACCAGTCGAACTACTGGCACAACGCCCACGCCGTTCCGCTCGCCGCCGACCTGTGCGCGCGGTTCGAGCGCGCCTGCCGCGACGCCGCCGGCGTCGAGGTCGAGGCCCGCGCGTTCTTCTGCAACTCGGGAGGCGAGGGCACCGAAGCCGCCGTCAAGCTGGTGCGGCGCTACCACAGCCGGGTGCGCGGCCAACCTCGCCCGGCGATCGTCTCGATGCACGGCTCCTTCCACGGCCGGACGTTCGCGGCGATGAGCGCGACCGCGCAGCCCAAGTACCAGGACGGCTTCGCGCCGCTATTGCCCGGCTTCCGCTACGCCACCTTCGGCGACCTCGACAGCGTGGCGGCCCAGATCGACGGCGAGGTCGGCGCGGTGTTCATCGAGGTCGTCCAGGGCGAGGGCGGGGTGTGCGTCCCTCCGCCCGGCTTCTTCCGGCGCCTGCGCGACCTGTGCGACGCCAAGGGCGTGCTCCTCGCGCTCGACGAGGTCCAGACCGGACTCGGTCGCACCGGCACCATGTTCGCCTTCGAGCAGGAGGGCGTCGCTCCCGACCTCATCTGGCTCGCCAAGGCGCTGGGCGGCGGCATGCCGGTCGGCGCGGTGATCGCCCGCCGCGAGGTCGCCGAGGCGCTCCAGCCCGGCACCCACGCGACCACCTTCGGCGCCAACGCCCTCGTCACCTACGTCGGGCGGGTCGTGCTCGGCGTGTTCGACCGCGATCGGCTGGTCGAGCGCTCGGCCGAGCTCGGCGCGGCGTTGCAGGCCGCCCTGCGCGCGCGGCTGGGCGACCATCCGCGCGTGCGCGCCATCCGCGGGCGCGGTCTGATGATCGGGGTCCAGATCTCGGGCGACCTCACGACGGTGATCTCGGCCTGCCGCGATCGCGGCCTGCTCGTCTCGCCGGCGGGCGGCGACGTGGTGCGGATGACGCCACCTCTCGTGATCGACCGCGACGACATCGCCTTCGCCGTCGCGCAGCTGGCGGACAGCCTGTAGGCCAGAGGTTGTGACGAGACCTCTGGATCGGTGTCGCTTGGTTTCGCGGCCAACGACTACGTGAAGTGAATTCCAGCAGTTTCGTCCGTTGCGAGGCCGCGCCTGGTTTCGGCGCCAATGGGGGCCGACAGCTCGTTGAACGGCATCCCGAGTCGACGGCCGGGGCGGACTCCGGCTGTGGACTTCGGGGTTGGGCGCGACTCCGAAGGCGGGGTTGGGTCGGGTGGCTGCAACCGCGGCTTGGAAGTCGTGGCAGCTGTTTCGCGTAATTCCATGGACTTGAACAAATGGTGGATCTGTCGAACGTCGCTTGTCGGCCCGCGGGCAGTCGCTGTCGCCTCCCGCACACGCAGGGCCATGGCCCGGGCCTGCCCCTTGGCGTCGCGCTCGCTCGCCGGCACGCTCGTCTTCCAGTTTCACGTGATCCCATGGACTTGAACAAATGGTGGATCCGATTGCCGCGCGCGCCGCCTTTCGCTAAACTGTCTGGCCCGCGCGGCGCTGGTGGACCGCGCCGCCCGAACCGAGGAGAACCATGCGCAAGGCCATTCCCCTGTGGACCGTCCTCTCCCTCGCCTGCCTCTCGTGCGCGAACACGGGCGGCGGCGGCGGCTCCGACACCGCGGCGTCCGCCGACAGCGCAGGCAAGACCGACACGGCGACCGGCAGCGACACCGGCAGCAAGAGCGACACCGGCGGCAAGAGCGACGCTGGCGGCGGCGGCGACTCGACCCAGGGCGAAGAGAAGTCGATCGTCGACATCCAGAAGGCTTCGGTCGCCTGTCCGGCCGCCGACCCGCAGAGCTGGGGCGAGATGCCGGGCGTGACGATCCGCAACGCCGTCGTGACGACACCGACCAAGTCGGAGGGCTCGACCGGGTCGCTGGTCGGCGTCTATGTCCAGCAGAAAGAAGGTGGGCTGTTCTCGGGCCTGTACGCCATCGGCAGCAAGTCGAGCGACCTGGGCCAGGTCAAGCCGGGCGACGTGGTGACGATCACCGGCGACGTCAAGGACTTCTACTGCTTCACGGAGATCTACAGCAAGTTCACGACCATCGAGTCAGCGAAGGGCCTGCCGGCGGCCCTCACGGTGACGACCGCCGACATCGGCGACAAGGTCGAGGCGGCCAAGAACGAGCCCTACGAGGGCGTGCTGGTCGAGCTCAAGGACGTCGTCGTCGGCGACGAGGCGCTCGGATCCGACGGCAAGCCGCACGGCGACATCTACATCGGCAAGGACGCGAGCGACAAGGCGCTGCGGATGGGGTCGGCCTTCTACGGCGTCTACCTGTCCGACAAGACCAAGGTCGACGGCAAGGACGTGTTCACGCCGAAGTACCCGAAGGGCACCAAGCTCGGCAAGGTCACCGGCGTGCTGGAATACTCGTTCAAGACCTATCGTTTGGTCATCAGCAAGGACCCGGAGGGCGTCGTCAAGCCGTAGCCTCGGTCAGAGACGAGCACCGAATCGGTCCTGGGTGCCGATTCTGGATGCGACACAAGAAACAAGCCGGTGGGCGAGCGAGGCGTACAGTCGTGCGCGGCAGCGAGCGAAACCGGCGCAGTGACGCAGAAACGCGCCGGGAACGGCGGATCGGCGTCAGGTTCGTCGCCAGCCACGTCGCGCCGCGCGCGCTCCACCGCGGGTCCTGCCCGCTCACGCACGGATTCCATGGACAAGAGCAACCTCTACGCCCTCGCGATCGTCCTTGGCGTGTCGGGCTTCGTCGTCGGCAAGCTCGACGCCGCCGGTCGCTCCGGCCCATCGCCTTCGCCGCAGGTCGCGCCGCTCGTCGCCCCTGGCGCCGGCCCGTCGCCGACCGCTGCCCCGCCGCCCGTCATCGCTCCGCCGACGCCGCCCTCGCCAGCGCCCGCCGCGCCGCAGGCGGCGCCTTCCGCTCCAGCGCCGAGCGCTCCCCAGGCGCCGAGCGCTCCCCAGGCGCCGAGCCTGCTCGACTCGCAGTCCGACGAGGGCGCGGGCAAGGGCGTCGACATCGCCAAGCTCGGCGTGTCGCCCAAGGGCATCGCCAGCCCCTACGTCGGCCCCAAGGAGGCGCTGGTGGTCGTCAACGTCTACAGCGACTTCCAGTGCCCGGTGTGCAAGCGATCGGCCGATCCGATCAAGCAGCTCGCGGCCGACTTCCCTGGCAAGGTCAAGGTCTATTTCCGCAACAACGCGCTGGCGATGCACGGGCGCAGCAAGCCGGCGGCGATCGCGGCCTTCGCGGCCAAGAACCAGGGCAAATTCTGGCAGTACCACGACAAGCTGTTCCAGACCGGGCTGCTCGACGACGGCAGCCTCGAGACCGCAGCGCGCGAGATCGGCCTCGACGTCGACCAGTGGAAGAAGGACGTCGCTGACCCTGCGATCTCGGCGCGGATCGACCAGGAGGCCAAGTGGGCCGAGCAGATGGGGGCCACCGGCACGCCCGGCTTCTTCGTCAACGGCATCCGCCAGGTCGGCTGGGGCTCGTACATGGCGCTCAAGTCGATGGTCGCCGGCGAGATCGCCAAGGCCGAGGAGGCCATCGGCCAGGGTGTCGCCAAGGGAGAGGTCGCCAGGCGCCGCGTCATGGCCGGTGCTCCGCAGAACACCAAGAACGAGGGCGAGACCTCCATCACTGCCGAGACGTGGGCCACCCACCTGACCGCCGACTGATGGCCCGGCGATCGGCCTGTTCACTGGCTCCGCGGGGCTGCGGCGGCGGCCCTGCGGCGGCCGAGACTGCCGGGGTCCGCTGTTGTGAGTGGATGCGAGAGACCGCAGACCGCCTGCAGGTCGTTTCGCGCCGTCTGGTGCGCGCGGCCGTCGCGACGATCGCCCTGCTGTGCACCGGCGCAGCTCCTGGCGCTGCGGCCGCCGAGTCGACGCTTGTCGGCGCCTACCGCTGCGCGATCCGCTCGGGCGGGTTCGCCTACCCGCCGATGCCGTGCCGCATCGCGACCAAGAAGGCCAGGGACGGCAGCGGCCGCACGCTGTGGTTCGAGAAGACCGGCGGTTCGCAGCGCCTGCGCGGCTGGGTGGCGCCGAAGGAAGACGGCTTCGAGGTCGACGGCGAATTCTGGTGTCCCAAGGGTGCCTGCACCGAGCGGGTCCAGGCGCGCTTCGTTCGCGTCGACGGCGGCTTCGACGGCAGGCTCGACCACGGCCAGGGCGGGCCGACGACGATCGAGATGAGGCGGGCGCCGCGCAGGTAGGCGATCAGCCGAGCGCCAGCGCCACGCGGTAGCCCACCGCGACCAGCAGCCCGATGGCGATGACGATCGCGGCGCGCACGCCCGCATGGGGCGGCGGCGCTGGCGGCAATTCGCGCGACAGCGCCGCACCCGCCAGGGCGCCGACGACGAGGCCGCCGAGGTGGGCGGCGTTGTCGATCGCCGGCGCGGCGAGGCCAAGCGCGACGTTGACGACGACGAAGAAGCCGCCAGAGCGGACGAGCGCCTTGTGGACATGGCGCGGCACGGTGGTGCGGCGGGCGAAGGCGAAGCCGATCGTCGCGCCGAGGACGCCGAACACGGCCCCGGACGCGCCGACGCTCACGGCCGGATGTCCGAGCGCGCGGTGCCAGCCAAACGACGCGACCGACCCGCCGAGCGCGGCGAGCAGGTAGACCGCGGCGAACATCGCGCTGCCGAGCAGGCGCTCGGCGGTCTGGCCGAGCTGGCGCAGCGCGAACAGGTTCATGCCGATGTGGAGCAGGTTGCCGTGCAGGAACGCAGCGGTGATGAGCCGCCACGGCGCGGCTCCGCTGAGATCGGGCGCGTTGCCGCCCCAGCCGACGAGGGCCGCGGTCGAGAAGCCCGACAGCACCGTCGCCAGGATGCCGCCCGGCGCCGTGCCGACCGCCGCGTCGTGCAGCACCATCGCGGCGTAGACGAGGCCGTTGACGGCGATCATCGCGCCGGTGACCCGCGCCGCCGGCACGGCGCGGCGCAGCCGTTCGCGGAACACCTCTGGATCGCGCGGATCGCCGCGATCGGACAGCGACGTGAGCGGGTTGGTGGCGGCCATCGACCGCTGCATGTCGGGGTCGAACACGGACGCCAGCGCCCGCGCCGGCGGGCCACCCCAGGCGGTCGGCGGATCGGCGGACAGCGCGACGACCTGGACGCCAGCAGAGCGGCCGAGCGAAGCGATCTCGGCCTCGCTGAGCAAGGGGGTCGCCATCGCGAACACCACCACCGCCGGCGGCGGCCCGGCCGCACACAGGCGATCGATCCAGACCTCGGCGTGGCGCACGCTCGGCAGGTCCCACGGCGCGACCACCCACGGACCGGGCGCAAGAGGCAGGCGGTCGATCGGCTGAGGTGGCACCGCGAGCGTGACCGGCGTGTGCTTCCAGCCGTCCTCGGTCGCTCGGCTGTGGTAGGTCGCGCCGTGGTAGAGCAAGAATTGCTGGACGAGCGCCGACACCTCGCCCGCCGAGTCGATCGGCAGCGCGGTCATGGCGGCGCTGCGAACGCGAATTGGCGGCCCTCCCACATCGCGTCCTCCATCGAAGCGTAGACCCAGCCGCCGTAGCGACCGCGCGAGGCGAGGCCGTTGGCGTCGAGCCAGCCGAGGATCGCCTCGCGGGCGCCGAAGTAGGCGCCGTCGAAGACCACATAGCCGTAGCGCAGATGGCGGACGTCCTCGACCTCGACCTCGGCGTCGGCGCCGAGCCAGCCGTGGCCGCGCAGGAAGGCCCGCACCTCGGCCTTGACGTCGCCGTCGCTGGCGGCGGTGTCGGCGCCGACCTCGACGTACAGGCTCGACTTGCCGGGCGGCGCGAGGCTCGCGACCGCGTTCGAGAACGATCCGATGCGGTAGAAGCTGTAGCGCGGTTCGGGCACGTACAGCCACTGGATGTCGCCGAGCACCGCTGGCCTCGCGATGCCGAGGTTGAGGTAACGCAGGCGCGTGCAGCGCAGCTGACCGACCGCGGCGCGGATCGCGTCGGGCACACCGTCGAGGACAGTGAACAGATCGGGCAGCGGCACCGACGACAGGATCCGCCGGAAGGTGACCTCGCAGCCGTCGGACAGGCGGGCGGTCTTGGCGGCGAGGTCGATGGCGACCGGCCAGGTCGACAGCCGCACCCGATCGGCCGGCAGGTCGCGCGCGATCGACCGCGCGAACGTCTCGATGCCGCCCTGGCGCGGGTAGAGGAAGGTGGCGTTGTATCCGGCCTCGTCGTCGACGATGCCGAGGGCGCCGGCGACGATCTGGCCGAGATCGGGCTTCGGCAGGAAGCGCGCGCACCAGTCGGCGGTGATCTCTTCGGGCGGACATCCCCACAGCTTGGTGTTGTAGGGCACCATGAACCGCTCGGTGATGCCGCGACCGAACCGCTGCAGGCAGAATTGGCGGAAATTCGCCGGCGGCGCGACCCCGCCCCTGGCAGTGGCGATCGCGGCGTCGATGGCGTCCTGCACGCACGAAGCCACCACGTCGAGGGGCAGGCCGTGCAGGTTCTGCTGGAAGGGGAACTGGGTGAAGACGCCGTGAGACCAGATGCGCGACCGCCGCGCGACCCGCAGCATCCCGTCGCCCATCCGCTCGGCGACGAACGCCTTCATCTCCGGGTGGCGCAGGTGCAGCCAGTGCCCGGTGTGGTCGAAGTGGTAGCCGTCGCGGACCTCGGTGCGGGTCAGGCCGCCCAGGCGGGCGTCCTTCTCGACGAGCAGCCAGTCGGCGAGGTGCGCTTCGCCCCGATCGCGCGCTGCGCGGTCGAGGTGCCAGGCGCCCGACAGGCCGAGCAGCCCGCCGCCGAGGATGAGCGTATCGACGTGCATGGGCGCAGTCAGGCGGCCGGGCCGCGGTCGAGGGCGCCGAGGAGGTGACCCATCCGGTCGCGCTTGGTCATGAGGTAGCGGGTGTTGTCGGCGGTCGCCTCGACCTCGATCGGGTCGCGCCGGACGACCTCGATGCCGAAGCGGGCGAGCGCCGCGACCTTGGCGGGGTTGTTGGTGAGCAGCGCCAGCCGGGTCATGCCGAGGTCGCGCAGCATCTGGGCCGCGACGGCGTAGTCGCGCTCGTCGGGGGCGAAGCCGAGCTCCTGGTTGGCGTCGACGGTGTCGCGCCCGGCGTCTTGCAGCGCATAGGCGCGGATCTTGGCGATGAGGCCGATCCCTCGGCCTTCTTGGCGCAGATACAGCAGCGCGCCGGCCGGAGCGGCGGCGATCCGCGCCAGCGCGAGGTGCAACTGGCCGCCGCAGTCGCAGCGGCGCGAGTGCAGGATGTCGCCGGTCAGACACTGGCTGTGCAGCCGCACGATCGGCAGCTCGGCGCCGCCTCCCTGCCGAAGGAGCGCGAGGTGGGTGCTGCGGTCGAGCTCGCTCTCGTAGACGCGGACCCGAAACGGACCGTGATGGGTCGCCACCTCACCCTCGCGCACGACCTGGACCAGCCGCTCGCGGTGCGCCCTCCACGCGATGAGCTGGGACACGCGCACGATCGGCCACCCCGTCTGCGCCGCGACCGCGTCGCCGTCGCTGTGCTTGGCCTCGTCGGCGCCGCGCAGGACGTGGCAGATGAGCGCCGCGGGCGGCAAACCGGCGGCGGCGACGAGGTCGTGGGCGGCCTCCGGGCCGTGCGGAGCGGCGAGGACGCCGCGCGGCTGGACGATGATCGGCATGATGTGGCCGGGTCGAACGAAGGTCGCCGCGGTGGCGGCCGGATCGGCGATCAGGCGCGCCGTCACGGCGCGGTCGGCGGCCGAGATGCCGGTCGACACGCCCTCGCCGGCCTCAACGCTCGTACCGTAGCGCGGCAGCCACGCCGGAGCGCGGCGGCGCTCGATCTCGCCGCAGTCGAGCGCGCGCGCCCGCTCGGGGGTCACCGTGACGGACAGGATGCCGCGCGCCTCGCTGGCGAGCTGGTTGACGTTGCCGATCGAGGCAAGACCCGCCGCCGTCACCGCCCACAGCGCACCCGCGCCGCCGGAGTCCTCGGCCACAAGCGCGATGCCGCCTTGCTGCAGCGCAGCGAGCGTGGCGCCGACGGCGGCGCGCAGGGCGTCCGGGGCGTGGTCGGCGATGGCTGGAACGTGACGGGGCATGGGCGGTGGGAGCGCTTCTCGCCGCAGCCGTTCGGCCGCGCGGGCACGGGTTCAGGCGTTGTGAGACGACCTTTGAGGGTGTGCACACCCGTGGGCCGTCGCGCGAGGAATCAGGCGCCCGGCAGGCAAGGCCGAGGCCGCCAGGCGAGTGAGGCGCAACCCACAGCGACGCCGCCGGGAGCCTGGCGGCCGACCACGAAGCCTGATGGGGTTGAGGTTGGGGTTGTAGAGCCCTGTGGGCCCCTCAACGACTGACGCGCAGCAGGCGATTCGGATGCGGACCCCTCTCACGGCCGGCTTCGCTGGGTCCAGCGGCCCACGCCCGCTGGAGGTGGATTTCAGCAATTGTTGCCGCCAGGTCGCCGCCGCGGCGGGATGGCAGAACTCGGGCACGACGTGCGGCGTCGGTGGGCCGGCGCGCCAGCAGCAGGACCGCGCGCCCCGCGGCGGCGCGATCAGCAAGGACCGTCCTTGCCGCCGATGCCCTTGGGGTTGTAGCACTCCGCCTGGCACTTGTTGGTGTAGGTCAGGCCGTCCTCGCCGCAGAACGGCTTCTCGATGTTGCTGCAGGTGCAGATGCACGGGCCCGGATACTGGAACACCCACAGCGGGTCGCCGGCGGTCAGGCACTTGAATTCGGCCTGGTTGCGGAACGTGACCCAGGTGTCGGGCACCTCGGGCTTGCCGGATTGCTTCGACGCGCAGACCTGCTTGACGTTGGTGTAGTCGACGTCCGGGCAGCAGCCCTTGTTCTGGTAGAGCTCGCCCGCCGAGCACTTGTCGGCGGCGGTCGAGGAGATCCCGGTGCAGTCCTTGACCTTGGCGCCGGCGTTGGTCGCCAGGCACGCGTTGCGGAACGACTGGCCCTTGCCGGTCGGCGTGATGCCGCACACGGCGTTGCAGTCCTTCGGGCAGTTGGCGGCCTCCGGCTTGATCTTGCTCGCTTCGGCGAAGCACTCGCCGGGGCACTCCTTGGTCAGGACGCCTGGCTCGCACTTGTCGCTCTTGGCGGTCGCTCCGAGGGGGAAGCAGCCGGCGAGGTCGCAGTGCTTCATCGCGCACTCGCTGGCGTAGCTCTTGCCGTCGCTCGCGCACAGGGGCTGGTAGACGCCCATCGGGCAGCCGCCGCCGGTCGGCTCGGGCTGGGAGCAGGTCGACTTGCACGCGCCGTTGCTGACCACGTCCTTGCCGTCGGTGTTCTTCATCAGCTCCATGCACTTGGTGAGGCACAGCTGGGCGACCGTGACCTTGACCTCGGTCTTGAGGGTGGCGCAGACCTCGAACGCGGCGGCGCAGTCGGAGTCGATCTTGCACGCCTTGACGCTGTCGGTGCAGGTGCCGCCGTCGCACTGCTGGCAACTGCCGACCTGGATGTTGCACTTGGTCTTCATCTTGGCGCAGGCAGCGCAGGCCGGGCAGGCGCCCTTGATGATCTTGTCGGAGTAGCCCTTGGGCCAGTCGTAGGCCTTCAGCTTGACGATCGCGTCGCAGTCGTTGGCGTAGGTCTGACCGTCGACGCACAGAGGGAACTCTGGGCACTTGGACGGGTTGAGGCAGTTGGCCGGGTTGCCGAGCGCGCACTCGGGCAACGGCAGCGTCGCCTTGGGCACGTCGGGGCCGCCGCTGTCGACCGCCGCGTCGGTGGTCGCGTCGCCGCTGCTGCCGGCCTCGCCGTCGGCCTCGACGTCGCCGCCCGTGCCGCCATCCACCGTGCCGGTGTCGTCGGTGCCGCCTCCGCCGCTGTCGCCGCCGTCGGCCTTGGTGTCGACCGCGTCGGCGCCACCGGTGTCGCCGCCGGCGGTCTCGCCGCCGCTGTCGGCCTTGGCGTCGCCGCCGCCGCCGTCACCCGCGGCGTCTTCGTCGGTCTCGCCGGAGTCGGCGCCAGCTGCACCGGTGTCGGGCCTTGTCGCCGTGTTCTCGCCACAGGCCACGCCGACGAGCGCGGCGACGGCCGCGACGACCATCCAAGAGCGGTAGAGCTTCATCGACCCGGCCTCCGTCGGGGGGTGCGACCGCGCGATGCGCGCGGCGGGCCGTGCGCGCGGCGAAGCGGCGGCGGCACGACGGCTCCAGTATGCCGCACCTCAGGCGAGAGCGCAAAAGCCCGCCCTCGTCCAAGGGAGCCGGTCGGCCCGGGACAGGAGTTGTCGCTGCGCGCACCAACAGCGCCCCGGCCAGGGCCAGCTTGTGGGCGTCGCGCCCGCTCACCGGCACGCCTCACCGTGTTCTGTGTGATCCCATGGACTTGAACAAATGGTGGATCCGTCCAGAGGCGGCGGCCGACGACGCTCAAGCGCGCGACGCCCCTCCGTGTCGCCCCACTGAGACGTACCGCCGAGGCGCGCGTCCTTGAGGACCGCGTCACCTCTGGCCCGCCCTGCGCCTCTGCTGCCTCGCGACGGCCCGTTGGGGCCTCACGTTACTCAGGGGCAGTTGGCGATCGGCGTGTGCGAACACGCGCCAGTCAGGGCGTCGCAGGCGTCGGCGGTGCAAGCGTTCTTGTCGTCGCAGGCGTTCTTGGCGCCGGCGCACGATCCGCTCGCGCAGGTGTCGCCGATCGTGCACAGGTCGCCGTCGACGCACGGCGCGCTGTCGGCGACCGCGGTCCACTTGGTCGGCGCGGTCGCGCCGTCGCAGCGCTGGCACGGCGCGCCGGGGCCGGTCGCGCCGTCGCTGTAGCACACGCCGCCGATCGCGCACGACAGCGCGGTCGCCCGAACGCGACGGACGCGGTGGTTGTTGCCGTCGGTGACCCACACGCCGCCCCGATTGTCGAACGCCAGGTTGGCCGGGTAGTAGAAGCGCGCACCCTGGCCGGCTCCGTCCTGCCAACCCGCCACCGAGCCGGCCCAGGTCGTGACCGCGCCGCCGGCGATCCGACGCAGGCGGTGGTTGTAGCGGTCGGCGACGATGATGGCGCCGGAGGTGTCGAACGCGATCCCCCACGGGTACTGGAAGCGCGCCTCGCTCGCGACGTCGTCGAACAGGCCGGCGATGCCCGATCCGGCCAGGGTCGACACCACGCCCTCCGGTGTCACCTTGCGGATGCGGTGGTTGTTGTAGTCGGCGACGATGAGGTTGCCGACCGCGTCGATGCCGATGCCGATCGGTCCGTTGAACAAGGCCTTGGCGCCGACATCGTCCTTGTAGCCGGCCGCCGACCCGGCCAGCGTGGTGACCACCCCGGTCGGGCCGATCTTGCGGACGCGGTTGTTGCCGGTGTCGGCGACGTAGACCACGCCTCCAGCCGTCACCGCGGCGGAGTAGGGGTAGTAGAAGCGGGCCTTGGCGCCGACATCGTCGATCCACCCTGCCACGCCGCCGCCGGCGACCGACGACACCGTGCCGTCGAGCGTCAGCTTGCGCACGGCGTGGTTGTCGCGGTCGACGACGAACACCACGTCGGTCGCGGCGCGCGCGAGGTCGGTCGGCGACGAGAATTGCGCCGCGGCTCCCTTGCCGTTGGCCCAGCCCGGCTGCCCCGATCCGGCCAGAGTCGTGACCGTGCCGTCGGGCGCGATGCGCCGGATGCGGTGGTTGCCGGCGTCAGCGACGAGCACGCTGCCGTCGGCGCTGACCTCGACGCCGTACGGGTAGTTGAATTGCGCCGCGGTGCCGGTGGCATCCTGGAAGCCGCCGACGCCGCTGCCGGCGATGGTGAGCGTCGCGACGTCGACGCCGGCCTGGCACTTGCCGCTCTTGCAGGCGTCGCCGGCGGTGCACGGGTTGCCGTCGTCGCATGGCGCGGTGTTGTAGGTGAAGGCGCACAGGTTGTTGGTGCAGGCGTCGGTCGTGCACACCGACTGGTCGTCACACTGGTTGTTGGCGGTGCAGTAGCCGCTGCAGCCGATGATCTTGGTCGACGTGCATGCACCGGTGACCTTGTCGCAGGCGTCGGTCGTGCAGGTGTCCTTGTCGTCGCAGTCGTTGACCTTGCCGGCGCAGGTGCCGCCGGAGCACGCGTCGGTCGAGGTGCAGTACTGGCCGTCGGAGCACGCCGCGCCGTCGGGGCGCGCCGTCCAGCCGGTGGCGTTCTTGCTCGCGTCGCAGGCCTGGCACTCGTTGGCGGGGTTGACGGTGCCGGCGGCCTGGCACTGGCCGCCGATCGCGCACGGCTTGATCGCGTCGACCACCTTGCGCACGCGGGCGCTGTCGAAATCGGCGACCCACGCCGTCCCGCGCGCGTCGACGGCGACGCCGACCGTCGAGGCGAACGTCGCCACGGCGGCGATGCCGTCGTTGGCACCGTAGGCGCCGTTGCCGGCCAGGGTCGAGACGCCCCCCGACGGCGACAGCCGGCGCACGCGCAGGTTGCCGCGATCGATGATGGTGAGCGTCCCGGACTTGTCCCACGCGATGCCCCACGGGTTGTTGAAGGCCGCCTGCAGCGCCGCGCCGTCGAAGTAGCCGGTGGTCCCGCTGCCGGCGATGGTCGACACCGCGCCAGCCGGCGTCATCTTGCGGATGCGCTGGTTGCCCTGGTCGACGATGTACAGGTTGCCGGCGTCATCAAGGGCGATCCCGCGCGGGTTGTTGAACTGGGCCTTGGCGCCGACGCCGTCGGCGTAGCCGGCCGCGCCGCCGGCGACGGTCGTCACCATCCCACCCTGGATCTTGCGGATGCGGTGGTTGCCGGGGTCGGAGACGTAGACGGCGCCGCCAACGGTCGTCGCGGTCGCCGCCAGCCCGTTGAAGCGGGCGGCTGCGACCGGACCTTCGGCGTAGCCAGCCGGCCCGCCAGCGAGCGTCTTGACCTCGCCGGTGGCGGGGTCGATGGTGCGCACGCGGCTGTTGCTCCAGTCGGCGATGTAGATGAAGCCATTCGGCGCCGCCTCGACGCCGACCGGGTTCGAGAAGAACGCGTTCGCCCCGACTCCGTCGGCGAAGCCCTGCACGCCGCTGCCGGCGACGGTCGTCACCGTGCCGTCCGGTGCGACCTTGCGGACGTTGTGGTTGCTCCAGTCGGAGACCCACAGGTTGCCGGCGGCGTCGACGGCGATGCCGGCCGGGCGGTTGAATTGGGCCGCTGCGCCCTTGCCGTCCTTGTTGCCTTGGACGCCGCCGGCGACGGTCGAGGTCCACACGACGCTGCCGGGAACGCAGACGCCGTTGGCGCACTTGTCGGCAAAGGTGCACGGGTTGCCGTCTTCGCACGCCAGGGTGTTGTTGTTGTTCTGGCACTTGCCGGCGACGCAAGCGTCGGTGGTGCAGGTGTTCTTGTCGTCGCAGTCAGCCAACACGGCGCAGTTGCCGCCGCAGCCGACGATGGCGACGCTCACGCAGGCGCCGGTGACGGCGTTGCACGAGTCGGTCGTGCAGGCATCGTTGTCGTCGCAACCGACCGCCTTGCCGGCCTGGCAGCTGCCGCTCTGGCATGCGTCGCCCGCGGTGCACAGATCGCCGTCGGTGCAGGTGGCGGCGTCGGCGAGCGGCGAGAAGGCGTCCTTGGCCGTCGCCGGTTGGCAGGTCTGGCAGGCGTTCTGAGGGTTCTTGGCCTCGGCGGCCCAACACTTGCCACCGATGGCGCACCAGGACGTCGCGTCGCGGATCCGGCGGACGCGGTGGTTGTTGCTGTCGGCGACGAGCGCCACCCCGGCGCCGTCGATCGCGATCCCGTTGGGGGCGTTGAAGCGGGCCTGGGCGGCGACCCCGTCCTGCCACGCGGCGTTGCCGTCGCCAGCCCAGGTCGACACCACGCCGCCGAACAGCCGGCGCACCCGCTGGTTGTTGCGATCGGAGATGAGCAGGCCGCCGTCGGGCATGATCGCGATCCCCCACGGGCCGTTGAACTGGGCGGCGAGCGCGTTGCCGTCCTTGTAGCCGGCGATCGCCTGGCCACTGACGGTCAGGCCGGCGATCGTCGTGACCTTGCCGTCCTTGCCGACCTTGCGGATGCGGTGGCTGCTGTTGTCGACGACGAAGGCGTCGCCGTGGGCGTCGACCGCCACGCCGATCGGATAGTTGAACTGGGCGTTGACGCCGGTGCCGTCGGCGATCCCGGGCACGCCGCTGCCGGCCAGGGTCGTCGCGACTCCGCTTGGAGTGACGCGGCGGATGCGGTGGTTGAAGGTGTCGGCGACCACCGCGACGCCACCCGGGCCGACCGCGAGCGCATAGGGCCGGTTGAACTGGGCGCCGCCGCCGGCGCCGTCCTTGAAGCCCTGCAGGCCGGTGCCGGCGAGCGTGGCGACGTCGCCACCGGCGCTGATCTTGCGGATCGCGTGGTTGAGCGTGTCGGCGACCCACACCTCGCCCTTGGGATCGACCGCGACGCCAAGCGGCGTGCTGAACTGCGCCGACGCCCCCTTCTGGTCGTTCAGCCCCGGGTTGCCGCTCCCCGCCAGCGTCGTCGCCGTGCCATCGGGGGCGAGCTTGCGGATGCGGTGGTTGGCGGCGTCGGCGACGTAGGCCGTTCCTGCGGAGTCGAACGCGACGCCGCTCGGGACGTTGAAGCGCGCCGCCGCCCCCTTGGCGTCGAGGTAGCCGCTCAGTCCGCCGGCGAGCGTGTCGACCCACACCTTGTTGCCGGCGGTGCAGGCGCCGTTGTTGCACGCGTCGCCGAGCGAGCAGGCGTCGCCGTCCTCGCAGGCGCCGGTCTGCAGCGGCGTGTTGACGCAGCCGGCGTTGGCCGCGTTGCACGAGTCGGCCGTGCAGGCGTTGGCGTCGTCGCAGCTCTTGATCGACCCGGTGCAGGTCGCCTTGCCGAGCACGTTGATGCCGCCGCAGGCGTCGTTGGCGGTGCAGGCGTTGCTGTCGTTGCACAAGGTCGTCGCCGGCACGCTCAGGTTGACGCAGGCGCCGCTCGCCTTGTCGCAGCTGTCGTCGGTGCAGACGTTGTTGTCGTTGCAGTTCTTGACCTGACCTGGGTTGCACTTGCCCGATCCACACAGGTCGGGGCCGGTGCAGCCGTCGCCGTCGCTGCACGCCAGGGTGTTGGCGACCGACGAGCACTTGCCGCCCTGGCAGCTCTCGTCGGTGCACGGGTTCTTGTCGTCGCAGTCGCCGGCCTTGGCGCAGAAGATCCCGCAGCCGGGGATGCCGTTGAACTTGCATGTGCCGTCGCCGGGATTGCAGGTGTCGGCGGTGCACGGGTCGCCGTCGTCGCACCCCTTCGGCTTGCCCTTGACGCACGAGCCGGCGGCGCAGGCGTCGCCGGCGGTGCACAGGTCGCCGTCGTCGCACGCCGCGTTGTTGGCGGTGACGGTGCAGCCGACGGCGAGGTCGCAGGCGTCGTCGGTGCAGACATTGCCGTCGTTGCACTTGACCGCGACTCCGGTGCACTTGCCGGCCACGCAGGCGTCGGAGGTCGTGCACTTGCTGCCGTCGTCGCACGCCGCGCTGTTGGTCTTGTGGCTGCACTTGGCGGCGGCGCAGGCGTCGTCGCTGCACGGGTTGCCGTCGTCGCAGTCGCCGTCCTTGGCGCAATTGCCGCCACAGCCCACGATCGCCATGTTGCTGCACTGGGCGGTCTTGGGGTCGCAGGCGTCGGACGTGCAGGCGTCGCCGTCGTCGCAGTTCTTCTTCGGCCCGGCGGTGCAGATCTTGGCGTCGCACTTGTCGCCGATGGTGCAAGCGTTGGCGTCGGCGTCGCACGGCTCGGCGTTGGCGAGGTGCAGGCAGCCGCTCTTCGGATCACACTTGTCGATGGTGCAGCCGTTCTTGTCGTCGCAGTTGAGCGGCTTGCCGGCCTGGCAGGCGCCGGCCTGGCAGGCGTCGTCGGGGGTGCAACCGCTGCCGTCGGCGTCGCACGGCTGGCCGTCGAGCGCCTTGGGGTCGAACGCGCACGCGCCGGTCTTGGGGTCGCAGGCGTCCTTGGTGCACGCCTCGTTGTCGTTGCACGTCTTGAGCTTGCCGGCGACGCAGATCTTGTCGGCGCACTGATCGCCGACCGTGCACGCGGTGCCGTCGGCGTCGCACGGGCTGGCGTTGGCGGCGTAGGCGCAGCCGGACTTGGGATCGCAGCTGTCGTTGGTGCACGCGTTGGCGTCGTCGCACGGCACCGGAGCCCCGGCCTTGCACGCGCCACCCAGGCAGGCGTCGTTGGCGGTGCAGACGTTGGCGTCGGCGTCACAGGCCTGACCGTCTTTCTCGTTGACTTTCGCGCACTTGCCGGTCACCTGGTCGCACGAGGTCACAGCGCAGGCGCCGTCGGCCGACGTGTCGCACGCGACGACCGACCCCGGCTTGACCTTGCACGCGTACGGCGGCTTGGCGACGTCGCAGAACAAGGTGCCATTGCAGGCGTTGCCGTCTTCCTTGGCGGCGCAGTCGGCGTCGGACTTGCACGGGCAGATCGAAGCGCCCCCCGCGCACTTGCCGCCGGCACAGGCGTCGCCGGGCGTGCACGGGTCGCCGTCGTCGCAGGTCGCGGTGTTGAAGACGTGGGCGCAGCCTGTGGCCTTGTCGCACGAGTCGGTCGTGCAGGGGTTGGCGTCGTCGCACTCCTCGGCGTCCTTGGGCGCCCCCTTGCACTTGCCGCCGCCGCACTTGTCGAAGTCGGTGCAGGCGTTGCCGTCGTCGCACAGGCCCGAGTTGTCGAGGTAGCTGCACGACGTCGAAGGGTCGCACTTGTCGGTCGTGCACGGGTTCTTGTCTTCGCAGACGACCGCCTTGCCCTTGCACGCGCCGGCCTGGCAGGCGTCGCCCTCGGTGCACAGGTTGCCGTCGTCGCAGCCGATGTCGACTGCGGTCGCCGCGCACGCGCCGCCGACCGCGTCGCAGGCGTCCTTGGTGCACGGATTGCCGTCGTCACATGGCTTGGGCTTGCCGCCCTGGCAGCCGCCGTCCTTGCAGGAATCGCCGAGGGTGCAGCCGTTGCCGTCCTCGCACGGGCCGGCGTTGGGCGCGTGGCCGCACCCCTTGGCCTTGTCGCAGGTGTCGTCGGTGCACGGGTTCTTGTCGTCGCAGTCGGCGGGCGCCCCGGCGCAGGCGCCGTCCTTGCACGCGTCGCCGGTGGTGCAGGCGCTGCCGTCGTCGCACGCGCCCGGCGCCGCGGCGTGGGCGCAGCCGGAGCTCTTGTCGCAGCTGTCCGCCGTGCACGGATTCTGGTCGTCGCATGGCTTGGTCGCGCCGATGCACAGCGGCCCCTTGCACTGATCGCCGACCGTGCAGGCGTCGCCGTCGTCGCACGGCTGGGCAGGGTCGCACGCCGCGGCGCAGACGCCGCCCTTGCACTGCCCGGACGGACAGTCGGACGCCTTGGTGCAGGCCGGACCGGTGTCGCCTCCGCCATCGGGTGGAACGTCGCCCCCGCCGTCGCCGCCCGCGTCGGCGGCAGCGTCAGTGCCGGCGTCCGCGCTGGAGTCGGCGCCGGCCTCCGCGCCGGCGTCG
>Ga0194120_10005062_pt1 | contig 19706 bp, 15 predicted proteins | sample TA2MahCa65mmetaG_FD_148642 | JGI IMG/M metagenome (GOLD analysis project Ga0194120, IMG submission 148642) | Freshwater microbial communities from Lake Tanganyika, Tanzania - TA2015019 Mahale Deep Cast 65m | ecosystem: Environmental > Aquatic > Freshwater > Lake | place: Tanzania: Lake... | reverse complement strand
CGATCTCCTCGACGCGTGTCTCCCTCCGGCCGGACCGATCACGATCCGTCCGCTCGAGCCGCCCGCGCCGGAAGAAGGCGTGCAGCTCGTGATGCCCGAGTACGATCTCCCCGCCGGGAAGGAGGTCGAGCTCTGCTTCGCCTCCTACTACGACTTCACCGGGCAGGTCCCGGAGGAGTACCTGAGCGAGGACGGAACGAAGATCCGCTACTTCGCGCAGGAGATGCGCCAGGACCCGCAGAGCCACCACCTCGTGCTCGACGTCTCGGGCGTCGAGATCGAGGACATTCATCATCCGTCGTACGGCGCGTGGACGTGCAAGGGAGGGGATCTCGACGGCTCGCCGTGCGAGCCGACGGACCTCGGCTCCTGCACGGGAGGCGGCATCTGCGGCGCCGAGCCGAAACCCTTGACGGGCTGCATCGGCTACGGGCCGAGCTCCCACTTCCTCACGATGGGCACGCAGGGCCTCGGCGGCGGCCAGACGACGCAGCTCTACGAGCAGTTCACCGACGGCGTCTACAACGAGATGCCCATCCGCGGCATCTGGTACTGGAACTCGCACGCGTTCAACCTCTCGCCGTCGGGCCACGGCATGAACGCGCGCATCAACTTCTACTTCGCGCGGAACCAGCAGTTCAGAGTCGAGCGCATCCCGGTCGACGTGAACGCGCTCTATGCCGCGGCGGGCATCGCGCCGTTCACGACCGAGACCGTGTGCCGCGACTGGGTGATCCCGCAGGACGGAAACCTGATCGAGCTGACGTCGCACATGCACAAGCGCGGCAAGCACTTCACGGTCGAGCTCGCCGACGGCACGCAGGTCTACGAGAGCCTCCTCTACAGCGATCCGCTCTACCGGAAGTTCGAGCCGCCGATGCTCTTCTCGTCGTCGGATCCGGCGGACCGCACGCTGCATTACTGCGGCCTCTTCAACAACGGCGTCGCCGAGGACGGCTCGCCCGATCCGGAGACGGTGACGCGCGCCTCGCGCATGCCGGACCGTGCGAGCTGCAAGCCCATCGCTTGCGCGGAGGGACGGATCGGCGAGCCCTGCGACGGCGTCGACGACGACGCGACGTGCGACACGTCGCCCGGCGCCGGCGATGGCTCGTGCGACGCGTGCGCGATCACCGCGGGCGTGACCACCGAGAACGAGATGTTCCTGATGCTCGGGTGGTACTACCGCGAGAATCCGCCGGCGCCGTGAGCGGCGCCTCGATCAGCTCGACGTCTTCGCCTTGAACCGCGCCGGGTCGTTGCGCGTGGCGCTCGGGAAGACCGCTTCCCAGCAGAGGCCTTCCGCGCTCTGGATCTGAGCCCTCAGCGGCAGACCGACGGGGAGGTCGGGTCCGCGAACGTTCTTACCGAGCGCGCTCGCCTTGATCGCGACCTTCTCGTGGACGCCCGACTTGAGCTGGAGATCGCGAAGCCCGTCCGGCGTCGCAAAGGGATCCTTCAGCTTCGTGACCGTGCCCGCAGTCCAGCAGGGCTTCGAGCTCGCCTCCTCCGAGCCACGGCAGTCCTCGTTCGCGGGCGCGAGGGCGGCGAACACGAGCGCGGGCGGACCGGACTCGTCGTACAAGCAGAGCGCGAAGTGATTGCTCGTGCCCGGATCGAAGTCGTCGGCGCTCGTCGCCTGGCCCTTCGTCCAGCCGAACGAGACCTTGTCGCGCAGATCGAGAAGGGAGTCGACGACGTCGATCTTCGCCGCGTCGCTGGTCCGGCAGCTCGACGCCGGCGTCGGAGCGCAGGCGAAGCCCCGCTCGTAGACCTCGATCCCCGGCAGCTCGCCGCCCAGGCGATACACGCGGCCATCGGGGCTCGAAAGATTGACCCAGCCCTCGCTCCCCGGCGCTCCCGCCACGTCGGCGAGGGCGATCTCGCCAGACGCGACGTCGCGGCGGAACACGCTGAGCAGCCCGTTCGAGTAGAGGTACTGCCCGTCCGCGCTGAGCGAAACTCCGCCGGTGATGTCGAAGACGCCTCCCGAGCCGTTGCGCACGAGCTGCAGGATGTCGAGCTCTCCGGTCGCGGCATCGCGAGAGTAGACGGCGATCGCGACGGGCGCGAGAGTCGGGAAGGACCCGGTTCCCGACGTGTAGACGTGCTCTCCGCCCGCACTGCAGGCGACCTCGCCGAGGTGACCGAAGCCCGGATAGCCGAAGTCGCCTTCGGAAGCGTCGTAGGAGGCTTCGAGCTGCAGGGCGCCCGTGAGCGCGTTTCGGGCGTACGCGTGCGTACCCGCGTCGAACCCCGGCGTCTGACCGTTCACGTAGACGTGACCGCTCCCCGGGCACGCGGCAATTCCGGTGATCCCGGAGATCTCGGGGTGAGCCTCGACGAACTCGAGCTCCCCGGAGGACGGATCGCGTGCGAACACGGAGAGCGCGCCCCCGACCAGGCTTCCGGCGTAGACGAACGAACCATCCCGGCTGACCGTGACCTTGGACGGTCCGTCGAGCCCTTCGACGCCTCCGACACCATCGCGCTCGACCTCGACGAACGCGAGCTCGCCGCTCGACGGATCCCGCGAGAAAGCGCTCAGCGCGTCGTCGTCCGCCGAAACGGCGTACACGTGTGCGCCGTCGTCGCTGATCGCGAGATCCGCGACGCTCTTCAATCCCGAGACGCCGTCCACGCGCTCGAAGAGCGTCTGGATCGGCGCGAGGTCCCCCGACACCGGATCGCGCTCGGCGACGGTGATCCAATCCCGGCCGAAGCGGAGGTAGGCATGCGCGCCGTCGGGCGAGAGCACGCCGCCTTCCGCGCCGACCAACGAGACGAGCGCGTCGGAGAAAGCCAGCGAGCCGGTGGCCGCGTCGCGCTCGTAGATCTTGATCGCCGGCGCGAGGTCGGCGTACGCGTGCCCGCCGTCCGGCGCGAGCAGGATGCCATCGGTCTCGACCTGCGTCGCGAATTCCTCGGCGAAGGTCAGTGCCCCGGTCGTCGGGTCGCGATCGAAGATCACGATCGCGAGATGGGACGTGTCGGTCTCGCCCGTGCTGACGTAGGCGTATGCCCCGTCCGAGCTGATATCGATGTGATGCGTCACCCCGTCGAGCGCGACGTTCTCGCTGTCCACGAGCGTCAGGGCTCCGGTGCTCGCATCGCGTGCGTACGTCTTCAACGTCTCGAACAAGCCTGCAGCCTGGAGCACGTAGAGGGTCTCTCCGTCGGGGTCGAGCGCGAGGTGCTGCACGGCGGTCGCCGGGACCGTGAGGGACGGCTGCGGCGTGATCGACCCGGTCGACGCATCGCGCGCGTACACGAACACGTCGTCCGCACCCACCGTTCCGTCCCGGGCGACGTAGAGATGCCCGCCGTCCGAGGAGAGCGCCGCGGAGCGGACGTCTCCCGAGACGGAGTCGCTCTCGACCGGAGTGAGCGTGCCGGTTCCGGCGTTTCGCGCGAAGGTCAGGATCTGCGAAGCGCGAACGGCGTAGAGATGAGCGCCGTCCTCGCTGATCCGGATCCAGCCGACGTCCAACGCCGGGTAGGCGGCGACGAAGCTCAAGGCACCTGTCGTCGCATTGCGAGCAAAGGCCTGGATCGAGTCGGTGTCCCACCGCGAAGCGTAGAGGTGCGATCCATCAGACGAGACGGCCAGTGCCACCGCGGAGGTGTTGTTCTCCACTTCGACGAGGCTCAGCGCTCCCGAGCCGAGATCGCGATCGAAGACGTAGATCCCATTCCGCGAAGCTATAGAGATGCTCTCCGTCGGGAGAGAAGCCGAGCCGGGCGGCACGGGGGATCGGCGAAGCGTCGCCGATCGTACGCTCGAGCTCGACCGTCGCGGTCGACTCGACGGCCTCGGCGGCCGCGGAGAAGAAGAGCGAGATCACGAAGAGCATGCCTGCCGAGCGATGAGGGACGGGCATTCGATCCTCCAGTCGCGCAGACGATACGTCGCTCGACCGGAGCTGGTCAAATGCAAATCGGACGAGGCGCGGCTCGCGCTTGCGCCCGTTCCCGGCTTGGGCTCTCTTCCTCGCATGAGCCTCCCCGCGCTCGCGATCGCGTTCTCGATCGCGCTGTTCGCCGGCTATCGCCTGTACGGGCGCTGGGTCGCGCGCCACTTCGGGCTCGACGACGCACGCGTCACGCCGGCGCACACGCACGCGGACGGCGTCGACTACGTCGCGACGCCGCCGTTCTACCTCTTCGCGCAGCACTTCTCGGCGATCGCCGCCGCGGGCCCGATCGTCGGGCCGATCCTCGCGTGCCAGACCTTCGGCTGGCTCCCGTGTCTCCTCTGGATCGGGCTCGGCGTCGTCTTCATCGGCGCGGTCCACGACTTCTCGAGCCTCGTCGCCTCGGTGCGCCACGGCGGCGGCTCCGTCGCGGAGATCGCACGCGTGCGGCTCGGCTCCGCTGCGGGACGCGCGATGCTCGCCTTCATCTGGATCGCGCTCGTCTACGTGATCGTCGCGTTCGTCGACATCACGGCGAGCTCGTTCGTGAGCGGCACCGAGGAGCTCGCGGCCGAGCGGAGCTTCAATCCGGGCGGCGCCGTCGCCGCGGCGAGCCTTCTCTACCTCGTCCTCGCCGTCGTGATGGGCTTCGTGCAGCGCTTCCTCGACCCGCCGCTCTGGCTCCTGACGATCGTGTTCGTCCCGGCGACGTTCGCTCTCGCCTGGATCGGGACGCACCTCTCGCACGTCTTCGTCTTCTCGCACGACCAATGGGCGCTGCTGATCCTCGCGTACTGCGCGGTTGCGAGCGTCGTGCCGGTCTGGTCGCTCCTGCAGCCGCGCGGCTACCTCGGCGGCTTCGTCCTCTACAGCGCGCTCGCGCTCGGCGTGATCGGCGTCCTCTTCGGCGGCTACGCGATCGAGCAGCCGGCGTTCAAGACGTGGGACGCGGGCGGCCTCACGGGCTCACTGTTCCCGTTCCTCTTCGTGACGATCGCCTGCGGTGCGTGCTCCGGCTTCCACGGGCTCGTCTGCTCGGGGACGACCTCGAAGCAGCTCGAGCGCGAGTCGCACGCGCGCGCCATCGGCTACGGAGCGATGCTCGCGGAGGGCTTCGTCGCATTTCTCGCGCTCGTCACGGTGATGATCGTCGCTCCGACCGCCGGCACCGATCTGCCGCCGGGAAAGATCTACGGCAACGGCATCGGCAGCTTCCTGACGCTCCTGATCGGGAAGGAGAGCCTGCCCTTCGCGGTGACGTTCGGCGCGATGGCGCTCTCGACGTTCATCTTCGACACGATCGACGTGTCGACGCGTCTCGGGCGCTACATCGTGCAGGAGCTCTTCTCGTGGCGGAGCCGGATCGGCGCGCTCGCCGGCACCGTGCTGACGATCGCGCCCGCCGCGCTTTTCCTCCTCTGGGGCGGCGAGGGCTCCTATCGCACGTTCTGGACGCTCTTCGGGGCGTCGAACCAGCTTCTCGCCGCGCTCACGCTCGTCGCAATCGCCGCGTGGCTCCGGCAGGAGGGACGACCGTTCGCGTTCGTCGCGGTGCCGCTCGTCCTCGTGATCGGGCTGACGCTCTGGGCGCTCGCGCGCTTGTTCACGGGAAGCGTCGCCGCGAGCCAGGGCGTCGACGTGGCCCTCGCGAACGCGATCGCCGCGGCCGCGCTGATCGCCCTCGCCGTCTTCCTCCTCTACAGCGGCTGGCGACGCCTGCGCGGAGGCGAGAGCGAGAGCGTTCTCCCGGCTACTGCGGACCCGTCTTGACGGGTGCCTGCGCCGTCTGCGCGTCCGGCGCGGCGGTCTCGGCTCGAGCGGTGCGCGTCGTCGGCATCCGCGCGGGCAGCGCCGTGCGACTCGCCGCGACGCGCCACGTTCCGTCGCTCAGCACCCAGATGTCCGTATGCAGTCCTCGCAGCGGAGGCAGCGGCCGACCCGAGGGGCCCTTCACGTTGACGAGCTCGAACTGCCCGTTCGCGAGCGCGATCTCGGGCGAGAGGAAGCGCAGCGAGTCGAGCGTCAGCGTGAGCCGCGAGCCCTCGTAGACGGTGTCGAGCTGATCCGCGAAGAGCTCGCGCACCTCGGTGCGCCCCTTCGCGACCCGTCCGTCGGCGCTGAAGTGGTCGGTCTCCTCGTCGTAGAACTCGACGAGGCCGTCCGGATCTCCGCGGTTCCACGCTCCGGAGAAGCGGAAGTAGTTCTCGTAGAGGACCTGCTCCTCGAGGTTCACCTTCCTCGCGGCACCGAGAACCGGATCGGTCGTTGCCAGAACGGCGGCGAGCACCACGAACGCGACGAGTACGCTCCGCATGGCGGCCTCCTGCTTTCGCTCTACTTCGCCATCTTTCTTCCGTTCGCGATGAAAACGCAAGCTCGCCGGATCACTCCTCGAACTCACCGATGACGCAACCCGCCGAGAGCGGAGCACGCGCGCCGAGGAAGTATTCCTTGTACTTGCGGAAGCGACCCTGCAGGTGGGTGTCGATCTCCGCCTGGGTGTAGTCGAGGAGGTGGTGGACGGGGACCTCGAGCGAGTCCGCCGCCGCCTTGGACGCGTCGGCGTCCTCGACCGCGAAGATCACTCCGGCGAGGCCCTCGCCGCGCTCCTCCAGGAACGTCCGGATGCGGCTCTCCCGTCCGGGGAGCGGGGAGACGAGCTCGACGCCGGCGTTCCACGAGATCATGCAGCGCACGCCGAACTTCGCAGCGTCCTCCTCGTTCACCGGCTCGAAGCGGGCGCCGAGCAGGCGCTCGTAGAACGCGCGCCCCTTCTCGAGATCCCACACCGCGATCGTCACACGATTCACACCACGCTGCTTCACGAAGCCTCCCGTCGCTCGCGTTGACTCATGGTCCTCTCCCGCGGAAGAATCCGACCGCACGTTCGAGGAGAAGTCGATGCCTTCGCAGATCCAGACCGAGACCGTCAAATCCACCGCCGGGGGCGCGTCCCTCGAGAGCTTCCGCGCCGTCGACGAGCGCCGCACCGGCAAACGACCGGGCGTGCTCGTGTTCCACGAGTGGTGGGGGCTCGACGATCACATGAAGCGACGAGCGCGCATGCTCGCGGAGCTCGGCTACACCGCGCTCGCGGTCGACATGTACGGCGACGGCCAGGTCGCGGCCGACGCGGCGGAGGCGAATCGGCTCATGGGAGGGCTCCTCGGCGACCTCCCGGCCGCCGAAGCCCGCCTGAAGGCATCGCTGCAGAAGCTCGCCGGCGATCCCACGGTGGACGCGAGCCGCATCGGCGCGATCGGCTACTGCCTCGGCGGCGCGATGGTCCTGCACGCGGCCCGCCTTGGCCTGCCGCTCGCGGGCGTCGTCAGCTTCCACGGCTCTCTCGGCTCGTTTCACACGCCGGCGCCGGGATCCGTCCGGGCGAAGATCCTCGTCTGCCACGGCGGTGCCGACGTCCTCGTCCCGGACGATCAGGTCGCCGCGTTCAAGCGGGAGATGGACGCGGCGAAGGCCGACTACCGCGTGATCGTGTACGACGGCGCGCTGCACGGCTTCACGAATCCCGCCGCGACCGAGAGCGGGAAGAAGAACGGCCTGCCGCTCGCGTACGACGCAGCGGTCGACGAGCGCTCGTGGAAGGACATGAAAGACTTCTTCGCGAAGGCCTTCGCCCGAGCGTGAGTTTCCTCGCGCGGTGTTCATCGCTGTGCCGGCAGCTACCTCGCCGAGCTGGAGATGGATTCTCTGCTGCGCGCGATGGCGGCACGCGTCGCTCGCATCGAGATCGGAGAATCGAAGACGGCCCTCAACAACGTGCTGCGAGGACACCGCGGATTCGAGGTCGCCTTTCACGCCTGAGCGGCCCGAGAGGTGCGCGGGATCGGGACCTGTTGTAGGGCACCCGGAATGAGCGAAACCCCCGCCCCGCTGCGCTTCGGCGCCTTCCTCGCGCCGTTCCACCCCGACGACGAGAACCCGACCGAGCAGCTCCACCGCGATGTCGCGCTGATCGAGCACCTCGAGGCCTGCGGCTACGACGAGGCCTGGATCGGCGAGCATCACTCGGCGGGCTTCGAGATCATCGCCTCGCCGGAGCTGTTCATCGCGCACGCGGCGGCGAAGACGTCGCGGATCCGCCTCGGCACGGGCGTCGTCTCGCTGCCGTACCACAACCCGTTGATGACCGCGGATCGCATCCTGCTGCTCGATCACCTGACGCGCGGGCGCGTGATGTTCGGCGTCGGCCCGGGCCAGCTCCCGACCGACGCGTTCATGATGGGTATCGACGTCCCGCAGCAGCGCCGTATGATGAACGAGTCCCTCGACGCCGTCGTCCCGCTGCTGCGCGGCGAGATCGTCACGTGCAAGACGGACTGGTTCGAGCTGAACGAAGCCCGACTCCAGCTTCCGCCCTACCAGCATCCGATGGTCGAGATGGCGGTCGCTTCGGCGATCTCGCCGACGGGCGCGATCGCGGCAGGCCGGCACGGCATCGGCCTCCTCTCGCTCGCCGCGAGCGGCATCGAGGGCTACGCGCAGCTCCCCAAGCACTGGCAGGTCTGCGAGGAGACCGCACGCGCGAGCGGGAAGCATGTCGATCGCCGCAACTGGCGGCTCGTCGCGCCGATGCACATCGCCGAGACCCGCGAGCAGGCGCGCGCCGACCTCGAGCACGGCACGCTGCGACTGATGCGCTACCTCGAGCACCTCGGCGGCGGCCTGCCGCCGTACGCGAATTCGACGGACGCGACGCTCGAGGAGTGGAGCACGAAGGGCATCGTCGCGTTCGGCCGGATCACGATCGGCACGCCGGACGACGCGGTGGCGATGATCGAGGAATTCCGCCGCCAATCGGGCGGGTTCGGCGCCTTCCTTCTCCTCGCGCACAACTGCGCCGATCCGGTCGCCACACGGAAGAGCTACGAGCTGATCGCGCGCTACGTGATGCCGGCGGTCAACCGCATGAACCGCAACCGCGGCGCGAGCCTCGACTGGGCGAAGGCCAACAGCGGCAAGTTCATCGGCGCGATGTTCCAGGGCATCGGCGGCGCGATCCAGCAGTACGAGGACGAGCGGAAGAAGCGCGGCGGCGCCGGCACCGCCTGGGTGGACGCGCCATCCGAGCTGACCGAACCCGACGCATGAATTCCCGTCTCGATCGACCTCCGACCCGATACCTCGAGCGCCTCGAGGTCGATCGCTTCCGGTCGTTCAGGACGACGATCCGCGAGATGGGCGAAGGGTTCGTGATCCTCGACGTCTCCGGCGCGTCCGACACCAGGGGCACCCGACTTCCCGACGGCGTCGCGCTGGCCGGGCAGCAGGTCACGGCCGGGTCGCTCACCGTGCGCCTCGACGTCCTCGGCTCGCGCACCTTCCGCTACCGGTTCGCGCTCGGCAGCGATGTGCCGGCAGGCGACACACCGATGCTGGCGACCGGCGTGCGCGTCGTCGACACGGCTCGTTGCGAGCGGACCGCCGCCGGAGTGTCCATCACCACCAGCGACGCATCCATCGAAGTGGAGGTGCCCGAGGCCGGCGGGCCGACCCTGCGGGTTCGACGCGCCGGCGGACAGCTCGTCGGCACCGTCGGGGGCGGCGAGTCGAACCGGATGGGCGCGTGGGACTCGTTCCCCACCGGCATCTGCCGCACGCCCGTGCAGGGCCACCGGCTCGCGACCGAGGTGTTCTCGATCCGCGAGGACGAGTGCGTCTACGGATTCGGGGAGCAGTTCGGCCGGCTCGACAAGGTCGGCCAGACGATCGACGTGAACATGGAAGAGGCAATGGGCACCGTCACCCCGCGGGCCTACAAGAACGTGCCGTTCTGGGTCACCACCGCGGGGTGGGGCGTGTTCGCCAATCACGACGCCCGGCTCACCGCCTGGATCGGCAGCCGCTCGACGCCTCAGCTCCAAATCGCGGTCGACGACGACTGGTTCGACGCGTTCCTCTTCGTCGGCGACGTCCGGCAGGTGCTTGACGCCTACACCGAGCTGACGGGCCGGCCGAACGTGCCGCCGGACTGGTCGTTCGGGTTCTGGCAGTCGAAGATCTCCTACTCCTCGGCCGCCGAAACCCTCGCGGTCGCCGAGCGGATGCGGGCCGAGGACCTGCCCTTCGACGTGCTGCACCTCGACACCCACTGGTTCCGCCGGGACTGGTTCTGCGACCTCGAGTTCGACCCCGTGCGTTTCCCCGACCCAGCCGGCTACCTCGACGCCATGCGGGAAATGGGCGTCAAGGTGTCGCTGTGGCAGCTGCCCTACATCCCCGCGGGCTCGGCGCTGTTCGACGAGCTGGCGGCGGTCGACGGGTTCGTGCGCCGCGAGGACGGCAGCCTCTACGACGTGGGGCTCTGCTACACGCCGGGCTGGGAGGGCGGACCGGTCGGATGCATCGACTTCACGAACCCCGACGCCGTCGAGGTCTACCAGCAGCGGCTCGGCAAGCTGTTCGACCTCGGTGCCCGGGCCATCAAGGTCGACTTCGGTGAACAGGCACCCGTCGACGGCATCTACCACGACGGCACACCCGGTCACCGGATGCACAACCGGTACCCGCTGCTCTACGATCGAGCCGTCGCCGAAGTCACTCATGCCCATACCGGCGAGTGGATCATCTGGGCTCGATCGGCGTTCGCCGGCTCGCAGCGATATCCGCTCCACTGGGGCGGCGACTCCTCGGCGCGGTGGGACAACCTCTTCGCCAACGTCGGCGGCGGCCTGTCTCTCGGCCTGTGCGGGTTCCCGTTCTGGAGCATGGACATCGGCGGCTTTCTCGGCGAACCCGACGACGACCTCCTCATCCGCTGGCTCCAGGCAGGCCTGTTCCTCTCCCACAGCCGTATCCACGGGTTCGGCAACCGCGAGCTCTACGACCGCGGCGCCACCACCGACCTGGCCCGCGACCTTCTCCACCTGCGGTATCGGCTCCTGCCGTACCTCCTCGGCCAGGCTCACCGCGCCGCGGCTGTCGGCGTTCCCCTGGCCCGGCCCCTCGTCGTCGATCACGCAAACGACCCCACCACCTGGCACCTCTCGAACCAGTGGCTCCTCGGCGACGACCTCCTCGTGGCCCCGGTCGCGACTCCGGACGGAAGCCGGCGCGTCTACCTGCCCGAAGGCGACTGGGTCCATTGGTTCACCGGCGAGCACCACCACGGCCCCACCTGGCTCACTACCCACAGCCCGATCGACCACTTCCCGCTCTACCAGCGGGCGGCGTCGCTCATCCCGCTCGGCCGAGTCATGGCCCACGTCGGGGCCCGCCCCACCGACCTGCTCACCCTGCGCGCCGCCGCCCCGAACGCCACGTTGGACTGGCGAGGTGTGGCGCGAGTCGACGGTGAAGTCGTTGCGGTCACCACCAACCGACGCGATCCCACCGTCGTCGTCCAGGGACTTCCGCCGAGCGTCGACGTCCGCGTGGTCGACGCGTCCGGGGACACCGTCGACCGCCCGATCCGACGAATCTGAACATGCGAGTCCGTGAGGCGGTCAGGCGCTTCACGGTCGTCGGCCTTCCCGCCGCCGGTCAATCGACGATCGACGCGACGATCGGAGCGAGGAACTCGGAGTCGTCCCAGCCGCCCTCGGGCGCCACCGTACCGGCTCCCTCGATCAACCCGTCGCTCGGAATGAGCGGCCACAGCGAGGGGTTCGCCATCGGCTCCCCGGGATACTTGTCGCTGCGGAACCGCCTGCAGGCGGAAGGCGCGGGAGTGGCGGACAATGACAGGCTGATGGCGACTGCACCCCACGACTTCCCTCCGAGGATCTTGAAAATTAGAAGCCTACCGTCTATTTTTCATCCATGCCGCTGCGGCCTCGAATCGCTGCTCCGCGCCTCGTCTCGGTCTTGCGCCGAGCGCCCGCGCTCGCGCTCCTCGGTGCCCGACAAGTCGGCAAATCGACCCTCGCCCGTCTCGCGTTCCCGGATTTCACTTTCGTCGACCTCGAGCGACCCGTCGATCTGGAGCGCGCCGCTCGCGATCCCGAGTTCCTGCTCTCGCAATCGTCGCGTCTGGTCATCGACGAGGCACAACGCCTGCCCGAAATCTTTCCCGTTCTTCGCAGCCACCTCGATCGCCACCCCGGACATCGGATCGTCCTGCTCGGCTCGGCCTCCCCCGGACTGGTGCGCAAAATCTCGGAGTCACTCACGGGACGCGTTGCGCTGTTCGAGCTCGCAGGCATCTCGATCCTCGAGCACCCGATCGAACCGCTGTGGCTGCGCGGCGGGTTCCCCCGGCTTCACTGGACCCGCCCCCGTGCCGATCCCGCGAACTGGTACCCCGCGTACGTTCGCACGACGCTCGAGCGCGACATCCCGCAGCTCGGTGTCCGCATCGCCGCCGCCCGGCTGCGAGCTTTGCTGACGATGGTCGCACACGCGCAGGGCAGCGTATCGAACCTGAGCGAGCTCGGAGGCTCGCTCGGCATCAGCTATCATTCGGTGGCGCACATTCTCGACGTCCTCGAAGGCGTCTTCCTCGTGCGTCGCCTGGCACCGTACGCCGCCAACCTCCGCAAGCGGCTGGTCAAGAGCCCGAAGCTGTACGTGCGAGACACGGGGATCCTCCACTCGCTTCTTGGCGTCGGGCACCGGAGGCAGGGACTGCTGAGCCATCCCAAGGCCGGCGCCAGCTTCGAGACGTTCTGCATCGAACAGATCATCCAGCACGCCCAACTTCGTGATCCGTCGGCTGAGGCGTTCTTCTACCGGACCCACGGGGGGACGGAAGTGGATCTCCTGCTCCGGCTGCGCGGCGCCCTGCTCCCTATCGAGATCAAGCTCGGCCTCGGCGTTCCCGACCTGCGGGGGCTCGAGGGGTGCATGCGCGATCTGGGGCTGCGTCAGGGGTTCGTCGTGAACCTCTCGACGGAGAGCGTCGAGGTGCGGCGGGGGATTCGGATGGGGGGATTGCGGGAGGTGCTGGGGTGGCTGCAGTTGGTGCCGGAAGGCTAGCCCGCGCTTCTCCTCCTCGGCCAAGCTCCTTCACGGTCGTCGGCCTTCCCGCCGCCGGTCAATCGACGATCGACGCGACGATTGGAGCGAGGAACTCGGAGTCGTCCCAGCCGCCCTCGGGCGCCACCGTACCGGCTCCCTCGATCAACCCGTCGCTGGGAATGAGCGGCCACAGCGAGGGGTTAGCCATCGGCTCCCCGGGATACTTGTCGTAGTGCCCGTTGCGTACCACCACCAGATCGAGGCTCGGGATGACGTAGATGAACTGGCCATCGTGACCGCGAGCCGAGAAGTACTCGGGGAGATCGTCCGTACCCTCGCTCAGCCACCACTGATAGCCGTAGCCGGCATAGGAGGGGCTCGGTGAGAGCGACGCGGCGACCCAGTCGGCGGATACGATCCGGGCACCGTCCCACTCGCCACCGCGCAGGTACAGTAGGCCGAACCGGGCAAACTCGCGGCTCGGCGTATCGACGCAGCAGTAGGTGACCGTCTGCCCCTCGGCGTCGCGCCACCAATCGACCGGCGCCATCCCGATCGGACGGAGGAGCTTCTCGGCCGCATACTCGCCCGCGTTTCGGCCGGTCACCGCCTCGAGCACGCCCGAGAGCAGCATCGTGTCGCCGCTCGAATAGCTGAAGAAGGTCCCCGGCGGCACTGCGAGCGGCCGCGAGGCGACGTACGCGAGCTGGTCGCTCTCGCCGAGGATCATCTGGATGATGTCCGACGAGGACAGGTCGCCCGGGTCGTAGCTTTCGACCCAGTCGAGACCGGTGGCCATCTGCAGCACGTCGCGCAGGGTGATCGCCTCCTTGTCCGTCCCACGCCAGTCGGGGAAGAACTCGGCCAGGCGCACGTCGACGCCCTCGATCAGGCCCTCTTCGATCGCGATGCCGATGGCGGCACTCGTGAAGCTCTTCGCGACCGACCAGCTCGTGGCGAACGAAGTCTCGTCGCGTCCGGTCTCGTACCACTCGGCGACGATCACCCCGTGGCGCACGACGACGACGCCCTGGGTGTGCTTCTCGGGCCGGAAGGCGTACTCCCGCGCGCCCTCGAGCACCGCGGCATCCATCCCGTGCTCGTCCGGAGCCTCCACCGCCCAGCCGCTGGTCGGCCAAGCCGTGCCGCCGCCGCCGTTGCCGTCGCTGCAAGCCGCGAGGGCTGCGGCGAGAGCGGCGATCACTCCCAGTCGGAATGCTGCAGCGGTGCTCATGTACGCTCCTTCCCCCCGGCTCTTTACGCGCAAGCCGGGGCGCCGTCGAGTCGGCTCGTGCTCTCGTCCCGTTGCTCGCGCCGCTGCAGGCCACGACTGTTGCGGGCGAAGACGTGGACCGCTTCGCCGCGAAGGAGTAGGACCCGAGCCGATGTCGAAGATACGTCCACGGCTCGGGTTCGGAGTTCAGGTCGCCTGCGCGGCGATGCACTGGCCTGAGGTCCGCGATCTCGCGCAGGCGGCGGAGGACCTCGGGTACCACAGCGTCTGGCTTCCGGATCACTACGTCGCGACGCCGGACGGAGCCGATCCGGATCCGCACCTGCCGCTTCTCGACGGCTGGACGACGATGGGCGCCCTCGCGCAGGCGACGAGCCGCATCCGGATCGGTCCGCTCGTCGCGAGCAACACGTTCCGGCATCCCGCGATCCTCGCGAAGATGGCGGCGAGCCTCGATCACCTGAGCGGCGGACGCTTCGAGCTCGGCATGGGGATCGGCTGGTTCGACTTCGAGCACACGTCGTTCGGGATCCCGTTCCCCCCGACACCGGAGCGGCTGCGCGCGCTCGAGGAAGCACTGAAGGTCGTCCGCGCGCTCTGGACGGAGCGCGAGGTCACGTTCGAAGGCCGTCATTACACGCTCGCGGGCGCGATCTCGGAGCCGAAGCCGCTGCAGCGCCCCGGACCGCCGCTCGTGATCGCTTCGAGCGGTGAGAAGGTCGGCCTTCGCCTCGTCGCGCAGCACGCGGACCACTGGAACACCTACCGGCCGGTCGAGGAGTGGTCCCGTCATTCGCGGATCCTCGACGAGCACTGCGCGCGCGTCGGCCGCGATCCCGGCTCGATCGTGCGCTCGGCGATGCTCCCGCTCTACCTGAAGGTCGACGAGGCGGTACAGAAGAAGCTCGACGCCTGGGGCGGCGAGGCCGGACGCGGCTGGTTCCTCGTCGGAGACGACGCGGAGATCGATCAGCGGCTCGCCAGCTTCGTCGCGGCGGGCGCGGATCTCATCATCGTGCAGGTGGACGCCGCGCGCGACAACGCCGCCACGCTTCGCGCGTTCGCCGAGCGCTTCTTCTGAGGGTTTTCGTACGACCCCGCTTCGAGCCCCTTCGTTTCATTCTGGGGCGGTCGCGGCGGCAGAGCTCGGAAGCCCACCGCCCTGCTTCTCGAGCTGGATCAGCTGCTCGACGATGCGGAAGGAACGGTTCGAGACGCGGACGCTTCCGGCGAAGGGCGTCTGCGTCTCCTTGATCAGGACGAGCGTGTAGCCGATCGTCGCGGTCAGCACCGCCGTGATGATCGCCTGCGGCCAGAGCCGTCTCATCCCGAAGAAGTAGGTGAAGCCGACCGTCGCGATCGCGAAGAACACGAGGAAGTACCAGATCACGTCGGGCAGCCCGGAGCGCGCGTAGATCAGCCGGTGGCGTCGGGCGTCACCGAGGTCGTCGAGCCTGTCCAGGGTCACCTGGTAGAGCGCGACTTCCCAGCTCTGGCTCGGCTTCGAAGCGAGGATCGAGCTCCACGCGGCGAAGTAGAGCTTCTGCGTCTCCTCGCTGAGGCGACCCTGGTTGAGCTGCGCCCACTCGTCGTGGATCACGCTGTCGAGGTAGTCGGCGATCGCGCCGCGCAGGTTCGTGCGCGTCGGCTCGCTGAAGCCGCCCGCGTGGAAGTGGAGGTCGCCGAGCGCGTTCGCTTCGAGCTCGACGTTGTTGCGCGCCTCCTCGAAGCGCTCCCACGACAGCACGAGGACGAAGGCGAGGATGATCCCGTAGAGGCCGCCGAGGACGGCGAACGCGATGCCGGCGACCTCGTGCTGCTCCTGGAGGGTCTCGAGCGCGACCCGTCGCCGCACGAGGAAGAGCCCGAGCAGCGACGCTCCGATGAAGACGAGGATCAGGACGAAATCCGAGAGCATCCTTCTCCCATGAAGAATGAAACCCGGAACGGCAAGTCGCGGGGGCTTGAGCCGCGTCCGTGCGCCTCGCTACCGTGCTCGGCATGCCCGAAGACCTCGCCGCACTCGATGCCTTGATCGCCCGCAGCGTGCGCTCCGCGACCCCCGCGGTCGCCGAGTCGCTCGCCTACCCCGAACGCCAGATGACCGGCGCGGAGCTGGTGGAGATGCTGAAGGCCGCGCGCCTGATCGCGATGACGACCGTCGGCGCGAACGGCCAGCCGCACGTGGCTCCCGTGCATGCCGAGCTCGACGGGACGACGCTCCGGCTCGTGATCTACGAGAACACCGTCCGGCGGCAGGACATCCGCGAGAATCCGCGCGTCGCCTTCACCACGTGGAAGGACGGTGCCGCCGTCATCCTGTACGGACGCGCGCGCGAGGTTCCCGGCAGCCTGCGCGAGTCGCGACCGGGGCGAAGCGGGGCGGCCCGGCGCGTGGTCGGGATCGAGGTCGCCCTGACGCGCGTCTACGCGATGCGCCCGCCGCCGCAGAGCGGCGCGGCGTGACGCTGGAGCTGACGCATCGGCTCGCGACGAGCGCGGACCTGCCCGAGCTCCGCGAGCTCATGCAGGGAAGCCTTCGCGCGCGGCGGCGGCCTCGCAGAGCGAGAGCACGAGGCGTCCGATGCCGCGGCGGGCGAACGCTGGATGCGTGGGGACCTCGACCGCGTGAGCCGCGTCAGCCCCGTGCGCCGCATGAGCCCCGTGCGCCGCATGAGCCCCGTGCGCCGCGTCAGCCCCGTGCGCCGCATGAGCCCCGTGCGCCGCGTCAGCCCCGTGCGCCGCATGAGCCCCGTGAGCCGGGGCGGCCGGCTCGCTTCTACGGCGAGCTACCCCGCCGCCCGCGAGGCCTCGAGCGACGCCTCGGGCGTCGCCGCGATCAGGTCGAGGACGATGCGCGCGAGCTCCTCGCCCGCATCCTCCTGCACGAAGTGTCCCGCACCGCGCAGCGTGGGATGCGCGAGCCCTCGCGCACCCTCGACCTCCTCCTGGAAGCGCCGCTCGAGACCGGCGGTCACCGGATCGCCGTCGCTGAACGCAGTGAGGAAGGGGCGCTCGAAGCGTCGCAGCACATCCCACGCGCGCCGGTTGTCGGGAATCGACGGATCGTCCGGGAAGACAGGGACGAGCGTCGGAAAGCGGCGCGCACCCGCCTTGTACCGCTCGTCGGGAAACGGAGCGTCGTAGGCCTGCGCGACCTCCGGCGAGAGCGTCTTCCCCGAGACGGAGCCGACGACGTCGCTCGCGCGGAGATCCGGCGTCTCCGCGCAGAACTTCTGCCAGAAGAGGAACGCCGGCGGTCCACCCTTGTCGCGAAAGCGCTCGCCGAGCCCGCGCAGGTCGACGAGTGGGATCTGCTCGTAGAGCGCGCGCAGCGCGCGACCCGCATCCGCCGGGATGCCGCTACCGTCGGGCAGACCCGTGTTCGCCGCGACGACGCGCGCGAAGCGGTCCGGCGCCTCGGCGACGAGGCGGAGGCCGATCAGCCCGCCCCAGTCCTGGCACACGAGCGTCACGTCGTGGAGGTCCAGCGCCTCGAGCCACTCCTTCATCCACGCGACGTGCCGCGCGTACGAGTAGTCCGTGATCTCGGTCGGCTTGTCCGAGCGGCCAAAGCCGACGAGGTCCGGCGCGATCACGCGATGGCCCGCCCGCACGAACGGCGGGATCATCTTCCGGTAGAGGTACGACCAGGTCGGCTGGCCGTGCAGGCAGAGGATCGGCGCGGCCCCGCGCAACCCCTCGTCGACGTAGGCGATGTCGAGCACGCCGTCCTCGCCGTCCGACACCGAGATCCGGTGCGACGCGTACGGGAAGTCCGGCAGGTCCGCGAAGCGCTCTTCGGGAGTGCGGAGGACCTGCATCGGGCGCTCAGCCGGCGGACGTCGCCGCCACGAGCCACTGCCCCTCGAGACCGGCGAGCCGGTGGACGCCGATCTCCTGGACGTGCGAATGCGTCGCGATCTCGAAGAACGCGCGCCGCGAGGGATACTCGACGAGTGCCACGGCGTGGAACTCCTCGGCCCCGGTCCCGATCACCTGAGACTCGACGCGGCCGTTCCAGATCACGCGGGCTCCGCGGGAGCGGATGAAATCGAGCATCGGCGCGACGTACCGGCCGTAGGCTTCCTCGCCGCTCGAGCCCTCGTCCGGCGCCGTCGCAGCCGGCTTGTAGCGCAGCAGGTTCACCATCACGACGGGTCCGTCGTCGGGTCCGGCGAGAAGGCCCTGAAGCTGCTCGGGAGTCGGCAACTGTGCGATCGTCATTGAGAGATCTATTGGCACAAGCCGTGCCGCTAAGGCAAGGCGGAAATGCTCAGCGCGCCATGAGCGGAAACGGCCCGCCCCTCTCGATCCCCCGGGCGTGCTCCGGCCGCGCGTCCACTCTCGACGTACGAGAGCTCGCCAGCTCTCCACCGGCCTTCCGCACCGGGGGCGGCGTCCACGAGCCATCGAGGATCGCCGGCTCGGGCCAGTAGGCGCGCACGTAGAGCGAGAAGGGCGCGCCCGCCGGCGACGGGAGCCAGTTGCTCTCCCTGTCCTTGCCCGGCGACTCGGGCTGCACCCAGATCGTCAACGAGCCGTCTTCGCCGTACTGGAGCGCCTTGCTCTTGGTTCCGACCGAGTACCGCCCGATCGCGTTCGGCGCGAAGAAGTGGTTCTCGTCGTAGAGCGTCAAGGACCAGAAGCCGCGCACGGGCGGAACCTGCCCCTTCTCGAAACGCACGCTGTAGGCGTTCGCTCCGGTGAGGCGCGCGCCGGACTCGTCGAGATCCTGATAGAAGTACTTCGTCTCCTTCTCTCTGTTGACGAAGATGTTCGAGCGCGCGACCGCCGTGCGCGTGAAGTAGTCGGTCCCGAACGCCGCTCCGTTGCGAATCGTGCTCCAGTGGTGCGGGAGCTCCAGGCCCCAGCTCTGGAACTGAAGCAGCGGATCGACGACCTCGGCATCGGCCTTCTTCGCTTCGTCGATCATCGCGCGGCGGAGATCGGGCCTCGCGCGCGCGACCGCGGCGAGGAACAGGACCTGACCGTAGAGAGCGTCCTCGCCGGGCAGCGGCCGCGCGTCCCGGAGCAGCGCCGGCAGCTCGTCGAAGAACTTCTCGGGCACGACCCACCTCGACTCGCCACCTCCCTGCCCGCCGGCCCACGGCGGCTCGGGAAGGTCCGGCAGGCTCCGCCAGTCGCGCTCCTTCATCGTGCCGTCGAACTCGCGGAGCGGATACATGTCGATGCCGTTGATGACCTGCTGGACCGCCTCGAGATCCTCAGGCGTGTCCTCGCGGAACACGCGCGGCAGGAAGAAGCCCGTGTCGGTCGGCGAGCGGAACACGGCCGTGATCCCCTCCGGGACGTCGCCCTTCCAGCTCGGTCCGACGAGCAGATAGAAGCCGGGCTTCGTGCCGTACATCTTGCCGAGCTCGGCGAAGCCGTCCGTGCGGACGTCGACGGCCTGATAGACCCAGAAGCGCTCGCCGAAGTCGGGCACCTGCACGACGATCGGGTCGAGGTCGAGCGCGAGAGCTCCCGCGCCGTAGACGACGTCCTGGTTCGGGCACGCGACGACTCGCTCGGCCGGATCGATGTAGTCGCTGAGCATCGAGAGCCGGTTGACGGGAGCGACCGGCACGATGCCGCCCATCCGACCGGTCTCGCGCAGCGAGCGGAACGCGCTCCGCCGA
>Ga0194120_10005061_pt1 | contig 19707 bp, 10 predicted proteins | sample TA2MahCa65mmetaG_FD_148642 | JGI IMG/M metagenome (GOLD analysis project Ga0194120, IMG submission 148642) | Freshwater microbial communities from Lake Tanganyika, Tanzania - TA2015019 Mahale Deep Cast 65m | ecosystem: Environmental > Aquatic > Freshwater > Lake | place: Tanzania: Lake... | reverse complement strand
ACCACGTTTGTCCTGTTGTGTTGCAAATCATTTTCCCGTACACCGTTGCTGGACCAGGCGAAGCATCTGCATCAATTCCAATGTTAAATGTGTATGTTTCATAGTATCCATCGTTGTCTGCATCAGTTCCATACACTAAACTGTTAATGATACCATAAACCGCGTACGTATTGTTCACAATGTAATCCGCTTTCACAGGTTCCCCTGTTACTGTTGCGTCGGACGCTAACAATGTTGTTTTCGTTGAGTTCCATATCTCCACAGTGAAATCTAAATTTGTATTGCCCGTTACGTATCCCGAAAAATCACTTTGAGAAAATGGAAAATATTTATAATCTGTTGTTGTGCCGGTAACTGTCCATGAACTTTGAGACCACCACGTTTGTCCTGTTGTGTTGCAAATCATTTTCCCGTACACCGTTGCTGGACCAGGCGAAGCATCTGCATCAATTCCAATGTTAAATGTGTATGTTTCATAGTATCCATCGTTGTCTGCATCAGTGCCATACACTAAACTGTTAATGATACCATAAACCGCGTACGTAGTTTTATTGGAATTTGAAATGTTTTTTTTAGTAATTATAATGTTGGAAGAATCTTGTACGCTTTGTTTGATTCCTTCTTTGGGTGCTTTTGTTTCTTTAATTTCCGGCATTATTTTGACTTCAGGAATACCGTTATAAGTGCTTTGAATACCTTGTTTGATTCCTTCCTTGGGTGCTTTTGTTTCTTTAATTTCCGGCATTATTTTGACTTCAGGAATACCGTTATAAGTGCTTTGAATACCTTGTTTGATTCCTTCTTTGGGTGCTTTTGTTTCTTTAATTTCCGGCACTATTTTGGCTTCTGGAAAACCTTTGAAAATGTCAGGTACAAAGTGTTTTATTAGTTCTATTTTAGGGTTCTTATTACCACCGTTTTTTTCACCCTGGGAAAAAGAAGTTATAGCAAGTAATAAAAAAAATGATATAATGAATAGAATTACGTTTTTCATAATTTTTCTACGAATGAATTGTGAATTGATATTGAATGAATTAGAAAATACTTGTTTATATGTTATATTCCTTACAATTAAGGTCTGTTGCAGAAAATACTTTAATTTTTTTTTCGCTTCCCCTTACCCATTCCCCATCCCCTGCGGCGGGGTCGTAGGAGTTGTAGCATGCGGCGGCTCGTTGTTGTCGCTATCAGCGCCGGAACCTGCGGGCTTCAAACGGGCGCGCAAACGTATCGAAACATTATTCTCACAACTCTGCGACCAATTCTTAATCCGAAGAAATTATGCTAAATCGTTTCTGGGTTTCAAAACGCGTATACTCTCCAAACTTACTGCGTTGACGATGGCGCAATATTTTAACAAGTTTTTCAACGAGAAACCCATCAATCACATTAAATATGCCCTTACCTAATTCACACAACGGGTGTTCAATACTATTATGCGAGAAAATAAATTATTGTTTTTCATAAAAATATCTTTCGGTATAATTGTGGTTAAAAATGTGTGATTAAAATAATTTTGAGTAATAGTGAATTTCAAAACAAAAATTTCTTTTCTATTTTTTCTGTCGCTATATATATTATTTCATCGAAAAACGTTCTATCAGAAAAATATTTTCTAATTTTTCATCTTTTTTTTATAAAAATAAAAAGCCCGCTTTTTCAGGGCGGGCTTTTGGGTGCAAATCGCAAAAAAGCATAACATTCTGCGATTACAATCGCAAAATGTTATGATTTTATAAGAAATTATTTACAGCGGTTGTTTGATGCGTTCAAGATATTTTTTATTCATCGTGGGTTCACTGATAAATTTCTCACCATCCCAATAGCGTAGTGAATTTTTAACTTCATTCCAGAAATGTGTATCGAGTGCAAAATGTATTCTTTTTTCTTCCGTTAATCGTTTAAATGTAGCTAATGTTTGGTCTCCCGGCGCAATATCCACCAATTGCATTTTATCATTCAGCGTGTATAAAAATCCAAATGGTCCAAGTTTCTCATTCCCTTCGTGAAGATATAAAATAAAATGACCTTTCTTTCCATAAAATATTTTCTCCGGAGTATTATAGGGATTAAAAGAAGTAAGCGCATTGAGTTTTGTCGGAGGCAGGAGAATATAAAATAATGCATTGCCTTCGGGAATTTCGGCAGGATAATATGCTTTCGTTGCAGGAGCAGCACCGTAAAAATGAGTCGGTTCAAGGACAGACACATACACTGACGCATAAGAATTATTTATCCCTGTAATAAGCAACCGTTGTTTGCCGCTCGCACTTTCGGTAATGGGAAAAATAAAACTCACGCTTCCGGAATTCCAGAAACACTGAAGTTCCTTCCCATCCAGAGAACTGATTTCGAGAAGTTTCCCAGGAAAATAAAGTTCACTGTTTGTTGCTACAAATATCTGGTTTCGTTGTAATTCTTCATTATACAGAAGAAGAATTTGGTCAATTCTCCATCGTGCGAACGCCGTAAAAGATTTGTCGCCGAATGCAACAGTTTTTCCCATCCCTGCTGTCCACCGCAAAAATCCCTGACTATTAAAACAGGAAACGGTATCCTGACACAAGTCAGTATTATCAACAGTTCCTCTCACAAGCACTTCATTTCGTCCGTCATTATCAATATCTCCCGTGGCAATGAGCCGCTCATTATAAAAAGTAAATGATTCCATACTGTTGCCATCCTGCAACCCAAATATAGTTTTCTGCCAAAGCGTATCCCGTTTTTTATTATAGACCGTTAGGACATTGTTTTCGACTTTTGCGTAATCAGGATTTATATCCTTGGGCATCGGTTTTACAACATAAAATAACACCGCAAGCAATCCAAATGCAAATGATGCGCTTCCTCCAAACTGTATCGGGTGCTCAAATGCAAATTCTTTCAGTCGTACAAGAAATGTTTTCTTAGGAACAACAACTTCTGCATATCCCCGGAATACTTCTATTTTATCTTTTGGCACTTCCAATAAACGCTGTTGCGGTATTTGTTTGGAGAAAAGTTCTCTTGCTAATTGCTCCTCATCTTTTGTTGGTGCGAGTTGCAGTTGTTCGTCAAGTTCTGCATAAAAATTGCTGAGTTGTTCAAAATTTTTTTTGCAGGAATAACACTCGCTCACGTGATTTTCGAGCGAGAGAATTTCTTTGGGAGAAAATTCCCCGCGCGCAAGGAAGTACGTTTCGAGTTGTATGTCGGTTAAATGCGCCATTCGTTGTGTTCAGTGTGTACTATATATTATTTCGTCAGAAAATTGTTTTTCAGAAAAAAATTATACTTCTTCATCAAAATATGATTGCAATTCTCTTCTCATCAGTTTTTGTAAATAATCCATTTTCTTTGCAATGCGTGCATAATACGTTTCGTCATTCATCGGAATGTATGTGGTACAATATTCTTTCATTGGGAGTACTTCCTGCGATGATTTTGCATCTTCGAGCCAATCGCGCAATGCACAAAAAAGTCCTTCCGCTTCGTTTTTGGTTAATTTGCCTGTTAAAAGATATTTCGTAAAAATTTTTTCTTTCAACAAATTCAGTGTTTTCCGGAGAGCGGCTTCCAATTCAAATTCTGTTGTATAATCGGAGACAGCAGGAAAAACGTTTCCACCGTTTTCATCTTCGCTTTTCTCGGGCAACATTTCTACTTCTGCAGGAAATCCTTTCTTCATTATCTGAACGACTGTATTCAAAGGAAGCGCACGCGAATACATATTTTGTTGTGTCAGTATCGTAAAAAGTTTTTGCAAAAGATGTTCAGTTGTTCGTTTGCCATCAAGAGAAATTAAAAATTGTTGTTGTAATTGTTCAACCGGGAAAACTTCGAGATGACGTAACGGGTCTGCGCCGGAAGGATGAAGAATCATTCCTGAATATTCCCGAACAGCAGTAAAATGGTTTGTTCTTTTTATCGTTTCCGTGATGTTCTTTTTTATATGTGCGCCGGCATTATCGTACAACGCATATAAACGCGCAAGATGAATATCAGCACATCGCAGTAAAAAAGATTTGTAGTGAAGAAAAATTTCTTTTGCCGAAGTATGTTCCACTTGCGCAGGAAGATTGGCAAGACAATGATTGATGCGGATAAATTCATTTCGGGAATTCCTTGCAAAAAAATCTGCAATACAATCGTACGCCAGTTCTTGTTCTGAAATTCCTGCTTTTTCGCACAAATGCGCATAAGAAACCCGATGACTATGGAGATGCGCGAGAAACAACGAAACGGAAAAATGCACAAGCGCCGATTGTTCGGAAGGTGAAAGTGTTCCTTGCTGTAATGCGAGAAGATACGCTTTGAGTTGTTCCAATTCTTGTTCTTTCACAGTGTCGGTTCACGAAGTTCGCATTTGAGGAAGCCATTTAATTTCCTCTCGTCCTTCTAAATGATTTGCCCATCGCGCGAGGACAAAAATAAAATCGGAAAGCCGATTGAGAAATACGACGACGGTATCGCCTATTTTTTCTCGTTCCGCAAGCATAACAGTAATTCGTTCCGCTCTTCTGCATACAGTTCGCGCAAAGTGCAGATGCGATGCAAGTCCGCTTCCGCCGGGAAGAATGAAACTGCGCAATGGTTCAAGTTGTGGTTCTATGGAATCAATATACTTTTCGAGCATCTCAACATCTTCATTCGAAATGCGATGCACTTTCGCCGTTGCATCAAACGGTGTTGCTAAATCAGCGCCGAGCACAAACAGTACTTCTTGCATTTCTTCCAACATTTCTTCCAGTTCTTCGGGGGGCCACATCGAACGGCAAATTCCGATGATGGAATTCAGTTCATCAATTGTTCCGTACACTTCAAGACGAAGCGACGATTTGGAAATTCTTTTCCCTCCGTACAGCGATGTTTCGCCTTTGTCGCCGGTTTTTGTATAGATTTTCACGTTGCGTTTTAATGAATCAAGAATCTACTAATTACAAATAACTGTCATTAGTCATTGGTAATTCGTCATTCGTAGGAAGAAATTATTTTATAGAATTTGCGAACTCATAATAATAATGCGCCGATGTTCTGATTCCGCCGAAGAAGTTATCGAGATTGATGAACTCATTGGGAGCGTGTGCATTTTCATCGGGCAAACCGAATCCGAGCAACACAGTATCAAGTCCGAGAATTTGTTTGAACTGCACAACAATCGGAATAGAACCGCCTTCGCGTTGATACAACGGTTTTTTTCCGAATCCTTTTTCGAGTGCAGTTACTGCCGCTTGAACTGCCGGGGAATCAATCGGAGTAATCGCCGCTTCTCCGCCGTGCAGAAATTTTACGCCAACAGTTACAGTTTTCGGTGCGATTTTTCGGAAATGTTTTTCAAAAAGTTTTGCCATCTTTTGCGAGTTTTGGTCTGCAACGAGTCGCATAGAAATTTTTGCAAATGCTTTTGCCGGCAGTACCGTTTTCGCTCCTTCGCCTGTATATCCTCCCCAAATGCCATTACATTCCAACGTCGGTCGCGCCCAAACTCGTTCGAGCGATGTAAATCCTTTTTCGCCGTAGAGTTCTTTAACGCCAAGTTCTTTCGCATATTCTTTTTCTTTGAACGGAAGTTTTGCAAACGACGCGCGTTCTTCTTTCGAAAGTTTGCGAACGTCATTGTAAAATCCGGGAATCGTAATGCGTCCGTTTTTATCGTGCAACGATGCTATCATTTCGCACAATGCCTGAATCGGATTATGCACAGAACCACCGAATGAACCGCTGTGCAAATCGCCTTTGGGTCCTGTTACTTCTACTTGCATATATGAAAGTCCGCGTAAACTGTAGCAAATCGAAGGCACACCTTTTTTAAACATTGACGAATCGGAAATCAACACGATATCTGCTTTCAACATATCTTTATGTTCTTTTACGAATGGTTCGAGATGTTCGCTGCCGATTTCTTCTTCGCCTTCAAAAATTATTTTGATGTTGCACGGAAGGTTACCTTCATTTGTTAACACTGCTTCGAGTGCTTTCATATGAATGAAGATTTGTCCTTTATCGTCGGCAGTTCCGCGCGCATATAAATTTCCGTCGCGTTCTGTCATTTCAAACGGCGGCGTTTTCCATAAGTTCACCGGGTCTTCAGGTTGAACGTCGTAATGTCCGTATAAAAGAATTGTCGGTTTTCCCGGAGCGTTTAACCAATCGGCATACACCACAGGATGTCCTGCTGTTGGCATAATCTTGATGTTATTCATTCCGATAGATTTCAAATGATTGGAAATCCAATCAGCGCAACGTTTCATTTCGTTGCTGCGTTGCGGTTGCGAACTCACACTCGGAATGCTGATAAGTTCTTTAAGTTCGTTGAGATAACGCTGTTTGTTTGTTTCTATAAATTGCAAAACGCTTTTCATAAAAATGCTAAATAGAATTTAGAAATTGTAAAAAAAATTTATCTGCAACACCGCAAAACGTAATGAACATTTACATCGGTGCGACGTATGTAAAAAAAGAGAAATTACTTTTCGAATAATTCGTTTGCCGATACGATTTTGAACGCATCGTTGTTGATGTTCAACAGGTATTGAACAATATCTTTATCTTCTTCTAAAATGGCATCGGGGACTTTTGTTGCGTACTGAATCGGCGACACGGCGTTATTTAATATTTTTTCCTTTAATTCATTTGCATTTTGCGCAACAATGGCAACTTTTACATTTTGATACTGCAAGTATTTTTTTATGGCTTTGTTCACATCTGCGACGGATAATTTCTTCAGTTCTTTTTCAATTTTATCAATGAAAAAATCCGTGCCGTAAAACTTTGAATCCATTTCAAAACCAAGTCTGCGGTTTTGCGTTTGCACCCAAAGTTTTGAATAGTTGATAACAAAATCTCGCGACGTTTCAAACTGTTCTTTCGTCAAACCTTTTTCGCAGAGAATTTTCAGTTCACGCATTGCTTCGCGCAAACTAAAATGCGCATCTTCCGGTTTTGTCGGTCGAATCCACACGCTGAAAAATTGCTGTCGTCGCGGAATGTTCGGAATGAAAAATCTGCTTCCGCCTTCCTGAATAAAATTTTCGATGTACGAATAATCACCGTAATTTATTCCTCGGTCGCCGCGAATTTTGTTCATCAAGACACCGTTGAATGTGCGATGTTCGCCGAAATAGGAATTCACGACCATCAACGCATAGAAATCGTTTTCCGCTCGCGTTACTTCAATCGGGAAACCGAAAGAAATTGCCGTGGCGCGCGCAGGTTTTTCAACGATTGTTACTTCGATATCGCGAATCGCTTTGGGTTTGGGAAGCGGAACAACGGTTACGGCACCTTTCGGAAGTTGTGAAAAATCATTTTTCACTTTTTCCACAAATCCTATTGGATAATCTCCTGCAATTCCTATCGTGAGTTGCGACTGCGTGAACATTGATTGATAATATAATTTCACATCTTCGAGCAATATTGCCGTAATGCCCTGTACGGTTCCGTTCACGGTGGTCCCGTACGGATGTTCGTCATACAACATTGATTGCAGCGCTTGCTTCCCGAGTTCTTCATCGTTGATGCTGCGAAGATTGTTCGTTAAATAATTGATTGCATCGTCTTTTACACGATGGAAATCTTCCGAATCGAATCGCGGATGCAACAGCAAATCGGAAAATATTTTGTAGAAATTTTCCAAATGGTCGCGATGCACATTTCCGATAAATGTCGTTACTTCTTTATCCGGTTGAACATCAATTGCGGCAGCCCACGGATACATTTTTTCAATGACTTGCTTAAACGTAAGCTCTTGCGTTCCTCCTTGTGCAAGAAGAAATGATGTAAGCGCATTGATGCCTTCTTTTCCATTTATGTCGTTAATGGAACCGATACGAAATTGAATGCGAAAAGCAATGAGGGGAGATTTGCTCGGCATTTCGACTGTTTTTATTGTGTTGGAAATTGCTGTCGTTGTCATAACAAGGATTGCTAAAAAAAGAATTAGGTGTTTCATTTTTGTTCCTCCTCTTGCGTCAACGTGAGTACAGTTCTGTTTTCTTTGGTAAAATATTTTTTGGCGATGCGCATGATATCTTCTGCGGAAACGTTTTCATACAGTTGATACACGCGGTTCACACTTTCCACATCCCCGGTGAGTTGTAAATAATTTCCCAACGTGAGAGCAATGGCGTCCGCCGTGTTCATTCGCATTGCAAAACTGTATTTCAAGTGCAATTTAACGTTTTGCAAACGCTCAAGAGAAACAGGCGTTGATTTTGCTTCTTCGAGTGTTTTGTAAATTTCGTCGCGGACTTTATCAATGTTTGTTTTGTCTTTGATGCGTGTGAGAATCGTGAACATTCCTGGGTCTCGCTGGTCTTGTGCGCTTCCGTCAACAAATTCCACCAATTGCTCTTCGACAACAAGTTTTTGAAACAGCGGCGAACTTTCCGAAAAATATAATTGCGAAAGCACATCGAGCGTTGGCATATCAATTTCTTTATCGCTGAATGCGGGACCGTGATACCCGAGCATCAGCATAGGCAACGTGCGCGATTTCCACGGCAATGAGATAATTTTTTCTTCGGTTTGCGGTGGCTCTTGCGGAATTTCTACGTTGGAGTTTCCTCGTTTCCAATCGCTATAATATTTTTTCGCGAGCGATTCAACCTTTTTCTGCTCGAAATCGCCGACGATGACAACAATGCAATTTCCCGGACGATAATATCTGTCGAAAAATTGCAGACTGTATTCATATTGATTCGGCATATCCTGAATATCTTTTAGAAATCCCATCGTTGTGTGTTTGTATGTGTGTCTTGTGTACGCTGCATCTTGTAATTTCTCGAACATCGTCATTATCGGGTTCGAATAGTTTTTATTGTATTCTCCAAGAATAGCGCCTGCTTCTGTCTTAAAATCATCAACGGTATATTGTAAATTCTTGAATCGGTCGCTTTCAATATCGAACATTGTTTCGAGAGCGCCGGAACTTGCAACGAGATGATAACACGTCCAATCATCCGTGGTAAATGCGTTTGCGTCGCTGCCGATTTTTTTGACAATATCGTTATACGCTTGCGTGGAATATTTCTCTGTTCCGCGAAACATCATATGTTCAAAAAAATGTGCAAAGCCGGATTTTCCCTCTTCCACTTCATTGCGCGAACCCGTACGTACAACGGTATAATATGCAACAATTCCAGGGCTTTCGTACGGAATGGAAATAATCGTCAAACCATTGTCGAGAACAATTTTGTTGACGGGAAAAGGAAAAATTTTTGAATTATCTGCGGCGTACGTCGTGGTTACAAAGGCAAAAAACAACGGTGCCGCAAGTAGTAAGATGAACAGTCGAAGCATTTCAAACTCCATATAGTGAAAAAATTTTGGGCAAAAAGATACGTCGAAACGAGAGGAATTACAAATGTAGTACCGCTCGAATATTTATTCTGTCGCGGAAGCTAATATATAATCCTTGGGAGCCGATACGCGCGGTTTTAGGGGTGTTCAGTTTAATATCGCTTATCGGTGTTACGGCACCTCAAAAGCAAAATAATTTAGGAGAAAAATATTAAGAAGTTTACTCAAAACTCCACCGTTATTTTTCGTTTCTCAAATAAATTCCATAGCGCATTTTTTTCTTTGTCTGAAAACATTGCACCGACAAACGAAAACGGGTTCAATCCGCCGCTGGGAACACGATAAAATTTTACCGAGCATTCGTCTCCAAGTTCTGTTTCTTTTTTAACATATTGAACCGCATCATACAATCCGCCAAATTCATCAATCAGATTTTTCTCTTTTGCTTTTACACCCGTCCAAATTCGTCCTTGCGCATGTTCGCGAACATCGGCTTCTTTGAGTTTTCTCCCTTCCATAATACGTTGCAAAAATCCTTCATAAAAAACATTCAGCGCATTTACCAATAATTTTTCTCCTTCGGGATTGGGTGACTCGTACAGATTCAATACGTTTGAATATGTTCCGCGCGAAAAATTTTTCTCCCAAATATCGAGTGTGTCAAAAAGTTCGTAGTAGTACGGAATTTGAGAAATCACTCCTATGCTCGCAGTTAATGTTGCCGGATTTGCAAATATTTTTGCGCCCGTGCAGGAAACATAATATCCGCCGCTCGCTGCCAAACTTCCCATCGAAACAACTACAAGTTTTTTCTCCCGAACTTTTTGTATAGTTCGATAAATGTCATCGGAAGCAATACCATCGCCGCCGGGAGAATCTACGCGGAGAATTATCGCTTTTACGTTGTCATCTTCCATCGCATTTTCCAATTGCTCCGATACTGTTTTCGAACCCGATGAACGCTCGCGCGAAAGAAACGGCAACGGAATTCCTCCCGGTGATAGACTTTCTCCCTGCGTAATTCCACCGTACACACCAATGACAGCAATCGTTGGCATTTCATTCCACGATGCATTCCAATGTTTTCTCTCGCTCATCGAAACTGTTTCAATATCGTCTGCATTGATTTCCGCAACTTCGCCGTTTTCCCACATCTGATACGGCGATGAAACCATATTGTACAATAATTTTTTCGCATCTTCGTACCATCCGATTTCATCAATAATTTTTGCAGATTTCGCTTGCTGCGGATACATGATGCCGGAAAGTGTGTCTATTGCTTTTTCATCCACGTGATTTTTTCTTCCTTCTTTCATTTGCCGAATCATTTCTGCGTACAAATCATCGGCAATCGTATTGAGTTCTTCTACTTTCCACGGGGAAAGCGTATCGCTCATACTGTTCAATGCGGATTTGAATTTTCCCGCAGTGTACGTACGCATATCAACGCCGAATTTTTTCAGCATATATTTGTATTTCAATGAACTGTACGAAATTCCATAGCCAAGAAGAAAACCATATTGGGGCATTACAATGTTATCTGCCGCGCTTGCAAGATATAATTCCTGCAAGGAAGCGAAACTTGAAAGAAACACAACGACCGGTTTTCCGTTTGCCTTCACGCGCTCAATTGCATTCTTCAATTCCTGCACGCCTCCGTTCATTCCGAAAATTGCATACGACGTGGTGAACGGACGAATGTTCAGCAACACGCCACCGATGGATTTATCGTTTGCGGCTTTGTCAAGTTCTGCAATCACTGTTTGCAAACCTTGTTTCCCTTCGGAAAAAATATTTCCGGGTTCGTCGAAATCATCGTACTCTCCTTCAATAGTTATTTCCGCAAGCAATGCGCTTTGTGGAAAAATAGTTTGCTGAATATCATTTGAAAAATGCAATGCAAGCGATGTTCCCGGAATATAATTTTTTCCCGTTGTTGTTGAAGCGAAAATGGATGCCTGAGAAAAATCTATTCGCAAACCAACGGAATACAATTTCGCGGGAAGAGCGGCAAACGAAGAATTTTTATCATCGTGATAACTTGCAAGGATGTGAATTCCCGGGAAAATTTTTACATCCATTCCTGCGTGAAGATGGGCTTTCGAAAAATTTCCCGAAGTGCTTTTCGCATCGAAGAATAGCGAAACAACATCGGTATTTGTTGGACGAATGCCAACGCCTAGGATTTGCTGTCGCGCAAACGTGAACGCAGAAATGGAAGGAACGTTGAAATTTTTTACGACGTACGAAAGCGAAAACATTCTTGATGGACGCACAAGAAAACCGATATTCGATAACGTTGCTTCTTCGCTTTTATGAACAAAAAAATCCGCAGTATATCCGAACGAGAATGATGAAGAACCAACACCAAAACCGAATCCATACAAATCCGCTGAATTTTTTACGTTGGTATCGTACGCTTTGCGATAACTTGCTCCGAAGTTCGTAAAGAGAAACGGCGCTTGCACAAAAAAATTATGCTCGAGAAAATTTCCTTCACGGAGAAAATTTGTGTACCACAAATCTGTGCCGTGTTCAATACCAAGCGTTGCAGGATTTGAAACACTTCCGATTGCACCGTCAACTCCGGCGGAAAATTGCCAATCATTGATGGAGGAATTGAACGCGCGCTCGTAGTGTGTTTGAGAAAATAATAGTGATTGGAATATAAAAAGTGAAAAAATTATTTTGCGTTGCTTCATTGTATTATTGTTTTAAGAATTATGCTTGAAAAAAGTGAAGAAGAAGTACGACGATTTTTATGTTTCTTAGCGCATTGAGTAGAGATTTTCTTAGAATAAAGGTTTTATTCCCATTTGCAGTGAAAAAAAATTCAACGGTAGTTTAACCTTGCATGCTTTCCTGTTGCGTCTTATTTCAACAGCACAAACTTTTTCGTTTCCGAAAAATTATCGGCAGTGAGTTTATAAAAATAGATTCCGCTTGACAATCCACTCGCATCGAACTGAACTTCGTGCATTCCTTCTTCTATTTCTTCATTATTCAAAAGCGTTGCAACTTCTTGACCGAGAACGTTGTAGATTTTCAACGTTGTTTGTAAGGGCAATTCATGAATTGCCCCTACGGGAATTTCAAATCGAATCGTGGTCGTAGGATTAAACGGATTGGGATAATTTTGTTCCAAAGAAATTTCTGACGGCGTTTCCGTGTATCCTCTTGTTGCAACAAAAAGTTCGTTACTTTTCACAGAGGGTAATTCTTTCACCAAGCCAACTTCGGATGCTGTTTTATATCCCATCATTTTTACCGCATACGGATTTTTGCTCACAACAACTCCAACAGAATCTATTTTGTAGTTCGTGCTGTCGAATGTTGCCGAAGCAAATCGTTCGTTCAATTGTTTCAAGATAGAAGTCGTAAATGTTCCGATTTGTGTGTATTCGGTGCTTGTTAAAATATTGAACGATTGCCAGTACGTCATCACGGTATCAAAATAATTTGCAATGTTGCGCAACGGCACGTTTTGCAAATTTCTACCGAATAATGTGAACATTGTATCTAGCACTAAATCACCGAATCGCTTTCCTGGATTATTCGTATCAACGATAACATTCGTGTCGCTTGCGATGATATTCAAGCGAAACAACACTCCTTGTTCCCACGCAGGATTATCGTAGGTTTTTCTATCGGGTTTCAACGCTTTCGTCAGTTTTTTATCCGACTTTCCGGAAATGCGGAGATAGTCAATCGGATACGTTGTTGCATTATGCGCGCTTGAATACAGTTTTCCCAAATCGCCCGCTTTCTTGTAATAAATCCACGCATACTTTTTCGCAGAATCTTTTGTCGGTTGCGCAACTCCAAGAAATGTTGTCCCGAGTTTTCCAATTTTCTTGAAAACATTTTCTACCGCAGTTTGGGTGTTTGGTCGTACGCTGAGTACTCCTTTTTTATACTTTACCTTTGTTGCTTTCGTGTACATATCAACGGTCGCCTTGAATGTTCTGTACTTTGCAGAGCCGGGATAATTCCCAAAATTCAAATTCGATGAAGTCGTTCCCGAAGTTACCGTTACAAGATACGAACCATTATTTGCAGGAAGCGTCTGCGTCCATCCTGCTTGCTGCGATTCGCTCACCGTATAATTTCCTGCTTTCAAATTTGTGAACGAATAATTCCCGCTTCCATCCGTCGTTGTTGAATCGGTTTTTGCGCCGCTGATTTTTATTTTCCATCCGGAAATTCCAACATCATTCGAATCCTTTGTGCCGTTGCCGTTTACATCGTTGAACTTCATTCCGCTGATACTTCCGTATTGGAAATTTCCGAAATCAACGCCCGTAACATATTGTCCCGCGGCAAGAGTTAAATTATATCCGCTTTGATTGCTTGGCAACGTTTGCACATATCCGTTTTGCTGTTCCAAACTTACGAGATAGCCGCCTGGTTGCAGATTGATGAAAGAGTAATAACCGTTTGCATCCGTATTCATCGAATCAATTTTTGCGCCGGTAATTTTTATTTTCCAGTTTTGCAAACCGCTTTCTCCAACGTCTTTTATGCTATCGCCATCAGTGTCGAGAAATAATGTTCCCGCCATAGATGAAAGCGCAATGACGGTAAACGTTTGTGCGTTCGATTCTCCACCCGCGGGAGCAGGATTGAAAACAGTAACCGTAAATGTTCCAGCGGTATCAATATCGGAAGAGAGAATTTCTGCCGAGAGTTGTGTTGGTCCTAAATACGTTGTTGTTTTGTCGGAACTGTTGAAACGAACTACGGATGCGGGAATAAAATTTGTTCCTGTTACGGAAATCGTAAATCCGGATTCATTTGCATATTTGCTTGTTGGATTGATAGAAGTTGTTGTTGGCACAGGATTATCCGCCGTATGCCCAATTTGGAAATCGCTGAAAGAAGTAGCACCAATAACCTGTGTTGATGTTACCGTTTTTGTTCCTACGGTAAGATTAGACCAAACAACACCGTCATATTTTTTTACAATAAAACTATCGGGATTGACTCCGGGATCTTTGTCGCCGGCAACAAAATTAAACACGGCATTGTACGTATCGAACACAATATTTTGATTCGTGAGTGTCCAAAAGCGATTGACGCTTCGCTCGGAACGAATGTTTGCGCTTCCGATAAATTGATGGTCGCCTTGTGTTGTGCTTGCAACGAGTTCGCCGCCGCTGGTAACGTTCGTGAAGGAAACGGTTACTGGAGCATAGTTGCTCGCGTCGCCAATTTCAAACGAAGAAGAAGCGTTTCCGGTTGAAAATGTTTTCTGCAAATTTCCGTTCACGTGTCCATTTGTTCGAGAAATTGAGCCGGAAGATGTAAGAATAACTTTTGGTGCGGAAGTCGTTGTTATTATTCCATTGGTAAATGTTAGCGTTCCGCTAATTTTCATATTATCGCCGAGAGAGGCACCATTCGCATCGTTGAGTTCAACATTTTTAAACGTACCTGTTCCAGAAATCGAATGAGAAGAAGAACCGCCGCTGATTAAAATTTTTCCCGTTCCGGAAAGAGTAACATTGTTGATGATTTGTCCTTTTGCTGTGAGAGTAAAACCACCATCGTTAATATTTCCGGAAGAAAAGTTAGTTAGTCCGTTCACAGAAAAATCGTTCTCGAATGTTGGATTTCCACTCCCGATGATGTGCAAAGTCCCGTACGTAACCGCGGAAATAGTTTGACTCTCGCCGTAATATTCAACAGCTCCCGTATTGCTGAACGAATATGTGTTGAAATTGGCTGGTAAAGAATTACTTCCTCCAATTCGAAATATTGCTCCGCTTGCAACGCTAACCGTGCCTCCAACAACAGAACTTCCTCTGTCTGCAATATAGATTCCCAAATCGAGTGTTCCTGCGTTCACGGTAATATTTCCATCGCCTGAGGTTGACGAATTTAAATCGGGCAAATCGCCAACAAGCGTTTTTGTTCCGCTCCCGCTGATACGAAGCGTAGAATACGAAAGCGTATTTTTGATGGACTGATTTCCGTTAGCGGCATAATCAACGATACTTCCCTGATTTGTTGAAGTAGTGAGAAAAGAAAAATACGTACTGTCAAATGCGCTCCCACGCACATAAACAGTGCCAGCAACTTGCAACGATGCTGTTCCTGCTCCGCTGATACGAATACTGCTTGTGTTCACATCAAGAACCCCGTTCACGGTAAGCGTTCTGTTCACTGTTGTATTGTTATTCACAATGACTGTTGTTCCGGAATTCACGGTAACTTTGTTGAACGTTGTTGTTCCCGAAATCGTTTGGGAGGAACCGTTAAAAACAATCGTTGCATTGGTTTGTGTTGACGTGTACGTTCCCGTGTTGCTCCAGTTTCCCGTTAAAGAAATTGGATTTGATGCAGAACTGGCAGAGTGTGTAATTGTTCCCAAGGAGCCAATCGTAATATTTCCGCTGACGGTAAGCGCATTATTTCCTGTTGTGAGTATTGTAGAAGCCGTTGTGGCTTGGCTGTTTCCAATCGCTAACGATTTGCAAACCGAAGCGCCAACGAGCGAAGGTTGATTGGGTCCGTTAAAGTTTCCATCACCGATTACTGCATCAACGGAAGCAGTCGGAACGCCATTGGTCCAGTTTGCGGCGTTGCTCCATTGCGTGTTTGTTCCTCCAATCCACGAGGTTGATTGAGAAAAAAGAGTTTGCGGAGCGATGAAAAACAAACTCATGGTGAAAAAAAATAATGGAGTAAATACTGATAGCGAAAAAGAATGTCGCGAAAGTTGTAAATCTTGACGCATAAAAATAACTTTCAAATTGTGTGTTTTGATATTGTAGAGAAAAAATTACAGTTTTATATACAAAATTTTTTTGGCGCTTGCAATATCATTTTGAGAAACCTTCAATTTGAAATTAACACTCTGACTGCGTACTTTTTACCTGCAAAAATTTCCCCTATGCTCAAAGTCAACGAAATATTTTTTTCCATTCAGGGAGAATCATCGAAAAGCGGATTGCCGTGCGTGTTTGTGCGATTGACGGATTGCGATTTACGATGCACGTACTGTGATACCGAATACGCTTTTTTCGAAGGAACAGTAAAAACGATTGAAGAAATCATTGAGGAAGTACAATCGTATCATTGTATGTTGGTTGAAATTACCGGCGGCGAACCATTGCTGCAAAACGATGTACACGAATTGATGAAACGCTTGTGTGATTTGAATTATGAAGTATTGTTAGAAACCGGCGGACATATTCTTGTTGATAGAATTGATTCGAGAGTCAAGAAGATTATTGATATGAAAACTCCTTCGTCGGGAATGATGAAACATAACGAATATAACAATCTCGAACTTGCAACGGTGAACGACGAAATTAAATTTGTCATTGGTACACGTGAAGATTACAATTGGGCAAAATCTCTTATTGCCTCGTATGGTCTTTCGGAAAAACTTACGGTGTTGCTTTCTCCCGTTTTCAACGAACTTTCTCCGCAACAACTTGTGGAATGGATTCTTGAAGACAAATTGAACGTGCGGCTTCAACTTCAACTGCACAAATTTATTTGGAAACCAACGACCCGCGGAGTATAACAATGAATACAAATTTTTCCGAACAGGAATTCCTTCGCTACGCCCGACATTTTATTCTGCCGAAGGTGGGAACAGAAGGACAAATGAAATTGAAATCATCTCGCGTGCTTATTGTCGGAGCAGGGGGGCTTGGCTCTCCGCTTGCAATGTATTTATGCGCCGCAGGAATCGGAACAATCGGCATTGTGGATTTTGATGTTGTTGATTTTTCCAATTTGCAACGGCAAATACTTCACTCAACTTCCAATGTTGGAAAAGAAAAAGTATTTTCCGCAAAAGAAACTCTCACGGCAATAAATCCCGACATCAATGTACAATGTTATCATACAAAACTTACGTCGGAAAACGCGTTGGGCATTTTCAGGAATTATGATATTGTCGCGGACGGAAGCGATAATTTTCCCACGCGCTATTTGGTGAACGACGCATGTGTACTATTGGAAAAACCTCTGGTATATGGAAGTATATTTCGTTTTGAGGGAGAAGTTTCCGTATTCAACACGAATCAGTCGCCGTGCTATCGCTGTCTGCATCCGGTTCCGCCGCCGCCGCATTTAGTTCCGTCGTGTGCAGTAGGAGGTGTGTTTGGCGCGCTTCCGGGAATCATTGGTTCTATACAGGCAACGGAAGTTCTTAAACTTCTGCTCAATATTGGTTCATCGCTCGCTGGAAAAGTTTTGTTTTTTGATGCGATGAAAATGGAGTTTCGCGAACTGTTGCTGAAAAAAAATTTTCATTGTTCCGTTTGCGGAAAAAATCCTTCTATTACGTCACTCATTGATTATGAAGAATTTTGCTCAAAGAAAACAACACAACAATTTTCTGAAATACCAACTATGAACAAGACCGAAATAACGGTGAACGAACTTCAAAAAAAAATCGACGATGTTTTTTTGCTCGATGTTCGCGAACAATACGAGTTTGATATTGTGAATTTAAGCGGATATTTGATTCCACTCAAAGAATTACCGAATCGTATTCACGAACTTGATTCGTCAAAAGAAATTGTCGTTTATTGTCATCACGGAAATCGGAGTTCTTTTGCAATGCAATTTCTCAATCACAAAGGATTTGCCAATGTAAAAAATCTTGTCGGGGGGATAGATGAATGGGCAAGAAAAATTGATACGAATATGAAACGCTATTGAATTTTTAAAAATAAAAAAAACGCAGAGTGCGGTGTCGTGCTGCCATTATCTGCTTCGGTAAAATAGGCGGAAGGAGGACCTAAGTTACCATAAACAAAACCACTCTGCGGGAAAATACTAAAGAGAAAACTTGTTTTTGTTCTCGTTAGCGAATTTTTGCATAAATGCTACTGCTTTTTCGAACTCCATTGTTTTATCGAAAAAATATATTTCACTTGTTCCTGCAAACTCGTAGGACAAACACCGATTTTTTTGTATGTGTTTGTCCTACGTTTACTGCTATGTTTTTTTTCAATTTCAAAACTGTAAATTTGCAACGAAAATTCTCTCTCGATGCATCTTCCGTCAACGTTTTGAAAACTGTTGGTGTGAATGGAGATTTTGCGACAATCCGACAAGCGTTTGATAGCGTCAATGCCGGCGCATTCTCAAACGTACTCGTTCTTTCGCTTCTCGACTCACAATACAACGAACCGCCGCTATTTCTTTCTCCTTCGGAAACTGCGCCGACTTCCGTAATTTTAAAACCTGCAGGTGTGTTTATTCCAACAATAACTATTAATCAATCAACACCAGCAGATACTATCGGAATATTTTTTGAAAATATTCGGCAAATAATTTTATTGAACCTTCATCTTGAAACGCAAAACGCTCTCTGGAATTCTGCGCTCTGTGTTTCTGAGGGAGTTTCTGTTGTTCGACTCGATACCATTTCTCTCAACGGAGGAACTGCGATAACCGGAATAGAAGCCGAAATAACCGAAGATAATTCTGCGCTTATCTTTCGTGCATGCAAAATTTATAATGTAAAGTCGGGAATTTCTGTACGTGGATGGCCGGCGTTTACTCTTCTTCATAGTGAAATCAATCACAACGAAGGAGCGGGAATATTTTTGGAAATGGGATTTGGACGAGTTCGTATCATTGGAAATACACTCATAGGGAATGATGCGGCAGATGCGGGAATTGTCGGAAGCGTGTACAGTCCCTTCTGCGTTATTGACAGCAATACGATTTCCAATTATCAAGTTTCCGGAATCGCGATGGAAGAAATTGACGGCTCTTCGTTTGTTTCAAAAAATATGTTTCATAAAAAATCATCGAACGGCAAACAGCGATTGGAACAATTGAAAACGAATATTGCGAATTCTTTTTCAAAAAAATTACCAACGCGTAATGAACGCCTACAACATTTCAAAAGCAGAAAAAAACACTTGCAAAAACGTACACAAAAAAACTCTGCCGCGAGTTCTCTCTTTGCCATACGTAATAACACGATTACTTTTCTTATTGGCGAAGCAGGAATTAGCGCATTGAGTGTGTATGAAAGCGAAGTAGATATTTCTCATAATTCCATCACCAATCAATATGGAGCGGATGTTGGTATTTACGGCGGGTCGCTCGAAGAAGTTCCTTCCGTAGCGATTGAGCAAAATTTTATACGGAATGTTGCAAATGGAATTTTTGTTGATATTATCTACACAAGCGAAGATGTCGGCAGCGGAACAGTCAACATTAATTCCAATAATATCGAAAGCGGAAACAACGGATTATATTTCCCCGATGTGATTTGCAGACATGCATCAATGAGTATGAACACCGTTCGCGCTGTTACAGAAAAAACTCGTGAACGACGTTCTCCAACGCAACAGAATACTTTTACCGGCGATATTGGCATCTTCACACAAATGGAGGGAGTATTGGAAGCAGATAGCAATAGCATTGAAGGATTTGCTAGCGCGTTCG
>Ga0194120_10005060_pt1 | contig 19708 bp, 23 predicted proteins | sample TA2MahCa65mmetaG_FD_148642 | JGI IMG/M metagenome (GOLD analysis project Ga0194120, IMG submission 148642) | Freshwater microbial communities from Lake Tanganyika, Tanzania - TA2015019 Mahale Deep Cast 65m | ecosystem: Environmental > Aquatic > Freshwater > Lake | place: Tanzania: Lake... | reverse complement strand
TGATTCGGAATCGTCACTATGCGCCTCAAGCCGGTTTTTGGCTAGGGCAGCACGAATCTTGTGGGGGTGTCTTCCGTCTCCGGTCGCAGGGTGGTACTAAATTCGAGGGGAAGGATCGGATTGGAGGATCAGCAAGCGCCTTGTTTGCTGAATGCGTTTGCACGGGTTCTCGATCGATGAGAACAAGCTCAGGTTGGCGCCATTTCCCGCAGTTTCATCAGGGCGTAGACCGATTCGAGGTGTGGGATGGGAACCCCTGCCCGGCGGCCGGCGCGGACGGTGTTGCCGAGGATGGCCTCGGTTTCCATGGGGCGACCCGCCTCGAAATCCAGCAGCATGCTGGTCTTGTAGGGCGGCATCCGGTGGGTGCTGGCGATTTGCTGGCCGATGAGTTGCGCGTCCAGCGGATGGCCCAGTGCGTGGGCGATGCCGCAAACCTCGGTCATGATGGCGCGGATGAAGGGCTCCTGACTGTCGAGCATGGCAACCGTGCTCAGTCCGCCCGAGAGCACGGAGAGCGGGTTGAAGGCGGCATTCCACAGGCATTTCCGCCAGCGCGCGGTGACGATGTCCGCGGTCGCCTCACAGGCGATGCCGACGCTGGCGAAGGCTTTGGCCAGGGCCTGGGTGGTGGGGCTCAGGCCTCCGGGATAGTTGCCCAGGGCCAGGTGACCATAGGCCTGATGCCAGATGCGGCCGGGGGCCGTGCGGGTCACGCAAATGAAGGCCAGTCCGCCGATGAGTTCGTGGCCGGGAAAGGCGGCGGCGATCTCGTCCTCGATTTCGACTCCGTTGGAGAGCAGGACGATGGTGGTGTCGGCGCCCAGTGTCGGTCGCAACAGCGCGGCACGATCCAGACCCGGCAGCACCTTGACACAGAGCAACACCACGTCGGGCGGGTCCGCGAGTTCGGCGGCGTCGCGGAGGACGGCCGCCGGGGAGAAATGCCAGCGGCCCAGCGGTGTTTCGCTGGTCAGATCGATCCCGTGCGCCTTGATGTGAGCGTAATCGGAGCGGGCGAGCACGGACACGGCACAGCCAGACTTGGCTAAGAGGGAGCCATAAAAGCTGCCGATGGCGCCGGCGCCGATGACCAGCACTCTCATGGAGGGGCCTCCAGGAGAGATTTCACGAAGGGTATCGTCAGCCGGCGTTGGGCCGCCAGCGAGGCCTGATCGAGCCGATCGAGCAGGGCAAGCTGAGCCGGCAGGTCGCGGGGAGCGCGGTTCATGAGGTAGCGGCCGACGGCGGGCGGCAATTGCAGGCCAAGATGGCTGGCCCGCAAGCTCAGGGCCTGGAGGGTGTCGTCCCCGCACAGCGCCCGCACGGGCAGGGTCAGGCCCCAGGTCAGACGACTCGCCAAATCCGGTAGTTCGATGGGCAGTTGGGCGGGGGGCAGGGTGGCGGCCATGGCCAGGGTTTGACCCTGATCGCGCGCGCGGTTGAACAGGTGAAACAGGGCGAGTTCGGCAGTTGGGCGCCCGGCTACCCGCTCCACGTCATCCAGACTGATGAACTGATAGCTTTCCAGTCCGTCCAGGATCTCGGGGCCATGCTCCAGCAGCAATGTCAGGGGCAGATAGGCCGTCGAGCGCCCGTGCTCGGCGGCCCGCGAACAGCAGGCGTTCAGCAGATGCGTCTTGCCGCGGCCCGAGGGGCCCCACAGAAAGGTCAGGGCTTCGCCCGGCTGGACGCTGATTCGGCGCAGGTGCTCGATCAGTTCGTGATTCGGACCCGGCCAGAACTGCGCAAATCCCTGTTCGGGATTGAAGCCTAGCGGCAGGGGGAGTTGCTGGGCCATGCTGCCTGAGTCGTGCGCGCGCCGCCGATCAGCCGATGGGTTTCTGTTTCAAGGCTTGCGCGGTGAGTGCCAGGCGCTTGCCCAGCGCCCGGCAGATTTGGCGCTCTTCCTCGCTCATGGCATCACGGCCGCCGCCCGTGTAACGGCTGGGGCCATAGGGCGTTCCGCCCGTCTGGGTCTTGCCCAGAGCGGCCTCGCGGCTGGGGAGGCCGACCAGCACCATGCCATGATGCAGCAGGGGCACCATCATGGTGAACAGGGTGGCTTCATGCCCGCCATGCATGGAAGAGGTCGAGGTAAAGACACCCGCCGGCTTGCCGGACAAGGCGCCGGAAAACCAGAGCCCGCTGCTGCTATCCAGGAAATATTTCAGGGGGGCGGCCATGTTGCCGAAATGGGTGGGGCTGCCCAGGGCCAGGCCGTCACAGTCCTGCAAATCGTCCAGCGTTGCGTAGGGTGGCCCCTGGTCGGGGATGGCGGGTTCGGTCGCCTGACAGTTGGGCGAGATATCGGGCACGGTGCGGACCTTGGCCTGGGCGCCGGGGACTTCCTCGACGCCGCGCGCGATCAGGTTGGCCATTTCCATCGTGGCGCCGAAGCGGCTGTAGTAGAGAACGAGAATTTCGGTCATGGGTGGTTGCGCTAGGGACGCCTTTCGCCAGTGGCCGGCTTAAAGGATCGACAGAATGTTTTCCGGCGGGCGTCCAATGGCGGCCTTGCCATTGGCGAGGACGATCGGCCGCTCGATGAGGATGGGATGAGCGACCATGGCCGCGATCAGGGCTGCCCGATCGAGTTCGGGATTGGCCAGGCCCGCGTCCGCATAGGCGGCTTCACCTCGCCGCATCAGCGCGCGTGGCTCCAGATTCAGCTTCTGGAGTATGTCTTCGAGAGTGGCCGCATCGGGAGGTGTCTTCAGATACTCGATGATGACCGGCTCGATACCCCGGTCGCGCAACAGTTCCAGTGTCTGGCGCGATTTGCCGCAGCGCGGATTGTGATAAATGGTGACGGTCATGGCTTCACCCATTACGCTTGAGGATTTCACGTTCCCTTTCCCGGCCGGTTAGTTTGACCAGGTCGGTCAGTTCGCCCACCAGCAATTCCAGCAGGTCGTCCACGCTGATGATGCCAATCAGCCGTGACTGGTCGTCGACGACCGGCAGCCGGCGGATGCCTTGGCTGCGCATGCGTTTGAGCGTGCCCCAGATGCCATCGTGTTCACGGGCGGTGACCAGGTCGAAGCTCATGACATCGCCGACGGTGACGGTCTGGGGATCAAGTTCCATCGCAATGATTTCGACCACCATGTCGCGATCGGTCAGCATGCCGACCGGTTTGAGACCGTCGGGGGTATCCTCGACCACGACCACGCTGCCCACATGATGTTCGCGCATCAGCTTGGCGGCGGTAAAAATGGATTCTTCGCGGCGGACAACGATGGTATCCCGGTTGCAGATCAATCCTATGCTCATGGTGTAATCTCCAAGTGTATTTCGGGTGATGATAATTCGATGGGTGATTCGGAAACAGAGCCGGCCGGGCCGGTTTCAGGCATCGATACCTTTACAGCGGACGAGTTCTCTCAGCACGGTTGTGGCGTAGGCGCCCGAAGGAAGGGCGAACCGGATTTTCAGCACGTTTGTGGCCGGTAAGGTCCAGGCCAGTTCCTCCGGACAGAGCCTGAAGGGCCGCCGCGCGGTTTCCAGACGCAGGTGTTCGAGTCCCGCCCTCAAGTCGGCGAGTGGCCCGACCGCCGCCGTTTCGATGGCCAGAGCCTCCCCGGTGGCCGTGGAGGGGGTCGTTCCCCACAGCACCCCGCTAGGATGGATGGCACGGCTGTTCACACGCTCAAGAATGTCCACATCGATCGAGTCGGGTTTGAAGAAACTGTGCGAGTCGGCGAACATGAAGACATCCCCCGGAATCGCGCGATTCCAGTGTCCGGCCCGCACCCGGGCGGCGAGTATCCGGTTGAAGATCTCGGAACGCGCGGCCGACAGGTAGAGTCCCCGCTGGTGCGGATCGATCCGCCGCCCCGGGTTCGCGAAGAGTTCGCGAGCGCGTTCCAGATTCCGCCCCTCATGGCCAAAGCGCTGCGGGCCGAAATAGTTGGGTACGCCCTGTTCCGCCAACTCGGCGAGTCGCTGCTCCAGGGCCGCGGGCGGGGCGTCGAGGTCGCGAACGGTCAGTTCGAAACGGTTGCCGCTGGCCGCGCCCTTGCGCAGTTTGCGGGCGTTGCGGCGGGTTTCCAGGATGCGCACCGTATCGCTCTCGAATGACGTCCAGTCCGGTTCCGCCATGCCCGGCATCTGGAGGCTGAACCACTGCCGGGTGACACCCTGCCGGTCCTTCAGGCCGACGTAGCTGACCTGTCTCGACGAGAGGCCGGCAAAGCGGGCCAACTGGCGGGCGACGTAGTCGGTGTTTTCGCCGCGTTTCTCGATGAAGAGGAACACATGTTCGCCCTCACCCGAGGGCTGGAAGCCGAGAATTTCCTCGACGATGAAATCCTCCGGAGTCTGCTTCAAGGCGCCGGTCCCTGCCGGTCCACCGAGGGCGTAGGGCAGATCCGCCGTGGGATCACTCATTCGCTGGATCAGGCCTTGTTCAGGAGAGCGACCGCATAGGCGGAAATTCCTTCGCCGCGTCCCTCGAAGCCCATACCCTCGGTCGTGGTGGCCTTGACGTTCACGGCGTCGATTTCGATTTGCAGATCCGTCGCAATGGTCGCCCGCATCCGGTCGATGTAAGGCAGCAATTTCGGTTTCTGGGCGACGATGGTGACATCGACATTGCCCACCGAGTAGCCCTGCGCCGTCAGCTTGGCGCAGATGTTACGGACCAGAATGCGGCTATCGATCCCCTTGAAATTGGGGTCGGTATCCGGAAAGTGACGCCCGATATCACCCATCGCAGCCGCACCGAGCAGGGCGTCGCAGAGGGCGTGCAGCGCCACATCGCCATCCGAATGGGCCGCGAGGCTCTTCTCAAATTCGATCGGCACGCCGCCCAGCATGAGTTGGCCGCCTTCGGCGAAGCGGTGCGCATCGTAACCCTGACCTATTCGTAACATTGTCGCTCCAGGTAAAAAGCGGCCAGCGGTAAATCCTCCGGCCGGGTGATTTTGATATTGTCCGGGCGTCCCTCGACGATGCGCGGCTGATAGCCCGCCAATTCCAGGGCGCTGGCCTCGTCCGTGACCAGCTTGCCCTGCTCGGCGGCATCCGCCAGCGCCTTCCGCAGCAGCCCATAACGGAACATCTGGGGAGTCAGCGCCCGCCAGACCAGACGTCGATCCGGCGTGCCGGTGATCAGCCCGGTTGCGTCCACCGTTTTCAGGGTATCACTGACCGGCAGGGCGAGAATGCCGCCCACCGGATCGTCGCTGAGGGTTTCGATGAGTTTGAGGACATCGCCGCGCGTCAGGCATAACCGGGCGGCATCGTGGACCAGCACCCAGTCATCGGGCCGCGCACGATCTTCGAGACTGCACAGGGCCGAGTAGACCGAATCCGCGCGTTCGCTGCCACCCGGCGCCGTCTGGATGCGCGGGTGCCTGGCGCAGGGCAGGTCGGGCCAGTAGCCGTCCTCCGCGCCCAGCGCCACCCGAATACCGGTCAGGCGCTCCACGGAAAGCAGCCGTTCCAGCGTGTGTTGCAGCACCGGCTTGCCCGCGACTTCCAGGTATTGTTTGGGGATGGCTCCGCCCATCCGTTTGCCCACTCCGGCAGCAGGCACTATTGCCCAGTACCGCGGCTTCACGGCCCGCCGCCCGTCAGAACGCAGAGAGTGGGGGTTGCTGTTAAGGTCATGATGTCAATGGGGTTTGTCAACTTTCGGGGGTTTTGCCTTGGGTGGCTTTTTCTTGCCTGGTTTGGGGGATTTGCCGGCGGAAGGCCCCAGTTCCGAACGTCCGGAGGCGGCTCCGGGCTTGTAGGAGACATCGGCGGACGGCTCCACAGCCTTCGCGCCAGCATTATCCTCGTAAACCTGCACAAAGGTTTCCCCCGGCTTGATCATGCCCAATTCATGCCGCGCGCGTTCCTCGACGGCTTCCGTGCCTTCCCGCAGATCCCTGACATCGGCGGCCACGGCGGCATTCCGGATGCGTCGCCGTTCGCCTTCCTGCTTCAGTTCCTCGATACGGGTATTGATTTCCCCATATTCGCGAATACTGCCATCACCCAGCCAAAGCCGGTATTGCAGCGCGGCGATGAGGATCAGCAGGAAGACGATCAGCTTGTACAAGGCGTCCCGGAAATGTCAGTGCTCAGAAGGCCCGTTTGAAGGCGCTCTTGCCGGCATACCGGGCCTTGTCGCCCAGTTCCGCTTCGATCTTCAGCAGGCGATTGTACTTGGCGATGCGGTCGGAACGGCTGAGGGAACCGGTCTTGATCTGGCCGGAACGGGTAGCGACGGCCAGGTCGGCGATCGTCGAGTCCTCGGTTTCACCGGAGCGGTGGGACATGACGCAGGTGTAGTCAGCGCCATGGGCCATGGCGATGGCGTCCAGGGTTTCGGTGAGCGAGCCGATCTGATTGACCTTGATCAGGATGGAGTTGGCGACCTTGGCCTCAATGCCCTTCTTCAGGATGGCCGGGTTGGTCACGAACAGATCGTCGCCGACGATCTGGATTTTCGCGCCCAGTTTGTCGGTCATGATGCCCCAGCCATGCCAGTCACCTTCGGCCAGACCGTCTTCGATCGAGATGATCGGGTATTTGTCGACCCAGGCCGCCAGGTAATCCACGAATTCCTCGGAAGTGAAGACCTTGCCCTCGGATTCGAGGTGGTATTTGCCATCCTTGTAGAACTCGGAACTGGCGACGTCGAGACCAAGGAAGATGTCCTTGCCGGCTTCGTAGCCCGCGTTCTTGATGGCTTCCAGGATCACTTCGATGGCCGCCTCGTTGGACGGCAGATTGGGCGCGAAACCGCCTTCGTCGCCGACGCCGGTCGCCATCCCGCGATCATGCAGCACCTTTTTCAGGGCATGGAAGACCTCGGCGCCGTAACGGAGCGCCTCGCGGAACGTCGGGGCGCCCACCGGCAGGATCATGAATTCCTGCATGTCGACGCTGTTGTCGGCATGCGCGCCGCCGTTGATGATGTTCATCATCGGCACCGGTAACAGGTATTCCCCGCTGTCGTTGAGGTAGGCGTAGAGCGGCTTGCCGGCCTCGGTCGCGGAGGCGCGGGCGGCCGCCAGGGACACGCCGAGGATGGCGTTGGCGCCCAGACGGCCCTTGTTGTCGGTGCCGTCCAGGGCGATCATCCTGGCGTCCAGGGCCTTCTGGTCGGCGGCATCCAGGCCGAGGACGGCAGCGCGGATTTCGCCATTGACGTTCGCGACCGCCTTGGTCACGCCCTTGCCCAGGTAGCGGGCCTTGTCGCCGTCGCGCAGTTCGATGGCCTCGCGCGAACCGGTGGAGGCGCCGGACGGCACCATGGCGCTGCCAACCGCGCCGGATTCCAGGATGACATCGACGGCAACGGTGGGGTTGCCACGAGAATCCAGCACTTCAAGTGCCTTGACGTCAACGATTTTGCTCATGAGCTGTGATCTCCTGTGATCGTGATGGGGTAGGGGTAAAGAGTGAATATTAGTCGAGCGGATGGGCCTTGACGGTCCGGTCAATGGCAATGAGGACTTCCAGCAATTCTGCCATGCGATCCAGCGGCCAGGCGTTGGGGCCGTCGCTCAGGGCCTGGTCAGGATCGGGATGGGTTTCCATGAACAGACCCGCGATGCCCACCGCCACCGCCGCCTTGGCGAGTGTGGGGACGAACTCGCGCTGTCCGCCCGAGCAGTCGCCCTGGCCGCCGGGCAGTTGCACCGAGTGAGTGGCATCGAATACCACGGGACAGCCCGTCTCGCGCATGATGACCAATGCGCGCATGTCGGAGACCAGGTTGTTATAGCCGAAGGATACTCCCCGCTCGCAGACCATGATCCGCTCGTTGCCCGTGGCTTTGGCCTTGTTGACGACATTCTTCATGTCCCAGGGCGCCAGGAATTGGCCTTTCTTGATATTGACGGGGAGACCTTGCGCGGCCACGGCGCGGATGAAATTGGTCTGGCGGCAGAGAAACGCCGGTGTCTGCATGACGTCGACCACGCTGGCCACCTCATTCAGGGGGGTATCCTCATGGACATCGGTCAGCACCGGTACGCCGATCTGCCGTTTGACCTCGGCCAGAATGCGCAGACCTTCCTCGATGCCCAATCCCCGAAAGCTGGCATGCGAGGAGCGGTTCGCCTTGTCGAACGAGGATTTGTAAATGAAGGGCACGCCCAGGCGTTCGGTCAATGTCTTCAGTTCGCCGGCCGTATCCAGGGCGAGTTGTTCGCTTTCGATCACGCAGGGACCGGCGATCAGAAAGCAGGGCTGGTCCTGGCCCACGTCAAAACCACAGAGCTTCATGCGGGGGATTTCCTGCCTTGGGCATGCGCGCGCGCCGCCGTGATGAACCCCGAGAACAGGGCATGGCCCCGGCGTGGGGTCGAGGTGAATTCCGGGTGAAACTGGCAAGCCAGAAACCAGGGATGGTCGGGGATTTCGATCACTTCGACCAGCCGCCCGTCGAGTGTCTTGCCGGATATCTTCAGGCCCGCCTCCTGGAGACGCTCCAGATAGCGGTTATTGAATTCGTAGCGATGACGGTGCCGCTCGCTGATGACTTCCCGGCCATAGACCCGGGCGGCGAGGCTGCCGGAGACCAGTTGGCATTGCTGTCCACCCAGTCGCATGGTGCCGCCCAGATCCGAATCCGGATTGCGGTACTCGACGTTGCCTGCCGCGTCCTGCCACTCCGTGATCAAGGCAATCACCGGATGCGGGGTATTCGGCAGAAACTCGGTGCTGTTGGCGCCTTCCAGATGCGCCACATCCCGGGCGTAATCGATGACGGCGACCTGCATGCCCAGGCAGATGCCGAGGTAAGGAATCCCGTTCGTTCGAGCATGTTTGGCGGCGGCGATCATGCCCTCGATGCCGCGTTTGCCGAATCCGCCCGGAACCAGGATCGCATCCACTTCCTTGAGGAGTCCGAGTCCGCTGGCCTCGATTTCTTCGGCCTCGATGGATTGAATCCTGACCTTGGTGCGGGTCTTCAATCCCGCGTGTATCAGAGCCTCGGTGAGGGATTTGTAGGCATCCGAATGGTCGACATACTTGCCCACCATCGCCACCGTGACCTCACCCTCCTGGGCCTCCAGATCGTCCATGACATCCTGCCACTCCCGCAGGTTGGCCGGGGGCACGTCCAGGCGCAGCTTGCGCACCACGATCTGGTCCAGGCCCTGGGCATGCAGCAGCATGGGGATGCGGTAGATGGAATCCGCGTCCACCGAGGAAATGACGGCGTCCTCATGGACGTTGGTGAACAGCGCGATCTTGCGGCGTTCGCTGGCCGGGATGGCCCGCTCCGAGCGGCAGATGAGGATGTCGGGCTGGATGCCGATGGTGCGCAGTTCCTTGACCGAGTGCTGCGTCGGCTTGGTCTTGAGTTCACCGGCGCTGGCGATGTAGGGCACCAGGGTCAGGTGGATGAACAGCGACTTATCCTCGCCCAGGTCCACCCGCATCTGGCGGATCGCCTCCATGAAGGGCAGGGACTCGATATCGCCGACCGTGCCGCCGATCTCGATCAGGGCGACGTCATACCCCTCCGCGCTCAACTTGATGACCCGCTTGATTTCATCGGTGATGTGGGGGATGACCTGCACCGTGGCGCCCAGATACTCCCCGCGCCGCTCCTTGCGGATGACGTTCTCGTAGATCTGGCCGGTAGTGAAACTGTTGACCTTGCCCAGGGTCGTCTTCAGAAATCGCTCGTAATGACCCAGGTCCAGGTCGGTTTCCGCGCCATCCTCGGTCACGAAGACTTCCCCATGTTGATAGGGGCTCATCGTGCCGGGGTCGACATTGATGTAGGGGTCGAGCTTGGTCATGGTGACCTTCAGCCCGCGCGCTTCCAGAATGGCGGCCAGCGAAGACGCGGCAATGCCCTTGCCGAGCGACGACACGACGCCGCCGGTAATGAAGATGTATCTGGTCATTAAGGATTCGTGATAGTGGTGGCGAGAATCCGGGTTCTGCTACGCCCGACACGGGTAAGGCCCCCAGTCCCCCAGCAGGATGCGGGCATTTTACTCGACCTCCGCCCGGGCGTCATCGGTAACAGTTTCTTGAGAGACCACAATCGGTTTAGTATTCGGAAGATCATTTCCGGGAAGAGGCCGCCAGGATGCCAAAAACAACGATAACCCTTGCCGTCACCGCCCTGCTCCTGGGGCAGGCCGCCTGCACCTGGGTCGACTTGAAACCGCAAGGCGAGGAGGTACGGGTGGCCACGGCGAGCGAGGTCAAACCCTGTAAAAAGATCGGCCATGTGACTTCAAACACCACGGCCGCCGTCGCTTACATCCCACGCGACGACGACTCGGTCCATGAGGAATTGCAGCGCCTCGCCCGCAACTACGCCGGCGAGATGGGCGGCAATGCGATCGTCCCCACCGGCCCCGCGCACGACGGCGAGCAGTCGTTCAATGTCTACCATTGTGACCGATGAGCGTCTTCACATGAGGGTGTTCGCTACGCTTAACCTAGTGGTGAAGCGTAAATCCGGTCAAGCCATCCGCCAGTGCGAGGACACAGCTCCTGTGAACAAGCGATGGACATGACAATGCTTTCAGCCTACCACGCCAAATACCTTGCCTACGACCTCACTCGCCGCTGCCCTTCTGATAGCGTCGAGAAGTTGGAGCGCCGCTCCCTGTTCGATGCCCAGCATCAGATGGACAGGCAGCGCAATGGGTTGATCGCTGCCATTTGAAGGGGAGCAGGCACAATCGGTCAGCAATTTCGGACTTGTTATCGATTAGATGGCGGCTGACTTAAGAAAATGACCAAGGTTGTTATTGCAGGGCAGAGGAATTGGACATGTACATCAGCAAAGTAATACTCAAGAACATCCGTGGCTTCGCGAATCTTGAATTCGAACTCATGCGCGCCGATGGTACTTACGCAGGCTGGACGGTATTCACCGGAGATAACGGTTCCGGTAAGAGCACCTTGTTGAAGGCCATTGCAATTGGTCTGACTGGAAAGGACACAGCACGCGCATTGCAACCAAGTTTTCACCGCTGGGTACGCGAAGGCGCGCCGGAACAAAAGGCCGCCATTCAACTGGAAATTGTTCGCTGTTCAGAGGATGACGCCATGAGCGACTCAGGTAGGAACCCCGTCGCGGGTTTTCCGGCAAAGATCATCCTAAAAATCGGCGGAAAGGAAACCAGCCTGCAGACGGCCATTCCCGACAAGAAACCCAAAAATTACTCGACGCCTGATCGCACCATCTGGTCCAGCGATGCCAATGGCTGGTTCTCGTGCGGTTATGGTCCATTCAGGCGTGTGTTTGGCGCTTCCCCCGAAGCGGCCAGGCAAATGGTCGCTCCATCCACCGAACGGTTTGTGACCATGTTTCAGGAAGCGGCATCCCTTGCCGAGGTAGATCAATGGCTACGTAACCTCAAGCACAAGGAACTGGAGAACAAGTCCGCCGAGAAGGAGCAACTGGCATTATTGATGGGCATCCTCCAGGATGACCTCATGCCCAACCAGATCACCGTGGATCGAGTGGATTCGGATGGCCTCTGGCTCAAGGACCGAAACGGGGTGAGGCTTTCCTGGGGAGAAATGAGCGATGGCTATCGCGCCGCCCTCGCCCTGCTGGCTGATATTCTCCGCCACCTCATCAATGCCTACGGCATCAGCGGCCTTGCGGAACGCGGGTCCGACGGCCACCTGTTCATCAAGCGCAGCGGCGTTGTACTGATTGATGAGATCGACGCCCACTTGCATCCTGAGTGGCAGCGGGAGGTCGGCTTCTGGCTGAAACGGCATTTCCCCAGTGTCCAGTTTCTCGTCACCAGCCACAGCCCCATCATCTGCCAGGCTGCCGACGACAATGGGCTGTTCGTCCTGCCGGAGCCCGGCAGCGAAGTCGCCCCACGTCCTCTTACAACCGAGGAATACCATCGGGTCATCGCTTCCCGGCCCAATACCATCCTGCTCGGTCCCGCGTTCGGCCTGCAAAATACCTGGTCGCCCAGGGCCGTTAAGGCGCGCGCCGAGTTTGCGAAGATCGAGTCCAAGAGGGGGGCAGGCGCCGCATTGACCAGGCAGGAGAAAGACCGCGTCGCCCAGTTGCGGCTGTTCGCCGAGTCGGATGAAGAGGTCTGAGGCATGCGGCGCTACAAACGCGTGCCACTCGATGGGGCTGCCAAGGCGTATCTGAGAAAGCGGCGGAGTCGTGTGAATGCCAGGCGCGCCGCTGGAAACCTGAATAGCGATAGCGAATGGAATGGAGCGAGACAGACCAAGACCATGGACAGGGTGCTGGCACAGCTCCAAGCCATGGCCGGGCCGCGTCAGCGCTGCACGTACTGCCTGGACTCCCATGGCACGGACATAGAACATTTCTGGCCAAAAGGCGCTTATCCAACCTTGATGTTTCGCTGGAGCAACCTGCTGCTGTGTTGCACCGACTGCGGGCGTATCAAGGGCGCGCAATTTCCATTCGCTGGGCATCGTCCTTTGTTGGTCAACCCAGTCAAAGAGGATCCCTGGCGATATCTGGAATTCGACCCCATCACCGGCAACCTGACCGCACGCTACGACAACACGATCAATGACTATGACCCGAAAGGCGAGGCCACCGTGGATGCATTGCACTTGGATAAGCGCGAAGCGATGAGCCTTGGATATCTGACGACGTGGCGTCGCCTTACGAAAATGGTCCAGCGCTTTTTGGCGGGTGCTGCCATTTCCTTGCCCAATGAGTTGATTGAGGCGGATGACCACGGCTTGTTGTGCTGGGCTTTCCATCATGCCGGCCAAAACGAGGCGCCCTTCAAGGAACTGCGCCAACATCACCCGGCTGTCTGGGCGGCCTGCAGGGCCAGCCTGGCAAATTGCTGAGATCGAGAATGGCCAACAAGCAACAACTCGAACTCACCTGGATCGGCAAGGAGAACCGGCCGCGGCTGGAGCCGCGCATCTTGCTGGAGGACCCGGCGCGGAGTTATCACGCCCCATTCCGTAACCCCCCTCGCCCTCTGGGAGAGGGGATGGGGGAGAGGGAAGACCTCTTCGACAACCGGCTGATCTTCGGCGACAACCTGCTGGCCTTGAAGGCGCTGGAGGCGGAGTTTGCCGGGCGGGTGAAGTGCGTGTTCATCGATCCGCCCTACAACACCGGCAGCGCGTTCACCCATTACGATGACGGGGTGGAGCATTCGATCTGGCTGTCGCTGATGCGGGTCCGGCTGGAGATCATCCGGCGGCTGCTGTCCGGGGACGGGTCGCTGTGGATCACCATCGACGACAACGAATGCCATTACCTCAAGGTGTTGTGCGATGAGGTGTTTGGGCGAACCAATTTTGTCTCCAATGTCATTTGGCAGAAAAAATTTTCTCCACAAAACGATGCCAAGTGGATTAGCAATAGTCACGATCATGTGCTTTGCTACGCCGTGGACAAGAACAGTTGGTTTCCTAATGCGCTCCCGCGCTCTGCCGAAATGGATGAACGGTATAAGAACCCGGACAACGATCCAAGAGGCCCTGGACGGCGACTGACCTTACCCGCGCGGAGCATCGGGATCGTGATTTCTGGGGGCTCGTCACACCTTCTGGAAAGACGGTTTTTCCTGCCAAGGGCCGCAGTTGGAGTCGGCCAAAGGAAAATATGGTTCTTTGGGAATTTGCATGGAAAAGCGCTTCAAAGATCGATGTTAAATCAACAAGAACAACAGCTTACACATGCGCTTTAGCTTCTACCATGCGAAATCCCAAAGAACCGTAAATATTAGAGTTGTTCCCAGTGTAAAGTCCAATGATTTCAATGAGTTCTAAGCTATTTTGAGGTTCCAAAGCCCTGCCGGAAGCCAAAACAAGTATTCAATGATACCCGTCAGGTGGTTTCTGATCCGATGTGTCAGGCAATGGAAGGCCTTCATGCCGCCAATGGCATGTTCCACGGCAACACGGATTCTCGCATGCACCTTATTATGTTTAATTTGAGCGGCGGTGAGTTGAGGCTTCGGGTTATTTTTAGACTTCTTCGGCCTTTTATGTGGTAGGTTTATTTTAGATTTTGATCCATATTCACTAGCCGCCCCTTGAAAACCTAGATCAAGCCATACGTTAACTTGATGGAACCAGTTTAATTTCGGGTTAAAAATCTTTTTCATGAGGGCATAGTCGTGGTGGCTGCCGGCGAAAAAACAGAAGAGGAAAAGAATTTGCCGGTGCAAGGTGCTCACGGTGATGGCCTTCAGCATGTGGCGTTTTTTTTTCCGCTGAAGCGGGCTTTTTGGAGTGCGTCATCCTGCGGCCTGACACAGGGGCATTCCATCCCGTCGATGGCAATATCGCCAAATTGCTCAACGAGTTGCGCGAATTCCTCAGGGGTTCCGGGCGACCGCGCGGGCAGCACGCCGAGGTTCAACAACGCGCGCTGCAGAATCGGCAGGAGCGCTATCACGTGCGTGTGGGCGTGCCCGCCGCTCAGGCCGAAATGGAAACCCAGCACGTCGAAGACGGGGTAGTTTTTGAGGTAATATAAAAGGAAAAACAGCTTCTTGTCGAACGTGTCGAGATACCCTTTAGACCCGCCCGACGGGACCTGCTTGATCTCGCCCTGTTGCAGTCGGTCTAATTGGACAGCATCATAGGCGACAGCGAAGGCCACGGCGAGGGTTTCGAAGTGCGCACGGCTCATGCCGATGAGGGATTTTATGGTGCGGTCATGCTTCACCGCGTCCAGTTGTTTGAATTGTTCGTAGGCCATGGCTTGATGGTTTGTAGGGTAGACTAGATAACGCTATTGTATAGGGATATTGGGCGCACCAGAAGCGTCGGAAACAAGTCTATTACCTCAACCGAGAATATGCCATGATTTCTGAGTATTCAAACGACGGGTGCAAAGCGAGTAATACGGAGGAGCCCGGTGCGGTAAGTTCGCACGCCGGGATCTGTGAGGGGGTGGTCGGGCAACTGGCCGTCCTACCTTGATGCGCCTCTGGGAGAAGAATCTCCTATGACTAAAGTGAAGTCATGTTAGTTTCAATAAGAGAGTTATACTGTCAATGACGGTTGATATCAAATCACATCAGAAAGATGCAAAAGAGGAAATGTATGAGACGACCGACGAGCAATGCGAAAAAAATAGAAAACCTTGCCAAGATTGTAGAAGGCTTATCACAAGGACACTATTTTAATATTACCCGTCTAACCACGTTAAAGAACTTATGTCGAGATTCTGAAGCGGCGGATAATTTTGTCTATTACCTTGCCCAACGCACCTTTGAGAACATGATACGTTCTGAACCAACCTATATTGATGCGGAGAAATGGCAACAATATAAAATCGTTGTCAATGAGGCGCTTGAGTCTATGGCGCGTTATCTCCAGGAGAAAACCCCCGATATAAAAAACACCTTGCAGCATCTCTTGTCTCGCCTCAAACAACTTCAAAATACGCAAAAACATCAACAATGGGGAACAGTGAGAATCATTGAAAGCTCAGAAGCCTTCGTTGTTGAACAGGCATTAGAATGTCTTTTGTCGCCGCAGAACTCCTCCTATTGGGGCTATCATGTGGGGCGAGCGTATGCTGAACGATATAATCCCAGATACGGCACGGGTCTCATCCCTGAATCTGTGCCACTGATGCAGGATATTCTGACATTTTGGTATCATTATTCTGTCATGGATGAGGGTAGCGCTAACGATCTGCTTGCAGGGCGTTATGCGACTTCTATGCCTGAAAATTACGCTCAATGTTGGCAAATAGATGAACCTGGAAACCATGAGGACTCTTAACTAACGTTTCGGGGTTCATTTATCCCCATAAATATCCCGGAAGCCCTTGAATTACGTGGCTTCCAGCCGCAACGTCCGGGGGTCGAGTTGCAGGGCTTGCACCAAGTAGCACTGAACGTGTGTTTCTATCGTCTCCATGACCCGCGTGACCGCCTCTCCCAGCAGGAGTTTCAATTCATCCAGCGCGCCCGCAATGATCGCCCGGAAGACCTGCCATCACTGCGCGCCGAAGCTGATGTGCTGGGCGTTGGCCGATAACCTTTGGCGGATATCGGCCATCCCGCTGGCCTGGTGCGTCATCTTGGCGATCACCCGCAAGCAACATCGGATCGCCGTCACATGAATCGAGGCGACGTAGGCGGTGTCATGGTTCGATGGTTCCTTGAGGAAGCCCCAGTGCGGCTTGGCTGCTTTGACATACACCGCCACCGCCCACCCCAGGGCATAGCGTTCCAGGATGCGGGTCGGCTCAAGACTGGGGTCAGTCGATAAAAACACCGCCCAATCGTGTTTGCCAGCCTGCGCTGTTTCGTCGTTGACGATGCCGCGCACCAATAACCGACGCACCTCACCCAAAGTTCCGGCGCTTGGGGGGATTCACTCAGGTTCAACGCGACGTTGACCGCCTTGGCCGGATACGGCTGCCCTGGAATTGTTTCCCATGGTCCGCGAATGCCCACCCGATACAACGCCTTTACATCCACATCCCGAGCGATGGCCTGGCCTTGCCGGAACGCCGTGTAGCGATACTTCAGAGTGTCCTGTTTCATCCGCGGAACCGCCGTCAATAACGACGCCTCCGCCATCCGCAGCGTGGTCTTGTGGCCAAACCAGGCGTCCGCCAACAGAGAGTCCGCGTGGATCCCGGCCCGCATGGCCCGATGGATCATGGCCTTCGCCATTTGCCGCTGGGTCTGTGGGTTGGCAACACGGTAACGTTTCGCCACTCCGCTACGGCCATCCTCCAACGGCGGGTGCAACCCCTGCGCCTGGGTCGCGCGGATGAACCGTTCGCTGTCCAACGGGACCAATCCTTCCTCACGACTCAACCCCAGCGTCAACACCTGCTGCCCCCTCACGTGCCGGCCCGTGGTAGGGTCAACATGGCTGGAGACCCCCGGCATCTTCTGGCCATGGCGGATTTGGATGGCGTCATCCCGCACCAAAGCCTTCGGCCCGGTTGCGGCGGACAGGGCCCGCATCGCTTTGAGCGCCACGGCCGGGTGAAGCCGGCGCCCATCCAGATCTTCGCGATTCATCACCGTATACAAGGCGTCTTGATCCGCTCCCGCAACGGTGTGCGGGGATTCGCGCGCCAACAGGCCCATCGAGTGGGCTTTCAACCAGACCCACATGAGCAAGCCAAACACCACCTGATCCATCGGCGTTCCCGAGCGTTTCTTGAATCCCGCCCGGTTCAAGAGCGATGGCATCCCGACCTGCTTCCATACGTCGGCCATCGGGTTGTCGAGCAACAGGCCATGACTCTGAAGCACGTCCATCGTGAGGGCTGGCAGGGCCGGTAAATCTGTGTCACGATGCATCGCGGTCTCCTTTTGGGTGTATTGGATGTTTGCAACACAGCTAATATTATACCCCTCAGGAGGCCACCTTTCCCTTATATATCAGGATCTTACTAAAAATATTTTGCTTTTTTGAACCCCGAAACTTTAGTTTAGAATAGCGCCTTCATGACCGGCATGGCCTTGCGGCTGGCGCGGTCAACCCACTCAAACCGTCTTTCCCCGCCCTGCAACAACGAGGTTCCCCTCCCATGCGTCCATTCCTCTTCGGATTCCTGCTTCTTCCGTTCTGGCTCCTGTCCGGCTGCGGTTACAACACGCTTCAACAACAGGACGAGGAGGTCAAGGCGGCCTGGTCCGAGGTCATCAATCAGTATCAGCGCCGGGCCGATCTGGTCCCCAACCTGGTCAATGTGGTCAAGGGCTATGCCGCGCATGAGAAGGACATCCTGACCCAGGTGGCCGAGGCGCGGGCGCGGGTGGGCAGCATTCAGGCGACGCCCGAGTTGCTCAACGACGAGCAGGCGTTCCGGCAATTCCAGGCGGCGCAGGGCCAGTTATCGGGCGCCCTCTCGCGCCTCTTGGCGGTGTCCGAGAACTATCCGCAGCTCAAGGCGGATGGATTATTTCGCGACCTCCAGGCGCAACTGGAAGGCACGGAAAACCGCATCACCGTGGCGCGCAATCGCTACATCCAGACGGTCAAGGAATTCAACATCACTGTTCGCTCATTGCCGACCAACCTGACCGCGAGGGTGATCGGCATGGAGGTGAAGCCGAATTTCACGGTGGAAAACGAACAGCGGATCGCCCAACCGCCCAAAGTGGATTTCGGTGCGCCCGCGCCGGCTCCCGCGCATTGAACGATGAAATCGCTCTCTGTCGCTGCAACCGGGACCATGATCGGGGCGCCGCGTGGGCGGGGCCTGTTCGTACTGGCCATTCTTCTGACACTCTGGCTGCCCGCGTTATCAGCCGAAGTGGCGGTGCCCGCGCTGACGCAACGCGTCACCGACCTGACTGGTACGCTTACCCCGGAGCAGCGGGCGGATTTTGAACAGCGGCTGGCCGCGCTGGAGACCGAAAAGGGTAGTCAGCTTGCCCTGCTGCTGATACCGACCACCCAGCCCGAGTCCATCGAGCAGTTCGGCATCCGGGTGGTGGACGCCTGGAAACTCGGCCGCAAGGGCGTCGACGACGGCGCGCTGATCCTGTTCGCCAAACAGGATCGCGCCGTGCGCATCGAGGTCGGCCGTGGGCTCGAGGGCGTGATACCGGACGCCATCGCCAAGCGGGTCGTCGAGGACACCATGATTCCGTTCTTCAAGCGGGGCGATCTTCACGGCGGACTCTCGGCCGGTATCGACCGGCTGGCCGCGCTGATCCGCGGTGAGGCTCTGCCAAAACCCGAACCGGCGGTCCATATCAAAGGCAAGGGACTGCTGGCCGCCTTCATGGGCGGCGTGGTCGGCGGTCACCTGCTGCGCGCCGTGGTGGGGCCGGCCCTGGGTGGTTTGCTGGGCGCCGCGGGGGCCGCCCTGCTCGGCCTCTGGCTCGGTTTGCCGACCCTGTTTGCCCTGATCCTGGGTCTGTTCGTCTTCCTCATGGTGGCCGTGGACACCCGGGGCGGCCGCCATGGCGGCTGGTACGGGGGCGGCGGCGCCGGCGGATTCGGCGGCGGTGGTGGCGGGGGAGGCTTTTCGGGAGGCGGCGGCGGTTTCTCCGGCGGCGGCGCCTCGGGCAGGTGGTGATGATGAAGACCTTGACGCGCCTGATCAAACACCTTTGCTATCCCGCCTGGCGGCTGCGGCGGGCGCTGCCGAGACCGGCCATGGATGCCATCACCCGGGCCATACAGGCCAGTGAAGGCCAGCATGCCGGGGAAGTTCGCGTGGCCATCGAGAACAACCTGAGCTGGGGCCAGTTGCTCCGGCGCCTCTCGCCCCGGGAGCGGGCGATCGAGGTCTTCTCCAACTTGCGAGTCTGGGACACCGAGCATAATAACGGCGTCCTCATTTATCTGCTACTGGCCGACCGCGCGGTCGAAATCGTGGCCGACCGGGGCGTGGAGCGTCGGGTCGAGCCGGGTGAATGGCAGCGCATCTGCCGCTCGATGGAAACCCGGTTCCGCGCGGGCGAGTTCGAGGCAGGGCTGACCGGCGGCATCCAGGCGATCAGCGAGCACCTCGTCCGCCACTTCGGCGGCGCTGACCCGCAGGGCAACGAATTGCCGGATCGTCCCGTCGTACTGCGCCGCTAGGGCCAGCATCGACGCCACCCGGAGAACCGGCGCCTGATTACCTGACCGAACTCTTCCGCGCAGTCATCCCAGGAGCCGCGCCCAACGGCTGGCAACGCCCTGTATTGGCTCATGCTGGAACTGCCCATAGGCTGGGTTCAGCCCAGAGGCATCCGGCAATACGCCGGATAATGGCCCAAAACCAGCTTCTTGGCTACCAACAGCCTTTTCCAATTGACACATGAGTCTG
>Ga0194120_10005059_pt1 | contig 19709 bp, 24 predicted proteins | sample TA2MahCa65mmetaG_FD_148642 | JGI IMG/M metagenome (GOLD analysis project Ga0194120, IMG submission 148642) | Freshwater microbial communities from Lake Tanganyika, Tanzania - TA2015019 Mahale Deep Cast 65m | ecosystem: Environmental > Aquatic > Freshwater > Lake | place: Tanzania: Lake... | reverse complement strand
GCGGCGTGAATGAAAATACCAACGGCCTCATTCGCGACTTCTTCCCAAAGGGTACAGACTTCTCTACGATCTCCGATGCCGAGGTAGCCATGGTCGAACGTTTGCTCAACACAAGACCTCGGAAATCTCTCGGCTTCCGTTCACCGCAAGAGGTTTTCGACTCCCTCGCTGGCTCCTAAATCTCTATGCACTGGCGAGTTGAATCCGCGGTGCCTTTGTCGGCCAGCTCGAAGCGGCCCTTGCGCTGCTGGGTGGCGCCGGTTAAGGCGCCGCGCTCGTGCCCGAACAGTTCGCTCTCGACCAGGTCGCGCGGCAGCGCGGCGCAGTTCACCTTGACCAGCGGTCGCTTCTTGCGACCGCTTCGGTCATGGATGGCGCGGACGAACAGCTCCTTACCGGTGCCGGTTTCGCCCTGGATCAGCACGGTCGAGTCGGTCGATGCCACCTGCTCGAGGCGGTCGAGCGCACTCTTGAGAAGCTCGGACTTGCCGACGATATGCTCGAAATTGCTGCCCGAGCGGATCTCATCGACCAGGTACTCGATCGTCGCCTTCGAGCGATTGTGTGCCTCGACCTCCTGGCGCAGGCGCTCGTTCTGGCGAAGGATCTCCTCTTCCGCCCGTTTGCGCGTGGTGATGTCGAGATAGGTGGTGACGAAGCCGCTGCGCCCCGGCAGGGGAACCCCACGGATCTCGAGCACAGTGCCGTCGGGGCGGACGCGCTCGAACTGGTGGGGCTCGAAGCGGCGCGCACGGGCGAGGCGCTCCTCGACCTGCGCCTCGATGTCACCGGGACCGTACTCGCCGCGCTTGGCGTTGTAGCGGAAGGCCTGTGACATGTGAAAGCCGGTCTTGAACTCGCTCTTTGGGAAGTCGAGAAGCTCAAGGAAGCGCTGATTGAAGGCGATCACATTGAGCTCGCTATCGACCATGCTGATGCCCTGGTCCATGTTCTCGAGTGTCGCTTCGAGGATCGAGGTCTTCTCGGCGAGCTCGGCCTCGCGCGCCCTGCGTTCTGTGATGTCGTTGAGGACGCCGACCAGACGCACGGCACGCCCGTTGGCGTCGCGCACGGCAATGCCATTGTCGAGCACCCAGCGATGGTTGCCGCTGCGGTCGCGGATGCGGTACTCGCAGCGCAGCCGCGGCGTCGCGCTCCTGAAGTGCGCAACCAAGGCCCGCTTGTAGGTCTCGTAGTCATCGGCGTGGATGCGGTCGTTCCAGTCGTTCGGCCTGAGTTCGCCGACACGGAACTGGAACATCTCGTTCAGGCGGTCCGAGACGAAGAGATCACCGCTCGTGATGTTCCATTCGTACACGCCTTCGCTCGCCGCGCGCGTCACCAGCGCGTAGCGCTCCTCGCTCCGCCGGAGCGCCTCGCGCAGCTCATCGCCATCGGCGTCGGGCAAAGGCGCCGGGGCTGCTGTGACCATGCGGGGCCCCCTCGGATCACCCAGCCGGTCGATAGGCGCGGCGCCGGCTGCTCGAAAAGCCTAGCAGCCCGGTCCCGCGTCCGTAAGCCCGGTCGCGGCACGCCCCGAGATCAGGTCTTCGCCGTAGTCCAGTCCTGGGTCTTGGTTCCGAGGCCGCTGGCGTCCTGCCGCTCGCGGAACTGGCTCGCGGGCTCTTCGGTGTGGTCGCGCCCGCGGTCTTCCGCCTGTCGCAAGCGGATCGTCGGCTTCCGGCCCTCAAGGACCCTTCTCCAGCGCCGCGGCGATATCCGCGTAGCCGCGGGCGCGGGCATGCGCGAGCGGCGATACGCCGTGGCGGTCGGCGATCGACCGATCGGCGCCGGCATCGAGCAGCAGGCGGACGACCTGCAGGTAGTTGCGGCTGCCATCGCCCAGAACCACGGCCTCCATGAGCGCCGTCCAGCCGAGGTTGTTGACGTGGTCGAGCGGGGCGCCGGCGGCGATCAGGCGGCGCATCGCCTCGACATGGCCGAGATGCGCGGCGGCGATCAGCGCCGTTCCGCGATAGGGGCTGGTGATCAGCCTGGGGCTGTTGCCGAGCTCGATGGCGAGCGACATCAGCTCAGGGGCGTTGGCAACGGCGGCGATGGTGACGACGTCGTAGGCCTGGCCCTCCAGCGCGTTCATGTCGGCGCCGGCCCGGGCCAGCGCGCGCAGCGCCTCGCCGCGGGACGCGAAGGCCGCGACATGGGCCGGCGTCCGGCCCTTCGCGTCCCGCTCCTCCAGCGCCGCGCCGGCTTCGGCGAGGCGACGGATTTCGCCCACGTCTCCGTCGTGAGCGGCCCGGTGAAGGCCCTTGTAGGCGGCGATTTCGGCTGGCGACGGCGCGGTCTGCGCCTGCGCGGCGAAGGTCGCGGCAAGCAGGACAAAAACGACAGCCATGCGCAGCATCATGTCGTCTCCTGGCCCGGAGGCCGCCAGCCGATCCGGCAGGTCGGGGCGCCGGGCGTCCTCGGCGCTATCCGCACGTCTACGTCAGCGGCCGGAACCGGACGATCGAGGATGCGTCCGGATCGTCGCCGATCTTCATGCTCGCCGTCCCTGGATAGAGCGAGCCGTCGGGCCCGATCGTGAGCTGATGGGCGACGACCTCGATCCGGCCGATGATGGTTCCGGTCGCCGGATCGAACTTGTAGATGTTGTCGCAGGCCCGGTCATCGGCTGTCGGTCGGGCTTTGCTGCCGGCATAGACCATGCCGTCTGGCCCGACCGCGACGCCGAACAGCTGGCCGCCGAAATGCTTCTGGCCGAGATACCGGCCGTCGGGATCGAACCACTGCACGCGGCCGTTCTCGCGGTCGGCGACATAGACCGTGCCGTCCTCGGCGGCGGAGATGTCGTGCACGAGGTTGAATTCGCCGGGGCCGCTACCTTTCCGGCCCCATTCGCGCAGCTTCCTTCCGTCGGCCGCGTATTCGATGACGCGGGCGTTCACATAGCCGTCGCCGACATAGAAGTGCCCGTCCTTCCTGAAGGCGACTCCGATCGCGCCGCGGAACAGCTTGTCGGGGAGGGGGATGTCGTCGACGCATATTTCCAGCAGCGTCTCGCCTTCGGGCGTGAGCTTGCGGACCATCGCGCTGTTCGTATCGACGGTCCAGAGATTGCCGGCCGGATCGATCTCGATGCCGTGCGGCATCGGGTCCAGGCCCTTGCCGAAGGCACGCAGGAGGTTGCCCTTGGAATCGATCGCGACGACCGGGTCCTGCAGCGTGTCCTTTCTCGGCCGGTGGTAGATGTAGATGTTGCCGCGGCTATCCGCGGCGCTGGCCGAAATAACACCGAGCTTGACCGCCGGCGCAATCTTCACCGCAACGGCGTCGAAAGGCAGCGCCGGGGTCCTGGCCGCCAGCGCGCGCAGCGCCTCGGACTCCGCATTCTTTTCCTGCGTCAGGGTGCTGGACATTGCGCCTCCGTGTGTGCCGCCGACCATAGGCCCGGGCTGAAACGGCCGGCAATACCTGTTTCAGGTGGCAGCGCGTAGAACGCATCGAGGCCGATACGCGCCTCACGCCTTCGGCGCGATCTTGTCCTGGGTCTTGGTCTCGAAGTCGCTGGCGTCGTGGCGCTCGTGGAGCTGGCTCGATGGCTCGCCCGAGAGGCGGTTGACCATGCGCCCGCGCCGCACCGTCGGGCGTTCGAGCAGCCTGTCGGCCCAGCGGTTGACGTGCTTGTACTCGTGCACGCTCAGGAACTCGGCCGCGTTGTAGAGCCAGCCCTTCACCAAGCCGCCATACCAGGGGAAGATCGCCATGTCGGCGATCGTGAGGCCGGGTCCGGCGATGTATTCGCTCTCGGCCAGCCTGCGGTCGAGCACGTCGAGCTGGCGCTTGGTCTCCATCGCGAAGCGGTCGATGGCATATTCGATCTTCGAGGGCGCGTAGGCGTAGAAATGCCCGAAGCCGCCGCCGAGATAGGGCGCGCTTCCCATCTGCCAGAACAGCCAGGACAGGCACTCGGCGCGCGCCGCCGGCTCGGTCGGCAGGAAGGCGTTGCCGAACTTCTCGGCGAGGTAGACCAGGATCGCGCCGGATTCGAAGACGCGGATCGGCTTGCTCGGGTCGCTGCGGTCGAGCAGCGCCGGGATCTTGGAGTTCGGATTCACCTTCACGAAGCCCGAGCCGAACTGCTCGCCCTGGCCGATCCGGATCAGCCAGGCATCGTACTCGGCGCCCTTTTGGCCGAGCGCCAGCAGCTCCTCCAACAGGATCGTGACCTTCACGCCGTTGGGCGTGCCGAGCGAGTAGAGCTGGAGCGGATGCTTGCCGACCGGCAGCTCCTTCTCATGCGTGGGCCCCGCGATCGGGCGGTTGATGGAAGCGAAGCGGCCGCCGCTCTCCTTGCTCCAGGTCCAGATCTTCGGTGGGGCGTAGGCGGAGGTGGAAGCGTCGGTCATTGTCGGTCTCCCTAGTGAGTCATTCAGCGCCGCCAGCGGACGCTCATCACCGTCGCCACCGAGAGCAGGTTGAAGACGGCGATCAGCCAGAAGACCCAGGCGGCCTGGCCATGGTCAAGCAGCGAGCCGTAGATCATCGGCCCGACGATGCCGCCGACATTGAAGCCCGAGGTGACGAAGCCGAAGACCTTGCCGATCGAGCCGGGCGGCGTCACCGCACGCACCATCATGTCGCGGCTAGGCTGGACGATGCCGTTGAGCAGGCCGCCGACCGCCATCGCCGCCATGTAGCCGGCGATGCCGAGATCGACAACGGCGATCAGCGCGAAGATCGCCGCGGAAGCGACCAGGCAGAGGGCGGCGACCATACCGTGGCGCGTCGTGCGGTCGGCGATCGGACCGCCGGCCAGCACGCCGGCGGCGGCGGCGAAGAGGAAGACCGAAAGCCCGGCGGTCGCCGCCCAGAACGGCGTTCCGCGCAAGAGGTCGAGAGCGGCGACCGAGAAGCTGTTGAGCCCCGATCCGGCGACCGAGAGCAGCGTGAAGAAGAAGAAGGAGAGCCAGATCGCCGGCAGCTTCAGGAACTCGCTGCCCGAAGCGTCGGCCTTGTGCCCGGCGCGCCGGTCGGTGAGCGCCTCCTTCTGCCAGAGAAGGACAGCGGCCGAGAGAAGCCCGGCGGCGCCGGTCGCGATCAGCGCGCCGCGCCAGCCGAGCGGGGCGGAGAGAAGCGCGATGCCGGCCGGCGCGGCGGCAAAGCCCAGATAGCCCGCGAAGGTGTGGACCGAGAACGCGCGGCCCATGTGCCGCTTGTCGACCGAGGCGTTGAGGATCGCGTAGTCGGCCGGGTGATAGACCGAGTTGGCGATGCCGGAGAGTGCCATCAGCAGCAGCGTCGCGACATAGCTCGAGGTGAAGCCGATCGCACCCATCGCCGCCGCGTGCAGCGCCAATCCAGCGATCAGCACGGTCTTGCCGCCGACGCGATCGACCAGCACGCCCATCGCAGGCTGCAGGATGCCGGTGCCGATGTTCATCGCCGCCATCAGGAGCCCGAGCGCGGCATAGGAGACGCCGTAGGTCTCCTTCAGCACCGGGAACAGCGGCGGCAACGCGAGCACATAGAAGTGGCTGAAGAAATGCGCGAGGCTGACCAGGCCGACGACCTTGGTGTCGCTGCGCGCCTCGGCGGTGATCGCGACCATGAGTTCCTGAATGCGGGGCGGGGAGGAGGGCAGCCGGCGAATCGCCGCCGGCTGCCGCTCACCCTATCACGTCCGGTGCCGCCGCTCAGATCTCCTCATCTTCGTACATCGCGTCCTCGGCGGCGCCGGCGTTCCCCGCCGCTTCGGCCGGCGACGGCGCCAGGAGCTGCGAGATGAAGCTGCCGAGCAGCATGCCGCCGGCGACGCCGGCGGCGGTCTGCATCGCACCCTGAAGGAAGCTCGGCCGCTGGCCCTGCGCCGGCGGGGCGGCATGTCCGGCGAACAACCCGGTCTGGCCGCCGGGAGGCGGCAGGGCCGCGGGCGGTCGTGCCGCCGGGCTGCCGAACAGCGAGCCGAACAGGCCGCCCGACTTGCGCGACAGCTCGTATTCGAGTTCCTGGATGCGGTTCTGCGCCGCGGTCAGCGTGTGCTCCGAAACCACCGCCGCCTGGGTCAGATAGTAGAGCGCGCCCGGTACATCGGCGGCGCGGGCCGCGATCAACGCCTCGGCATCGGCGTCCCGCGGCGGCTTGTCGGCGGTCTTCAGCCGGCCGAAGTACTCATCGATGATCTCGCGATCGGTCTGGTCCATAGGGTCTCCCGTTGTTGTGCCGCCCGTTTCACCGGGACGGCATTCTGACTGACCGCTCACTCCTAGAAGAACGCCGGCCGGCGTTCAATCGCATCTCGCCCGCCCCACCCGCCGGAATCGCCACCACCAGCTTTCGGTGGAGGGACGATGGCGCAACGGCGTCCCTATCCTGCCTCGCATAGGGGTTTTCGCCGCGAGTCCGCGGCACGCCCTCGAGGAAGGAGATCGTCAATGCCGTCCCCCATCGGTGCGTCGGGCGACGCTGGCGTCGTCGGCGCCCCGCCGATCGAGCTGTCCACGAAGATGCAAAAGGTCCAGACGGAGTCGAAGATCGACTCGGTGAGGCTCGCCGAGCGCCTCGCTTCGGAAGCCGCCGCTCCGCCGTCGGATGGCCGCGGCAGGGTCGTCGACACCTTCGCTTAGGCCGTCGCCCGGCTTCCCCTCCTCCGGGCGAGTCGCTATCGTCTCCCGCGCGAGGTCCGGCCTGTCGATGCCGGGCTTCTTCTGCAGGGGGAAATGACATGGCATTTGGTCTGGCTCGGCTCGGCCTGCCGGCTGCGGCGCTCGCGGCCACAATCGCTTTCGGGGCGAACGCGCAATCGCCGATCTCGTTCGTCTGCAGCGCGCAGGAAGAATATTGCCAGGCGCTGGTCACGGCGTATGAGCGCACCGGCGCCGCCAGGATCGCCATGGTACGAAAGTCGACCGGCGAAGCCTATGCCCAGATCCGCGCCGAAGCCGGCAGCCCCAAGGTCGATCTCTGGTGGGGCGGCACCGGCGATCCCCATCTCCAGGCCGCGCTCGAGCAGCTCACCGAGCCCTACCGCTCGCCGATGCTGGCGCAGCTCCACGACTGGGCACAGAAGCAGGCGGAGCGCTCGAACTATCGCACGGTCGGCATCTATGCCGGTGCTCTCGGCATCGTCTACAACCCCGAGATCCTGCCCAAGCGCGGCATGAAGGAGATCCGGTGCTGGAGCGACCTGCTCGACTCCCGGCTCAAGGATGAGGTCCAGGTTGCCGATCCGAACTCGTCGGGCACCGCCTACACCATGCTGGCGACGCTCGTTCAGATCATGGGGGAGGACAAGGGCTTCGAATACATGCGGAAGCTCCACGTCAACGTCAACCAATACACCAAATCGGGCGGAGCGCCGGTCAAGGCGGCGGCGCTCGGCGAGACCACGGCGGGCATCGTCTTCATGTCGGATGCGCTCGTCTCGATCCTTGCCAAGGCCCCGATCAAATCGGTGGCGCCCTGCGAAGGCACCGGCTACGAGGTCGGTTCGATGTCGCTGATCAAGGGTGCCCGCAACATGGAGGCGGCGCGGAAGCTCTACGACTGGCTGCTCGGGCCGGACGCGCAGGCGATCGGCATCTCGGTCAAGTCCTACCAGGTGCCGGCCAACCGGGCGGTGCCCCTGCCGCCGGACATCGCACCGCTCGTCGACGCCAAGCTGATCGAGTACGACTTCGGCAAGTACGGCTCGCCGGCGGAGCGCACGCGCCTGCTCGCGCGCTGGGACCGCGAGGTCAAGTCCGCACCGAGATGAGATTTCGCTAGAGCTCTCGCGCCACCCGGAAGCCGACGCTGTTGAGACGGCTGTCGGGCGGCTCGCGGCCGCGACGGGCGGCGCGCAGCGTGTGGGGGAAGTTGCCCCAGCCGCCGCCGCGCATGACGCGAAGCCCGCAATCGCCTTGCCCGCGCGCGGCCCCGGTGCCGGGATGGCCGGCATTGCCCATGTTCCAGCAATCCTCGGTCCAGTCCCAGACATTGCCGTGCACGTTGAACAGGCCCCAGGGATTGGCGACGAAGGCATCGACCGGAAGCGTCGCCCGGCGCCAGGCGCCGCCGGTCACGCCGGCATAGGCGACGGTGCTGTTGTAGTTGGCGCGATCGGCCGAGATCGTGCTGCCCCACCAGAACGGCGTTGTCGATCCGGCGCGCGCGACGTATTCGCGCTCGGCCTCGGAGAGCAGGCGATAGGTCTTGCCCGTCGTCTGCGAGAGCCACGCAACATAGGCCTTGGCATCGTTCCATGAGACGCAGACGGCGGGATGGCGGCCGTCCTGAGCGAAGCCCGGCTCGCGCCAGCTCCGCGTGCGCTCGCGCTGGAGGGACTCGCCGACGACGATGAAGCAACCATCCTCGATCCGCCGCGCAGTCACCGCGACGAAGGCGGCGAACTCGTCGCGCGTGACGGCGAAGCGGCCGACGGCGAAGGGCCTGGCGATGGCGACGGTGACCTGCTCCTCCGGCGGGCCGGCACGTTCCTCGTTGGGGAGCGCGCCCATGGTGAAGCGGCCGGGCGGGACGACGACCAGCTCAGGGCAGTGGGGGCAGTCGCGAAAGGCCTGACGCCCGCCGGGCTTCAGGCACAGTTTCTCGCGCGCCGCCTCGACCTCGACGCCATCGCAGGTCTGCGCCGCCACCGGTGCGCTCAGCAGCATCGCGATCAGGAGAAATGCCAGCATCCGCTCAGTCTACACGCAGGAAGGCCGGTTTCGGCTAGGATCGTCGCGGACCTCCGGAGATCTTGCATGGCCGATCTGCCGATCTCGCTGACCTGCGCCGACTACATCCGCGTCCTGCCGCTGGCGGCCGGCATGGTCGAGACGCCGGGCATGAAGATCACGATGCTGCTCGGGCGCTCCGGGAAATGGACCGACCGTGCCGAGGCGCTGCGGCGCGCCACCGGGGATACGGGCGTCACCGGCGGCGAGGGCTCGATGGCGCAGCATCTCTATCGCATCGACCGCAAGGACCGTTCGCATGTCGGCCTGCCGGTGTTCCCCTTGCGCAACCTGCCGGGCCGTGACTTCTACGTCCGTGCCGGCAGCCCGCTGCGCAGCCTCAAGGATCTCGCCGGCAAGCGCATCGGCACCTACAGCATCACCGCTTCGGGCTCGATCTGGTATCGGCACTTCATGCGCTGGGGCGGCCTCGATCCGAGCACGATCGACTGGACGATCGGCGACATCGACGCATCTTTCGGGCTCTCCTCGATCGTCCCGCCAGGGGCCAAGCTGGCGCCCGAAGGCCGCTCGCTCTCGCAGATGCTGATCGCGGGCGAGCTCGATGCGATCACCAGCCCGCCGCGGCCGAAGGACTACCATCCGATCAAGGGGCCGATCGTGCGCCTGCTGCCGGACTTCGCCGCGGTCGAGGCCGCCTACTGGCGCGAGACCGGCTGCTTCGCCCCGCAGCACCTGATCACCATCCGCCGCGAGGTGTGGGAGGCCAATCGCTGGGTCGCGCGATCGCTGACCGATGTCTTCGAGGCCTGCGAGACCATGTTCGCTGCCGCCCAGCGCAGCTTCCCCTACGCCACGCCCTGGCAGGAGGTCGAGGTCGAGCGCACCGTGCTCCACATGGGCGAGGATTTCCACGCGCACGGCCTGCCGCGCTGCGCCAAGGAGGTCGATGCCTTCTGCGCCGAGGCGCACCGCCTCGGCCTCACTTCGCGCCGCGTCGGCGTCGACGAGTTCTTCGAAGAGTATCTGACCTCGTAGCTTGGAGTTGACGCGTACCGTCCGGCACAAGGGTTTCGTGCTCCCTCTCCCACCGGAGATTTCTGCGAAAGGCACTCTTGGTCCGCCTCACCCTTCGACAAGCTCAGGATGAGGCTACTGAAATGCCGAAGTAGACCCTCATCCTGAGCTTGTCGAAGGGTGAGGGTTGTTGATGATCGCCTTTCGCAGAGGTCTCCGCCGGGAGAGAGCTCACGCCGCCTCACCGAGGCCGCGCAGATACTTCATTACGGTGTCGCACATCGGCGTAACGATGGTGGCCTCGGGTCCGAGCTCGTCGGCCAGCTTCAGCGCGGCCACCAGGTTGGCGCCGGTCGAGGTGCCGGCGAACAGACCTTCTTCGCGCGCCAACCTGAGCGCCATCGCCTTCGCCTCCTCGGTCGAGACGAGAGCCATCGCATCGGCGACGCCCTCCTTCCACAAGGGCACGACGAAGCCGGCGCCGATGCCGTCGATCTTGTGCGCACCGGGACTGCCGCCAGAGAGCACCGCCGACTCCGCCGGCTCCACCGCGACCAGGTGGATCTTCGGGTTGCGCTCGCGCAAGCGCTCGGCGGTGCCGCGGAAGGAGGTGGCGCTGCCCACCGCCTGGACGAAACCGTCGATGCGGCCCGCGGTCTGAATCCAGATCTCTTCCGCCATCGCACGATAGGCGGCGAGCTGGTCGGCGTTCCTGAGCTGGTCGGTCCAGAAGGCGCCGGTCTGCTCGCGGATCGCGCGAGCGCGCTCGATCATCGCGCGCGTGAGCTCGGCGGTCATGCGGCCGCTGTCGCTCTTCACCACATGCAACGTGGCGCCCAGAATCTTCATGTGGTCGAGCTTCTCGCGGGCGAAGGCATCTGAGGAGACGATGTCGAGTCGGTAGCGCTTGACCGCGCAGACCAGCGCCAGCGACACGCCGGTCGAGCCGCCGGTGTATTCGACGACGGCGCCGCCGGGCTCAAGCCGGCCGTCGGCCTCGGCCGACTCGATCATGGCGAGCGCCATCCGGTCCTTCATGCTGCCCGTCGGGTTCTCGTTCTCGCATTTCAGCAGGATGCGCGCGCTCCCCTTCGGCACGATGTGGCGGAGCGCCACCATCGAGGTGTTGCCGATACGCGCGAGAATGCCGGGGCGGTCGATCATGGGAGGCTCTTCTTACCCCTCCCCCGCGTACGACGCGGGAGAGGGGGTTCGAATAGAGTGAGAGCGGGGAGCCGTCCGGTCCGGAATCCGGACCGCATCCGCGGAACGCCGCGTGCTAGGCTCGCGCCATGACTTCCTACGGCCAGTTCTGTGCGATTGCGCGCGCGCATGAGGCGCTGGGTGGGCGCTGGACCCTGCTTGTCCTGCGCGAGCTGCTCATGGGCAGCCGGCGCTTCAACGACATCCGACGCGGCATCCCCAGGATCTCGCGGACCATGCTCTCGGAGCGGCTCGCGGCGCTCGTCGCGGCCGGCGCGGTCGCGCGCAGCGAGGGCGCGCACGGGCCCGAATATGCGCCGACCGAAGCGGGACGCGAGCTGATCGATCTCCTCGGCGCCATGGCGGCCTGGGGACAGAGATGGCTGCCGCGCCATGCCGAGGCGGAAGACCTCGATGTCGAGCCGCTGCTCGTCGACATGCAGCGCCGCGTCCGCCATGCGGCGCTGCCGAAGGCCCCGATCGTGCTGCGCTTCGAGATCGACGGGCGGAGGCCACCGCGCTTCCTGCTGCTGAAGCCGGGCGAGGCCTCGCTCTGCACCCAGAATCCCGGCTTCCCCGAGCCGCTCGCGATCCGCTCGCCTCTGTCGGCCCTGGTCGCCTGGTGGCGCGGCGATGTCGACTTTGCCGGCGCGCGGCGCCTAGGCTTGGCGATTGAGGGATCGAGGACGCTCGCGCGCGCCTTTCCCGGCTGGTTCGAGCGCTACCTGTTCGCTCACATCGAGAAGGCCGCGTCATGACGCTCCGTGTCGTCCGCCTCGGCTCGCCGCGCGCGAAGGGCGAAGGCCTTCGCATCGGCACCGTCCGTCGCCCGCCGCGCGGCGTGAGGAAGGAGCGCTACGCTAAGGACGACTGGTACGATGTCTGGTTTCCCGAGCTCTCGCCGAGCCCGGCGCTGGTCGCCAAGGCGCTGAAGGCCGAGACCGAGGCCGAATGGAAGGGTTTCGTCTCGCGCTTCAAGGCTGAGATGACGAAGCCGGGCCCGGCGCATGCGCTCGACCTCCTGGCGGCGCTCTCGCATCAGAGCGATTTCTCGGTCGGCTGCTACTGCGCGAACGGGAACCGCTGCCACCGCTCGGTCTTGCGCGACCTTTTCAAGGACCGCGGCGCGAAGCTGGCATAGTTCGCAACGCGACGCCTTCGGCTGACATCGCCGCATGATTGCGCCATAACCCCCGCACCACTCTTGGGGGGAAGATCATGGCCGCGACAATCGACTGGAAGGGCGTCGGCGAGGCGGTGGCGCACGCCGAGAAGACGGGAGCCACCATCGGGCTCTCGGCCATCGCGCCCTCGGGCGAGCGCTTCGCTCACAATGGCGGCCGGCGCTTCGTCGCCGCCAGCACGGTCAAGATCGCGATCATGATCGAGCTCTTCCGCAAGATCGATGCAGGCAAGCTCTCGCTCGGCCAGGTGAACAAGCTCAAGCCCGAGGACAAGTCGACCGGCGGCGGCGTGGTCCTGCACCTGCACGACGGCATCGAGCTGACGCTGGGCGACCTCGTCTATCTGATGATGAGCATCAGCGACAACACCTCGACCAACGTGCTGATCGACTATTGCGGCATGGACGCGGTCAACCAGGCGATGCGGAGCCTCGGCATGCCGATCTCGGCGCTGAACCGGAAGATGCGCGGCCGCCCGCCGATCGCCGGCGAGCAGGAGAATTGGGCGGTCTCCGACGAATTCGCGACCATGATCGCGGCTATCCTCGAGAACAAGGCGGCCTCGCCCGCCTCGTGCCGCGAGGTGATCGCACTGCTGGAGAAGCAGCAGAACGACCGCCGGATTGCCCGCCACCTGCCGAAGGAGAACCGGCCGCGCTGGGGCACCGAGACCGGCACGCTGCCCGGCGCGGTCAACGATGTCGGCTTCGTCATGACGCCGAAGGGGGCCGTCATCCTCTCCGTCTATGTCGAGAAGCCGGCCGACACGCTCGCCGGCGAGGCGATCATCGGCGACCTCGCCAGTGCCGTGCTCGCGGCGGTCGGGTGAGGGCGAGTCTCGCATGACCCGCGCTCCGGTACGACTTGCCATCCGCGACTGGGACTTCCTGACGCCGATCGTCGTCGGCGATGTCCGCTCCAGCGACTTCGAGGTCGTGATCGAACGCCTCGACGCGCTCCTCGCCGATCCCGCCGGTCATCCGGACTGCGACGGTGCCGAGGTCTCGTTCAGCCGCTATGCGCGCGAGCGGGCCGAAGGCACCGGCCGCCTGATCGGCCTGCCCCTCTTCCTGATGCGGGCCTTCCGCCATCGCTGCATCATCGCGGCCAAGGCGAGCCGGATCACGCGGCTCGCCGACCTCGCCGGCAAGACGATCGGCCTCGAAGGCTGGCCGGATTCCGGCCATATCTGGACCCGCGCACTGCTGCGCCGCGAAGGCGTCGGCATCGGCGACGCCAGGTGGCGGATAGGGCGGCTCACCGACCGAGATCCGGTCCGCAAGCACGAGGGCGACTTCGGCTGGCCGGGCCGGGTCGAGGCCTTGCGGAGCGGGCAATCGACTACGAGCCTGCTCGATGCGGGTGAGATCGACGCGGTGTTCGCGCCTTTCATGCCGCCGGGCTTCCACGATGCCGGCAGCCGGCTGCGCGCCCTGCTGCCGGACTATCGCGCCGCCGAGGTCGCGTACTTCCGCGATGTCGGCTACGTGCCGGGCATCCATGTGCTGGCCCTAAAGCCCGAGGTCGTTGCCGCGCATCCTGGTCTGCCGGCAGCGCTCAGCGAGCTGATCGACGAGTCCACCCGGATCTGGATGGCCAAGCGCTTGAAATATGCCGAGACGACGCCGTGGATGATCGATGAGTTCGCCCGCTGCGCACGCGATCTGCCGGCCGGCTGGGATCGCAACGGCTTCGCTGCCAACGAGGCGATGATCGACGATTTTGCCGCCGAGCTCTTCGCGCAGCGCCTGACCGCGCGGCGGCTCTCCCCGCGCGAGCTGTTTCCGCTGGCGGGCTGAGCGCCGCGCTCAGAGGAACTGACCGTCCGGCAGGTCGAGATCGATGGTCGCTTGCGATAGAACCGGCTCCGCCGCCATCGCGTGCGGGGTGAAGAGGCGCATCAGCACGACCTTGCCCAGCATGTCGCTGCGCAGTGCCGTGGCGCTGCGGCCGCCGATGAGCACGATGTTCCCGGCGACCGGCCAGGCACCCGCCCGGGCGTAGAAGCGGGCAAGCGGCGGGTCGCAGGTGAAGAGGCCGAGATCGGCGCCGCTCTCCCCGATCCACCGCGTCGCAGCGGCCACGGTACGCCGGCCGAAACCGCGGCCTCGGAATTCCGGGTCGGTGAGGACGGCGCTCAAGCCCGCGATCTCGAAGGTCTGCGCGGCATGCCGGATCGTCTTGCGCAGCACCGCCGCATAGCTGATCACCGCCTCGCCGGAGCAGGTGTAGAACGAAACCGCGCTCAGCGCCGGGTCGTGGAGGTCGCGAACCGTCTCTCCCGGCATCGGCCGTAACACGGGATCGGCGCGATGGCGAAGCAGCGCGAACCGTCTCCGCAGATCGGGCGGCGCCTCGCTGTAGAAGACCTGCTCGATCCCGTCCGATGCCGGCATCCGAGGAACATTCCATCCATGACATGCCGGGCGCAAGCCACGGCGCGGGATCTACTCCTCGAAGCGATCCGTGGCATCGCGATCGCGCTCGTATCGTCGTGTGAGCGGAAACGGCGGCAGCCAGGATTCGCGGCGGATGGTCCAGAGCTCGTAGGTCGGCTTTAGCTGGTCGGGAGCGTCCAGGGAACCGAGATTCACCTCGGTCTCGTCGGCACTGCGGCCGAAGACGGTCGAGCCGCAGCGAGGGCAGAAGAACCGCCCGGCATAGTCGCGCGCCTCGCCCTCTATGGTCACTGATTCCGTCGGAAACACTGCCGAGGCATGAAAAAGCGCGCCGTGAAGCTTGCGGCAGTCGAGACAGTGACAGAGGCCGACCCGGTAGGGGCGCCCCGACGCCACGAAGCGGATATTGCCGCACAGGCAGCCGCCGGTGAATCGATCCATGCTGTGTCTCCTCCGACGTCAGGGGCAGGCAGGGACTCGTCGTCCGGGATGACCGCATCCACGTCGATCTCCATCAGGAGCTCCGGCCGCGCCAATCCGGCGACGATCAATCCGGTCGAGACTGGATAGAAGCCTTTGAGCCAGCGCCCGATCACCTGGTAGACCGGCTCGCGATGCGCGCGGTCGACCAGGTAAATCGTGGTCTTGCAGATGTGCTCGAGCCGGGAGCCCGCTTCCTCGAGCAGGATCTTGGTGCAGCGCATGGCGTTCTCAGCCTGCGCCGCAGGATCGCCGAGCCCGTGCATCCGGCCGTCGAGATCGATCCCGGTCTGACCGCGCAGGAAGATGTGCCGGCCGGCGCGCACGACCATGCAGAGATCGTTGTCGAGCTTTTGTCCGGGATGCATGTCCCTGGTGTTGAACTTGCGGAGCCTGAGATGGGGCATGGGTCGGTTCCTTCGCCTCACTCCAGCTTGAAGCCTTGGGCGCGCACGAAGGCGCCAAAATCGGTGCGCTGCGGCGTCGCGTATTGGCGGGCTTTGTCTTCCGACCAGCCGTAGAAAGGCGCCTCGCCCCAGCGTGCGGTGTCGCGCTGGCGAAGGCCGGGCTCGGCGGCATTGCGCCGGCGGTCGTATTCGTCGAGTTGCGCTTCGAGCTTGCCCGCCTCATAGGTGTCGACATGCACGCGCGCGTCGATCGCAAGACGCGCCGAGAGCCGCCCCGGCCCTGCCGGCCAGCCGACGCACAACCCGGCGATCGGCACCACGCGCTTGGGCAAGGCCAGCGTGTCGCGGAGCACGTCGCAGTTGTCGCGCACCACGCTGATCTGGCAGCAGCCGAGCCCGACGGCTTCCGCCGCAGCGATGAAGCTGGTCATGACGATGGCGCCGTCGACGGTCGAATTGAAGAAGGCGTCGAGGTGATCGTTGGGATAGGGCTTGCCCCGGAGCGCCGAGATTCGCGGCAGGCGCTGGGCATCGCCGCAGAAGACGAGGAAGATCGGCGCCTCCTTCATCCACGGCATGCTCGGAATCAGATCCATGATCGCCTTGCGCTTGGCGGCGTCCTGGACGATCACGACATCGCCCTGCTGCAGATCGCTCTTCGACGGCGAGGACAGCGCGCAGGCGAGCAGCAGCCGCAGCAGCTTTGGATCCACCGGCTTGTCGAGATAGCGCCGGCACACGCGTCGGCTCGCCATGTGCTTCAGCGTCTCCAGGCCCTGGAGGCTCGGATCGACGGCGATGGTCTCGCCGAAACGCGCTTTCAGGACGTCCTCGATCGCCGTCGCATCCGCAGATTCCGTCGCCGTCATGAAGACTTCTCCGATTTCCGTGTCTGCGCCGTGCCGGGCATGCCATCAAGGTGCCCGAGCTTGACGCGCGGATGCGCCGTTCGTACTGTAAGGAATATCCTTACATCCGCTATGATCACAAGCAAGCTCACCAGCAAGTCGCAAACGACGATCCCGCAGCCGGTCCGCGCGGCGCTGCGGCTCAAGGCGGGCGACGAGATCCTCTATGAAATCGAGGACGGTGTCGTCCTTCTCCGCAAGGCAGACGCGGCGGGCGCTGACGATCCCTTCAGCACCTTCAAGGAATGGGAATCCGACGCGGACCGGAAGGCTTATGCCAAGCTTCAAGCAAGGTGACGTCGTCGCGGTTCCGTTTCCCTATACAAACCGCGCCACGCGGCAGCGGCGGCCGGCGCTGGTCGTTTCCATCGGCGCTGTCGAGGACGATCATGGCCTCCTCTGGGTCGCTATGATCACGAGCGCCGAGAACCGCGGCTGGCCCGCGGATGTCTCGGTCGGCGATTTGCCGCGCGCGGGCCTTCCGGCGCCATCCATCGTCAGGCCGCGAAAGCTGGCGACGATCGACACCCGGGATGCAACGCGTCTCGGCAGCGTCGACTCAAACACGCTGAGGCGCACGCTCGCCGAGATCGGGCGGGAGCTCGGCTTGGCGCGACGTGGTTCCTAGTATCTTAAGGGGGAGCTCTGAAATGAAACCGATCCTGACGCTCGCCGCCGACCTTGCCGAAGGGCGCACGACCTCGCGCAAGCTGGTCGAGGGCGCGCTCGAGCGCATCGATGACAAGGCCGGCGAGGGTAGCCGCGCCTTCATCAAGGTCTGGCACGCGCGCGCCCGCGCCGAGGCCGATCTCTGGGACCAAGTCAGGAAGCTGAGCTCCATCGCGCTGCCGCTCGCGGGCATCCCGATCTCGGTCAAGGATCTGTTTGACATCGCCGGCGAGCCGACCACGGCCGGCTCGATCGCGCTCAAGGACGCAGCGCCGGCCGCGGCCGATGCGCCGATCGTCCGCCGCCTGCGTGCTGCCGGCGCGGTGCTGATGGGTCGCACCAACATGACCGAATTCGCCTATTCCGGCATCGGCATCAACCCGCATTACGGCACGCCGAAAAACCCTTGGGACCGGAAGCGCGGGCGCATTCCCGGCGGCTCCTCCTCGGGCGCCGCGATCTCGGCGACCGACGATATGTGCGCCGGTGCGATCGGCTCCGACACCGGCGGCTCGGTGCGCATTCCGGCCGCGCTCTGCGGGCTTGCCGGCTTCAAGCCGACGGCTGAGCGCATCACGCTCGAAGGCGCCTTCCCGCTCTCCTTCAGCCAGGATTCGATCGGGCCGCTGGCGAAAACCCTGAGCTGCTGCGCAGTCCTCGATGCGGTGATGGCCGACGAGCCGGCGAAGGTGCCCGATCCGCGCGTGGTCGCGGGCTTGCGCCTCGGCGTGGTGAAGACGCTGGTGCTGGACGGGCTCGATGCGACGGTAAGCGCCGCTTGGGAGCGCGCGCTGAAGCGGCTCGCCGATGCCGGCGCCAACCTCGTCGATGTCGAGATGCCGGGCCTGCCGGAGATTCCCAGGATCAACGCCAAGGGCGGCTTCTCGGCGACGGAAGCCTATTCGCATCATCGCGAGACGATCGCGACCAAGGCCGACAGGATGGATCCGCTGGTGCTCTCGCGCATCAAGCGCGGCGCCGAGATGCCGGCGGCCGACTACATCGACATCATGCGCATCCGGAAGGAGATGATCGCCCGCGCCCGCACCATCACCAAGGCCTATGACGCGATCGTCATGCCCACATGCCCGATCGTCGCGCCGGCGCTCGACGAGGTGGCGACGCCCGAGACCTTCATGCAGAAGAACATGATGGTGCTGCGCAACACCTCGCTCTTCAACTTCCTCGACCGCTGCGCGCTGACCGTGCCGATCCAGGCGCCGGGCGAAGGCCCGGTCGGCCTCATGCTGGTCGGCGAGCACGGCCACGACCGCCGGCTCATCTCCGTCGGCCTCGGCATCGAAGCGGTGGTGACGCAGCGTTGACGCAAAGTCTTTGGAGAGGTTCGGCAAACGATGACTGCGGCAATAGGGATGAACCCGCACCTGGCATTGGCAGCGGCCCTCGCGGGCCTCATCGTTGGATATGCGCCAGATACCTCGGCTCAGGCGACACCGAAGCTGGTCACGATCTACTGCGTTCCGGAAGGAGGCGGCAGTCCGTACTCGATCACGGCCGCATCGGAACATGCCAAGTGTCGCAGCGGCGATCGCGGGCTTACGGCAGCGGAGTATGAAGCTTGGCAGCGCGACCGTGCCAAAGCCGCGGCGTTCCCGCCCGGTCGAGCATTGGCCGGTGCGCCGATAGTAGAGTGGACGAGTGCGAGCCGGCCAGGAGACGCCTCTGTCTTTACGTTTAGATCGTGGCGGATCAATGATCCGCTTGCGAACGGGTTCAGCGACTATCTCGTTGGACACAAGCGTGCGGGTCGAGCTCATTGCGACGTCGACTCTCCGCGGCAGTTTATCTCTTGTGAAGACCAATCGATCATTCGGCGAAGTGCTGGCGGCCCCAAGCAGGCATATTTGGATGACATCGCCGTCGACCGTCTGACCTACTACTTCACCCTTACGCGAAGCCTGTACGGATTCTCTTTGGTATTCCCGACGCTGGCTTTCGACAGGATCGAACAGGAACTCCGTTCGCGCTATGGGCCTCCTCATCGGACGGAGGCCGACGTGATCAAGAATCGAGCGGGAGCGCGATTTGACGTCAAGGTGGCCACTTGGGATACGCCTCACGGACCGATGACGTTGCGCTCCAGGCATGAGTCGATCGGCTCTGGCACCTTGCAGTTGTTCGACGCTAAGGTCGGACCGGAACCGCCAAAGCCTCGCGTTTTCTGAACATTCGACTAGGGTAGATACGACCTAGGCACGCTCGGCTCTCCTGTGGAAAAGCGCCTCATGCTCGACACCAACATCTACGACCGGGTCGTAGACCGGCGTGGCTTCGCCGAGCGCATCAACGCAGCCGCCCTCGCCGGCGCGATCGAGATCCTGCGCACGCGCGTGCAGGAGGAGGAGATCGCGCGCATCCCCGATGCCGCCAGGCGCGCGGCGATGCGCCGGATACGGAGCCGCATCGTGCCGGTCAGCGAGGCCGCCCGGGCCGGCGCTCACCCGCCCTCGGAAGACGCGCAGATCGCCGCGACCGCCGCGGCGCTCGCCGAGGTGCTGGTGACCGAGGACAGGGAGATGCGCGAACGCGCCGCCGCGCATCCGATCGAGGTATGGAGTTTCGAGGAGCTGGTTGCGTTCGTCGAGTCTTTGCCGTCGTAAGCCCCTCGCTACGCTCGCCCCCACCCTAACCCTTGTGTGTAGGAAAGAGGCGAGCCGAAATAGACCGGCTTGTGTGTAGGAAAGAGGCGAGCCGAAATAGACCGGCTCGCCGCGCATCCGGCGGGATCCCGTCACGCCCTGAGGTCTGCAAAGGCCGTGGGGGAGCCGAGGGACCCGTCGGTTTC
>Ga0194120_10005058_pt1 | contig 19718 bp, 15 predicted proteins | sample TA2MahCa65mmetaG_FD_148642 | JGI IMG/M metagenome (GOLD analysis project Ga0194120, IMG submission 148642) | Freshwater microbial communities from Lake Tanganyika, Tanzania - TA2015019 Mahale Deep Cast 65m | ecosystem: Environmental > Aquatic > Freshwater > Lake | place: Tanzania: Lake... | reverse complement strand
CGCCCCAGGCTCGACTGGGCCTACAAGATCGGCGGGACCTTCGACGAATCGGCCACCGCCATCGCCTTCGACCCGGCCTCCACGGGGCGTTTCGCGCTCGCCGGCTGGTTCGGCCGCCCCGACGCGGCCCCCGGGCAGTACACCATCGAGCTGAACCCGGCGCCGGGCGGCACCCCCGCGCCCGTGACCAGCAACGGATTCGCCGACGCCTTCCTTTCCGTGCACAAGCCCGCGACCCCGCAGGACGTGGGCTTCCAGACGTCGCTGGTGATCTCCAACGCCTGCACCATGACCAAGGAGCGCGGCTTCCCCATTCCAGTCAACTACCCGGAACTGATGAACATCCTCCGCGTCTCGCTCCAGGACCCGGCGATCGTGCCGTGGATTGGTCGGCCCAACCCTGGCGGCGGGACGCGCCTGGCCGGCGTGCAGATGAACGCGGTCCTCGCCACCACCGCACTGCACCGCGGGCGTCGCGCCAAGCCCGTCATGCCCTGGACGGTGATGAACGACGACACCGCGCCGCTGTTTGCGCGCAAGCTGGCGGCGACGCCCGCGCAGGCCACCGGCTGGCCCCCGGGAAGCAACGAGGACCTGCCCGCGGAGGGATTCCGGGCCGCGGCCGACAGCCTCGACGACGCCGGCGTCAGCGCCTTCGCCTCGCTCCTCTACATGGGCGACGCGCTGCACGCGGGGCACGACGTGGAAAGCGGGCGCGACTACGCCGCGGCCCGCTTCGCGCGGATCTGCGTCGCCGCCTCCAACGACACCGAGCGGGACACGCTCCTCACCCGGGTCGTGGCCCCGGCCTTCCCGGGCCAGAGCGCGGACTTCATCGACCGCAACTCCATCGGCCTCGCCGCCCGCGCCGACGGCATGCAACTCAACGCCCCCTACCACGCCCTCCTGGCCCGCATGCTCACCCGACTGTCGTGGTGCCCCAGCGACTACACACGCGACGAGTGCACGTCGGTCGCGACGTCGCCGCCGAACGACCGAACGGCCTGGTTCGCGGGTTACACCATTCCTCCGATCTCACTCTACGCCGATTGGAACATGGACGAGATGTTTGATGATCCCATAGGGGGCATCGACCGAGGCAAGTTCGGGCTGGCGCTCCCAGCGTCTGGCGCCGTGTGTCACACCTGTCCCTGACTCTCAGAGGCACACGTGACCCCAGGTCTCCATCGCTGTTTGGTTGTCGGAGTGTCAATTGCCGCCGTCCAAGTCGCAATGGCGCAGCCGACGTTTGAGCGCCTCGGGTTCGCCTTCGCTGTCAATCCCTGGTCTCGCGGCTACGGGATCTCCATGGGCGGGGGCTTTGTCGTCGGAGTCGTTGGAGGCATCGAAGCGGGACACATCCGTGCGTTCTGTTGGTCGCGAGCCGGAGGCATGGCCTTACTCGCCGTGCCACAAGAGCCGCCTTTGGACTTCGCGATGGGGATCTCCGACGATGGCGCAGTGGCGGTCGGTTCCTCGGTACCTCTCCCCGTCGTCTGGGTCAATGGCAAGCCGACCGTTCTTCCGACAATCCCGAATGCGCCACTGCCGGACGGCGGCGCGACGGATCTCTCCGAGGACGGACGCACCATCGTTGGGGTTGTCTGGCCCACCAGGAGCAGCAGCGTCGCCGTGCGCTGGCGCAACGGCAAACTGGAGGATCTCTCTATCCTTCCTGGCGACGCGACAGCGATCACGGCCATGGCCATCGGCGAGGATGGTGATCCTCCGACGATCGTTGGCGCGGGTCAGAGCAGCGGCGTCCGCGCCGTCCGCATCGCCAACGGGTGGGTCCACGACCTGGGCGACATTCCCGGCGCGGGCAGGGGTGTTGAGCAGGACGCCTCCGACATCAGCGACGATGGCTGGAGAATCGTCGGAAGAGGGTCGTCGGCCACTTCCGCGTACGGAGAGGCCTATCTCTGGTCGGCGCCCACGGGCATGGTCGGGCTCGGCACCATCCCAGCGCTGGTCCGCCTCAGTTCGAGTCGGGCCATCTCCGGCGATGGGCGCGTCGTGGGTGGGCTCACCGGCGCCGATCAACTCTACGTCTACCGCGGGTTCATCTGGGACCCCGTCCGCGGCATGCGCCACCTCGACGCCGTCCTCGACGCCCACGGCGTCGACCGCCGGGGCTGGTCCATCGAAGAGGTCAACGCCATCTCACGCGACGGCACCGCCATGACCGGGACCGCGCTGAACGCTGCCCGCACCCGCGGCGAGGCCTTCCTGGTCACACTCCCCCCCTGGTGCTGGGCCGACTGCACCGGCGACGACATGGTCGACTTTGACGACCTCCTCTGCTTCCTCAACCGCTTCGAGCGGGCCCAGGACCCCCGCGCCAACCCCATCGACTTCTTCTACTGCGACCTGGCCCCCGACGACGAGATCGACTTCAACGACTTCCTGGCCTTCCTCAACCTGTACAACAAGGGGTGTTGAGGAAGGCGCCCGAGGGCGACGGAGCGTGGCGTCGGCGGGGGATCGCGGCGAGCAGTGCCAGGGGCAGCGCCGACGCCGGCGCGGGGATGACCCACAGCAGCGCCTCCTCGCGGGCCGTCAGCCCGTTGCGGCCGTAGCCGGCGACGAACGTGCGATCGCCCTCGGCCCAGATGCTCTCGGCGGTCGAGGTGAGAAAGTGCGCGGGGAGGAACTCGTGGAGGAAGAGCGCGGACTGGGCCGACCCGGCCCAGAGGGCCGCCAGCGGGCCCTCGCCCACGTCGATCCAGCCGACCTGCGTCCCCGCGGTCACGGAGCGGGCCTGGGACTGGGCCGCCCACCCTGGGTGCAGGTCGACATAGGACGCGGCGGAGCCGCTCCACAGCGCGGCGCGGCTGACGCCCAGCACGCTCGTGTAGCCCACCTGCTGCCCGTCGGCAACGCCCAGGGCGAACGACTCGGAGATCCCCGCGGGCTGGAGGTCGATCCACGAGGCGGCGGTGCCGGTCCAGAGGCTGGCGCGCACGCCCCCGCCGAAGACGTATCCGACCTGGTGGTCGCGGTCCATGCCGAAGACCTCGGAGGCGACGGTGCCGGGGGGGTGGAGGTTGACCCACGACTCGGGGGCACCGGACCACAGGGCGGCGCGGAGCGAACTGCCCAGGCTCACGCGACCCGCCTGGCGACCGGCGCTGGCCGCCCGCGCGATGGAGGAACTGGCCCCGGCGGGGTTGAGGTCGACCCACGACGCGGCGGAGCCGGTCCAGAGCGCGGCCCGATCGGCGTTGCCGATCCGCACCGTGCCGACCTGCTGCCCGTCGCCCACGCCCCACGCGGCCGACCGGATGGAGCCCTCGGGGTGCAGGTCGATGAAGGAGCCGGGCGTGCCGGTCCAGAGGGCGGCCCGGTCGAGGGGCCCGACGGAGGCGATACCGGCCTGTTGGAGGCCGCTGCCGCCCCGGGCCTGGGACCATCGCGCCTCCCGGGGGTGGAGGGACGTGGCGATCCACTGGGCGCGAGCGGCGGGCGCCAACGACGCCGCGAACAGCGCGCCGAAGAAGACCCTACCGATCGAGTTCCGAACGAAACAGGTCGTCATGAACAGTGTCGGCGCACGGGCGGTCCTTGCTCCCCCCTCGAATGTGCCACATCCCGGCGGGTTTGCAAGCCCGGCGTGGGCGGATTCCGCAAGACGGGTCGGATCGACGTCGGGAGGGCTGGTCGGCGGCGCGGTATGCTGGTGCCGGAGCAGGAGAGGGAGCCAGACCCATGGTCATTCGAGTTGCCGTCGCTGTCGCGGTTGTCGCGGGCGGGAGCGTGCACGCCCAGACGCTGTACACGTGGAGAGGGGGGAGCGGGGCGTGGGAGGACTCGGCCCGGTGGGATCCGACGGGGGTGCCCAGCACGCCGGGCGACGCCGCGGGGATCGCGACGTCGGGCACCGACGCCGTGACGCTCAACTCGCGCCCGATCATCGCGCGATTGGCGTTGAGCGGGTCGCTGCGGGTCGCGCCCGCCGGCGGGCTGTACTTCATCGACAGCATCACGATCACGTCGGGTTCGATCCGCGTGGGGCAGGGCATCGCGGGGCAGGAAGCGCTGCTGGCGCCGCTGGCGGGCACGAGCGCGATCACGGCCCTGGGGGGGGGCGTGGTGCTGGACGGGAACCCGGCCAACGTCGCCAACGCGCGCGTCCTGGCGCCGGCCGGGGGCGGTCTGGTGATCACCGGGACGGTCCGGGGGCAGGGCGTCGTGCAGGGCGACGGCACCATCGTCAACACCGGGCAGTTCATCGCCTCGGGCGCGGGCATGCGCCTGCTCGGCTCGATCGTGCAGGTGGGCGGCTCGATCTCGGGGGGGCCTCTGGTGCTCGACGGCGCGGACGTTGAGGGCGGCGTGCTGGCGCCGACGGGCGTTCGCGCCCGCGTGCCCGGCGGGCGGGCCGTGACGCTCCGCAACGTCACCATCGCGTCGACGCTGGGCGTCGCCGTCGACCCGGCGGGGTCGCTGAGCGTCGAGTCGCCGGGGATCGCCTTCGGCGCCGGGCAGCCCCCGGTCACGGTGCTGCTCTTCGGCGGGCAACTGGACCTGTCGGGCCCGCTGCGGGTGTCGGGGGCGCTGCCCCCGCTGTGCCAGGCGTTCCGGGTGGTCGACGTCGCGCCCGGGGCCCTGGCCCAGATCACCGGACGGCTCGCGAAGGCGGTCGACCCCGCGCTCCCGCCCAACCGCCGGTGGGCGCTCCAGCACCTGCCGGACGGCGTGCTCCTGCGACTGACCTGTGCCGCCGACTTCGACGCCGACTGCGCCGTCGATTTCAACGACCTGCTCGCGTTCATGAATCTCTACAACGCGGGCGACCCCGAGGCGGACCTGAACGGCGATGGCGCCGTGGATTTCAACGACTTCCTCGCCTTCCTCAACGCGTTCGGGCTCCCCTGTCCCTGACGCGGGCTATCGGACGGGGTTTCCCCCAAGGACGCGCCGGTTAGGGCATTGCACGGGAGCAAAAACCCTTCGTCGGCGGGTCCCTTTCGGGTAGACTGCCCATGTTCCATCGTCGTTGGGGGTTGGCATGGCTGGCACACTGGCCCGCGGCCTGCGCGGGGGTGGTGCACGTGCCTCAGTTCCCCGTGGGATCACCGCTTTGAAAGGAACACGCACGATGAATCGCTCGACCAAGCTGGCAGTGGGGATGACGGCCGCGGCGCTCCTGGCGCTCGCGGGGGCGGCGTCGGCCGCGACGGTGGTCCACGGCGTGGGGAACAGCCCGCGCGGGATGCTGCCCGCCGCCGCCACCGACCTCATGGACACCTACCCCGGCTCGGGCGTGATCATCAACCACGACCGGGTGACGGGTGTGTACGGCGTGCCGATGACCGCCGGGCGCACCGCCGACCAGGCCGCCGCCGACTTCCTCGCCCGGCACGGCAACGCCTTCGGCGTCGCGGGGCTGGACCTGCGCATCGAGCGCATCGACTCGGTCGACTTCGGGCGCTTCACGGTCTTCGCCTTCCGCCAGTACATGGACGGGGTGGCGGTGGACGGCGGGCTGGCCCGCGTGCTGGTGCGCAGCCCCGCGGGCGACGCGGAGCAGCACCGCGTGGTCTACGCCGGCGCCAAGCTGGCGGCCGCGCCCGCGGGCGGGTTCGCCCCGGACGCCCTCGACGGCGCCCAGGCCCTGGCCCTCATGCAGGCCCACCCGCTGTACCGCAACCTGCCGAGCTGGACGCTCCCCGAACTGACGGTGTACTTCGGCGAGGCCGACGGCGACTGGGGCACGGCGAAGCGAGCCTGGACCTTCGTCGCCGAGCAGCCGGACCTGAACCAGCCCCCGGCCAAGTGGCGCTTCTTCATCGACGCCGCCACCGGGCGGCTCCTGTACGCCCGCAGCGAGATCCTGCACGTCGACGTGACGGGGCAGGTGCGGGCCAACGCCACGCCGGGCATGAACCCCGACATGGCCAGCAACCCCCCGGTGCTGACGGGCATCCCGGGCGTTGGGGTGGCGGTCAGCGGGGGGAACACGGGGTTCACCGACAACTCCGGCAACTTCCTGATCGCCCATCCGGGCTCGACCGCGGTCAACGTCTCGGCGGGGCTGACCAACGGTCAGTGGACCAGCATCAACGACAACTCGGGGACGGCGATCACGAGCGAGACGATCTCGATCACGCCCGGCGTGCCGGGCTCGTTCACGCTGAACCCCACGCCGTCGGAGTTCGTGACGGCGCAGGTGAACGCGTTCCGTCACGTGACCAACACGCGCAACTTCTTCAAGGGCCTGCAGCCTTCTTTCACCGGGCTGGACCTGCCCCTTCCCGCGAACGTGAACCTGACCTCGACCTGCAACGCGTTCTACAACGGCACGAGCACGAACTACTACCGCGTGGGCGGCGGGTGCAACAACACCGCGTACTCCAGCGTCGTCGCCCACGAGTACGGGCACCACATCGTCAACCGCCTGGGCCTGGCCCAGGGCGCCTTCGGCGAGGGCTTCGCCGACATCACCTCGCTGCTCCAGTTCGACGACCCCGTGGTGGGGCGGTTCTTCCAGACCTCGGGCGGCATCGTCCGCAATCCGGAGACCGCCAATCAGCAGTACCCCTGCGCCAGCACCGCCGTCCACACCTGCGGGCAGATCGTCGGCGGGTGCTGGTGGGAGATCCGGCGCGCGATGGGGACGGCCCACGGGTCGGCCACCGGGCTGACCATGACCCGCAACCTGTGGTCGAGCTGGGCCCTCATCACGATCGGCGGCATCGGCGTCAACTCCGCCCACCCGCAGACCGCCATCGAGGCCCTCACCGTCGATGACAACGACGGCAACCTGAGCAACGGCACGCCCAACTACGCCCAGATCTGCGACGGGTTCGGGCAGCACGGCATCCAGTGCCCCGCCGTTCAGCTCGTCGCCTTCACCTACCCCAATGGGCGCCCCGCGCTCATGACGCCCAACCAGGTCAACTCCGTCCGCTTCGACGTGGCGGGAACGGGCGGCACGCCCGTGGCGGGCTCCGGCGCGGCGTTCTTCCGCGTCAACGGCGGGCCCTTCCAGGCCGCCGCCGTCACCATCGTCGGACCCAACCAGTACAGCGCCAACATCCCCGGGCAGACCTGCGGCGCGGCGATCGACTACTACGTGCAGACCGGCGTGCAAGGCGCCTCCAACGCCACCGACCCGCCCAACGCGCCCACCGGGTTCTTCTCGGCCATCAGCGCCACCGGCATCCTCGTCGTCGCCGCCGACGACATGGAGATCAACCGCGGGTGGACCATCGGCGCCCCGGGCGACACGGCCACCACGGGCATCTGGAACCGCATGGACCCCGAGCCGACCGCCGCCCAGCCCGGCGACGACACCACGCCGGCCCCCGGCGTCAACTGCTGGGTCACCGACGGGCGCGCCGGCACCTCGATCGGTCAGTACGACGTGGACGGCGGCGCCACCACGCTCCGCAGCCCCAACTACAACTTGGCCGGGCAGGCCAGCGTCGAACTCCGCTACAACTACTGGTACGTCAACAACGGCAACACGGCGATCGATGACACGTGGGTCGTCGACATCTCGGGGAACGGCGGAGCCTCCTGGCAGCCCCTGCACCGCCTGACCGGGTCGCAGGGCCCCGGTTGGCGCGCCGCCAGCTTCCAGATCACCGACCCCGCGATCCTCACCAGCGCCATGAGGCTCCAGTTCGTCGCCTCTGACCTCGGCTCTGGTTCCATCGTCGAGGCCGCCATCGACGACCTCGAGATCCGCGTCCTCCAGTGCGCCAACCCCTGCACGGGCGACTGGAACGGCGATGGCGTCGTCGACTTCAACGACCTCCTGGCGTTCCTCAACGACTACAACGCGAGCGATCCGCGGGCCGACCTGAACGGCGACGGCGTGGTCGACCTCAACGACTTCCTCGAGTTCCTCAACCTCTACAACACGCCCTGCCCGTAACAACTCGGTTCGAACCGGCGCCGGCGCTTGGGAGGGGCTCCACCCCTCCCACGCGCCGGCGTCGCGCGCCGACCAGCATCGAATCCCGACAGCGACCCTCACGCCCGGGATGGGGATCCTCGACGGATCCCGGGATCGAGCCGAAGCCTCTCAACGGCGCCACGGCGAGGTCAATGCCCGCCCGCGCTCGCGGTCTTGGCGGGGGCGCTCTTGGCGGGCGCGTGCTCCGCGACCTTGGCGGCCAGGGCGGCGCGCCGGCCCGCCTCCTCCTTCTTCGCCGCCGCCTCCTCGTCGTTGTGCGTGATGGTCAGGGCCCCGCCCGGCGCCTCGGGCGCCTGCGGCGAGTGCAGGAAAAGCGAGTAGACCCACACGAACGTCCCGCACGAGAGCGTCCACAGGGCCAGCCATCCCGCCGAGTCGCGGATCGACTTGGGGCGAGAGGCCAGCGGCCTGCCCAGCACCACGCCGAGCGGCGCGAGCGCACGCACGACCCGGCCCCCCGCGTGGGTCAGGCGGGCGGGCGCCGTCGCGCCCGCGACGGGGGTGGGGACCGGTGGGGCGACCGCCTGAACAGGGCTCGGCGCAGCCGCGGGCCTGGCGGGCGCCGGGGCCACGGGGACCGGTGTCGCGGCGGGGGCCGGCGCCGGTTGCGGCGACGCCCCGGACGTGACCGGCGCGATCGGCACGGGCGCGGAGGCCTTGGGGTCCGCCAGCAGCGTCTCCGTCAACGCCGCCAACTCGCTGTCGATGGCCTCGACGCTTTCGCCCGGCGCGTCGGCCCGCTCGTCCTTCCCGAGCAGCGAGGCCACCTGGGTCGCAAGCTCATCGACGTCGGGGCCCGATTCCGCCACGGCGCCGGGCGCCGGGCGGGCGGGGCGCGGCGTCGGCGCGCCCGTGTTCGCACTGATCATCGACCCGACCTGCGCGGCGAGCCCATCCGGGTCCAGCGAAGGTGCCACCGTCGCCGCGGGGCGCGCGTCAACCTCGTGCTTCGCCTCGGCATCGGGCGTGCTCGGCGCCGCCGGGGAGTCCGCTTGCGTCGGCTCCACCAGCATGGCTTCGACTTGAGAGGCCAGGTCGGCAAACGCGTCCGAGCCGGCGTGCCCTTCGCCCGAGCCAGGGGTGCTTGACGCCTCCCCCGGGGTCTGCGCCCAGGGATCGGCGTCGCCGGAGGCGGCGGCGTCGGACGACGGGGCCGCGGCCCTGCTCGGCACCGGCGAGGCCCCATCGGCGAGCAGGCTGGCCACCTGGTCGTCGAGCGGGTCCGTATCGTGGGCTTGGGTGGCGGGTTGGGCCATGGCGCACCGACCCGACATCTTCGGTCTTTCGCCCCGCAGACTCAAGGGCCCAGGGTCCGAGAACCGGCTCCCGGCTCCGCACAGGCCCCCTCCAGACGCCCAATCCATGGCGCTCCACAGGATCTGGATGCCCGACGCCGACCCCGACGCCCCCACGCTGGAGGTGCGCGGCGAGGAGGCCCGGCACGCCCTCCGCGTCAAGCGCCTGGGGCCCGGCGACGCCGTGCTCGTGTTGACGGGGCGGGGGCACGTCGTCCGGGCCGCGGTTGAGCGTGGCGGCAAGGCGCGGGGCGAGTGGTCGCTGGCGCTCCGGGTGGAGGGCGTCGAGATCGCCGCGCCCCCGGCGCCGCGGGTCGAGCTCTGGACCGCCCCGCCCAAGGGTCCGCGCCTGGAGCAGCTCATCGACCAGGCGAGCCAGGCCGGGGCCGCGAGCTGGGCGCCCCTCGTGAGCGAGCGCACCGTGGTTGAGCCGCGCGAGGCGCGCCTCGAGCGCCTGGCCCGCGTCGCCGCCGAGAGCGCCAAGCAGAGCGGGCGGGCGTGGGTCCTGTCCATCGAGGTCGGCGGTTCGCTCGACGACGCGCTCGATGCGCCCTCGGGCGTGTCGGTCGTCGTCGCCGACGCCTCGGGCGAGCCCTGCACCCCGTCGACCGCCCCCGCGGTGCGCCTGCTCGTCGGGCCCGAGGGCGGCTGGACGGAGTCGGAGATGGCCCGGGCCCGGGCGTCGGGGGCGCGCGTCGCCCGGTTCGGGCCCCACGCCATGCGCGTCGAGACCGCGGCGGTCGTGGCGGTGGGGCTCGTGATGCACCGCGGGGCGTGAACGCCACGCCCCGGCGCGCCAAGGATGTTCGGGAGGTGATCCATGACGGCACTGAATCGACGTGAGGCGCTGGTGGTGGGCGGGGCCGCGGCCGCGACCGCCGCGCTCGCCTCGTTGGCGCCCGCCGCCCGGGCCGCGCGACCCGCGGCGCCGGTCGGGGGCCAGCCCGCCGGCTTCTACCGCTTCAAGATCGGCTCGCACGAGGCCCTTGCCCTGTGCGACGCCTGGAACACCATGTCGCCGGCGCACCCCCTCTTCGCGCCCGAGGCCACGCCCGAGCAGTTCGCGGAGGTGATGGGCGAGCACTTCCTGCCCGCCGACCGTGTCACGCTCTACGTCAACGTGTTGTGCGTGCGCATGGGGGGCGAGGTCGTGCTCATCGACACGGGGAACGCGCCCGGGCGCGGCCCCACGAGCGGGCTCACCGCCGCGCACCTGGCCGCCGCGGGCGTCCCCCCCGACGAGGTCACCGCCATCTTCATCAGCCACGCCCACCCGGACCACGTGGGCGGGCTCGTGAGCGCCGACGGCGGGCTGGTCTACCCCAACGCCCGCTGCTTCATCAACAGGGTCGAGCACGAGTTCTGGACGGGGGCGAGCCCCGATCTCTCCAGGTCCGGCGTGCCGGAGGGCCGCCGCGCGGGCATGGTCGCCGCGGCCCAGGCCTCCCTCGAGGCCGTCCGCGAGAAGCTCGAACCGGTCCGCGGCGGCGATACGACTCTCCCGGGCGTCGAGCTGGTCGAGACCTTCGGGCACACGCCCGGGCACACCTCGATCATCCTCTCCGACGGCGACCAGCGCCTGGCCGCCATGGGCGACCTGGCCCACAACCACGTCGTCATGTTCGCCCGCCCCGACTGGACCATCGCGTTCGACACCGACCCGCGGGCGGCCGCCCAGGCCCGCAAGACCATGTTCAGGCGCCTTGCGGACGAACGCCTCCGGGTCTTCGGGTACCACGTCCCCTGGCCCGCCGTGGGGCACATCGCCGCCCACGCCGAGGGGTTCGTGTGGGTCCCGCAGCCCTGGGACTGGTCCGGCGGCTGACGGGGCTTGGAGCCGTGGGGGCGATGGGGTAGAGTGTGCCTGTGCGCCGCAACGCCTTCACGCTGATCGAACTCCTGGTCGTCATCGCCCTGATCGCGGTGCTGATCGGGATCCTGCTCCCGGCCCTGGCGGGCGGGCGGGCCTCGGCCCGCGCCGCCTCCTGCCTCTCCAACCTCCGACAGCTCGGCATGGGCTGGACCATGTACGCCGACGACTCCAAGGAGGTCATGGTCCCGCACCGGGCCCCCAACCTCCCCGGCGGCGCCGCCAACCCCGACAACTGGCACGACGTGGGCAACGGGCTCAAGTTCCGCCCCACCTGGATCGCCCGCATGGGGCGATACACCGGCGTCTACGCCTTCGCCAACCCCGCTACCGACAACGGCCGACAGGACTTCGACTCCAAGGTCTACGTCTGCCCCCAGGCGCCCGCCTGGACCGATGAACGCAACGCCGCCTACGGCTACAACTACCAGTACCTGGGCAACTCGCGCGTCGCCGGCGACCAGTACCACAACTACCCCGTCCGCACCTCCCGACTGCACCTCCCCGCCAAGACCGTGGTCGCCGCCGACTCGATGGGCACGGCGTGCTCGGTGCCGCCCGGGCAGCGCCTGCCGTACAACAACGACGGGCGCGGCGAGAGCGAGCTGGGCAACGAGGGCATGATCATCGACCCGCCGCGCCTGACGCCCTGGTCCGACATCGCCACCGCCGCCCACCGCAGCGGGCCCGACCCGCGCCACACGAGGACGGCGAGCACGCTCTTCGCCGACGCCCACGCCGCCGCCCTGTCGCTGCGGGCCCTGGGCTACCGCCTCGACGAGCAGGGCCGCTACGTCGAATCGCGCACGGGCGAGGATCCGCCCACCAACGAACTCTTCGACGGCCGGGGCGACAACAACGACCCACCGAGGCGGCCGGGGGCGTAGGAGGGCGCGGAACGGCGCACGACCCGCCGCGCCGGGCCCTCCTCGCCGTGACGCGTGGGACAGGCGTCCCGCCCGTCCGCGAGCCTGGCCCCAGTCGCCACGGGTTCCCGGCCTGGTCGTGCGTCGGGGAGTTCGTCGCGCTCATGCCGCCGATGCGGGCGCGCCGGGTGAGCTCGTTCATCGCACCTCCGTGCCACCATGCGGGCGCGATGAACACGTCGAACGCCAACGCGGGAAGGTGACCCTCGGCCAAGCCCGGCCGCGTCTCGATCCCCCGGTGCCCGTCGCGGATACTCCACCCGACTCTACTGATCGTGCCCCACGAACTCCGGCAGCTTGTGCCCGGCGTCGCGGAGGGTCTTCTCGCGCCGGGCCAGCTCCAGGTCGTGCTCGACCATCATGGCGGCGAGCTGCTCGACCGTGGTCGTCGGCTCCCAGCCCAGCCTCTTCTTGGCCTTGCCGGGGTCGCCCAGGAGCAGCTCGACCTCCGCCGGGCGAAGGTAGCGCTGGTCGAAGTCGACAAAGTCCTTGAAATCGAGCCCGACGTGGGCGAAGGCCATCTCGGCGAACTCGCGCACGCTGATGGTGCGCCCCGTCGCCACCACGTAGTCGTCGGGCGTCTCCTGCTGCAGCATCATCCACATCATGCGCACGTAGTCGCCCGCGAAGCCCCAGTCGCGCTTGCTGTCGAGGTTGCCCAGGAAGACCTTGTCCTGGAGCCCGGTCTTGATGCGCCCGACGGCCCGGGTGATCTTGCGCGTGACGAACGTCTCGCCCCGCCGGGGGCTCTCGTGGTTGAACAGGATCCCGCACGAGGCGTGCATGCCGTAGCTCTCGCGGTAGTTGACCGTGGCCCAGTGGGCCATGACCTTGGCGCAGGCGTAGGGCGAGCGGGGGTAGAAGGGCGTGGTCTCCTTCTGGGGCGTCTCCACCACCTTGCCGTACTGCTCCGAGGAGCTGGCCTGGTAGTACCGCACCTTCTGCCCGCTCTCGCTCTGGAACTCGCGCACGGCCTCGAGGAGGCGCAGGGCCCCCATCGCGACGGTGTCCGCGGTGTACAGCGGCATGTCGAAGCTGACGCGCACGTGCGACTGGGCCCCGAGGTTGTACACCTCGTGCGGGCGGACCTGCTGCATCAGCTTGGCCAGGTTGTTGGCGTCGCACAGGTCGCCGTAGTGCAGCTTGAGCTTCCCGCCCTTGACGTGCGGGTCGAGGTAGAGGTGGTCGATGCGGCCCGTGTTGAACGACGACGACCGCCGGATCAGCCCGTGCACCTCGTACCCCTTCTCGATGAGGAACTCGGCGAGGTACGAGCCGTCCTGCCCGGTGATGCCCGTGATGAGGGCGCGCGTGGTGGCCATGAAAGGGTCCGTGGTCCCGCGGGTCGGGAGGTGGTCGGGGTGCGGGGTCCGCCGCCACCGGACGGGGCATTATCGGCGCGCCGAGATCCCCCGATCAGCGCCGGCCCAGGTTATCCAAGACGACGCCCGGAGCCCCGGGGTTCGTGTCAGCGCCGGGTGTCTGGAGGGCGGAAGCGGGCCTCGGTCCCCGCCCGCAGGCGGGCGATGTTCGCACGATGGCGCACGATCACGAAGATCGCCAGGGCCGTCGTCAGGACGAGGTAGGGCCACCACCCGGCGAGCGTCGCCGTCCCCCACGCCCGCGGCCCGACCCCCGCACGTCCCACGAGCAGGAGGGCGGCCACGACCAGGGGAACGCTCGCGGCGGCGGCGATCGAGGCCAGGCTCACGATCCCGCGGGCCTTGAACACCGCCAGCCAGACCGCCAGCCCGCCCAGCCCCGCGATGGTGAGCACGGGCGCCACGCCCAGGAGCGCCCCGAGCCCAGTCGCCACGCCCTTGCCCCCCTTGAATCCCAGCCAGGGGCAGAACATGTGCCCGAGGACCGGCGCGAGCATGACGCCCAGCCACGCCGCGACGTCGCCCGCGGGCAGGTCGAGTCTCCCCGCCAACCCGCCCCACAGCCCGTAGGCGAGCGTGGGGACCAGTCCCTTGAGGGCGTCGAGGGTGAAGCAGAGGACGAACGCGTTGCGCCCGAGGACGCGACCGAGGTTGGTGGCCCCGATGTTGCCCGAGCCGCGGGTCCGCAGGTCGATGCCGCGGGCGCGGGCGATGAGGAACCCGGTGGGCACCGACCCGAGGAGGGCGGCGACGAGGATGGAGAGCGCGAGAGCCATCGCGGGCTCACCTCAGCCGCGACGAAAGACCGTCGAGCAGGCTGGCGAAGACCGAGTCGGGCTCGCCACGGGCGTCGATGACGAGGAACCGGTCCGGGTCGCCCTTGGCCTGGTGCAGGTAGCTCTGGCGCACCTTGCGTCGGAACTCGGCGTCGCGGTCCTCCATGCGGTCGGCGAAGAGGGACGACGCGCCGCCCCCCTTCCGCGAGGGCGGCGCCACCACGCCCGTGCGCCGCCCGGCCGTCTGCTCGTCGACGTCGAAGACGATGTTGAGGTGGGGCAGCACGCCGTGGCACGCGGTCCCCGCGACCGCGTCGATCTCCGCCTTCGACAGACCGCCCGCCGCCCCCTGGTAGGCGTACGTCGAGGCCAGGAAGCGGTCGGCGACGACGACCTCGCCCCGGGCCAGGGCGGGCGCGATCCGCTGCTCGATGAGCTGGGCCCGGCTGGCCATGTACAGCAGCATCTCGCACCGCAGGCTCATGCCCGCGTTGGCCCGGTCGAGCAGCACCGCCCGGATCTTCTCGCCGATGTCCGTCCCGCCCGGCTCGCGGACCTCGCACACCGTCAGCCCGCCCCCCTCGGGGGCCGGGGCCCTGCACAGGTCGACGAAGCGCTTGAGCTGCGTGCTCTTGCCCGAGCCGTCCCCGCCCTCGAAGGCGACGAAGCGACCGGCGAGCCTGGAGAGGATGGGATGCGGCACGGGCGGAGAGTACCCCACGACCGGGTGGCATGCTTCCCGCTCGGCGGAAGCACGCGGGGCGGGATCCGCGTTCACGCGCTGGCCAGCACGCACATCGAGAGCGCCGCCATGCGGACCGCCACGCCGTGACGGACCTGCCGCAGCACCACCGACCTGGGCCCGTCGGCGACGGCGTGGTCCAGCTCGATGCCGCGGTTGATCGGGCCCGGGTGGATCACCACGGCGCTGGGCTTCATCCGCTCGGCCCGCTCCTCGCTGAGCCCGTAGAACGTGCGGTACTCGCGCACCGACGCGATCGCGGCGGAGCGCTTGGGCGCCGCCCCGGGCAGGGGCGCGACCGCGGGCGTCCCGTGACGCTCGAACTGGATCCGCAGCATCATCACCGCGTCGACGGTGGGCAGCACCTCGTCCAGGTCGTGGCTCACGCGGCAGCCCAGCACCTCGAGGCTCCGGGGCGCCAGGGCCGGCGGGCCGACGCACACCACCTCGGCCCCCAGGCGCGTCAGCCCCGCGATGTTCGAGCGGGCCACGCGCGAGGCGACGATGTCCCCCACGATCGCCACGCGCAGCCCCGCCAGGTCGAAGGCATCGAGGCGCCCGTGGGCCTCGGCGATGGTGTAGGCGTCGAGCAGGCCCTGGGTGGGGTGTTCGTGCCCGCCGTCGCCCGCGTTCACCACGCTGCAGCGGACGTGGTCGGCCAGCAGGGCCGCCGCTCCCGCCTGGCGGGCGCGGACCACGAGGGCGTCGACGCCCGTGGCCTCGACGTTCTTGGCCGTGTCGATGAGCGTCTCGCCCTTGGAGACGCTGGAGGCGATGACGAACAGGTCGACGACCTCGGCCCCGAGCCGCCGCGCCGCGACCGTGAAGCTCGTGCGCGTGCGCGTCGAGTCCTCGAAGAACAGGTTGGCGACGACGCGGCCCGCCAGCCGCTGCCCCTCGCGCCGGGCCAGGGCCCAGGGCGTGTCGGGGTTGTCGTCGCGGGGGCCCAGGCTGGCCGAGAGGGGGGCCAGCTCGCGGGCCCGGCGCAGGACCGCGCGGATCTCCCCAGGGCTGAGCGTGCCCAGTCCGAGAAGATGCCGGCTGGTCCAGCGGTCGGTGGGGGGCGGCACGACGCCCGCGGGGACCACGAGCCCGGGGGCGTCCTCGCGCGAGGCGACGGTGGGGGCCGGGCCGCGGCTGGTGGTGCTCATCAAAGCAGACTCTAGCCGCCTCCGGCTCGCCGCATGCAGGCCCCCGGTGGCGTGCGTCGGAAGTCCGTGGACGCTGCGCTCCGGGTGCCACGGGTCATCGGGCGCTTCGCCCGATGACCCGTGCGGCTGTTCGAGGCCGGTCCGGACGCCGGCACGGGCGAACCGCAAGGCGGCTCGCCCGTGGCACCCGCGGCGTCCGCCCGCACCTTGGTGCGCGTTCTTCCAACCACGCCGGGTGCCACGACTGTGCCGCTCGGGGCACAGTCGTGCTGGTGGGGAGAGCACGACTGTTCGCCGAGCCGAACAGTCGTGGCACGGCGGGTGCCACGGGTCATCGGGCGCTTCGCCCGATGACCCGTGCGGCTGTTCGAGGCCCGTCCGGACGCCGGCACGGGCGATCCGCAAGGCGGCTCGCCCGTGGCACCCGCAGCGCCCGCCGGCGCCTTGGTGCACGTTCTTCCGACTCACGCCACGAGTGGCGTGCGTCGGAAGTCCGTGGACGGATGCGCCCCGGGTGCCACGGGTCATCGGGCGCTTCGCCCGATGACCCGTGCGGCTGTTCGACGCCCGTCCGGACGCCGGCACGGGCGATCCGCAAGGCGGCTCGCCCGTGGCACCCGCGGCGCCCGTGCGCGCCTTGGTGCGCAAGCTTCCAACTCGCGCCACGAGTGACGCGAGTCGGAAGTCCGTGGACGGTGCGTCGCGGGTGCCACGGGTCATCGGGCGCTTCGCCCGATGACCCGTGCGGCTGTTCGACGCCCGCCCGGACGCCGGCACGGGCGATCCGCAAGGCGGATCGCCCGTGGCACCCGCGGCGTCCGCCCGCACCTTAGTGCGCGTTCTTCCAACCACGCCGGGTGCCACGACTGTGCCGCTCGGGGCACAGTCGTGCTGGTGGGGAGAGCACGACTGTTCGCCGAGCCGAACAGTCGTGGCACGGCGGGTGCCACGGGTCATCGGGCGCTTCGCCCGATGACCCGTGCGGCTGTTCGAGGCCGGTCCGGACGCCGGCACGGGCGATCCGCAAGGCGGCTCGCCCGTGGCACCCGCAGCGCCCGCCGGCGCCTCTGTGCGCATTCCTCCAACTCACGCCACGAGTGGTGTGAGTCGGAAGTCCGTGGACGGATGTGTCGCGGGTGCCACGGGTCATCGGGCGCTTCGCCCGATGACCCGTGCGGCTGTTCGAGGCCCGTCCGGACGCCGGCACGGGCGATCCGCAAGGCGGCTCGCCCGTGGCACCCGCGGCGTCCGCCCGCGCCTTGGTGCGCATTCTTCCGACTCACGCCCCTAGCCAGCCCCGATCCGTCGGCAGAGTTCGTGCGTGAGCGCGTGACCGCTGCGCGTCGCCACCACGCGGGCCAGCAGGGGGCGGCCGAGCAGCCACAGGTCGCCGATGAGGTCCAGGAGCTTGTGCCGGGCGGGCTCGTCGGGGAAGCGCAGGGTGTTGTCGATGGGGCGCCCGCCCCCCTCGGGCGAGTCGTCGAGCACGAGCATGTCGCTGGGGGTCAGGTGCGGGAAGAGCCCCGCGGCCCGCATCGCCCGGGCCTCGCGGGCCGTGCAGAACGTGCGCGCGGGCGCGATGTCCGAGGCGTACGCCACCTCCGACCCGCTCCACGCCGCCCGTTGGCGCGGGATCGACGACCCCGGGCCGTAGTCGAGCGCGTACTCGAACGAGGGCGCGGGGGCGGGCTCGGCGACGATCGTGGCGTCGTCGTCGCGCGGATCGACGACGGCGATCGGGCCGTCGAGCCCGATCGGTTCGAGGGGCGCGCCCGTGTCGCGCCCGTGACCGGCGAGCAGGTCCATCCAGGGCGACGCCGACCCGTCGCCGATCGGCAGCTCCGGCCCGTGGCAGTCGACGTTCACGTCCGTGACGCCCAGCACCGCCAGCGCGGACATGAGGTGCTCGATCGTCGCGACGCCCGTGCCCGCGGTTCCCAGGCACGTGTTGCGGCCCAGGCCCGGCCCAAGGAACGCGACGGACGCGTGAAGGGCGGGAGCATCCGGCACATCCGTGCGCCTGAAGCGAACCCCATCGCCGCCGGGCCTGAGCCTCACGCTCGCGCGGGCGCCCGTGAAGAGCCCGACGCCGTCGAGCGACAGGTCGCGGTCGATGGTGCGGCGCGTGGCCGGGGCGGGCGGCATCGCCCAGAGCCTAGGACGAACGAGGGCCCCGCCCGGGGTGACCGGAACGGGGCCCGACGAGTTGGCGCGCGATGGGCCCGATCAGCAGGGCGTGTTGAAGAGATTGAAGAACTCGAGGAGGTCGGAGAAGTCGATGATGCCGTCCTCGTTGAGGTCGGCCTGCGGGTACCCGGCGTTGTAGGCGTTGAGGTAGACGAGCAGGTCGGCGAAGTCGACCACGTCGTCGCCGTTGAAGTCCGCGGGGCACGTGGGGTGCGCGTAGATGAGGTTGGTCACCGCGAGGTAGAGCCAGGTGCCGCGGGTGGCGTCGGTCCCGGGGCCGCTCAGGGCGGTGAAGCGCGTGCCCCAGCCGGCCTGCACGGGCGTGATGGCCTCGAAGAAGCGCTCGTTGCCGATCCCGCCGTTGTGCCCGCTCTGGCGCACCGTCGCGCACAGCGGGCCGCCGGTATACACGAACTGACGCGAGAAGGCGACGGGGAATCCCCAGTTGTTGATCCCGGGCGCGACGGCTCCCGCCGGGAACGCGTTGGCCGGGATCGTCAGCGGCTGGTCGAGCACCACGAGCACGTCGGCGCCCTCGTTCTCGTGGAACAGGAGACTGGCGTGCGATGGGCTCCGCGCCGAGGTCGAGAGCTCGATCGAGAAGGAGTACATCGAGATCGCCTCAGAGGGCCAGGTGGTCTGGCCCGAGTCGGCCAGTTGCCGCCATCGGATCCCCGTCACCCGTGCCCCCAGCGGCACCTCCCTGAGCTCGCCTGCGCCGATGATCATCTGGTAGGTGAACGCGTTCGGCGCCGCGTTCATGATCCCGTTCACGCCCGTGGTCGCGCCCTGCCCCTGGCTCTCGCTGGGGAAGGTGACGCTCTGGGCGTAGGTCATTCCCGCGCTCGCGGCCGTCGCCACGAGCGCCCACATCCCACACTGTCGCATGGACATGCTCCCTGTTCTCCGGCATCGCCCACGCGCCGCCCGCCCTCCCTGAGGGCCGCAAGGAACGGCGACACGACACCACCGACGCACCCCCGAGCGGTCCACACCGCCCGAGCGCGCGCCCCTGTTCGCTCGCACGTCGCTGGAGACTCTCCCTCTCCCCGCGCCGCACGATCGTGGGCATCTAACCACAAAGCACCACCGCGCGTCAACCGTCCGCACGCGGTTATCAGACACAGCCGGCATGATTCCGGGCCTTCCCCGTCAGGCCCCGTTCTACGCCCTGTCGACGCCCGAACCGCCCCCGACTGCGGCCCTTACGACGGTCGACCGGATCGCGGGCGCCCCGTTCGGGCTTCCGGCTAACACGGGGTGTTGAACAGGTTCAGGAACACCAGGAAGTCGTTGAAGTCGACGCTCCCCGACCCGTCGAGGTCGGCGTCGGGATCCCCGGCGTTGAAGTCGTTCAGGAACGCCAGGAGGTCGTTGAAGTCCACCACGCCGTTGCGGTCCCAGTCGGCGGGGTGGAAGGCCTTGGGCGCCAGCGAGTTGATGTAGTGGGCGTCCACGTCGG
>Ga0194120_10005053_pt1 | contig 19739 bp, 20 predicted proteins | sample TA2MahCa65mmetaG_FD_148642 | JGI IMG/M metagenome (GOLD analysis project Ga0194120, IMG submission 148642) | Freshwater microbial communities from Lake Tanganyika, Tanzania - TA2015019 Mahale Deep Cast 65m | ecosystem: Environmental > Aquatic > Freshwater > Lake | place: Tanzania: Lake... | reverse complement strand
GGGCGTGGCTGTGGTCAAGCGCGGGGGGAAGCGGCACGAATCGCCCGTCAGGCCGGCGGTCCTGGCGTGCCTCAGTTTCGGCGCCGCGTGCGTGATGTTGCTGGCGGTGGTTCTGTCGCTTTCGCGCATGGGTTTCCTGGCGGTACTGGCGGGCCTGCTGGCGATGGGTTTGGCGCTGGTGGCGGGGGTGGTGAGCCGGCGGACGCGATGGGGGCTGGGGGTGGGGGCCTTGGCGCTGGCGGTGTGCGGATTCGTATTCCTGCCGACCGATGCGCTGATCGGGCGGTTCGCGGCGCTGGCGGCGACGGGGGAAATCACGGCCGACACACGGGCGCAGATCTGGGCGGAGTCACTGGCGATGGTGCAGGACTACCCGCTGCTGGGCTGCGGGCTGGGCTCCTACGAGTCGTGCTTCCACAAATACAAGACGGTGGCGCCGATGCAGACGGTGAACTTCGCACACAACGACTACCTGCAACTGCTGGCGGAGACGGGAGTGATCGGGTTCAGCATCTTCCTGCTGCTGGGGATGCTGACCTTTCTGTCGGCGCTGCGGCAATCGATCGCCGCCCGAGGCGGGGATAACCGCTACCTGGCAGCGGCGTGTCTGGGGGCGCTGACGTCGATCGGGCTGCACAGTTTCGTCGATTTCAACCTGTACGTGGCGGCGAACACGATGGTGCTGGCGTGGATTGCGGGGATGGTGTTCGCACGGGAGGAATATCCTGGCGCCGAGGGTAGGGGCTAGTGTCATTGTGCCTGTCGAAAACTCGGGCCGGGCACTGCCGTAACGGTTACGGGGCTCTTGTCTCCCCAATTCGGACCCATGATGGAGGCCGAACTCACTCACGGGCTGGATCAGGCAAATGAACGTGGTGACCGTCAACGGCCGCGGCCGGGTGCTTCAGGCGGCTTCAGGCCGCGCGCCGCTCGTAGCGGTGGTGCAGCCCACCAACTTGCGGGACGGCAGTGATGCGTCCCGTGTCCGGGCCTTGGACCGGCCGTGACTCCGGTGCGTCCTTTGCCAAGCAGAGGTGGGTCCGCGATTCATGGTAATAGGCCAGGAACGCTTTGACGTGGCGGTACAGCGACGCTTCGCCGAACACGATCATGTGATCCAGGCACTCCCGCCGAATCGTTCCGATCACCCGTTCCACGTAGGCTCTCTGCCAAGGCGACCGCGGAGCCGAGAGCACCTCCTTGATGCCCATCGTTTTCACATCCTGGCGAAACTCAGGGCCGAAAATGCCGTCGCGGTCCCGAAGCATGTATCGTGGGATCTGGTCAAAAGGGAACGCCTCTCGCAACTGCTGCGCCGTCCATTCCGCAGTGGGGTGCGCCGTGACATTGAAATGGACGATCCGGCGGCGGTCGTGTGCCAGTACGAGAAACACGTACAGGACCTGAAACCGGATGGCCGGCACGGTGAAAAAGTCGACTGAGACCATCGCCTTGACATGGTTCTCCAGGAAGGTTCGCCAGGTTTGTGAGGTCGGCTTGCGCTGCCGCACCATGTACTTGCCCACGCTGGTCTCACCGATGTCGATGCCGAGTTCGAGAAGTTCACCGTGAATCCGGGGAGCGCCCCAGAGTGGATTTTCGCGGCTCATTGACGGCTTCCGGCTTGACAATGACCAAGGCTGATCGCCAATCGTTCCAGACTTCGCACAACCAGGCCCAGAGGAGTCGATCGGCCGAATTGAGTTTCGGTCGCTTCACCGAGTGATGCAGGACGGCGAGTTGGTGGCGGAGGGCGAGAATCTCAAGTTGAAGGGCTGCGCGGCTGCGGAAGGACACCCAGAAGGTCACGAACAGAGCTGCGAGTACATGCGTGGGCGAGAATCGATGGAGGATGGGCAACACCCATTTTATTTTATCAATCAGATCCTGATTTCCGAGAACTACAGGTGAGCTGCGGCTTTTTCGCGGTCGGGCTGGGCTGGCTGAGATAGGGCACACCGCTCGTGCCCAAGCGGCGCCAGACACCCACTGCAGATCTTTTCTAGACGCTCCGTTTTCGAGTGGCCGCTAGATTGAAGGAACCGTGCCAGGATGATTCCGCTCCGCCGCCATAGCGCGCCACGGACACCTCCACAAGATACGGCTTCCCATCGCGGGTGGCGGACAGCCCGCGCTTCAACGCGGTTTCGATATCGGCGCCGCGTGTTACGCGTTCGCCCTTCACGCCCTGACATCCGGCCAGTTGCACGAAATCAATATCCGGATCGCCCAGGTACATTCCCGCGTAATGGCCGCTCTGCGCCATGCGTCCCTTATAGCTTGCATACGCCAGCCGCACGGTCTGGTAGTTGCGGTTGTTCCAGACCACCGTCAACACGGGGATGTTGTAGCGCACCTGCGTCCAGAAGCCGCAGGCCGAGTACATCACCGAGCCGTCGCCGATCGAACAGATCACTGGGCGGTCCGGCGCGGCCAGCTTCGCCCCGATCGAGGCGCCCACTCCCCAGCCAAGCCCCGCGCCCGTGTTGCCCACCCACATCGGTTCGTAGTCACGGAAGCCGAATGGGAACGCATCGTGACGACCCGTAAGATTCTCACTGACGAAGATCGAATCGTTTGGCAGCGTCCGTGCCATCGCCGCGCCAAGTTCATCCGGGTGGATCGGCGACTGCCCCATGTTCTTCTGCGCCGCGGCCTCTGACCGCCTGCGCGCCGCCAGCGCCACCGCCTTCACTTCCACGTTGCGACTTTCGGCAAGCTTCGCGATGCGGTCCTTGGTGAGCCGCGAAGAAAGGGCCGCGCGTAAATCGGCCAGCGCCTCCTTCACGTCGCCCACCAACGAAAGGTCAGTCGGATAATTCCGCCCCATCGAAGCTGTGTCGAGACCGATCCGCACGATCCGCGCCTGCGCGGGAGCTTCCGGCGAGTTCGGCACGACGCGCCCGCCGAAGTCGCGCGCACCCACAGCGACGATCAGATCCACGCCGCCCTTCACAAACTCCGAACCCACGCCGAACCCGCCCAGGTAGTGCCCGTGATGCACCGGGAAATTCCGGTAGCCGCTCGAATAGTCCATGACCGCCAGTCCGTGCTCTTCTACAAGCGACAGAAGTTCCGCCTGCGCGCCGGACTTCCACACCTCGTCGCCCACCACGAGCAATGGCCGCTTCGCCGCGATCAGCATCTTCGCGGCTTCTTCCACCGAAGCCGCCGACGGTCGCACTCGGTTGTTCAACATGAACCGCCGCGCCGGCAGAATCTCCGCCTTTACGTTCTGCGATTCCAGCGCGTAATGCGCCGCCGCCAGATAAACGGGGCCACCCGGCGCCGCCGCCGCCGTCTTAAACGCGCGCCGGAGCATCAGCGGCAGGCTCGCCGCTTGCCGCGCCTCCCAGGAAATCTTCGTGAACTGCCGTGTGATCTCCTTCTGATCGAAGCCCGGCCGAGGCGCCAGAATCGATTCATCACTCCAGATCTCGTTATCATTCAGTCCGGCCGTAATGACCAACGGCGTCCCGTCGCGGCTGGCGTTGTACAGTTGCCCCGCCATTTGCGCTGTCCCTGCCACGACGTGCACGTTCACAAAGCCGGGTTGGCCGCTGACGCGCGCGTAACCGTCGGCCATCGAGATCACGATCCCCTCGTGCAGTCCCATGATCAGGTGCATCTCCGGGTGATCGACAAAGGCGTCAAAGAAGCCGACCTCGTAGGAGCCCGGATTCGTAAACAGGTACTTCACGCCGGCCGCCCGCATCTGCTCCACCAGCAGAGCTCCGCCGGTGCCGGTCGCCGTGTAAGAATCCGGGATCGATTCCGTGCCGGCCTTTTCCGACGCTTCCAGCGGCTCCAGCACTGCTTGCGCTGCCAGCGCTGTCAGCCCCATGCGGCTCAAACCTTCCAGCAGGCCGCGGCGCGTGATCCGCTGGCCGAGATAATCGCTGATTAACTCACGCATGCTTGTGCTCCCTCCAGTTTTTCCACCAGATCCCGGGGCAAGGCGCAGGACTTGCCCGTCGCCCGGTCCATTGCGGCGATCACAATCTTGCCCCGCGCCGCCGTCCGGCCCAGATGTTGGACGTCAAACGCCAACGTGAAAGATTTCTCGCCGACCCGCTCCACCGACACCCCGACTTCGACTTCATCGTCGTAGGTCAGCGCCGCCAGGTAATCGCACTCCACGCGAACCCGCGGATAAGCGACACCGCCCTTTTCCATGTGGTTGTAATGGCAACCGAGGTGGCGCATGAATTCCATCTCGGCGGTTTCAAAATGACGGAAGGTGGAAGTGTAGTGAATGCGGCCGGAAGCGTCGGTGTCGACGAATTGAATCCGCATCGGCCAGCGGAACCCAGAATTGCTCACGATGGGAGTGATTGTAACAGAGCGGGATACTACTTATGGACGGAGTACTGCGGCTGCGGCGGATTGAGGCGGATCTCGAGAGTCTTCTCCGGCTCTTCCACCTCAAACGTCTCTCCGTAGGTCTGGTAGCCTTTGGCGATCACCTGCACCAGGATCTTGCCGCGCGGCACCGGAGGAATCTTCGCCACGCCCATCTGATTGGTGCGCAATTCCCAGTTGGTGCGGATCCTCTTGCCGAACTTCGCGATGGATCGGCCTTCCACAAACTTCACCACCACGCTCGCACGCTCGATCGGCTTGCCGCCTCTCGTCTTGACCTCGATCAGCAACTTGGTGAGGTCGTCGTCATCTTCATCGGCCAGTACCGGCAGCGCGCAGGCGGAAAACAGAAAAAAGGCGCGTCTGGTCCACATGGTTCTAGTGTAGCGCTCCGGCCGGCTTGACGGCCAGTGAGCCTGTAGAGCAGAGCTATACTGGTGCTGCAAGCGAACTTGAGGAGGTGAAAAGTGCAACGGATCAGCAGACGTTCGATGGCTGCGGGGTTGCTATGGCTGCCGCCTTTGGCAGCGGCAGTACAGGCCAACACTTCCCCCTACCGCAGACCCAAGTTGAAAATCACCGACGTGCGCACGGCAGAGGTGCGTGGGCACGGCTACCAGCTTCATGTGCGCATTTATACCGACCAAGGCATCGTAGGGCACGGCGAAGGCACCGACGCGGTGCAGGGCGGCGTGCCGCTAGTGAACGGCTTCCGGCGCTTCCTGGTGGGGCAGGATCCGCTGAACGTCGATTCCCTGTTTGAACGCATCCGCACCGCCGGGATCTTCGCGGGCGCGCAGGCCGGCCAGTACGTCTCGGCGCTCACGGCGGTTGAGATCGCCTTGTGGGACCTGGCAGGCAAAGCCGTCGGACTGCCTGTCTATCAGCTGCTCGGCGGCAAGATGCGGGACCGGGTTCGGATCTATTGTGACTCGCAGACCAATTCGCCGGACGACCCCACAGCCAAGCAGAAGATTCAGCAGATCACCGACCTCGGTTTCACAGCGGTGAAGATTGACATTGACGACGCGCGCGACCCGATGCGCTGGGACCCTGTGAACTGGACGGCCAGCAACGCCGAGATCGACAACATGATGCGCAAGATCGCCTTCATGCGCGAATCGCTGCCCAAGCGCACCGATCTGGCGGTGGACATGCACGGGCGCTATGACATGACAACCGGCAAGCGAGTAGCGAAAGAAGCGGAACCGTTCAAGCTGCTGTTCCTTGAGGAACCGGTGCCGGCCGAAAACGTGGACGCGATGCGCGACGTGCGCGAATCGACTACGACGCCCATCTGCTGCGGCGAGAACCTGTTTCTGCGGCACGGCTTCCGCGAGCTGCTGGAGAAGCGCGCCGCCGACATCATCATGCCGGATATTCAAAAGTGCGGCGGGCTGCTGGAGTCGCGCAAGATCGCCGACATGGCGCACACCTACTACGTGCCGGTGGCGCCGCATTGCGTGGTGTCGCCGATCGGGACGATGGCCTCCTGTCACGTCTGCGCGGCGATACCCAACTTCCTGGTGCTGGAGTGGCACTGGATTCAACGTCTGGAACTCTGGCGGAACTTCGTCAAGGAGGGCGACATCATCCAGAAGGGATTCGTGACGCTGCCGGAGCGCCCGGGCCTCGGCGTGGAGATGAACGAAGAAGCGGCGCGCAAGGCGCAGGTGCCGGGCACGCCTTGGTTTGAACCAACGAAGGAGCGGGCATGAAACCGATCGCATTGCTGACCGCAATGGCCGCAGTCTGCTGGGTGGCTACCGGCCAGGTGACGCCGGATCCGAAGCTGCGCGTGAACCGCAACACCTACCATCCGGTAATGGAGACGCTGAAGGACAAGCAAGTCCGGGTAACCGATGAGCAGCTGGAGCATTTGAAACGGCTGCCGCTGGAGGCGATCTGGGGCGCGCTCCAGCGGCAAGGCTACGGCCACTGCTACGTCGCGGGGCTGCAGACGTCGCGGCCCCAGGAACGGCTTGTGGGCCGCGCTCTAACGATTCGCTACCTGCCTCCGCGGCCGGATCTCCGCGAAGCGATGGACGTGCTGGCGAAGGAAGGCGACTGGCCGCGCGGCTACAACGTTCGCGCGGCGGAGGATGCCAAACCCGGCGACGTGCTGGTGGTGGATCTGGGCGGCGTGGTTGCCGAGGGGGTTTTCTTCGGCGACGTTTCTGCGCTCGGAGCACAGGCCTCTGGAGCGCGCGGCGCGGTGCTGTGGGGATCGAGCCGCGACATGGTGGAGCTTCAGGCGATCGCGGGGTTCCCGGTCTACGCGGTGGGCTTTGATCCGCGCCCCGCATACCAGGTGGGAGTGGATTGGAACGTGCCGGTTCGGGTGTCGAACGTGACGGTGCTGCCCGGCGACGTAGTGGTGGGCGACGCCGAGGCGCTGCTGTTCTTTCCCGGCCGCATAGTGGCGGAGGTGATCGAACAGGCGCAGCGCACGATGGATCAGGAGGATTTCGAGCGCAAGCTGGTGCAGGAAAAGAAGCACCGTTTCCGGGACGTGTATCCGATGAACCCGGAACTCAGGAAGCGGTATGAGGCGGAGAGAAAGAAGAAGTAGCGGAGGGAATCGATGAGGAAGAGACTGGCAATAGTACTTCTCACACTGGCCGTGAGCGTCTCGCTCGGTCTGGCCTACCAGGCGGCGGTTAACAAAGCGGCGTCCCCGCCAGATGCCCTGATCGCCGGATTCGACAAGAGCACGGTAGCCTCGGTGGCGGACGCGGTCGATCAAGTTGTGGGCAGGCGCGGCTTCATGAGTCACGACGTGCGGCCCTATGTGGCCGGCAAGTTCGTCGGACGCGCGGCCACAGCGCTGGTGCGCCCGGCGCCGCCGGAGAAAGCCACTCCCGCTCTGGCCGTGAAGCATTCCGTCGAAATGATCGACGCGGCTCAGCCCGGTGAGGTGGGTATCATCGTGATGGAAGGCAGCCGCGACGTGGCCGCCATCGGCGGGCTGATGGGCACGGCGGCGAAGGCGCGCGGCATGGCCGGCATGGTGCTCGACGGCAGCGTGCGGGACATCGCGGAGCTGCGCGGGCTTGGCCTGCCCGTTTTCGCACGGGGCGCCACGCCGGCAACCGCGGTCGGGCGCTACGCCAGCGTGGCGAGGAACGTCCCCGTGGAATGTGGCGGCGTCATGGTTACTCCGGGCGATATCATCGTGGCGGGGGAGGACGGCGTAGTGGTGGTGCCTCAAACCCGCGCCGCCGACGTGCTCAAACTCGCCCAGGAGATCGACGCGCGCGAGTCCAAGATGGTTCCCTTCATCCAGAAATTCAAATCGCTCAGCAAGGCGATCGAGGTGTTTAACCGGATCTAGTTTAGTTTCTAGCTTGCCGCTGCCCCATCCGGTTGCCGCAAGGCGGCGCCGTCGTGTTGTCCTGTGAGCGGTCATCGCCAGTGATGTCGCGCCACCGCTCCAGGTCCTTGGTCAGCGCTGCAACCTCCGTTTTATAGGAAGGATCGTCGTAGACGCTGCGCCGCTCCTCGGGGTCCTTCTCGAGATCGAAGAACTCGTGGGCCTGCGGCTGCTGCACGTAGTGGATCAGCTTGTAGCGGCTCGTTCGCACGCCCCGGCCTATGGGAGCGCAATGCGGCCCCGGGTATTCGAAGTACTCGTACATCCAGCTCTCGCGCAGCGGGGCCGCTGAGCTGCCATCGAGCGCAGGACGCCAGCTCAACCCGTGGTGCTGCATGTGCCCCGGACGCTCAATGCCGCAGTAGTCCAGAATCGTATGCGCGACATCGTTGTTCAGCACCATGTTCCTGGAATCCACCCGGCCGCCCTTCCAGCCGCCCGGATAACGCGCCAGCATCGGTACGCGGATGGAAGGCTCATACATCAGCCTCTTGTCGAACATGCCGTACTCGCCCAGGAAGAAGCCGTTGTCGCCCGTGTAGATGAAGATCGTGTTTTCCGTCAGCCGCTCCTCATCCAGGTAATCCAGCACGCGCCCTACGTTGTCGTCCACACCCATCAGTACGCGATAGTAGTTCTTCAGGAACACTTGATAGTTCAGCGGCTTGCGTAGCTCCTTCGGCAATCCAGGCGGTACGCCGCGCCGCGCGAAGTCCGGCATATCGGCGATCTGCATGTCCGTGTTGCGTATCCCCTGCGGCCGGTTCGACAAGTCCACGTGGAACGTCGGCGGCTCCGGGATCACCATGTCCTCGAAAACCTTTTCGTAGCGCTGCGGCGGCTCCCAGGCACGGTGCGGCGCCTTGAAGTTGCAGATCATGCTGAACGGCTTGTCCTTCGGCCGCGAGCGCAGGGTCTCCAGCGCCTGGTCGCCGATGATGTCGTCCACATAACCGCGAAGCTGGATGCGTCCGCCATTGGCGATCATCTGCGGGTCGTGGTAAAGACCCTGGCCGGGCAGGATGCACCAATGATCGAAGCCCAGCCCCGCCGGCAGCGTAGCAATGTGCCATTTGCCCACCATCGCCGAATAGTAGCCGGCCTTTTGTAGCATCTGCGGATAGGTGACGACGCCCGGCTTCAATTGGTGTGAGCGGCCGCCATTGGTCGTCACGCCGTGGGCGTGCGTGTGCAGCCCTGTAAGGATCGTGCCCCGGCTGGGCGAGCACAGCGGATTGGTGACAAAGCCTTCCGTAAAACGCACCCCGCCGGCTGCCAGACGGTCCATGTTCGGTGTCTTGAGAATCTTGTTTCCGGCACAACTCATGGCGTCGTTGCGCTGATCGTCGGTCATCATGAAGATGACATTCGGTCGCCGGTTTTGCGGTTTCAGTATGGCGGGGAATCCCGCGGCGATGGCGCCGATGGCGGTTCTTCGATTCATAGCGGGTATTATAGGCCAGCCCGCATCGGTTCCACACGCCGCACAAGGACAAACAGCGCCGCCACCGCGAGCGCCGGCATCAAACCCGCCGCCATGAACACCGGGAAATAGGAGAAGCGGTCCACCACGATTCCCGTCACCAGGGTCAGCGTCATATTCACCGCGCCTTCGCACAGCCCTGTCAGTCCCGTTACCCCGGCCAGGATCTTGGCGGGAAACATGTCCGTCAGCAGACCGATATGATTGGCAGCCATCGCGCTCAGTCCGAAAGTCGCCGCGCAGATCAGCGCCACCGGCAGCAGTTCTCCCGGCACAACCGGCACCAGCATGCTGGCCGCGCAAAACACGGCGCCTAGGGAAAACGCCATCTTCCTGGTGAAATCCGCGGGCCGTCCGCGCTTCAGCAGCATGCCCGCGAAGAGGCCGCCCGCCAGGTTGCCGAGCCCCGCGAATAGAAACGGAATGCCAGCCAGCAGTCCGATCATCTCCATGCTGAAATCGCGCTCGCGCTTCAGGTATTCCGGCAGCCAGTACCAGTAGAAATGCACCACAGGCCCGGCAAGCGCACGCACCAGCATCACGCCCCAGATTTGCCGGTGCCGCAGGAGCGGCCAGAATTCCGTGCGATGGGCCGTCGTCTGCGAACCCGGTTCATCGCGAAACAACACCACCCACGGAACGATCCAAATGAGGCCGAGCAAACTCGGCAGCACAAACGCCATCCGCCACCCGTAGGCGGTGGATATCGCCACCAGAATCGGCGGCGCAAGAAATGCTCCCAGTACCGTGCCGCTGTTGAACAGCCCGCCTGCCAGCGCCCGTTCGCCCGCGGGGAACCGCTGCGAGATCACCTTCACCCCGCCTGAGTAGTTACCGCATTCCCCCACGCCAAGCAGGAAACGGAATCCCACGAAATGCGCCAGGTTGCGCGCTCCCGCATGCAGCGCATTCGCCGCCGACCAGACCACCATGATCGCCGGCAGCCCGAACCGCGCCCCGCGGCGGTCCAGCCAGATGCCCGCCGGCACTTGCGCCAGCGTCAGCCCCACCATGAAGCTGAAGACGATGTAGGAGTACTCGGTGTTGGTCAGCTTCAGCTCGTCCCGGATCAGCGGCGCCATCACCGACAGCACCTGCCGGTCCAGCAGGTTAATCGTAATGGAAGCGGTCAGCAGTGCAAGGATCAGCCATCGCCGCCGCTCGACTACCATGGTGCAATGACCCGCGAGGAATTGATGCGGCTATCCGTGGAAGATCTGCGAAGCCACGCGCGCCTCCGTTTCCGGCTGCTGCCGGATACCGCCGCCGTGATGGAGGAGTTCGCCCGCAACATCGCCGATGAGGTTCGCGCCTGCGGCGGCGGCCCTCTCAATCTGATCCTGCCTGTGGGCCCCGTCGCACAGTATCCCATTCTAGTGGAGATCACCAACCGGGAACGCATCTCCTGGCGAGGCGTCCACATTTTTCAGATGGACGAGTGGCTTGACTGGCAGGGCCGTCCGGTTCCGCAAAATCACCCCCTCAGCTTCACTGGATTCCTTCAACGGGAGCTATTCTTGAAAATCGACGAGAGCCTCCGCCCCGCCCGCCATCACGTGCCTGACCCCTTCGCGCCCGACCGTATCAGCGAGGAACTGACCCGCCTCGGCGGCGCCGCCATCTGCTACGGCGGCATCGGCTATCACGGCCACGTCGCCTTCAACGAGCCGCCACTGTCGCGCTGGTCAAAGGTGAGCATCGATGCTCTGCGCAACTCCCTAACTCGCGTCGTCCAACTCGGGGATGATTCCATCGTGGTGCAAAGCATCGGCTGCGCCGGAGGCGACTCCCACGCCATCCCGCCGATGGCAGTCACACTCGGCATGCGCGACATCCTCGCCGCCAGCAAAATCCGCCTCTACTGCGCCGGCGGCGAACGCCATCGCGCCATCTTCCGCACCGCAGTTGCCGGCGAAGTCGCCGTCGACTACCCGGTGACGCTTGTCCAGGGCCACCCGGACGCCGAAGTCATCACGGATGAGGCAACCGCACGCCCCATCCAGGCCTGTCTGCACTGACGCGCTACACTGAAAGCTATGTCGAAACAATACGCCGCCGCGCCGCCGATGGCCATCGATGCCAACAAAAAATACGTCGCCACCCTCGAAACCACGCGCGGCACTATCGTCTGTGAGCTGTTCGCCAAGGATGCACCCAAGACCGTCAACAACTTCGTCTTCCTGTCCCAGGAAGCCTTCTATGATGGCACCAGCTTCCACCGCGTCATTGCCGACTTCATGATCCAGGGCGGCGACCCCACAGGCACCGGCCGTGGCGGCCCCGGCTACCGCTTCGAAGATGAATGCAAAGGCAACCCCCATAAGCACCAGGTTGGTACGCTTTCCATGGCCAACGCCGGACCCAACACCAACGGCAGCCAGTTTTTTATCACGCACGTTGCCACCGATTGGCTGGACCGCAAGCATACTGTGTTCGGCCAGGTTCGCAGCGGCCAGGATGTCGTCAACGCCGTGCAGCAGGGCGACAAGCTGGTCAAGGTCACCATCAGCGAAGAATAGCTACAGCGTTAGTCCGCCATCGACGGTCAGCACTTGGCCGGTAATATAGTTATCCGGCTCCAGGAAGAACCGCGCCGCCCGCGCCACGTCCGCCGCGTGGCCGAAGCGCGGAATCACCCCATCCTTGATATTGCGGTCATACTTGCCGCTCGCGATGCTCGCCTCCGCCATGCCCGCCTGATTCACACCAGGGCAGATGACGTTCACTCGTATGTTCACCGCCCCCCGGCATTCCTTGGCCAGTATCTGCGCCGCGTGCGCCAAAGCCGCTTTGGGCGCGGCATAAGCCGTGGAACCGGCGAACAGCGCCGCCGCCTGCATCGTCGAGATCAGCACGATCGCCCCAGGCTGCCACGCGCTCTTCATCCGCTCTGCCGCTTCGCGCGCCAGAAGAATCGGCCCCAGATAATTCACGTCGTGCGAAAGGCGCATCGCCTCCTCCATCCCCTGCTCGCCTTTCACCCGCGCCGGATTCCCGGCGAAAACTACCAGTCCGTACAGCCGCGGCGCCGCATCCAGCAGACGCTTGCGGTCCTGGGCCGACAACAGATCCGCCTGCACGATCGTCGCCACTCCGGCCAGGTTCCGCGCCCGCTCCTCATTGGATAGATAACTCACCACCAGCCGCGCCTTCTCCGCTGCCAGCAGTTCCACCGCCGCCGTGCCTAGTCCCCCGCTGCCTCCCGCCAGCACAATTTCGCGATCAATCAGTTGCATCCACAAACTCCATTTGTCGATAAGCGCACGCCACCACCACCAGAAACGGGCTCAGCACGTTTGTCGTGCCGAGGTTCACTTCCCACCAGCCCCCCACCATAATGCCGATCGTGACGGCGATGCCCCCTTGCAGGATCCATCGCGAATCCCGCCGCCCGGCCGGCAAGCCGCGCAATCCTCTCGCGCAGTCGAACAAGATCCTCCCCAGTATCCATAACAGCGCCGCCAGCGCCGGCATGCCCCGCTCCGCCGCGTAATGAAGATAGATGTTGTGAAGATGCCCGTACCACCAATTCGATGGGATCGGCTTCGCCTCCGCGGGGACGAACTCGAGAAATCTCCGCTGCACCTGTTCCGGCCCAACTCCGAACCAGGGATGCGCCTGAATCATGCGCAATCCGGTTTCCCGCAGCACTTCGCGATGGCGGTTGGTGTCGAGCGTCGGGTCAGGCCGGTAGATTGACGTGATCCTGCGGCTCACCGGCTCCGGCGCCACATAGATCCCCGCCGCCAAAACCACCGGCGTCAGCAGGATCACCCACCGCTTCCAGAACCACAACAGATACAAACCTCCCGCCGCCGCGGCCGCCCAAACATTGCGCGTCAGGTTGAGCACCAGCGCCACCGACAAGATTGCCAGCGCCAGCCCGCAAACCGGCAGTCGCCTTTTCCAACGCGGGGAAAAGAACAGAAACGCCGCCAGCACCAGCCCCACAATCATCACCTGCCCGGAGAAAGTCATCCAGTGGCTCATGAAACCGGTTGTGCGGTCCGCAACGTAGGACTGGTAAAAGGGCTGGCCGGATTCGGCGATTCGTTGCCATTTCACGCCAAACTGCACCAGGCTCCACGCGGCGGAAAGCGTTCCCGCTCCCGCCATCCCGAACAGGATCCAGCGGATCTTTTCCGGACTCCGAACCGCCGTATAGACCGCCGCCAGCATGGCGAACACGTAGAACTTGCGGATTTGCGGCAACCCTTCCGCCAGATCTCCCGACACAAACCAGGAAGCCATCGTTGCCGCGAAGAAGAATGCGATCGGCATCCACAACCCCGGAGCCCGCAACCGGCGGTACTCAACAACGATCGCCAACAACGCAACTCCCAGCAGTATCTGGCTGGCGGCGATCGACACCACGCTCGAAACGGCGGCCCCCACCGCCAGGTACTCCGCCGCGCTGATGTTTTTGGAAACGGTCAAAGACCCTTCAGTATGCCAGAATAAAATCAGGAGTTACTACTCGAAAAAGTGCAACTCTACTTGCTCAGGCACGGCATTGCCGAATTGGGAAAGCCGGGAAGGCCCGACAGTGATCGGGCGCTCATTCCCGAAGGGCGCAGCAAGCTCAGGGCAGTGATGCGTATGGCCAAGACCGCCGGCGTCGAGCCGAAGCGGATTGTCACCAGCCCCTATAAGAGAGCGCTCGAGACCGCGCAAATCGCCGCCGGCGTCCTCGGCTACAAGCAGCAGCTACTCCTTTCCCGCGCTCTCCTTCCGGATTCCCATCCGCAAGCCGCCTGGGAAGAGGTCCGCCTCCACAAGGACGCCGGTCAATTGATGCTCGTCGGCCACGAGCCCCTATTCAGCAGCCTCACCGCCCACCTGCTGAACTGCCCGGCTCTTCAGGTCGATTTCAAAAAAGGCGCTCTTGTGCGTATCGATGTGGAACAATTCGGCGTCCAGCCGCGTGGCGTGCTCCGCTGGATGCTCACATCCCGGCTGGCCGTTCCCGCCCCGAAGTAGCGGCCCTACCGGAGCTGATCCTCCACTTCGCGCAACCAGTCCGGCCGCTTCAACACTTCGCGCGGCCGGCTGCCGTCAGGTGGGCCGATGATCCCCTCGTGTTGCATCATGTCCAGAATCCGCGCCGCGCGGCCGTAGCCCAGCCTCAGCCGCCGCTGCAGTATGCTCGTCGACGCCTTACCCACTTCCAGCACGACGCGGATGGCGTCTTCATACACCGGGTCCTGCTCGCCGTCGAATTCCGGAGCCTCGCCGCCATCCTCCATATCCGCCGGAGGCTCCAGCAGGAAGCTCTGGTCGTAGTCCGGTTGCGCCTGCTCGCGCCAGAATGCCACCACCTCGTGGATCTCCGTCTCATTCACAAACGCCGCGTGTACGCGTGTCAGCCTCGACGAGCCCGGCGGCAGGAACAGCATGTCGCCTTTGCCCAGCAGATGCTCCGCCCCCATCACGTCGAGAATCGTCCGCGAATCCACGCGCGTCGCCACGCGGAAACTGATCCGCGTCGGGAAGTTCGCCTTAATCAGGCCCGTGATCACGTCCACGCTCGGCCGCTGTGTCGCCACCACCAGGTGGATGCCCACCGCGCGAGCCATCTGCGCCAGCCGTGTGATCGATTCCTCCACGTTGCCCCGCTCGATCATCATCAAATCGGCCAGTTCATCGATCACCAGCAGGATGTAAGGCAGCGGGTGCATCTCTTCGGCTTCCGCATCTTCTTCAAACAAACTCCGTGGTTCCAGCATCCGGGCGCGCATCTTCTTGTTGAACTGTTCGATGTTCCGCACGCCTTGCGAGGCCAGCAGTTTCAGCCGCCGCTCCATTTCCAGCACCGCGTTACGCAGTGCGTTGGTTGCCTTGCGCGGGTCCGTGATCACCGGCGTCAGCAGGTGCGGGATTCCTTCGTACATGCCCATCTCGACGCGCTTCGGGTCGATCAGGATCATCCGCACTTCGTTCGGCGTCGCCTTGTACAGCACCGACATGATCAGCGAGTTCAGCATCACGCTCTTGCCCGATCCCGTCGACCCCGCAATCAGCAGGTGCGGCATGTTGTCCAGCGCCGTGGTCCGAATCCGCCCGTTGATATCCTTGCCCAGCGATAGCGTCATCTTCGACGCCGCATTGGCGAACTCTTCTGACTCTAAAACCTGCCGCAGGCTGATCACTTCCCTCCGGCTGTTGGGCACTTCAATGCCCACCGTCATCTTTCCCGGAATCCGCTCGATCAGAATCGACTCGGCCTGCAAGCCCAGGCACAGGTCTTCCGTAAGATTCGTGATCCGGCTGTACTTGATCCCCGCCTCCGGCTTGTACTCGAACGTCGTCACCACCGGCCCTGGATTGATCTGCACCACCGACCCCAGCACGTTGAACTCCTCAAACTTCGCCTTGATACGCACGGCGATTTCCTTCAATTCCTGCGGATCGTATGCCGTACGCGGATCAGGTTCGTTGAGCAGATCGGTCGGCGGCAGTTGATAAGTCGGCCGTGGGCGGGCGGTGGCGCCGCGCGCCGGCTCCTCAAATTCAGGGCGCTGATGGAGGACGACCGGAGGAGGAAGTTCGTACTCCACCAGCGCCGGTTCAGGTTCGTCCTCGGCGGCAGGCTCCGGAGGGAATGCCTGCCCGGACGCAACCTGAAGATCATCCAAAGTGCGGATCGGGATTTCCCCGTCCTCGGAGTCCGGCTCCGTGATCAGCTCTACCCGGCGCTCCGCCGTGGTCTTCGCGGCCGCCTGCTTGGCAGGCTTGCGCCGCATGTGCTTGGTCAGCCACTGCTGCCACCATAGACGTGCCCTGGCCGCCTGGCGTTTCGGCCCGCCTAGCAACGCGGAGAAGTGGAACACCGAAAAACTCGAAATCAGGTACAGGGAAATCACGATCCCGGTAGCCGCAATCAGCGCGGCGCCCGTCACGTTAAACCAGGCGGCCAGCATCTGCGATACCAGCAGCCCCGTTACTCCGCCCAATGGGATTAAATTGTCAAAGATCCGCCAATCCGGACCCAGGCTGAGCACGCCACCGCTACTGAGCATGAGCAAAGCCGCCCCCGCGAGCTTGGCCACGGGCGAGGCGATTTCCGCCGACCGGATCCAATGCCAAGCCACAACCACAAGCAGCACCGGCAGCAGAAATGCGCCTAGTCCGAAACTCTGCAACAGCAGATCCGCCCAGTGGGCGCCTGCCACTCCAATCAGATTCTTCGCCCCGTCGAACCCGGCGGCCGTGTTCCACGACGGATCCTGCGGATGATACGAGATCAGGCTGAGGGTGAGGAGGATGACGAGCAACAGCATCATCACGCCTCCCAGTTCATTGAGGCGCGATGCCGGTGTAGGACCGAGTATTTTCATTCCGCCGGGTGACGGAAGAATCCAGCTAGAGCCAATACCATTATGCCAAAAATAATCCGGTACCACACAAAGAACCGCAAACTCCGCTGCCGCAGGTATCTCACAAGGAACCCGATGGCCAGGCATCCGCTCACCGCGCTCACCGCGATGCCGATCAGCATCGCGCTCCTCACCTCCGCCGTCAATCCGCCCGCCGATTCCAAATCCATCAACGCCTTCACCGCCGCCCCTCCGATCGCCGGCGCCGACAACAGAAAACTGAACCGGGCCGCCGCCGGACGCTCCAGGTTCCGGAATAGTCCCGCCGCGATCGTGATGCCGCTACGCGATGTTCCCGGGATCAGCGCTAGCACTTGCGCCAACCCGATTCCCGCCGCATCAATCATGTTCACATGATCAATTCCCCGGTGCCGCCTCCCCGCGCGCTCGGAAATCTCCATGATCACCGCCACCCCGATCAGCATTACCCCGATCACGTACGGGCTGCGCAATGCCGTTTCGATGTAGCTCTTCAACAGGAAACCGCACACCCCAACCGGCAACGTCCCCGCCGCCAACAGCCACAACAGGCTCCGGTTCCTCCTCAATTCCGGATCGTAACCGAAATCCCCGCCAAACCCTTGCACGAGGATCTGTACCCAGTCCCGGAAAAAGTACACGATCACGGCCAGCAGCGTCCCCAAATGCAGCGCGATGTCGAACGCCAGCCCCTGGTCCTTCCAACCCAGCAACCAAGGGGCTAGTGCAAGGTGCGCCGAGGAGCTGATCGGAAGAAACTCGGTAAAACCCTGGATCAGGGCGAGAACCACAACCTGCAACAAGGACATAATGAAGTAGATGGCTATGGTAGCGCAAAACAATCATGCGGAATACTAAACTCGTGGTCACTCTTGGACCTTCCACAACCGACGCGGACGTCATCCGCCGGATGATGGATGCCGGGGCTGACGTTTTCCGGCTCAATGCCTCTCACGGCTCCCAGTGGGAGCACATTGAACGTATCGAAACCGTTCGTGCCATGGAACGGGAGAAAAACCGCGCCGTCGGTATCCTTCTTGACCTCCAGGGCCCCAAGATCCGCCTCGGCGTATTTGAAAACGGCGGATGCGAACTGGCCACTGGCGCTTCTTTCATCCTGACCACGGAAACGGTCATGGGCACGACCGAGATCGCCTCCACCAACTATCCCGACTTCGCCAAGGACGTCAAATCCGGCGACCGTGTGCTGCTTGCCGATGGCAGCGTCGAACTCAAGGTGCTCAAGTCCGACGGCGTGCAGACCAAATGCGAAGTCGTCTCCGGCGGTCCCATTTCCGACCGTAAGGGCATCAACCTCCCCGGCGTACAGGTCTCCACGCCCTCACTCACCAAGAAGGACATGGCCGACCTCAAGTTCGGTCTCGAGGCCGGCATCGACATGGTTGCTCTTTCTTTTGTCCGCCGCCGCGAGGATCTGCTCCGCCTCCGCCACTATCTCGACGAGCACGAATCCAGCGTCCCCATCGTCGCTAAGATTGAGAAGCCCGGAGCCTGGGAACGCCTCGATGAAATCCTCGAAGAGGCCGACGGCGTCATGGTTGCCCGCGGCGACCTCGGCGTTGAAATGGCGCTCGAAAAGGTCCCCTTCATCCAAAAGTCGATCATTGAGCGCGCCCGCCGCCGCGGCAAGTTCGTCATCACCGCTACGCAAATGCTCGAGTCGATGATCGAGAACCCCTACCCCACCCGCGCCGAAGTCAGCGATGTCGCCAACGCCATCTACGACGGTACCGACGCCGTCATGCTCTCGGCGGAAACCTCCGCCGGCAAGTATCCTGTCGAAGCCGTCACCATGATGGCCCGCATCGCCAAGGAAGCCGAATCCTCCCGCCACGATACCAACCACCGCGAAGTCAACTACGGTGAAACTCCCGCACAGGCGGAAATCGTCGCCGACGCCGCCTACCACGCCTCGCGTATCCTCCGTGCCGCCGCGATCATTGTCTTCACCTCAACCGGCACCAGCGCCCGCCTCGTCGCCCGCCACCGCCCCTCGGTACCCATTTACGCCTTCACCCCCTCGGCTGGCGTCGCCCGCCAGCTCTCGGTCCTTTACGCCACGCGCGCCATCCAGGAGCCCAACCTTTCCTCTACCGATGAAATGATGGAGCGCATGGACGCCAAGCTCCGCGAACTCGGCTGGCTCAAGGAAGGCGACCCCGTCGTCTTCGTCGCCGGCCAGCCTATCGGCCGCCCAGGCACCACCAATATGATGAAGCTCCACAGGGTGGGGTAGCGGGATCAACGGCCCGGCCGATCGTATCCCCACGCCTTTTCTCTAGCTGCCTCCGGCTTTCTTAGGGTACTATCTGGAACCCCTGCTCCTTGAAGTGGGTGTCAAAACAAAACGCCGAGTTCACGCCGCACTCCCGCATCGTTTGAAAACTGACGCAGTCTACGAGGCTGAGCTTCTTCCGTCCAGCCGTGAGCAGTGCTTCCAGCGCCGACCGGTGCCCGGCTTCCGTTACCCACTCCACACGAAGCAGTGGAAGTACATCGTTTGAGAAAGCATGCAAGGCCGCCAGCCCTAGCCTGTGCTGAATCAGGGCCGTGGTCTCCACAAGCACGTAGTTGTTCGTGAGAAGCCGCTGGTCTCTTATCAGCTCCGGCCAGCTCGACCGCGCCATATCGTGGTTGTTGTCGTCGCGATCCATCACCGCATAGAACGCCGAGGTGTCCACGAAGATCAATTTCACCGGTAGATCTCCGCCAGATGCTTGTCGTGATCTTTGCTCACATCGGAACTCCCTGAACCGAAGCGGCCAGCCAGCGAAATCGCGCGCTCGACCTGCTTTTCCCTGTCCGGACGGCCCCACTGAGAGATCACCTTCTCGATCCCTTCACGCACCAGATCCGCAATCGACCTGCCGGTAGCCGCGGATATCCCCTTCAGGGCAGCCTGCTGTTGCTCGGTCATTTGAATCTGAGTCCGTATCATGCCTACATGATATCATTTATGTAAAACATGTTGGCATAGTCCTCCACACAACCATTATGATGAAGCTCCATCGGGTGGGGAGCATTTTCTAATCCAAGAATGATCCTGAAAGCGGCAGCCGTTTCCAACACAAGATGATCCTGAAAAATGAAGATGAGGAGGCCGCATCGCGGCCGACTTCCTTTCTTCGGTTTTTGGGTTTGGGAC
>Ga0194120_10005048_pt1 | contig 19749 bp, 18 predicted proteins | sample TA2MahCa65mmetaG_FD_148642 | JGI IMG/M metagenome (GOLD analysis project Ga0194120, IMG submission 148642) | Freshwater microbial communities from Lake Tanganyika, Tanzania - TA2015019 Mahale Deep Cast 65m | ecosystem: Environmental > Aquatic > Freshwater > Lake | place: Tanzania: Lake... | reverse complement strand
TGAACAATAAAAATTTTTTTAAATTCTAATTCGTTTCTAAGTACCGCGGAAAGATAATTAGCAATTAAAAAAAATAAAATTAAGGGTGGAAAGAAAAAATAGTATTGTAATGTTGGTAATTTTAGTATGATTGAAATACTTTCCGAAAAAAATGTGAAGAAAATGATAGATATTATTCCAAGAAATAGAATTAAAATTAGTCCTGCAGAAAAAACAAGGTTTTTATCTTTTATTCCTTTGAAATCACCAAGAAACTTAATTACACCGGAATGAATTTCTAAATTAAAAAAAATAGTGCCATATTGAATGATCATCATATGTGCTAAAAAAACCCCCAATTCTGTGGGAGTCAGTAAATTTCCGAGAACAATTGTGAGAATTACAAATGAGCCGCGTCGAAGGAAAAGATTTAAAAAGCTATAGAAATAATTAGCCATATGTTGTAGTAACTTAATTATTTATTAACATCAAATAATCCCTTAACGATTTCTCAACGATAAACTCTTGATGCCACTGTTTTCCTTTTTCTCCCAATTTTATATAATAATTTGGATTATTAGAATAACTTACAAGAGCTTTTGTTATATCTTCAGCGCTGTTGACATTTATTGTTGGATATAATTCAGGAAACATTTTTTGATGAATTTCATCTTCTCTATACTGCATTGTTGGAATCCCCATAGCTAAAAATTCAAAAAGTACTCCTCCCGTCATCCAACTAACACCAAAATCAACCGCCCCTATATCCGCAAAACTTATTCCAATCATTATTTCCTTTCTTTCCATTTTAGGGAACCATTTGACATTTTTTTCAATACCTAAATGTTTAATTAATTTTTTACTCGAATCAACATCAGTTCCATATTCAAAAAGTACTAAGCAAGAATTTGGGGTTCCTTCGATGTTTAAAAATTCTGCAAAACCTTTTATCAATTTTTCATTTCCCTTATATGTCCATCTATTTGGAACATGCTTCCATTGATGTCTTGTATGATGAAAAATGAGTAGTTCAAAATCCCTTCTTAATTTTCTAAAATTTTCAAAGCTTTCTGATTGATTGTAATAATTTGAAATTGATGTGGGATTATATTGCGGTGTATATACCATTGGAATGAATATCTTTTTAATTCTATCACTAACAGTTATTTTTTCAGCAATATTTTCAAATTCTGGTAAAACTCCTGTTAAACATATGTACCGACTCTCCTGAATCCCTTGAAATTGATGATAGTTTCTTTTGGCAGTTTGGATTGGTCGGTAATAATTTTCAATATTAGAAAATCTCCAAAATGGCATCTCATAAAGATCACTACCATACGGGGCGAAAACGTCTAGAATTCTAGAGATCTTTTTCAAATATGCGGGTGCTGAACCACATCCGAAAACGTAATCATATTTCATTAGATCATTATTTATTTGGATTTTGGGAACATCACAAAAATTATGCTTCCCCCAAGAAAGAAATCTTGTATAACTTAAATAATCTTTTGAAAAAGTGTCAGCTTTAGGGGAAAAATGTTCAAATTCAGATTTCATAATTAATAATTCTGCATCTAAACCCATGTCCCTAAAATATCTGACTAATGAAAAAAAGTTATTATTCATATTACAAATAAGTGCTATCTTCATCACATCTACCTTTCAAATCTATTTATAAGCTAAGACTTCGTGGATCATCGGTTTTCTCATATATGATCGTGGATAAAAAGATCGAATGCTTACTCTTTTATTATTTTCATTGATTGTGCCTTCCGGGGCAAATTTGAAGTTTTTAAAACCAACTTTTTGCAAAAGAGGTTTTATAATTTCCTTTGTGATTATTAGTTGTTTGTTTTGTTCATAATGATTCGTAATGATATAATGAATGGTATGTGAAATTGTATCAATTGCCATCTTACGAGGATTATAATTTTCCGACTTATTTTTTTCTTCCAACAAACATTTTATATACCAACCTACATCATTGAAAGTAAAATATAATTTTCCACCCGGTTTTAAAATTCTATAAAATTCTTTTAGTGTTTTATTGTAATCAGTTAAAAATAAGACCCCATAAGAAAAGATTGCATCATAAGTATTATCCTTTACATTTATACTACTAACAGAATCATTAAATAGCGTAACGTTTTTAATCTGTAGGTTCTTTAACATCCTAGAAACTGTATCTATCCTTTTATCGCATATTTCTAATCCGTCGACAAATGAATTATTCAGTGCCAGGGGAATTAACCATTGCCCGAAACCAAATCCAGCGTCCAAAATTTTGTACATTCCTAAAAAACCAATCGCTTTAATTCTGTTTTCATAAACACATAAATCATCATTCCATACTCTATTAAAAAACTCTAAATCATTTCCTGTAAGAATATTTTTGTTCGCTAAAGCTATTCTTTTGATTTCTGAATTATTCATGATTATCCTATTTTTTTAGTAATTATTAACTTTTGCAAATAAATCTGATAGAAAATTGCGAATCCCATATTTAGTTTTATTTCGATACTCAGAAAGTTTCGTCAAATCATTTAAGTAAGGTTTAGCCATTAAATACCTTTCAATGCTATCTGTATTTAAATAGATATGAATTGGATGAAGACCTATAACTATCAATCCTTTGCTTTCCAAAAGTGAGTTTATTTTGACCTCCATATTATAATGTAGATGCACATCATCCTCCCAACAAAATGGAATTTTTAATAAATCTTTTTTCCAGTAGTACCAAGGTTTAAGTTGAATACCTGATTGTATTGGAATAAAAGTATTAACATCATATTTAAACCCTTGTCTCACTAACTCATCTAGGATTGGTGTGCTTTGAGTCAACGAATGCGATCGAGTTGAAACTGCATTTGGATATATCTCTTTTATTTTTTTTATTCTAAGTATATAATTATCATCTTTATTATGACCTCCTTCTAGTAAAGAATTAAAATTTGGATGGCACCCAACTTCATAATTATTATTGTTTAATAATTTTTGCATTGAATTACTCCAATGTGTAGCGAAGAAAGTTGCTCGAGCTTCATATTCATCAAGAAATCCAATAGATTCTAATATAACTTCTTCTGATGCCCAATCAGTATCTACTGTTATGAAAATTTTATCATCCCAGTTTGAGTTTTCAAACAATGTTATGTTTTTGATTAATTCAAAAGTCTTCAACACGAACTCTTTCAATAATTAGTTTTTTACCATCAATTGTTTTTAAATATGCCCCTGGATAAGGTTTTGTCTGTGCTCTTATAAAATTATATAATTCTTTTGCGTTTTTAGATAAGTCTATCTCGCCGTCTTTAGGCTCCCTTTGCGAAAAAATTTGAATCAGGTTTTTATTTTGTGGTTTTAATTTTAAGCAGTCAATGTTTTTTAATGAACTTAATAAAATTCTTTTTGAGGCCTTAATTGCTTTTCTATATACATGTTCGATATAGTCATCCTTCCCAATATTAAATTTAAATTGAGCTATAATATCTCCATCATCCACCCCTTCGCTCAATTTGAACAATGTTACACCTGTTTCTTTTTCTCCATTAATAATAGCCCAAACCAAGGGAGCTCCCCCACCATATTGGGGTAGTAAAGAAGCATGTATTCCCCAAGCACCATACTTCGCTAAATTTCTAATCGATTCTGGGACTTTATAATACCATCCAATGGTAAGAATTAGATCAGGTTGGAATAAACTTATAATTTCCTTATAATCTAACAATTTTTTCCCTGTAACCGAGTTCACTTCATAATTTGGAATTTTATTTTCCTGAGCAAGGGTTTTCAAATCTGCATAATTGTAATTTCTAACAAGACTTTGTCTATATGAAATTATAAAATATTCAGGAATATAGAAAATAGCGGAAATATTAATTCCATTTTTCAATAAATGGTTGATAATTTCTTCACTAAATTTTGTGGCCCCTAAAAAGATTATTTTCATTTTATCCCAAAAATATTTTACACCAAAGTTCAAAATTTAAAAAAGACCAAATTAATAATCGGTGGTTCATTCTTTTTTCGATATGTTCAGTAGCAATTTTTTCGATAAATTTTTGGTTAATAAACTCAGAAGAAACAGTTTTTTTATTGAACAATAATTCTTTAACATATTGTGCATTTTCTCCTCTATACCAACTTTCATCAGGTGATGAAAATCCTTGTTTCTTACGGTTAATTATCTTATCAGGAATCAATCCCGACATTGCTTGTCTTAAGACGTTTTTTCCGTCATCATATTCTCTATATACTTTTCTTTTATCTCTAAATTCATTTTCATCTATGCGTTTCATTTTTTCAAGGTTGGCTAACTTATATTTCACAGGTATTTTTTGTGCAAAGTTAACTAATTCATTATCTAAAAAAGGAAACCTCTCTTCTAGACCATGAGCCATCGAAAGTTTATCACCAACTATTAGCAATCCAGGTAAAAATGTTTTTATTTCAAAATAGAGTGAGTTTTGTATATGGTCCTCAGGAGTATTATATTTTAAATTATTGTTGAAAGTAAATACTCTTTCAAAAATTTTTCTGGGTTCATTAAGATCAATCGAAGAATATATATTGTTATTAAATAATTCATACTTCTCTTCATCTTTTACTAATCTTTGCCAAAAATTATAGTACTGATCAAAATAATCTTGCTTCGAAATTGAATTAAACACTCTATAGTAACGCCAAGGATAACCACCATACAGCTCGTCCCCACCTGTACCCTGTAAACATACTTTTACAAATTTAGAGGCCAGTCGTGATATGTAGTAATTTGGGTAAGACATCCCAACACGCAAATCTTCAATATGATATACAACTTTGGGTAATGACCAACTTAAATCACCAGCATTTATAACTTGTTCAAAATGCTCTGTTTTAAAGTAATTCGCAGTCAATTCTGCATCTCGTCTCTCGTCATAGTTAGCTTCTACACCACTTACCTCAGACATATCAAATCCGCAAGTAAAAGTACTTAAACGCTTTATATGTTGAGACGCAATTGCAGTTATCGAACCAGAATCCATTCCCCCTGATAAATAAGAGCCAACTGGCACATCGGAAATCATTTGCCTTGTTACTGCTTGTTTGAATAATTCTAAAGTTCCCTCTCGCGCATCTTCAAAAGTCATTTTATCATCAGGATTTGAAAAATCATAATCCCACCAAGCGGAGAGTATTAGACTTTCAGATTTCTTATCAACTCTTGCAGTATTTGCCTGAGGAAAAAGATAGATGCCCTTGAAAAAAGTCTGAAATGTGAAATTATTCTGGAATGTGAAATATTCATTTAATGCATAATAATTCATTTCCATTTTATAATCGGGATGCTCAACTATCGCCTTTATCTCAGAAGCAAATACGATCGCTTTTCCATTGAACCAATAATAAAGCGGCTTAACACCAAATCTATCTCGGCTTAAATAAAGTGCTTTCTCCTTTTTGTTCCAAGCCCCGATTGCGAACATACCGTTAAATCTTTCAAAAATTTTTACTCCATATTCAGATAAACCCTCAGCAATAACCTCTGTATCTGTTTCAGTTACAAAAGTATGACCTTTTGCTTTAAGTTCTTGTTTCAGCTCTAAAAAATTATATATACACCCATTAAAAACTATAGTCCAAGTACCGTCTTTAGAGGTCATAGGCTGGTTGCCTCTTGCACTCGTATCTAAAATCGCCAGTCTCTTATGGGCCAACGCAATTCCTTCACTAACATAGAACCCTTCACCGTCCGGACCGCGATGCGCAATTTTATTCCCCATTTTCTTTATTTGAGATAATGGGAAAGGCTTTCCATCTAAATTAAAAACTCCAACTATCCCGCACATTATATTTTAAAATTTTTTATTGAGTTAATAATATAATTAAACTCTTCCTCTTTCATTGTAGGATACAATGGTAAAGCTATGGAACATTGATCAGCAATTAAAGAGTTATAAAAATCTTCTGGTTTTATTCCATATTTTTCAGAGTAAAACTTAAGCATATGAACTGCGTGGGTTCCCGGCCTTGTTGAAATTCCTTTTTCCATTAAATATTCCATGAAATTGTTTCTACTTCTATTTATTTCATTAATATTTTCATTAATCATATTTAGATTATTAAATAAACAAACGTATGCTTGAAACCCATGTACAAAAATTCCATTATAGATTGGAATCTTCAACCAGTTCAATTGCTCTAATTCTTGATCATACCTTTTTGCCCAGTAAGTTCTTAACCCATGTATTTCATGAGCTCTATCCATTTGAGTGCTACCGATAGATGCTTGAATATCTGTCATTCTATAGTTAAAGCCCAGATATGGAAACTCTGGCAATAAATATGGCTTGTTACCTAAATGTCTTTGTAGATCAGAAACGCTCGCGCCATGATCTCTCATTGCTCTAAGTTTATCTGCCAAAGCATCATCATTTGTCGTAATCATTCCCCCTTCTCCGGTAGTTATTGCTTTTCTAGGATGGAAACTAAAGCAGCCTGTATTTCCAAAATTTCCGACATGTATTCCATCATATTTAGCTGCAAATCCACATGCAGCATCTTCAATAATAAATAATTTATATTTATCTGCGATATCAATAATTTTTTTAATTTCTGCTGATAAACCAAATAGATGTACCGGTATAATTGCCTTTGTTCTTTCTGTAATGAGAGATTCAATTTTACAGAAATCTATGTTGTATGTTTCTAAATCTATATCGCAAAAAATTGGTTTTGCTCCTAGACTTTCCACCGAATTTGCTGTAGCAACCCAGGTAAATGATGGAATTATTACTTCATCACCAGAGTTAATACCCAAAGTAGCTAAAGATAAATGCAATGCTGTTGTACAATTTGACACAGCAATACTATGTTTTGCCCCTGTGAAATTACTCCACTTAGTTTCAAATTCTTTTACAAATGGTCCCTGAACTACCCAGCCTGATTCTAAAGGCTTTAAAATATTAACATACTCATTTTCAGTAAACACGGTTTTAGCTATTGGAATTTTCATTTATATTTTCAATTCATAATTAATGATTGTTATTTCGCTCTCCATTCAATTAATTTCTTTAATCCATCTTCAAGTTCATTTTTGTACTTAAATCCTAATTCAATTTCAGCTTTTTTTCTAGAGCCAATTCTATTCTGAACAAATTGTCTTGCATCATCCTGCGAATATGGCTTGTAAGTTACTTGTAATTTTGAATTCTTTAACAATAGAATTGTATCGCATAATTCTTTAATTGTTGTTTGTTTTTCTGTACCTACATTGTAGAATCCAAAATTAACATCTGATATTAATGCTTGAACATTTGCTAGAGCCACATCTTCAACATATATAAAATCATAAGCTTGGCTCCCATCCCCATTGATAATAGGTGTTTCATTTGCTTCAATTTTATTTAACATAATTGGTATTACTCCAGTATATGCTGCATGCTGATCCTGATGTGGTCCGTAAACATTCATATATCTCAAACCAATTACCGGTAAACCATATCTATCATTAAAAGCAGTGCACATTGCTTCTCCTGCAATTTTTGTAGCCCCGTAGAAGTTTCTATTATTAAAAGGGTGATTCTCAGTCATTGGTAATTCAACAGCATCGCCATAAACAGAAGCGGACGAAGAGTATATTAGTTTTTTAATTTTATTATTTACACAAGACTCTAATACATTATAGGTCCCTTCAATATTTACATTAAATGCCGTTCTAGGAAAATCTTTACAATGCAATAGCCACATTGCCGCTAAATGAAAAACATAATCTACACCCTTCATTGCATCATTCAATAAATCTGTATCTCTAATATCTCCTCCATTTTTATATAAAACACATCTTTTATCACTTAACGAGCTTACTAGATTATTTAGTTTTCCTCTTGTAAAATTATCATAAATAATAACTTCTTTTACACTATGCTTTAACAATTCTGAAACGACAAAACTACCTATGAATCCAGCTCCTCCTAAAACTAAAATGCGTGAATCATCTAATTGATACATGTGTCACCTATATTAATAATTCATTAATGACTTATAAACTTTAAAATGTTCTTCTGATGTTCTTTCCCAAGAATAATTTTCTTTTTTAAAACATTCTATTGCTTTGTAAGTATATTGCTTTAGTGGATATTCCCCTTTCACACATTTGATTAAAATTTCCGATAGAATTATTTTATCTCCCGGTGGAAATAATATTCCTGATTCTTTATCTGTAATTATTTCTGAAATTCCTTCAATTTTTGTTCCTATTACAGGCAAATAATTAGAAATTGCCTCTAAAATTACATTAGGTCTTCCCTCGCCATAACTTGGTAAAATAAGAGCATCAGCTTTCTTCATTTCTCCTATGACTTCACTATGCGAAATTAGCCCTTTTATGGAAATAATATTGGATTTTTTTTTTGCCCACTTATGTAGATCAACGATTAAGTCGCCGTTACCCACTAAAGTTAATTTTGCTTTTTGCCCTGATTGAATTAATTTTTCAAAAGCCCATTGTAAATCCAATATTCCTTTTTCTACAACTAAATTACCAACATATAGAAATGAAAAAACCTTATTATTCCTAATTATTAATTGTTCTGAACATTTAAATTCGTCTATTCCATTAGGTATATGTATTGCATTAACTAGTGGAAAATCTTCATGAATTTTTTCTTTAAAAGAATTGCTTACAACTACAACTATATCAGAATATTTGAACACAAATTTTGTTAATATCTTCCCGAAAGCAGTATTGGCTATTCGAGTAACATCACTCCCTCTAACGCTGACAACTAATGGTTTTTTATAAATTATCTTTGGTAATATCCCAAATATTCCAGTTGGAATCCACTGGACATGTACAATGTCATTTTTTCTTGAATATATCAGAGCCTTAATCAACATTGCTACAAAAAAAAAGGGTAATTCCCATAGTGCAAACCAGTTTCGTTTTAATTCTTGAGGCAATCCTCTCGCACTATAAAACAACTTCTCTAAGCGCCGGAAAAAATATCTCACCCGCACAATATTATATTGCTGGAAATCAACAAATTCTTCTCTATGAGAAGGGACCAATATAGTTAATTTAACTTTTAGACTCAGCTGATCAACTAATTTTTTAATGAAAATTCCCGAATTATCTCCTTTTATAACTGGAAATCCGGTTGTGATCATACAAACAGATATTTGATTCGAATTCTTATTCATTATGACTAGTGTAAATATTTTTTAAATCGCCGTTGCCAATTAAAGTAAGGCTAACCTTATAACCGTATGATACTAATTTTTCGAATGCCCATTTTAAATCCAATATCCCTTTTTCTATTACAAGATTTCCAACGTAAAGAATATTAGATATTTCATTTTTTACTCTCTTTTCAATAAGATCATCCGCAATTTTATCTACACCGTTTGGAATATATTCAACTTTTAAAAATGGGAATTGATCTTCTAATTGTTTTTTAAATGACTTATTAACAACAACTGCAATATTGCAAAATTTAAAAATCATCTTAGCAATTATTTTATCAAACCAGTGAGAATCCATTCTATTAACATCGCTGCCTCGAATAGTAATAATAAGCGGCTTATTCCAAAGTATTTTGGGAATAATACCAAAAATTCCCATTGGCAACCAATGTGCATGAATTATATCAAAGTTTCTTGAATGTTTTAATGTATAAATGGACATAGAAATTAAAAAAAAAGGTAGCTGCCATAAAATTAACGGATTGCGAGTTATCTCTTGTGGGAGACCGCGAGCACTATAAAAAAGATTCTCACATTTACGAAAAAAATACTTTACTCTAATAACTTCATATTTTGAAAAAGCCAAAAAATTTTCTTTATGCGAAGGAACTAAGATTTTTAATTTAACCTTTTCATCAAATTTATCAACTAAATTTTTAATAAATATTCCGGAATTATCCCCAGCAATAACTGGAAAACCTGTTGTAACCATACATACCGATAAAGAATCAGTTGATTTTTTCATGACTTATAATAATTGCTCAATAGATATTGAAATACAATCCTAACCAAAGCATCAATTTCTCTATTAAGACTTATATAGTTTCATTAACCCAATACAATTTGTTTTAGGTGTTGTACTAAACTCAGAAAATATTTTTTGTACGGCGTTTTTCATCCAATCTCCACTTCTTCTCGAATGCAATTTTTGCATCATAGAAAGCTTATCCAATTGCGGCGCATTAACCATTTCATATGGATGAAAATAATATAACGCGTCATGACTTTTTAAATTATACTTAAGAGCAAAGCTGCTCCACCAAACCCCAATTACTCTTGTCATAATTCCAGTTGCAGCGGGTAATTTAATAAATGGAAAAACAGGGATAGGTATTTCAAACAACGGGCCGTTACCAGGCTCAAAAGAATCTTTTGATAAAAAAAACGGATAAGCAGGCAACAATTTTGATCTTCCGAATTTACCCATCAATTTACGAGAAGGACAAACCGAAGAATCGTATTCAAATCCTAATTCGGTTAAAATAGGTACTATCCAATCTTCAATCACCAAATTGGGTGCTCTGTAACCAATCACTTTTTGTCCGCTCAAATCTTCCAATATTTTTTTTGCATCTGTCAAATCCGTTTTAAATGATTCGGGCGAATAATTCCACAAATCAATATGAAATTTACCGTGACAGGAAATTTCATGTCCGTTTTTTGAAATTTCTTTAACGAGATGCGGATAATAACCTGCGACTTCTCCAAGAATAAAAAATGTTGCTTTAATGTCAAACTCATCCAGTAATTCAAGAATATACATCGTTGGTTTATCTATATCACCTTTAGGTTTTTCAAGGTTGTATACTTCGCGAAAAAAACTCAAAGTATCCGGATACCTGGATATTTTTGAACCCGTCACCCATCGAGCGTGGTACCATTCGTCAAGATCAACAGAAATGACTAATTTATTTTTACTTTTATTCACTATTCCTTTTCCCTTTCAAATCGGAATTGTAAAACATATCGAACCACATTGCAAAGAAAATACTTTGCAATCCTGTTACACCTGTAAAAATAAAAGCCAGACTATTCATTTCAGGAAGTGTATTAAAAGCGAAAAAGAAATAAAGCAATCTTATACCAAGAAGGAATGAAGAAAATATTAAAACAATTCCTAAAGAATAAAACAAAACAAGCGGGTGGAAATCCCGTATTACATATTTTGCAACCAGCCTCCAGCAAAATAATTTTAGCAACAGCCAGCTTATTGTAAATAAAACTTTCCAAATTTTTATTCCCGATTTTTCTCCGACATTATAAACCGGTTTTACCTCAACGTCTCTCACTCTGAAATTATATATATTAAGCCGTACTAATAAATCATTCGGTTGTCCGTATCTTTTGTACATAGATTCCCAATTAAGCAGCTGCAAAGCTTTTTTATTAATCGCCGTATAACCGGATTGAGAATCGGCAATGTGCCAATAACCGGAAGCAATTTTTGTAAGGAAAGATAATATTGAATTTCCGAAATACCTTATCTTTGGAATTTTTTTGAACGCTTCTCCCGTAATTAGCCTGTTGCCTTTTGAAAAGTCGACTTCACCTTTAACAACCGGGTCCAACAAAGCGGGCAAGTCGCCGGGATCCATTTGTGCGTCACCTGCCATTACAACCGCGATGTCGATATCGTTATCCCTTGCCCATTTATATCCTGTTGCGATAGCTCCGCCAACCCCCTGATTCTTTTTATGTTTAAGTAAAATAATTTTTTTGTTTTGGGGCATAAATTCTTCAACAACTTTTACAGTATTATCTTTGCTTTTATCGTCCACTATTACAATATAGTCCACAAATTCGGGCATGGTTAAAATTACTTTACCGATTTGAGTTTCCTCGTTATGCGAAGGGACGACGGCGCATATTTTTTTAGTTAAATACATAACATCACTTCATAAATGATAAATGTTGTAATTTAATTCTAATTGTAAAAAACTAATTTATTTTGATAGCAGTTTTAAAAATGGGTGCACGGTTTCAGGATGATCAGTTACTTTTGCTCTTCTAATATTGTAGACCATTTTTATTGATTCTCTTGCATCAGAAATTCCGAATCCTTTGCCATTTAAAATATTTCTGTAAACTTTAGTGTGCAGGTCTTCAAAACCTTGAGTGAAATTAACTTCTTGATCATCAATTACAATAGATCTGTAAGTGTTCTTTCCGGCAGAGGCTGTATCCCTTGGAATATCATTTCGGTCTGTTGAAAGAAACCAGGAAACATTTGCGTTTTTTAATTCAAGAAATCCACTCATTTTATCCGGCTGAATTAGGTGAATTTCATTTCTAATTTCTTGACCGAATAGCCAGGTTAGCATATCAAAAAAATGTACACCGATATTTGTTGCGATGCCGCCGGACTTTTCGAAATTGCCTTTCCATGAATAATGGTACCAGGGTCCCCTTGCCGTAATATAAGTCAACATTACATTATGTTTAGAATTACCTGCCGAGTTGATTAAATCGTTTTTAAGATTAATAATAGAATCGTGTACTCTAAGCTGCAGCACTGTATAGACTTTCTTACCCGTTTCATTTTCAATTTCTTCCAACGCATCAAGATTCCACGGGTTGATTACGATTGGCTTTTCGCAAATTGCGTTAGCGCCGATACGAAGAGAAAATCTTATATGAGCGTCGTGAAGATGGTTGGGTGAACAAATACTTATATAGTCAATTTTATGGTTCTCACTTATTCTTTTTGCTTTTTCGAGATGCCTGTCAAATCTTTCGAATTCGGTAAAAAAACTAACATCGTTAAAATACTGGTCCAGTACTCCAACCGAATCATGTGGATCCGTTGCCGCAATCAAGTTATTATTAGTTTCTTTTATTGCTTTAAGATGCCTTGGAGCTATATAACCGGCAGCTCCAATTAACGCAAAATTTTTCATTAATAGTTTAGGAAATGAATTAATATTACGAATATACCTAAAATTCTAGTTTTATTAATACCTGTCGGAAAATATTATTGAGTTAATATCAGCCCGCTTTTTTTGCAATATAAATATTATTAAGTCCCCACATAAATTTTTCTTTTTTAATGAGTTGAAGAGGCAGTGTATTGAGGTATTTTTTTATTTCAGTTATTGGCATGCAATACTCTTCTCCGTCTTCCATTCCGCGTTCATTATCCATATCGATTTTACCAATAATTGCCAATGAAAACTTCCTCCATTTATGGCTGAATAGCTGTGTCCACTTTTCACCCTCAGTCATAATCAATTTTCCACCCGGTTTTAATACTCTTGCAAACTCTTTAAACTCTTTTTCCCTTTTGCTTTTGGGTATATGCCCGCCAACTGCAATTAAAGTCACTGTGTCGAAAGATTCATCTTCAAAAGGTAAAACACTAGGATCATCTATTATTTTCTCAACACCTTCATAAGCAAAAAAATCTATTCCCACACCTCTTTCTAAACCGATATAATTCTTAATAAACAAATTACCTCTTCCACAGCCAACATCAAGAACTTTTCCTACACAGTGTGGAGCTACTTTCTCAAACCTTTCATCTCTCAAAGAAGTTAGAAAAAAGTAGCTATTTTCAGGTAAGAAAAGTGCTCTAACTGGAAATAAGAAAAAATTAATAATTTTCTTAAATGATTTTTTTTTCATCGTTTAAGATCTTTAGTTAAAAATAATGTGACAATAAAAGCAATAACTCCAGTTACTATTATCGAAAATACATTTGCATCAATAAATGATATAAGAACAGCATTTTCAGAAGAGATTGAAATTTGTGAAAGAAAAAAAATAAATACCGCTTCACGTGTTCCTAAACCACTAATTGAAATTGGAATCAAAGAGATTAAGCCAGCTAGAGTTGAGCATAGGCCTAAATAAATAAAAGAAACTTCAATATTAAATCCAATCGCGATAATATTAATTTGTATAAAATAAAATAGATAAGCTACAATTGAATAGAAAAGCATTTTGAAAAATGTAGTCGAAAAAATAATAATAAAATCAGCTTTAAAAACACTCCATTCATGAGCAACATTATTATATTTTTCTTTTGGTAGAAAAAATATTAATAGCTTTTTAATTACTTGCCAAAATCTTTTTTTAAAAAAAAGTAATGAGACAAGAACAAAAGTAATAGCTATGATAAAGATATAGATTATATTAAGATTAGATTTGAAGAAAGAAAAAAAATATACTAATGAAATAATTCCAAAAAAAAACATCATTAATATATCATACAGCCTATCGAGAACAATAGTGACAGAACTTTTTATCAACGTAAGATTATCTTTTTGCAGATATAATATTTTGCTTAATTCCCCTAACTTCCCTGGAGTTATAAGCCCCCAGAAAGAAGCAATTACATTAATTGCAAATACTTTTCTAAATGGATATAATATACCATGCTTATCCAAAGCAGTTTTCCATCTTAATGATTTAAATAAAATCATAAAAAATATACTTATAGCATAAGCAATACACCATTCCCACCTAAAAGAAATTAACTGTTTGCTAATAATGTCATAATCTAGATTAATTAGAATAAAAATAAATATTAGAAGGCCAATAAATTGCAAAGCAATAAGTGTAAATTTTTTATCTATGTTAAATTTCATAATTAAAATAGATTTTTTTATTAATAGCTAAAAATGATATTCTAAGGGATCATTTTTCTAATCTTCGGTCCAAGCCATAATGTAAGTTTATACGGAATGGCCTTCCAAAGAGTACTAAACAATTCAGCTTTCTTACTCCGATATTTTAATATACCTGGTTTTGTTAAGTCTTTTTCACGAGAAAAAATATCATAAAATAGGGGAATCGGCTTTGCTCCCCATTGTAATTTGAACTTATATGTGCCAGAGTTAGCATGACTTCTTCCGAAATCAAACTCAGTAAATCCATTTTCACAACCAAATCTTACTGCTTCCCAATACATTAACATATTGGGACAATAACTTAGATATTCTCTATCACTTGATGCCCAGGGATTTGAAATTGTGTTACGAAATGTGAAAAGAATCATAGATGCAATTACTTTACTATTTATTCTAATACAAAGTATGTTAACATTTCTTTTTAAATGCATTATAATTTTTTGAAAAAACATTTTACTATGAACAGGTGATCCTAGATCATACATATTCTTTGAATAGATTTTATAAAATTGATCAATCTGATCCACACCCCAAGTAACATTCAAACCCAGCTTCTGAGCTTTTCTAACCTGATTTCTGACTTTCGAATCTAGTTTATCCCACAGTAATGATGAATCATCACTAAGACTTAAAATTGGAGTGTAATAATCTATATCAGACTTTATAGAAGTGCGATCAAGTCTACGGTTTTCTATTGTATTAACTTTTAAATTATCAAGCAATTGAAATAATGAGTTGTTTAACCTATAGGAATCGCATTTATCATTCTTAATTATTCCTGCCGAACCTAAGAAAGGAAGTGAATATGCTTCAGATTTAAAAAATGGGATTTTTACTATCGATAATGGAATTATTGCCGTAAGTTCAGAATCCTTGATAATTCCATAGTACTGTGAGTTTAATAAATAGGATTCATTTAAAATTTTTTTCCATTCATATAAATGTGAAAAAGTCGAATCATTATTATTAAGAACAAATTTATTCCAACTAGATGAAAGATCATCCGTTATTTCAATTAATTCATTCATCCAGAGATAACAAAATTTGTAAAATAGATAGTTTAATCATAATACTGATGTTTTCTCATTTCGGAAACTTGATCTACAAGTAGTCCAAAGAAAAATATTAATATGCCCGTTAACATTAAAAAAAATGCCCCGGGGATTAATCTTTCACTTCCTGCTTCAAGTAGAATAATACCTTGAATTATTTCATATATAAGACCAACAAAGAATATAATTAAACTAACCGGAATGAAAACCTTTAATGGATTAAATAGAACAATCAATCTTAAAATTAAAAGTAAAACATTTGATCCATGTTTTATTTGCTTGACAGAACTTTTTCCAATCCTTTTGTTTGTTTTTACTGGATAATAACCAACACTAAATCCAAGATTTATAAATGCTATAGTTGAAGTTGTAGAAAATGAGAATCCATCTGGAAATAAGTGAATGAATTTTAGTATTAAGTCTCTTTTTACAATTCTAAGACCTGAATTTAAATCTGGAATTTTATGGCCTGTTAAAAAATTTGCAGTTTTGCTTAGAAACCATTTTCCCGGACGTCTTATCCACTCTTTATAAGAGTCTTTTCCTCTTCGTCCAATCATCATATCAAAATTATCCATTTCTTGGATCATTCGAGTAATATCTTCAGGATTATGTTGTCCATCAGAATCATAAAAACATACATAATCCGTCTTACAATTTCTTATACCTGTTTTTAATGCTGCCCCATAACCTTTATTATATGGGTGATGAATCACTTCAATTGTCTTAAAATTTTCCAAAATCTTTCTGGTTTCATCTATGGATCCATCATTCACAACTAAAATTTGCCAATTATTTTTTTGGGAAACTTCTAATAATCCTTTAATGGTGTTCTCAATTGCTTCTTTTTCGTTATAAACTGGAACAATTATAGAAAGTTCTTTCAAACAACCTCCAATAAAAAAATGCTACTAGTAATTTATCGTATTAATTAATCCTTCATTAAAAAAAACTTCTGGAATATATCCAATTTTTTCTTTAGCAAGTTTAATATCAGCACATGAGTGTTTAATATCTCCCGGTCTTTCATTTGCATAGATAGGTTCTATATTTTTATTTAACAATTTGTTTAACTGATCAACTAAATCATTTAGTGTAATTTGCTCATTACAAGCACAGTTCATTATTAAATTATCATCAGTTGATTTTTCTATAGCAAGTATATTTGCATTAACAATATTCTTAACAAATGTAAAATCTCTTGATTGAGTCCCATCACCATAAATCGTAGGAGGAATAGAATTTTTTACTGCTTCTATGAATTTGGGTATAACAGCTGAATATTGTGAAAATGGATTCTGTCTCGGCCCAAATACATTAAAATATCTTATACATACAGTTTTCAACTTATATATACTTGAATAAATCCTACAATAATTTTCACATGTTAATTTTGTAACCGCATATGGGGACATAGGATTTGGATGCATAATTTCTCTTTTCGGCAAAACTTCGCTATTTCCATAAATTGAAGAAGATGATGCGAATAAAAATTTCTCAACACGATTTTCTGCTGAAGCCCATAATAAATTAAGTGTTCCAGAAATATTTACTTCGTTAGTTGTAATTGGATCATAAATCGATCTTGGGACAGATGGAAGTGCTGCTTGATGTAGAACAAAATCAATGTTTTTTACAGCTTTCATAACAGTATGATAGCTTCTAATATCCCCTTCAATTAGTTCGATATCATTTTTAAATTGTTTAAGGTTATTGATATTCCCTGTAGAAAAATTATCAATGACTCTAACAACATAATTTTTATTTAAAAAACCCTCAACAAGATGTGAACCAATAAAACCAGCACCTCCAGTTATTAATACTTTATTTGCCATATTCCGATTACTTTAATTATTTATCAAATGTAATTTAAATAATTTATATAGAATTTCGGATTTAATTAAATAAAAAAAGATATTCTTTTTAATTTCAGAATATGTTACATCACGCCCAATATATTTTTTTCTGATACGATGCATTTCCTCTTCACCTAAAGAAGAGATTTGTTTAATTGTTTTCTGATCTGGGTGAACACGAAATGCTGCTAAAAAATTGGGTATCCGAACTATTTTTGCCCCTGATTCCTGAAATCGTAACAATAAATCCCAATCTAAAGCAAATTGATATAATTCATCTATAGAACTCCCTACTTTCTCCCAAATATTTCTTCTCCAAAATAAAGTCTCTTGAGGAATAAAATCCGCCCAGAGCAATATTCTATTGTCATGTTTTGGTAAAATCCAACGTCCAATTTCTTGATCATTTTTATCTATTAATACTCTATGACTATATATTACATCAACATCAGGATACTGATCGAAATAATTGCTGACAATTGCAAAAGCTCCAGGGAGATAAATATCATCCGAATTAATATATGCCATTAAATCTCCAGATGATTTTCTAAATCCTTTATTTATTGCATCTGCTTGTCCATTGTCTTTTTCAGAAACATAGTAAGTTAAATATCTATCATATTTATTGATAATCTCTTTGCTGCCATCATTTGAGCCACCATCGCAAATTATTAAATCTAGATTTGGGTATTTCTGGTCAATGACACTCCGGATTGTACGATTTAAAAACTCAGCTTGATTATATGAAGGAATTACTATACTAATTTTAGGAGCTGAACTTAAATCTGTAATTCTATTATCAATACTTTTAATAATTAATTCTTTTGGTGGATATTGACTTAATACTCCGAGCTTTGGTGTAAAAAAATTCCTAAGCTTATTAATATTAACCTTATCTCTTAATGTTTTTAATATAGGTACTAGAAATCGGATTTTGAATTTATAAAGTAATTCCCATACCCATGGTATTTGATATTGAAAAAGTGTTAAAATTCCCCAAATAGGATTTCTCAAACGCTTTTTTAATATCGTAAGTGATTCATTTAAGGCTGTGATGACTTTTTCTTTATCTAGTAATTCATTCTGTTTAAAATTCACTTCCTGTAAAAGTAATTCAACATTTTTTTCGAGCTTTTCTTTTGTATTTGTTAGATTATAAATTTGTTCTTGATACTGTTCTAATTTTTTATTCTTTAACGTCAACTCTTGTGACTGATTTTGAATGTTAGATTCGAGGCTTTCTGAATAGTCTTTCAATTGACTTACTTCATTAGTTAAAGCAATTACTTGTTCAGAAAATGAATTTAATTCATTCTGTTTAAAATTCACTTCCTGTAAAAGTAATTCAACATTTTTTATTTTTTTATTTTCTTCATCGTTAAGATTATTAATTATTTCAAGTCTTTTTTTGCATTCCTCGGACAGTTGATTTATTAATTTTTCTTTTTCAACTAATTTTTTAATGTGTAACTGTAGACTTTTTTCTTTATTGATCAATTCTAATAATACTTCATCATAGTCCCGAGATTTATCAATAATAGATAGCCAATCAACAGAATTATTATAAACGTATTCAAATATTTCTTTTTGAAAAGATTTAGGGAAAAAAATAATAACATCATTAAAAACCATTAATGAGTGAATTGAGCTGAGAGATTTTACAGTTTTGATAATATCTTCAAAATTGGGCCAATGAGTAATATCATGGGGAAATGGTGGAGGAGAAAGAAATAATCTTGCGTCATCAATGATAATGACACTTTTTTTATTCAGAACTTTTATAGCTATTAACTCATCGATCAAAGAACATTGAGACTCTTCGCCAGCTGATTTATCTACAGCGCACCAATGCGCGTCCAGCCAGAATAGTACTGATTTTTTTTTAATAAATGGATTTAAATTCTTTAAAAATTTCTTAGAGGTATTGAATTGTATATCAATATGGTTAAATTTTTCGAACCTTTTCTTACTCTGCTTATAAAATTCTTCCGACAACTCTACAGAATATATTTTCTTGAAAATATCCTTTACTAGATTAACAGAATCTCCTTGATAAGTTCCAGTTTCAACAAACGCATCAAAATACAGTAGCCCATTCAGAAATTTCACAAGCTTTAAATCAATTGAAAAATTTATAGCACCCACTTAAGTTTTGTTCCCTTTATATTTCTCTAATTCCTTATTTAATAAATTAATTATATCTAATCTTTTTTGAGCTTCAATACTTAATTT